>Ga0214473_10004756_pt1 | contig 16301 bp, 15 predicted proteins | sample RVTome_7_FD_203509 | JGI IMG/M metagenome (GOLD analysis project Ga0214473, IMG submission 203509) | Soil microbial communities from uranium-contaminated site in the Upper Colorado River Basin, Wyoming, United States - RVT98D197 | ecosystem: Environmental > Terrestrial > Soil > Contaminated >... | reverse complement strand
TATCGACCACTCGGTGTCGCGCCAGCAGGCGGGTCTCGATCTCGCCCGTCACCCCAGGCTCGTTCGCGTCGGCCACGGGCGGGGCGCGCGGTGGCGACGGCGCCGCGGATGATGGAGCGCGAGCCGCGGCGCCGAGCCAGGAGCGCCAAGACGGCGAGGAGCGCGGCAGTCGCGGGCAGGCCGTGCGAGCGGCGACGACGGTCCGCTCTCCACGCTCGCTGCGCTCGCGCTCGGACGCGCCGGGCCCGCCCGGACTCCCATCGGAGCCGGATTCGTGGTACTGGGGTCGGTCCGAGGGCCTGCCTTGCAGGGTCCCGGCATCACGAGGAGGGCACCATGATTCGGAATGCGACACGCGTGGCGGCGGCGTTGCTGTTGGTCGTCGGGTTCGGATGCGGCAACAGCGAAGAGGAAGCGCAGCAGGCGGCCCAGGCCATGGCGGCTCAGGCCCAGCAGCAAGCGGCCCAGGCCCAGCAGCAGGCGGCCCAGGCCCAGGCCCAGGCGGCCCAGGCAGCCGCGCAAGCTCAGGCCCAGGCGGTCGGGGCGCAGGGCGGGGCGGGCGGATCCAACTTCGGCACTGTCTCGCTCAACCCTGGATTCGTGCCTGACCCGCACGTCGTCACGGGCACTTCGGGCGGTGGCACCGACGCCTCGACGCTCAACAACGCCTGCGCCGGGTGGGTCTCGGGCACGCCGGATCACCTGTTCGTCTCCGGGGGCAACTTCACGGCCCTGCGCCTGCTGGCCCATGCGACCGACGACATCACCCTCGTGGTCCAGAAGCCGGACGGCACCTATGTCTGCAACGACGACACGGAGGGGCTCGACCCCATCGTGGCCGCTCCCTTCCCCCCCGGCACCTACAAGATCTGGGTGGGCAGCTATCAGCAGGGCACGAACACGCAGTACCGCCTCGGCTTCACCGAGCTGGGCGGCACGACGGCCGCTAGCCTTCAGTAGTAGCGCCTCTCATGGCCGGGCCGGCTGCCTTGTGGGCGGCCGGCCCTTGCTCGTTAGGGGCAGAGCCGGTTCGCCGCCTGCGGCGTTCCGTGGAACGTCCCTCCGGTCATGGAGTAGACCGGCACGGAGTCGCACCACAGCGACCAGTTGTCGTTGGCGCTTGCGTCCGCAGACCCGGGGTACTGGCGGCTGGCGCCGTTCGTGAATCCGCCGCTGGGCCACGCGACGCGATCGATGACGGTCGCGCCGTCGCGGAGCTCGAGCCAGTCGGCGCTGTTGTTGAGGATCACATCGTCGGAGCCGCCCGTGCCGTAGGCGTAGTCGAGGGACAGACCATGATTGTCCGCCGGGGCCGAGCTCAGGGCGAAGACGAAGTACTGGCCGGAGCGAATCGTGCCGCTCGCGATCGTGTGGCTCTTTTCGACTCCCCCGCCGGTGGGGCTGACGATGGTGAGCCCAGCGAGGTTGGCGGTGCACGAAAGCGTGCTCACAATCTCGAACCACTCACCGCGGTCGCCCGAGCCCGACACGGATGAGATCATCACCTCGTCGATGACCAGGGAACCGGGACCGATCGGACACGCCGGCCCCGCGTCCATCGGCCCCGCGTCGGGCGGCCCCGCGTCGGGCGGCCCCGCGTCGGGCGGCCCCGCGTCGGGCGGCCCCGCGTCCATCGGGCTCGCGTCCCGGCGGCCCGCGTCCCGTGGCCCGCCGTCCCGATTCCCCGCGTCGCGGACTCCAGCATCCATGCCGCCCGCGTCGCGGACTCCGGCATCGCGGCCCCCGTCCCTCGGCGGCATCCCCGTGTCGGGCGGGTCGGTGCCGCCCTGGGCGCACGCCGCTCCGGCTACAAGCACGAGCCCGAGACCAAGCTTCGCTGCGAGGACGCATGCGCTCCGCATTGCCGGAAGCATACCATTGCCGGGCCCTGTAGGATGGCCAGCATGGCCGATGACCTGTGGACCCTGGACGACGCGCACCTCGACCGCGCCCTGGCGGCGGTCGCTCACAACGCCATCCGCACGCCCCTCGTTCCAGCCCCCGCGTTCGGCACTCGCGTGTTCCTCAAGCTCGAGACGGAGCAGCACACGGGCTCGTTCAAGGTGCGGGGCGCCCTGGCCAAGCTCGCGAGCCTCGACGAGGAGCGACGGCGTCTCCCAGTAGTCGCGGCCTCGGCGGGTAACCACGGTCTCGGCGTGGCCTACGCGGCGCGAATCCTCGGGCTCGCCGCGAGGGTGCACGTGCCCGAGGGAACGCCCCTCGTGAAGCGCAACGGCATGGCCGCCCTCGGCGCGACCGTGGTGGTGACGCCCGAGCCCGGCTACGACGCCGCCGAGCGCGCCGCGCGCGCGGACGCGCAGCAGACCGGTGGCACGTTCGTCTCGCCCTTCGACGACCCCCACGTCGCGGCGGGGAACGGCGGCACCCTGGGGCTCGAGATCTTGGGCGCCATGGCGTCGCTGTCCGCCGTGGTGGCTCCCGTTGGCGGTGGGGGACTGATGGCGGGTCTCGGGGCCGCACGCAGCCGAGCCGGCAAGTCCACTCGGCTCATCGGCGTCCAAAGCCATGCGTGTCCCGCCATGGCCCGGTCGCTCGAGCAGGGCGCGCCCATCCTCGAGATGCGCGGCGAGCCAACGCTCGCCGAGGGGCTCGAGGGCGGCGTCTCGGCTTCGACGTTTGCGCTCGTGCGTGACGCGGTCGAGCGCATCGATCTCGTGAGCGAGGAGGAGATCGCCGCGGCCATGACCACGGCGCGCGACCGCATGGGGCTCGTCACGGAGGGCAGCGCGGCGACCGTGCTCGCCTGGGCGATCAAGCACCTCGGTGCCGAGCCCGGGACCGACCCGGTCGTCCTCGTCGTGACGGGTAGGAACGTCGAGCTACGCCCGGCCTGACATTGTTGATAAAAACGATGCGTCAAATGACGGGCGAGCCGTAACGTCGCGTGACTCCTTGACGTATCCTCGCACTATTCCCATAGTTGAAGCGCCATGGCCAAGAGCTACGCCGATCTGCTGGGGGAGCTGAAGGACACGGTCCGCACGGTCTCGCTCGAGAACCTGCGCGCCAGACTCGATGCCGGCGAAGAGCTGACCCTTCTCGACGTGCGGGAGAAGGACGAGTGGCGCCAGGGACATCTGCCCGGCGCGGTTCACATCCCGCGCGGTTTCCTCGAGATGCAGGCCGAAGCTCGACTCCCGGACAGGAGTCGGCCCCTGGTCGTCTACTGCGCTGCGGGCATCCGTTCCGCCTTTGCGGCGCGGGTCCTGATGGACATGGGCTACGAGCGCGTCGAGTCCGCCAACCCGGGCTACGCGCAGTGGAAGGACCGGGGCAACCCCGTCGAGATCCCCGTGCAGCTCAGCGACGGGCAACTCGACCGGTACAGTCGCCACATCCTGCTGCCCGAGGTCGGCGAGGCGGGTCAGAAGCGGCTGCTCGAGTCGCGGGTGCTCCTCCTCGGGGCCGGCGGCCTCGGATCGCCGGCGGCGCTCTACCTCGCGGCGGCCGGCGTGGGCACGATCGGCATCATCGACAACGACGTGGTCGATGTCTCGAACCTGCAGCGCCAGGTGCTCCACGGGCAGGACCGGGTGGGCATGCCCAAGGTGGAGAGCGCCGAGCGGACGATCCGGAACCTCAACCCCGACGTGTGCGTGATCCCGTTCCGCGAGCGGCTCACCAGCGAGAACGTGGACCGCGTGTTCGACCAGCGTTGGGACGTGGTCGTGGACGGCCTCGACAACTTCCCCACCCGGTACCTCGTCAACGACGCCTCGGTGTGGAAGGGCATCCCCGTCGTCCACGGGAGCATCTTCCGTTTCGACGGGCAGGTGACGACGTTCTGGCCCACACGCGGGCCCTGCTACCGCTGCCTCTACCCCGAGCCGCCCCCGCCCCACCTCGCCCCGTCCTGCGCGGAGGCGGGCGTCCTCGGCGTGCTGCCGGGGCTCATCGGCACACTGCAAGCGACCGAGGCCATCAAGATCATCCTCGGACGCGGCGAGCCCCTCGTCGGGCGCCTGCTGACCTACGACAGCCTCAAGATGCAGTTCCGCTCGCTCAAGCTCCGCCGCGACCCCGCCTGTCCCGTGTGTGGCGAGCGTCCGTCCATCCGCGAGTACGTGGACTACGAGGGCTTCTGCGCCGGCGTTTCCCGCGCCGCGGAGTGAGCCGGCGCTCGACATCGCGCGCGTCGAGTAGCACCGTGGGGCATGGCTGAGCCCAAGACGCACTGGGACGACGTCTACTCGCGCAAGGGCGAGCGGGAGGTGAGCTGGTTCCAGCCGAGCCTGCGCACGTCTCTCGGGCTCATCGACGCGATTGGGCTTGGGCTCGACGCCGCGATCGTGGACGTGGGCGGGGGCGCCTCGACGCTCGTGGACGACCTGCTCGATCGCGGTTTCTCGGATCTGTCCGTCCTCGACCTCTCGGGGCAGTCGCTCGCGACTTCTCAGCGGCGCCTCGGCCCGCGCGCCGAGCGTGTGTCCTGGATCGAGGCGGACATCGCGATCGTGGACCTCGTCGGCGCCGCCGTGGCTCTCAGAAGAACCAGCTGCCGCCGACGAAGGGGGAGAGCAGGACGGTGTCGCCGCCGCCCTGCCATACCGGTCCGGTGCGCACGAAGGAGACCCGCAGGCCGCCCTCCACGCTCAGACCGTCGAGCACGTCGAGCTCGAGGCCCCCGGCGGAGCCGACGGTCCAGGTCGCCCGCGCGTCGGCGAGCGATAGCCCCTCGGAAGGCCATGGACACACGAACACGAGCCCCGCGTCGAGCTCGGCGAACGCGTGGAAGAGGTCGAAGGCGGGCACGCTGAAGCGCGCGACGGCCCCGACGCGGAGGGTCGTGAAGACATCCGCTCCGTCGCTCGCGTTCTCGGGCAGGACGCCTCCCTCGACTTCGAGGCCGAGCGCCAGCGAGGGGAGCACGTGGGCGCCACCGGCGATGGACACGGTGCCCCCGGCGTTGCCGATCTCGGCCCGGGGCCCGACCAGGGGAAGGGTGCCGCCGAGGTGCAGCCGCAGGAACCCGCCGCGTGGAAAGGAGTCATACCCCTCGGGCGCCGCTTCGCGGACCACGGTCACCTCGGTGGCGCCGCCGTCCTGGGCGCGGGTGGACACCGGAATGCACAGCGCGAGAATCGAAGCTGAAATGATGACGATGTATCGCATGTGGTCCCTCTCTGCCTTCCATGACCGTGAGTGGGGGAGGGCAGGTCACGTTATGAACGGGAACGCGATCCGGACCGGGTCCGTGCATTGGCCCGGGCCCGAGTGCCGTGTAGTCTCCGCCCCGATGCGCACGATCGACTGGCTCGCACGGCTTGCACCCTTGATGGCCCTGCTCGCGATGGGGTGCGTGAGCGACGCGGCCCATGCGCGGAAGGTCATCCGTGAGGAGCACGCGCCCTCCCTCGCCACCGTCATCCGGGAGGACATGGCCCGGCACCGCGTCGGCATCCTCGACGCGGCAGGGCGGCTCGCCCCCGGCTTCGTCGTGGAGGATCCGGCGACCCGCGAGCGGCAGATGCGCACGGCGCTCAAGTTCATCCAGGAGCCGCCACGGGGCGTGCCCCAGTTCATCGCGTCGCCCATGGCCTTCCTCGCCGCCGTGGGTTCGGATGGACTCGTCATCGCCCGCGATGTGGACGCGGACGACGATCGCATGCGGGGCGAGCCCTTCGGGGAACGCTACCCCGTCGTGCGGGCGGCGCTCGCCGAGGGCCGGGCCGGGTACGCGCTCGGCGAGTTCCCCAACGTCGAGGAACCCGAGGAGACCTCCTGGTCGATGCTCTTCGCCGCGCCCTCGCGCCGGGGCGGACGCGTGGTCGGGGCGGTTGTCGCGGGCATCCCGCTCTGGCGCATGGCCCAACGGCTCGGCCGCCAGCTCCAGGTCGACAACGCGGACGAGCAGGGCCTGATCCAGTGGGTCTACATGTACAAGGGGGACCGCCTGTTCCACTTCGCCACGCCTCCCGATCTCGATCTGATCGTCCCGGACGCGGCCACACGCCGGGCGGGCCTGGCGCGCAGCCCGGGCGGCTTCACGGGCGAGGTGCAGCAGTACAGCCGCTGGTACGCCTGGGGTGTGCTGCCGACGCCGAGGGTGGGCGAAGACGTGGGCCTCATCATCTTCCGCTCGGACCCGATGTAGGGCGCGCGGGCTCTGATGCTCAGCGGCGCGCGCTGCGAGAAGTGTAACCACGCCCTGCCGCTGCGCGGCGAGCCGTTCAGCTTCCACCTGCCGCCGGACTCGGTTGTCTGCCCGGGCTGCGGACACGAGTGCCCGACGATTCTTCCATACCGAGTCGGCTGGATGGAGTCGCTCCTCTGGAAGGTCCTGGCGGCCCTCTCCCTGCCGCTCTGCGCCGCTGCGGCGTGGCTCGGGGACTGGGACCCCACGGTGCGTGTTCTGATTCTGATCGCGGGCCCGCCCGTAGGAGGCGGCCTCGGGGGTCTCATCCTGAGCCGGCTCCTCGCCTTCCCCCTCACCGTGCTGCGCGACGCGCGGCGGGGTCGCTAGGGAGAGAAACTCCGGCTTTGCCGGGGTTGCCCGCGGCCCCGCGGCTCTCTACCGTGTGGGCATGGTCCGCCACCCTCTGCTCCTTGTCTTCTTGCTCTCTGGCCTGCTCGGCTGCGGCGACGATGACGCCCCCATCGACGGAGGTGGTGACGGCGGACCCGAGTGCACCGCCGAGCTCTCGCTTTCCCCGGGTGATCCGGATGGTCACCCCGAGCCCCTCGCGGCCGGGCCGGGTCAGGCGCGGGCGGGACGCATCGAGGCCGCCGCGCTGCCCCCCAACCCGGCGGGCCTCGGCACGTGGGCCCCGGGAGACTTCGTGCTGGCGAACGATCGCGTCGCCGTGATCATCGAGGACGTCGGCGAGTCGGATCTCTATGATCCCTACGGCGGCAAGATCGTCGGCATCGCGGCTGTGCGGGACGGTGCCCTGGTGGATCCCGCGGACTTCAACGAGGTGATTGCGGGCATCGGCCGCTTCACGGTGGAGACGGAGAGCGTGACCGTGCTCGATGACGGCTCTTCGGGCGGTGCGGCCGTCGTGCGAGCCATCGGGAGGCTCGGTCCCCTGCCGTTTATCGACGACATCGTCGCGGTGCTCATCCCGGGTGACTTCACGGACTTCGAAGTGGCCGTGGACTACACCCTCGAGCCGGACGCCGAGTACGTGGACATCCGATACACGTTCAACTCCCTGCGATCTCGGACCACGACCATCCGCCAACCCGTCCACCTGTTCTTTCAGCGCGAGCGCATGCGGGCCTATTCGCCCGGCGTGGGCTTCGCGGGCGAGATCAGCTCGGGCCCCGTCGAGTACGCGGCCTACGTGGAGGACGGGGCGACCAGCTACGCTTGGGAGAGCCCGGACGGGCCGCTCGAGCTGTTCCTCGAGATCAGCGGCGCGTCTGCGTATGCTTCTCCGTACTTCGAGGTCCCCGCCTGCCAGCAGTCCGTCCACGACTACGCGCGGCTGTATATCGGGGGGCCCGGGCTCGACGGCCTGCTCGAGGCCGTGGCCCGAAGTCGAGGCGCGACGCTCCGCGAGGTCGCCGCGCACGTGGCCGAGGCCGACGGGACGCCCGCGGAGGGCGTCTGGGTGCACGCCGACGACGCCAGCGGCGGCTACGTGACGCGGGCGGAGACCGACGCGTCCGGCGACTGCACGCTCCACGTGCCCGAGGGCGCGGCCCAGCTCCGCGCCTACCGTCGCGGGAACCTGTTGGTGGGACCCGTCGACCTCGCCGGGACGGCGAGCACGGCTTCGCTCGCCATGGGCGCCGACGGGTTCATTCACGTGACGGCGACGCAGGCCATGGGCACAGAGCCCCTTCCGGTGCGCGTGCAGGTGGTTCCCGTCGGCGAGCTGCCCGTGGCTCCGTCGGAGCTCGGCATGGAGCCAACGGTCGCCGGGCGGCTGCACGTCGAGTACCCGACGAGCGGAGATGTCACCGTGCGGGTGCCCGTGGGCCGCCATCGCGTCGTCGTGTCGCGTGGCATCGAGTACGAGCTCTTCTCCACCGAAGTCGACGTGGCGGCCGACGCGACGGTCGAGGTCGCCGCGGACATGCAGCGTGTCGTGGACACGACGAGCGCCATGTGCGGGGACTTCCACATCCACACGCACCGATCTCCCGACGCCCCGGACGCGGTCACGCTGAAGCTCGAGAGCGCCCTCGCCGACGGCGTGGAGATCGCGGTCCGCTCGGACCACGACTGGATCGCCGAGTTCGAGCCGGCCCTCGCCGAGATGGGCATGACGGCGTGGGCCTACGGCGTGGGCTCCCTCGAGCTGACGACTTTCGTGTGGGGGCACTTCGGAGTCTTCCCCCTCGATCCGGACCCCACGCGTCCCAACGGCGGGGCGTTCCCCTGGGCGGGCAGGCTGCCGCCGGCGGTCTTCGCCGATGTCCGCGCGCGCAGCGGGTCCTACGGGACCCCGACCATCATCATCAATCATCCGCGGCTCGGGGGCTTCGGCGGAGGCTACTTCGAGGCCGCCCAGTATGATCCCGCGACCACCGTCGTGGGCCGGCCCGAGTACTGGGACGAGGGCTTCTCCCTCGTCGAGGTGTTCAACGACAGCGATTTCGATGCGGGCCTCGAGACGACCGTGGCGGACTGGTTCTCGCTTCTCGGCAGCGGCCGGCGCGTCTATGCCGTCGGGTCCTCCGACAGCCACAAGATCGTCGGCTCGCCGGTGGGGTACCCGCGCACCTGTGTCGCCCTCGGCACCGACGACCCACAGATGCTGCGCGCGATGGGTGCCGGCGTCATCCGGGATGCCCTCGCCGCGGGACACGCCATCGTGAGCGGAGGGATCGTCGTGGACGCCTGGGCGCGCGGCGACGCGCGCTCGGGCGACGCGGTGACGGGCGCGGCCGCGCGCGAGATGGTGCGCGTGCGCGTGCAGGCGGCGTCGTGGGTCGACGCGGACACGCTCCGGGTCTACGTCGACGGCACGCTCACCGAGACGATCGCCCTGCCGGTGAGCCGCGAAGTGGTCCGCTTCGACGACGTGGTGGAGATCCCCGTGGCGACCGGAGGGGCGGGGACCTGGGCCGTGTTCGTGGCCTCGGGCGACGAAGCCCTCGATCCGGTGCACCCCGGCCGGCTTCCCTTCGGCGTGACCAACCCGATCTTCTTCGCGCGCTGACGCTCAGGCGGGCGCTGCGTGCACGGCGTCGAGCCGACCGAGGGCCGTTTGGGGCGTGAGCTCGAGGCTCCAGGGGCCGAGCCGTGTGTCGTGCTCGAGGGCCCGGGCGAGCTCCTCGAGGAACTGGGGCCGGGGCACTTCGACGGCGCCGAAGCGCGCGAGGTGGTCGGTGAAGACCTGGCAGTCGACGAAAGCGAACTCCCACTCGACGAGGTTTCCGAGCAGCGTCACGAAGGCCACCTTCGAGGCGTCAGCGGCATGGGAGAACATGGACTCGCCGAAGAACGCGCGGCCGAGGGACACGCCGTAGAGCCCTCCCACGAGATCATCTCCGCTCCACGCTTCGATACTGTGGGCAAACCCGCGCGCATGCAGGTCCGCGTATCCCCGACGCATCCCGGCCGTGATCCAGGTGCCGTCCTGATCGGGACGCGGCGTGCTCGCGCATTGCGTCACGACGCGGTCGAAGGCCGTGTCCGTCCGTACCTCGAGGTCGGTGCGGCGGATTCGTCGGCGCAGGGAGCGCGGGACGTGGACGTCGCGAGGCCAGAGCAGGAAGCGAGGATCGGGCGAGAACCATAAGAGGGGCATCCCCCGCACCGGCCACGGGAAGATCCCCTGCGCGTAGGCGAGCACGAGCCGCTCGGCGCTCGCGTCGCCGCCCACGGCTACTAGCCCCTCTTCGCTGGCGAGATCAGGGGGCGGGAACTCGAGCTTTTCGCTGAGCAGGAAGACGGGCATTCGAAACGGTTTGCGGGCATTCAGTCGGGGTTTGGGCTCAGCTCGAGGCCGAGCTCCTCGCCCTCGACGACCACGGTCGCCGTGCCGCCGTCCTCGAGAACGCCGAAGAGCATGGCCTCCGCCAGCGGCATCTTGATGGTTCTCTCGATGAGGCGCGCCATGGGCCGAGCGCCGAATTCGGGTTGGTATCCGTGGTCGGCGAGCCACTCCCGGGCCGGGTCGGTGAGCAGAACGCGCACCTTCCGCTCCTCGATCTGGTCCGAGAGGAGCTGCACCTCCTTGTCGACGACCTTGAGGATGACCTCGCGCGGCAGGCTCTCGAACTGGATCCAGGCGTCGAGGCGATTGCGGAACTCGGGCGCGAAGGTGCGCTCGATGGCCGCCTTGGCTTTGGAACCGTCCACGGAGCCGTCCTGTCCGAACCCGATGGACTTGCTGGCGATATCCTGTGCGCCGGCATTGGTGGTCATGATCAGAAACACATTGCGGAAGTCGGCCTCGCGACCGTTGTTGTCCGTGAGCTTGGCGTGGTCCATGACCTGCAAGAGGATGTTGAACAGGTCGGGGTGGGCCTTTTCGATCTCGTCGAGCACAACGACCGAATAGGGGTTCTTGCGCACCTTGTCGGTGAGCAGGCCCCCCTGATCGAATCCCACGTATCCCGGTGGAGCCCCGATGAGGCGCGAGACGGAGTGGCGCTCCGAGTACTCGCTCATGTCGAAGCGGATGAACTCCACGCCGAGCACGCGGGCGAGCTGCTTGGCGAGCTCGGTCTTGCCCACGCCCGTGGGGCCGCTGAAGAGGAAGGACCCGATGGGCTTGTCGGCTGTGCGCAGGCCCGCGCGGGCGAGCTTGATCGCCGAAACCAGCCGTTCGATGGCGGCGTCCTGGCCAAAGAGCACCTTGCGCAGCTCCGGCTCGAGCTCCTGCAGGCGGTCGCGGTCCCGGGCCGACACCGACGCCTCGGGGACCTTGGCCATGCGGCTCACGACCCGCTCCACGTCGCCCACGGTCACGCGGTGAGTGCGCTCAGCGGCGGTGCGCATGCGGTCGATGGACCCCGCCTCGTCGATGACGTCGATGGCCTTGTCGGGCAGCCATCGGTCGACGAGGTGCTTGGCCGCGAGCTTCGCGGCCGCCTCGACGGCGTCGTCGTCGTAGACAACGCCATGGTGCTCTTCGTAGCGGCTGCGCAGCCCCTTGAGGATCTCGATCGTCTCCTGGACGGTGGGCTCGCCGATCTCGATCTTCTGGAAGCGACGCGCGAGCGCGCGGTCGCGCTCGAAGCTCGCCTTGTATTCCTGGTAGGTCGTCGAGCCGATGCAGCGCAGCTTGCCCGAGGCGAGGGCGGGCTTGAGGATGTTGGAGGCATCCATGCTGCCGCCGCTGGTGGCCCCGGCGCCCACGATGGTGTGGATCTCGTCGATGAAGAGGATGGCGTCGTCCTCCTCCTGCAAGCGCCGAATCACGCCCTTGAGCCGCTCCTCGAACTGGCCGCGGTACTTCGTCCCGGCGAGCACGGCGCCCATGTCCAGCATGTAGATCTGGGCCTTGGCCAGCACCTCGGGCACGCGTCCCTCGTGGATGTGCAGGGCGAGCCCCTCGGCGATGGCCGTCTTGCCGACGCCGGACTCACCGACGAAGACGGGGTTGTTCTTGCGGCGACGGCAGAGCACCTGGATCGTGCGCTCGAGCTCCATCTCGCGGCCGATGAGGGGATCGATGAGGCCTTCTGCAGCCTGCTTGACGAGGGGGGTCGTGTAGGCCTCGAGCGGATCCTTGCGGGGACCAGGCTCCCCGTCCTCGTCGTCCGACTCCACGTCCTCGGCATCGTCCGGGACCTCGCCGTCGGGGGCGCCGCCGTGGCTGACGTATTGCTTGAGGTCCAGGGGCGAAAGGCCCGCCTTGCGGAGCAGGAAGACCGCGTGCGACTCCTTCTCCTTGAAGAGCTGGATGAGCACGCTGGCGCCGTCGATCTCCCGCTTCTCTGAGGAGATGGCGTGAATGGCGGCACGCTGCAGAACGCGCTCGAGGCCGAGGGTCTGCTGCGGCTCCACCTCATCGACCCACTCGGGTAGGGGGGTGACGGTCTCCGCCAGGAAGGCCGTGAGATCGGCCTCGGTGGTTGCGGGGTCTGCGCCGCATGCCTCGACCGCTTTGCGCGTCTCCGCGTCAGCGAGCAACGCGAGCAGCAGGTGCTCGAGGGTCACGAACTCGTGACGCTGCTCGGTCGCGCGTTCGAAGGCGGCCCGCAGTACCCGCTGGAGCTCTTTGGTGATCACTGGTCCTGGCATGGGGCCCTCGCTACTCGTCCTCCGGCTCGAGGGAGAGCCTCAAGGGGAACTCGCTCTGGCGTGCGAGGTGTTCCACCGTGCGGACCTTCGTCTCGGCAATCTCGTGCGTGTAGACGCCGGCCACGCCGAGACCGTTGTAGTGGACGTGCAGCATGATCGCGACCGCATCGCTCTCCGATTTGTGAAACACGGCCTTGAGCACGTCGACCACGAACTCGCGCGTCGTGTAGTCGTCGTTGTGCACCAGGACGCGGTAGAGCCGCGGCTTGGCCAGCTTCTTCTCGACCACTGGCCGGACGACGACCCCCTCGTCGCTGTCGAAACGCTCCGCCATCGCCCCCTCATTTAACCACACCCGCGCTCCCGCGCATCCATCCAGGCTCGGCGAATTTCTTCCCCTAGCTCGTGGAGGCTCACTCCCCGGTACCGCATCTGGATGCTCATCGGGGGCAAGTCCCGAGCGCGCCGCACACTGACGGCCAGCCGATCCTCGTCCACGTCCACCCGGTCCACCTCCGCCCACGGTATCTGGGTCCGCCGGGCCCCTTCCGCCAGTAGCAGCTCCCGCGTGCCCAGCTCCAGGTACCAGTCCCCGGCCGTCCGAGCCCGGGCGCGCCCCTTGCGCCAGGCGAAGAACCAGCCCACCGAGATCAGGACGCAGACGACCACCACCACCCAGCCGAAGGTCCCCGGGCCGGTGCCCGCAATCCAGGCTGCGCAGAGAGCGACCACGGCCGCTCCCGCGAGGCGCAGCCAGCCCGTGGCCCGTTCGGCCGCGGAGTCGAGCTCGAACCGGCGGGTCCTTTCCCCGTGATCTTTGCTTTCGCCCCTTGGCGCCATCGTCCCTACTCGAGCACTACCCTGCAGAAGAAGTCCGCCTCCGTGTCGTTGCGCACGGTGACCGTGCTTGCTGTGACCTCGACGACGCGTGCCATGTCTCCAGCGGCGAGACCAGCGCCTCGACCCGACTCGTCGAAGGCGAGATAGGTGAGCATGACGGCAGGGATGCGCCCGAGATCATGGTGCAGCACGAGCGTGACTCGCCCCGGGTACCGCTGCCACGGGTCTCCCGTCCAGCCCACGCTCTGCCACACGCCCTCGGCGTCCAGTCCCGCGCTCGCGGGGAGCTCGGCCGCGGTCACCTCGATCCGCTCGTCGGCGACGGCGCTGTCGCAGCCCAGGCCAGCGGCAGCCAGCGCCGCGCAGAGCCCGAGCGCGAGGCGACTCGGTAGCCCGCGGCACATCGAGGTTCGGTTCCATCGCTCCAGCTGCTCTTCGTCTGTCATTGCCGCTCCGAGAAGTGTGTCACCAGGGCCGAGACCAGGCCCGCGTTTGTATACTCCTTCGCCGTCACGTCCACACGCACCCCGGCCCGCTCCGCGGTCGCCGTGGTGATCGGGCCGATGGACGCCACCGTCAAGGGGCGGAGAGCCTCGACGGCGCCGTCCCCGAGCAGCTCGAGAAGGCTCGCCACCGTCGAGGAGGCCGTGAAGGTCACGACCGATACCTCGCCGCCCGTCACGAGCGCTCGCAGGCGCGCGAGCCCGGCCGCGTCCGGTGGCAAGCTGCGGTAGGCGGCGACGACGTCGACGTGGGCCCCCGCTTGCCGCAGCGTCTCGGGGAGGGTCTCCCGCGCGACGGCCGCGCGCGGCAGCAGCACGCGCAGGGAGCCGAGCGCGCCGTTGTGGTGGGCGAGGATCATCTCGGCCACGGCCTCGCCCCGGTACTCGCCCGGGATCTGGTCGGGCCGCACGCCGAAGGCCTCGAGGCCCTCCGCCGTCGCGGGCCCGATGGCCGCCACACGGGCGCCGCCGAGGCGTCGGGCGTCGCCGCCCTGCGCGCGCACCTCCGCGAAGAAACGCACGACGCCGTTGCGGCTGGTGAAGACGACCCAGTCGTAGGCGGACAGGTTCTGGACGGCGGCGGCCAGGGGAGCCGGGTCTTCGGGGGGGACGATGCGAATGGAAGGCGCCTCGATGGGCTCGGCGCCCTCGTCGCGCAGCAGGAGCGAGAGGCTCCGGGCCTGTTCCGACGGCCGCGTGACCAGGACGCGCTGCCCGAAGAGGGGGCGCGTGTCGTACCAGCGCAGCGTCTCGCGCAGGCGCACCACGTGACCGACGATCGTGAGGGCGGGCATGCCGAGGTCGGCCTCGCGGGCGAGCCCCGCGATGGTTCCGACCGTGCCCACCACCGTGCGCTGTCTCGGCAGACCGCCCCACTGGATCACGGCGGCGGGCGTGTCCGCCGGCCGGCCGTGCTCGACCAGCAGCGCCATGAGGGAGTCGAGCTTGCGCAGGCCCATGAAGATCACGAGCGTGTCGGTGGCGGTGGCCAGGCGCGTCCAGTCATGGCTCGAGCGATCCTTGTCGGCGGATTCGGTGGCGGTCACGTACGCGACGCTGCTCGAGAGCTCGCGATGCGTGAGGGAGATCCCAGCGTGGGCCGCCGCAGCGGCGGGGGAGGGGACACCCGGAACGACCTCGAAGGGGACGCCCGCCGCTTGCAGCACCTCGGCTTCCTCGGCGCCGCGACCGAAGAGGAAGGGGTCGCCGCCCTTGAGGCGCGCCACCAGGTGCCCCGCGCGTGCTTGCGCGATCAGCCGCTCGTTGATGAGGGCCTGGCGCTCTCCCGGCTTGCCGGCGCGCTTGCCCACGAAGACGCGCTCGGCGTCCGGGCGGCAGGCATCGAGGATGTCCGGGTGGACGAGCGCGTCGTAGAGGACCACGTCGGCCAGGGCCAAGAGGCGCAGGCCCCGGGCCGTGATGAGCCCGGGGTCACCAGGGCCCGCTCCGATCAGGAACACTCGGCCGGTTGCGGTCGTCACGGGGGGATTGTAGGGCAGATGGGCATCCGGGAGGGAATGGACCCGGCGATGGCGGGTTGGCTGGGTGCGGCGCCCCGCGTGCGGCGGCCGCGGCGACGTGGTAACCCCCGGGGCGAATGGGTCGATGGATGGCGATCGTGACCTCCTTGGTGATGGGGTGCTCCGCGGGACCGGGCCCGGGCGGAACGACCCCAACCGCGGGCGGACCGGGGCGGAACGACGGGGCCGGTGGCGCCACGGAGGACGACCCCGGAGCGTCGCTGGATCGGGAGCCTACGGGGACGCGGGTGGTCCTCGACTCCGGGGCCGGCCGGCCCGTCTCGGTGCGGGTCGAGGTCGCGAGGGCCGAGCCCGAGCGCACGCGCGGGCTCATGTTCCGCCGCCACCTCGATCCGGACGCGGGCATGATCTTCCTGTTCGAGCGAATGGAGCACCAATCCTTCTGGATGGAGAACACTCTCATCCCGCTGGACATGATCTTCATCGCGGACGCCATGACCGTCGTGGGCGTCGTCGAGGACACCACGCCGCGCACGCGCGACGCGCGCGAGGTGGACGGTGATTCGCGGTACGTGCTCGAGGTCAACGCCGGGTTCGCCCGGGAGCATGGGATCGGCCCCGGGACGCGCGTGACGTTCGTGGGCTTCGAGGCGGGCCCACCCGAGGAGGAGGCGACAGATGCACCGTGAGGCGATGGCGTTGCTGGCCTGGCTGTTGGTCCTCTACCCCGTCGGGTGCAAGTCGTCCTGCGCGGACGAGGGGAGCGGTGGCGCGGACGGCGTCGAGGCGCCCGGCGGGGGCAACCGGCTCCGGACCGAGGACGGCTACGAGGTCATCCTGTCGGGGCCGGCCAAGGCGAAGGGACGCACGCCGTCGAAGCAGGGGGAACGGGCGGCCGCGCGCGAACGCGAGCACCTCATCCTCGAGCCCACCGAGCCCGACCCGCACGGAGGGAGCTTCACGCTCGAGGAAGCGGTCGTGGGGTTGCCCGTCGACGGCGGCCTGGTGGCCGAGATCCGGACGACGCTCGGCACGATGCTCTGTGACCTCTACGCGGACCGGACGCCGCACACCGTCGCCAACTTCGTCGGTCTCGCCCGCGGGCTGCGCGCGTGGTGGGACCCGCGCGCCGGCGCGTGGGTCAGGCGCCCATACTACAGGATGAGCCTGTTCCACCGCGTGGTGCCGGACTTCATGGTCCAGGGCGGCGACGTGCTCGGGGACGGGACCGGCGGTGTCGGCTACACGATCGACGACGAGCGGCACGAGACGTTGCGGCACGATCGCGCCGGGCAGCTGTGCATAGCG
>Ga0214473_10004755_pt1 | contig 16301 bp, 14 predicted proteins | sample RVTome_7_FD_203509 | JGI IMG/M metagenome (GOLD analysis project Ga0214473, IMG submission 203509) | Soil microbial communities from uranium-contaminated site in the Upper Colorado River Basin, Wyoming, United States - RVT98D197 | ecosystem: Environmental > Terrestrial > Soil > Contaminated >... | reverse complement strand
TGCCCGGCGCGCCGGCCCCGGCGCGAGCGCGTGGCCTTCTTCGCAACGTCTTCAGAAGCCGAGCGCGCGGGCTTTCGGCCTTGCCGGCGGTGCACGCCGCTGCTGTTCGACGACGCGATGAGCAAACGACGCCTCGATGCCGAGCTGAAGGCGGCCGCGGCCCTGCACGCGCGCCTCCAGCCCGCCCCGCTGCCCGGCCTTTCCGGTTGGGACGTCTCCGCCGCGTGCGTCCCTTGCCGGGAAGTCGGAGGAGACTATGTCGACTATTTCCGCCGCGCGGGTGATGGACGCCTGATCGTCGCCCTGGGCGACGTGGCCGGAAAAGGCATGGGCGCTGCGCTGCTGATGTCCTCGCTGCACGCCGCCGTGCATGCCCAGGCCGAGACCGGGGCGGCGCCGAGCGCCGTACTCGGCGGGCTGAACCGCTACATCCACGCCAGCACGCCAGCCGAGGCCTACGCCACGCTGTTCTACGGGGAGATCGACCTCGATTCCGGGGTCCTTACGGGTGCGCTTGCCGGCCACAACGCACCGCTGCTCCGGGGTCCGCAGGCCGATCCTGTCCGTCTGGAGGCCGGCGGTGTTCCGCTGGGCCTGCTGCCCGAGGCCTCGTACGAACAGGAATCGATGCTGATCCCCAAAGGCAGCCTGCTCCTCGCCTACAGCGACGGCATCACCGAGTGGACGAGCCCCGAGGGGGAGGAATTCGGGGAGGCGCGTCTGGCCGACCTGCTCGGGCGGCTCGACGCGCCCGCGGCCGGGTGCGCCCGGGATCGCGTGCGAGAAGCGGTCTGGCGCTTCGCCCGCGGCGACGCCCCCAGCGACGACCTCTCGCTGCTGGTCGTCGCACGGGCGGCCGCTACTTGAAGTCCCCACGAAAAAGGCCGTCCAGTTCCGCAAATCGCACCGAACCGTCGAAGCCCCTGAAGCTGCCCTCCCCGGCCATCGCCCTCGCCGCTCGGATGAAGCCGCTCCACGCGGCGAGCGCAAGTGCGGAGCCGACGCTGACGCGGCGCACACCCAATTGCGCGAGGTCGGAGACGCTGAGTCCGGTGTTCGCGCTCATCAGGACGTTGACGGGCTTCGGCGCGAGAGCCGCCACGATCGCCTCGATGTCCTCGGGCTCGCGCGGGCCAGGAGCGTAGAGCACGTCTGCGCCGGCTTCCGCGTAGGCCTGCAGCCGGCGGATCGACTCCTTCAGCGGCTGCGGGTGACCGACCAGATAGCACTCGGCGCGGCCGGTCAGCAGAACGCGGGCGCCCGATGCGGCGATGGCGGCGCGCGCCGCCTTGATACGCTCGACTGCGAGCGCCAGGTCGTACAGCGCGCTGCTGCCATCCCCGACTGCGTCCTCGATGGAGAGCCCCGCGACGCCCGTCTCGACGCAAAACCGCACGTTCTCGGCGACTCCCTCCGGTTCGAGGGCATAGCCCGATTGGAAATCGGCGTTCACCGGCAGTTCTGCCGCCGCGACGATCTCGGAGATGTGGCGGAGCACCATGTCGCGCCCCACGACCGAGGCCGCGTCCGGCAGCCCGCGCGAGAACGCGAAGCCGGCGCTGGTCGTGGCCAGCGCCTTGAAACCGAGATGGCTCAGGTACCTCGCCGTGCCGATGTCCCACGGGTTTGGCATGACGAAGCAGCCGCTCTCGTGGAGCTTGCTGAAGGCGGCGCGGCGCGCAATCAGGTCAGACATAGCCAAGTTCCTCAGCGGTGCCGGCGGGAGCGGCCTCCGCCAATCCGGCTCGCTCGATCTCCTCCTTAGAACGGCAAACACGTCCGTCGCTGGACGCTATCGCTGGCGTCGGCCCGCAGCCCACAGGCGCCTTTCACCAAAGACTTCCATGGCGTAAGTGTCCCCCCAACCTCCAAGCGGAATCGCGGGGCCCACGCGGTAGCGGTCGAGGAGCCGCCCGACCCACCGGTCGTCGAGCGGGCCGTCCTCGCTGACGAGGTACACCCCCCGCCGCCGCGCCTTCAGCAGATCCCGCACCGCCCACGTGCGTTCGATGGCAGGAAGAAGGCGTCCACGATGTCGAGATCGTGGACTACCAGAGAGAAGACGTGATGAAGAGGAAGCAGCTGGACCCGATCGCGAGGGTCGGCCTTCGGCCCGAGGGGCCAGGCCGGCTTGCGCGGCGCCTCTCGCTTCGGCATCATCCACCGATTTGCGCTTCGCGACCGCTCCAGGCACATCGTCGGTGCTCGCCAGCGGAGACACGGCCCGCCGCCGTTTCCTCGGAGGCCTCGCCGCCGTCTCGGCGGCGGCGGCGGTCGCGCCCGCTCGCCTGCTGGCGGACGCGCGCGGGGAGCGTGTGCTCTCCTTCGCCCACACCCACACGGGCGAGCGGCTGACGCTGCCGTACTTCGCCGACGCGCGCTATCTGCCCGAGGGCCTCGCCCGCCTGAGCGCCTTCCTCAAGGACCACCGTACGGGCGAGCAACACCGCATCGATCCGGGGCTCTTCGACATCCTGTACGACCTTCAGCTCGCCACCGGCACCCGCAGCCCCTTCCACGTGATCTCCGCCTATCGCTCCGTGGCGACGAACGCGGTGCTGCGCGCCCACGGCGGCGGAGTCGCGAAGCGCAGCCTGCACATGGACGGCCGCGCCATCGACATCCGCCTCGCCGACAAAGCCAGCTCCGTGCTGCGCGACGCCGCGATCGAGCTGGCGCGTGGCGGCGTCGGCTACTACGGCAGCTCCGACTTCGTCCACGTCGACACCGGTCGCGTCCGCAAGTGGTGACGCGGCGCGCGACCCGGCGCCTGCTCGCGGAGGGGCCGCTTGACCGCCTGAGGCGCCCCTCGCAGCCTCTCGAAGGGCGGTCAGGGCGGGTACGAGTAGCCGGCGAGCAGCACGCGGTCGAGCACCGCGTCGTGGCCGTACACGTCCTCCGCGAATAGGGGCCGCCCGTCACGCCCGACCGCGACGGTCGTGTAGAAGAGCACGACCGGCAGCGGCTTTGCGAGGTCGGCGCGCAGCGGCTCCGAGCCCGCCATCGCTTCGCGGATGCGCTCCGGCGTCCAGTCGGGTTGGTCTCTCAGGACGAAGACCGCGAGGGCGACCGGATCCTCCACCCGCACGCAGCCGTGGCTGAAGTCGCGACGCGAGCGCGCGAACAGCTCGCGCGCCGGCGTTCCATGCAGGTAGACGTTCTCGACGTTCGGAAAGATGAACTTCGCCGGCCCCAGCGAGTTGCGCGGTCCCGGCCGCTGGCGCAGCCGCAGCGCGCCGCTCACGATGCGGTCGAGGTTCTCCGGCGTCGGCGGCTGCGCGTCCGCCTCGCCGCCCACGGGGACGATCTCCAGGTCTTGCGCCGCCAGGTACCCTGGTTCACGTCGCAGCCGCGGCACAACCTCGCGCACGGCGATGGCGTAGGGCACGTCCCAATAGGGTCGGAACACCACGTAGCGCATCTCTTCGAGGAACAGCGGCGTCCGGGTCTCGACGGCGCGGCCGACGACCACCGCCATCTCGAGCGCCGGGCGGCCCGGTGTCGCCGGGTCGAAGGCGTACAGCCGGAACGTGGGGATGTTGACGAACACGACCTGTTCGGACCGCAGGTCGGGCAGCCAGCGCAGGCGCTCGAGCGCCAGCTCGATCTGGCGTACCCGCCACGCGAGCGGCACGTTGAGCGCCGCGAAGCTGCCCTTGCCCAGCACGCCGTCAGCCGCGAGGCCATGCCGCGCCTGGAAACGCTTGACCCCTTCGACGATCGCGCCCGCGTAGCGCGGCCCGGCTGCATCCGCCGCTGACGCGTGCCCGGTTCCCGCCTCTTCCTCCGACAGGTCGCCCAAGGCGACGAGCCTGTGGGCGAGGGCGCCGAGCGCGGGGTAGGCGTCGCCCGGCTGAAGCTTGCGGACCTCGGGCAGCGGCTCGACGAGGTCGGGGCGCGCGGCGAGCGCGCGGTACTCGGAGAGCAGCGCCTTCAAGCGCCGGTACTGTTCGAAGGGAGGCTCGGCGGCCTCCGCCAGGTCGCCCACGCGTCCACCGGCGACGGCCGCTCCCACCGCCCCCGCGAGGTCCCATTTCTTCCCTTCCACGTCCAGGCCGACGCCCAGCTGGATCGGGTTGGCCCGCCCGATGCTCAGGTCGGAGACGAGGCGCAGGACGCCGACGCTGAGCGCCGCGTCGAAGAGCGCGCGCTCCGCCGGGGCCAGGCTCGCGCCGCGCTGCAGCTCCAGCAGCTGAGCCAGGAGCAGCGGGCCGTCGTAGTCCTCGGCGTGCAGGCCGCGCGCGTCGGCTGCCATCAGCAGCTCGACCGCCTCGGCCGCCACCGGGCGCAACCGCTCGCCCGTGAACCAGAACGGCGCGTAGCCCCGTGGCGCGTAGATCGCCTCGAGGTCGTCCCGGTAGGAGGGAAACGACGGCCGGCGCAAGTAGGGGTGCTGCGCCTGGCGCACGACGAGGCGCAGCGTATCGCTGAGCGGGTCGGAGGACGGGGCCACGCCGGTCGCCGCTGCCGTGAGGGCGAAGGCGACGGCACCGGCGCGCAGGCCGGCGCGGCGGCAGGGCCGGGCGCGGGCGCTCTGCGTGCCGCCTCCGCTCACCCCGGGCCCTCGTCGCTTCGCGCCGAGCCTCTGATGCAGGCCCCCTGTGGGACCGCGCCATAGGCGCATACGCAGCGGGATCTTGACGGTCGAGGCGCCCAGATCGATGCCGACAAGCATCGCCGCACCCAACCTTCCCGCGGCCTGGCGGCCGGGGAGAGGATCCATCCCCTGCTAGTAATATGTCCGGCCGCGCTCGCTCTGGCAAGCTGTTTCGGGTCGCGCAGGGCGGCGGCCGCCGCGAGACCTTCCAGAAGGTCCCCTTCTGGACGCTGGAACCCGATAACAGAGATGGTCCGCTCAGGCCCCGCGTTCGATGACGCGCCTGATCTCGTCCATCCGCTCGAGCGCAGCCTCGTGGCCGATCTGAAAGATCTCGGGGAAGTGCTTGGTGTCGAACGTGGCGTACCGGCTGAGCGACTCCGGACGGCTCACCACGTCGCAGCTCGCTCCCGAGATCCGACCGGTCCGTTGCCCGCAGCGGGTTCGCGTGGACGCCGAGGGTCGTCTGGCACAGGCCCCGTGGCGGCTCAACTGGGAAGTTGTTGCTGATGCCGCCGTCGGCATACCGGGAGCCGCCGACCTCCGTAGGCGTGAAGATCATCGGGACCGAGCACGAGGCCAGGACGGCGGCGACGAGCGGGCCGGAGTCGAAGACCCGGAGTCGGGCGTTGACGACGTCCGTGGCGGTGACAAACAGCTTCTTTCCCAGGGACTCGAAGCTGTCTCGCGGGAAGTACTCTCGGAAGTCGGGGGCCGACTTCGCGGTGTCGAGCAGGCCGGGCGACCGCACTGAGAGCTTCGAGCGGTGGAACCGGTTCTTCTTCTCGTTCGACTCTAGAAGGTCGGTCTGCGCCGGTGCCAGTCGCCGGTGCGCTCGTACGCCTGCGCGAGCGCGAGGACGCGCGACTCGCTGAGGGGCGGGCCGCCAATGAGGAGGCCGATCGGGATGCCGGAGTGCGAGACGCCGCACGGCACCGAGATCGACGGCAAGCCTCCGATGCTGAACGCGAACGTGCATACGGGCAACGCGAAGGGCTCGGTCGCTTCTCGAATCGTCAGCGGCAGCCCCGGCAGCGTCGGGAGCACCACCAGATCGACGCTCGAGGTCGCTTCATGGACCCGGGCACGATGCCGCTCCAGACCCAGCCTCAGGCGCGTGGACTCGGTCTCCGAGATCCCTTGCCCGGAGAAGATTGTGCTTCGTGTTCGCGGGTCGTAGCGCTCCGGCGCCTCCGCGAGATGCGAAGCGTGAAAAGCATACGCATCGGCGTCGATCAGGGCTCCCAGATCAGGCATGGGTAGCTCGGCCTCGCGGACCTCGGCGACGAACAACCGGATCACGTCGATCGCAACGTCCACGGCCGCCTGGACCCCTGGTTCCACGGGCGCGCCCTGCGCGAGAACAGCACGCCGATCGTTATGCTGCAGTCGCCGCCCAGAACGACCGGCAGCGTCCCGTTGTGGCTCGCAAGCTTCAACTCGGCCGCCACATTGCGGGCCACTCGCGAAACGACCCCCCACTCTCCGCTCGTTCGGGTTCTCCGGGCCCTCACCGAGGTCGAGCCTGGGGAGATCCCCGTGATCGCCGACGCTGAGCCCGGATTCCCGCATGCGAGCGATGAGGCCCGCCTTCCTGAGAGCGCCGGCAGCTTCCTCCAGGCCAACCCTGCGTCCGCCCGCGCTCGACGGCACCCCAACGCTCAGCGACCGCCGTGTCGCCTCGTGCCCGAATCACCGCGTCTCGAGCACCGCTCCGACTCTGGAAAGTGCGCTCGCGTGAGCGTCCTGTACAGATTCAGATCGGGAGCAGTGGGAGTAGTACAGATTAGCGGTGCCCGCAGGTCCTCACCGGTCGAGGATCTGCGTCACTGTGTCCTGTCGGGCACGATACGTCGGCAGCGTGGTGTTCGGATCGGCCTCTCTGGACTCGGCGCCCCCCCACCGGTAAGGTTGCTCCAGGAGGTCCCCCGATGAGCTTCAGCCTGACTACCCCCGCCTTCGCGCCCGGCGGTGAGATCCCGGCGCTCTACACCTGCGAAGGCAAGGACGCGTCACCCCCGCTCGCGTGGTCCGGCACTCCGGCAGGGACCAGGAGCCTCGCCCTGATTGTGGACGATCCCGATGCCCCGGATCCGGCGGCCCCGAAGATGACGTGGGTGCACTGGATCCTGTACGACATCCCGGTGACGGCCACGGGGCTTCCCGAGGCCGTCCCGCCCGGCAGTCTACCGGCGGGCACGCGGGAGGGCCTGAACGACTGGAAGCGAACCGGCTACGGTGGTCCGTGCCCTCCGATCGGGCGACACCGCTACTTCCACAAGCTCTACGCGCTCGACACGGTCCTGCCCGACCTGGGCAGGCTCACCAAGGCCGGGCTCGAACGGGCGATGCAGGGCCACGTGCTCGCGAAGACTGAGCTGGTCGGCACCTACCAGAAGCGGCGCTGATCGGGTTCCTCCCGCGCGAGCAGACGCTCGTGGTCCGCGGCGGTCATGAAGTAGAACGATAGGCCGGGGCAAGCGTCAAAGCCGGCTCTCGGGTGTCCTCAAGCGGGGTCCGTGACCGCCCTCGTCCACGCGGGAGAGACCGCGGGCGCGGCGCGTGCGCACGCGCGACTACCCCGACTTCGTTCGTCCCTAGCAGAAATCCCCACGGAGCCAGGGGCTCTTCCTCGTGATAGCCTTCGCGGCGCGTGTCCCAGCGGCTGAGCGGAACCATCGTCCCGTTGCTGACTCCGTTCGCCGAGGACGAGTCCCTCGACGCGCCGGGGTTGAGGCAGCTCGTCGAGTTCGTGCTCGAGCAGGGCGCGGACGGCCTGATGCCCACGGCGCTCACGGGCGAGGGCCCGTTGCTCACGGCGGACGAGAGGCTGGGCGTGTGGGACGTGGTCTTCGAAGCGGTGGACCGGCGCGTCCCCGTCGTCCCGGCGGTGATCTCGACGACCACGCGCGAGGCGGTGCGCCTGGTACGCGCGGCCGAGCAGCGAGGCGCAGCGGCTGTCATGGTCGCCCCGATCCTGCCCGAGCTCTACGCGGCACGGGCGCACGACGACATCGTCGCGTTCCACGCCGAGGTCGCGGACGCCACTGCGCTGCCGCTGCTGTTGTTCAACTACCCGTCGCTGACGGGTGTCGACTTGACGCCGCCGCTGGTCGCACGCCTGGCCGAGATCCCGCGCGTGGCGTACATCAAGGAGAGCTCCGGCGACGTCCGGCGCGTCCACGCGATCCAGCGCCTGGTGGGAGAGCGGGTCGAGGTCGTGTGCGGCGCCCCCAACGTGGCGCTGGAGTCGCTCGCGCTCGGCTGCCGCGCCTGGATCACCGGGATCTTGAACGCGGCGCCGCGCTCGGGGCGGCAGTTGGTGCGGGCGGTGCGGGAGCGCGGCGACCTGGCGTTGGCGCGCGCGATCTACGCCACCCAGATCCTGCCGCTGGTCGACGTGATCGGCGCGACCTGCAACCCGGTCGGTACTATCAAGGCCGCGGTGCGGGCGCGCGGCGTGGCGGTCGGCGTTCCGCGCCGACCCGGCCGCGACCTCGACGCGGCCGGGCGCGAGCGGCTGCTGGCGTTGATGGCGGCCGTCAGCGCGACGGAAGCCGAGGTCGAGGGACGGCTCTCGCCGTAGGCCCGCTCTGCGGCTCGAAGCCCGAGGAGCGCGCCGCCCCGACGAGCTACTTCGTCGGAGGCGCCGGAAGCACGGCCGCATTGCTTGCCAGCACCCACGCGCCGTTCCTCTTGACCATGGTGTTGACGTAGCTGCCCTTGATCGGCGGCACGGGCTTGCCGTCGGGCCCGGTAACGCCCGATACCTCGTAGGTGCCTTCGCCGACCGCGATGTCAGGACCGACCGTCTCGACGGCGCCGATCTGGATCTTGATCGTGGCGCCCTTCCAGGGACCGGCGAAGTTGGTGGCGAACTCCTTGCCGATGGCGTCGCGACCGATGACCTTCCCGCCCGCCCCGACTCACGCCCGCCTCGCGCGCGTCTTGCGGCGGGGCACGGCGTACCAGAGGCGGACCACGCCGTCCGGGTAGCGGCGGCACGAGCGCAGCGCGAGTGGCAGCAGCCGGTGCCGAGGCGGCAGCAGCGGGATGCCTTTCCCGATCAGCGTGGGCACGACGTGCACGACCAGCTCGTCGAGCTGGCCGGCATCCAGAAACGCGGCGAAGAGCTCGGCCCCCCCAACGAGCCAGACGTCCTTGCCGCGCGCGGCTCGCAGCCTTCGCGCGAAGTCGGCCACGTTCCCGCTGACGTACTCGACCTGCGGCAGGGGACTCCGTCGGCGCGTGCGCGAGAAGACGTAGTTCTTCTTGCTGGGGTAGGACGGCTGGCCCAGCCGGACCCCGATCTCGTGGGTCTTGCGTCCCATCACGACCGTATCGATCGTCCGGTAGAAGGCGCGCATCCCGTAGTCGTTGCCGGGGCCGGGGCTGGGCAGCCAGCCGACGTCGTGGTTGGGGCGCGCGATGTACCCGTCGGCGCTGGCGGCGAGGTAGGCGATCAGCTTGCGCATTGGCGCCAGGGGCGGTACGGCTCAAGGAGATCGGTCGAGACGCCGTCGAGCAGCTCCTGGGCGATCAGGCGACCCAGCAGCGGCCCGAGCGTCACGCCGCTGTGCGTCACCGCGGCGTAGACGTCGGGGCAGGCTTGGGCCGGACCCACCGCGGGATAGCCATCCTGCGGCATGGGCCGCAGGCACAGGTGCAGCTTCTCGACGCGCGCGGAGGCGAGCCCCGGCAGGAAGCGGGCTGCCGCGGCGAGCACGCGCTGAGCGTGGCGCTCTGCGATTTCGGGCTCTGGGAACTCCGCGCGCCCGGCCAGGAACTCGGTGTGGTCCGGCTCGCTTGGCGGCCCCGGATCTTCACCCACCAGGATCCTCCCGTCGAGGGCTTGCCGCACGTGAACGCCCGGCCCGACGACGACCGGATCGATTCGGAGCGGCAGCGGCTCGCAGCGCAGCACCAGTCCCGGCGCCGGCTTGAGCTGCAGCGTGAGGCCCGCCTGCGCGGCGAGAGCGGGCGTGCCCACGCCGCCGGCGATCACGATGCGGTCGAGCTCGAATCGGCCCGCGGTTGTCTCGGCGGCGCGTAACCGGCCGTCGCGGATCTCGAGGGCCCGGACCTCGCACCGCGTATGGACGCGAGCCCCCGCGGACTGAGCGCGGCGCAGCAGGGCGCGCGTCGCCAGGGCAGCGTCCACCGCGCCTTCCGCGTCGGCGAAACAAGCCGCGGCAACGGGGCCCGGCACGATTCCCGGCGCAAGGTTCAACAACTCCGGTGCACCAACCGCCCGCAAAGCGTAGCCCCAGCCCTGCAATTCCCGGACGCCGGCCCGGAGCTCGGTTCCCGCGGGCTCGGAGGCGGCCCACTCGAGGGTGCCGCCCCAGCGCAGGCCGAGCTCGCTGCCGAGCTCGGCATCGAGCTCGCGCCAGGCAGCGAGGCCGAGCCGGTTGAGCAGGTGGTAGTGATGGGGTTTCTTGGAGAAGTGGGCGTTGAGCCACGCGAACGAGCGCCCGGTGGCGCCCGAAGCGGGCTCGTTCTTCTCGAACACGAGGACTTCGGCGCCGCGCCGCGTCAGACGGTCGGCCACGGCGGCGCCGACGATTCCCGCCCCGACGATGCCGATGCGTGGCGCGCCCGCCCACGAGCGCCGCGCGGGGACGAAGAGGCCGGCCGAGGCCGCCACCATCCCCACGAAGCGCCGGCGCTTCATCGGTCTGGATTCTACCTGACAGGAGTGCCCCGGATGGTCGAATCCTCTCGCCCTGACCGCCTTCCACGGGGAGGGGCGCCACGTTGATCGTGGTTTCGTCCGTCATGAGTGCGGCGCCGCCCTACGTGAGGCCGGCGCGCTAGCAAGTCGGTCGCCGCTGTCGGTCCCGACGCCCTCAGTACCCCATGGCGCAGCCGTCTTTACGCGACTCGGTGGCACCGGAGAGGACGCCCGTGACGGGGTCGCGCGCCACGGCCTGGTAGCCACCGAAGAGGCCCACGGTCTCGCCGATCTCATGACCCAGCTTCAGCAGGTCCCGCCGCACCTGGGCCGGCACGCCGCTCTCGAGATGCACCACACCGCCGGTCGTCATCACGGTCCCCGTGGGCTCGGAGGTGCCCGAGTGGTAGAGGCGCGCCGCGTCTCCGGCCTCCTGCAGGTTCATCCCGAAGTCCAGCAGGTTCACGATCAGCTGAGCATGGCCCTGAGGCTGCATGTCGCCGCCCATCAGTCCGAAGGCCATCCAGGGCTTGCCCTCGCGCATCGCGAAGGCGGGAATGATGGTGTGGAACGGGCGCTTGCCGGGCTCGAGTGAGTTGGGCAGGCCCGGCTTCAGGTTGAACAGCGCGCCGCGGTTGTGGATGGGGAAGCCCCAGCCCTCCACCACGTAGCCGGAGCCGAAGCTTTCGTAGTTGCTCTGGATCAGCGAGACCATGTTCCCCTCCGCGTCGGCCACGGCGAGGTAGGTCGTGTCCCCGCGTCCCAGGGGGGCGGGCCGGGCCTCGATCCGCTGCGCCGCCCGCCCCGGATCGATGAGCTTCGCGCGCTCGCGCGCGTAGTCCTTGGAGATCAGGCCTTCGACGGGCACCGTGGCGAACGCCGGATCCCCCACGTAGCGGGCCAGGTCGTCGTAGGCGAGTTTCTTGGCCTCGATCAGCGTGTGCCAGAAGGCGGCGGAGTCGCGGCCCATGGCGCGGAGGTCGAAGGTTTCGAGGATGTTCAGCAGCTCGAGGACGGCCAGGCCCTGTCCGTTGGGGGGTAGCTCGAACACGCGGACGCCGCGATAGTCCGTGGAGATGGGATCGACCCAGTCCGAGCGCTGCGCCGCGAAGTCCTCCAGGGAGAAGAACCCCCCGCTGCGCCGCGACAGCTCCACGACCGCCTCAGCGATCGCGCCCCGGTAGAACGCGTCGCGTCCGCTCTTCGCCAGGGCCTCGTACGCCTTGGCGAGGCCGCCATTGCGGAAGATCTCGCCCTCGCGCGGCGCCCGGTCGCCCGGCAGGAACGTCGCCGCGAAGCCCGGTTTGTCGCGGAGCGCTCGGCCCGCTTGCTCCCACGCCCCGGCGATCACCTGCGGGACCGGCTCGCCCTCGCGGGCCGCGCGGGTGGCCGGGGCCAGGACCTCGGCCATGGGCAGGCGGCCGAACCTCCCATGCAGCGCGAACCAGCCGTCCACCGCGCCGGGGACCGTCCAGGAGTAAGGCGTGAAGGGTGGGATCGTGCCGTCGGCCTCGGGCGGGACCTTGTCGGCCGTCAGGGCCCTGGGCGCGCGGCCCGAGGCGTTGAGGCCGTAGAGGCGGCCGCTCTTCGCGTCCCACACCAGGGCGAACAGATCGCCGCCGATGCCGCAGGACATAGGCTCCAGGAAACCCAGGGCGGCGTTGACGGCGATGGCGGCGTCGACTGCGCTCCCGCCCTTCTTCAAGATGTCCACGCCGATCTGCACGGCCAGAGGATGGGCCGCAGCCACCATGCCGTGGCGCGCAAAGGCCACGGAGCGCGTGGCGAAGCGTTGACCTTCGCTGCGGTCGCCCGCCGTCAACTCGCGGGCCGTCATCAGCGCGACCAGGAGAGCGGTGATTCGATGCATGCTGCCTGCTCCACGAAGCGACCGATCATGTCACAAGCGGTCTCGGCCGCAGGGTATCATCATCATCCGAATCCGAAAGAGGCACAGCGGAATTTGAGCCTGTGGGAGCCTACCAGCGGGCCTATGACGAGGCGATGCGAGACCCGGAGCGGCTCTGGGGTGAGGCGGCTCGGAGGATCTCGTGGTCCAGGCCCTCCGACAAGGCTCTCGACGACTCGAACGCGCCTTTCTATCGCTGGTTCAGCGGCGGCGAGCTGAACACCTGCTACAACGCCGTCGACCGACACGTGGAGAGCGGCCGGGCGGACCAGCTCGCCGTCATCTACGACAGCCCCGTCACCGGAACGAAGCGCCGGATCGCGTACCGCCAGCTCCAGGATGGGGTCGCCCGCTGCGCCGGCGTGCTCGGTGCTCTGGGCGTGGAGAAGGGCGATCGGGTCATCATCTATATGCCGATGACGCCCGGCGGCCACGCCGTGGCCCTCGCGTGGTCGATGACGAACGTCTACGCGGTCGAGCCGGGCGATGTCTTCCCCGCGCCGGGAGCCGTCACGGGGCTTGAACGCGGAGCCCGACGAGGCGCGCTTCGCCTCGCCGGGCCGTGACCTCCTAGGACGGGTAGCCCAGGCAGACGGCCTTCGTCTCGGTGTAGTTCTCCAGCACGTCGTGGCCCATCTCGCGGCCCCAACCGGACTGCTTGTAGCCGCCGAACGGCAGCGCCGCGTCGAAGATGTTGTAGCAGTTGATCCACACGGTGCCGGCATGGAGTCTGGCGGCCAGCGCGTGGGCTTTCCCGATGTCCTTGGTCCAGATGCCCGCCGCGAGGCCGTAAACGGTGTCGTTGGCCCTGGCGATCATCTCATCGTCTACGTTCTTGAACGGCATCGCCGTCACAACGGGCCCGAAGATCTCCTCCTTGTAGACCTTCATGTCGGGGCGCGTGTCGACGAGCACCGTGGGCTCGACGAAATACCCCTTGCCGCCGGGGCTCTTGCCGCCGACCACCGCCTTGGCGCCTTCCTTGAAACCGCTTTCCAGGTAGCCAGTGACCCGCTCGAACTGCGTCGTGGAGACCAGCGGACCCATTTGCGTGGACGGATCGAGCCCCGGCCCGAGCTTGATCTGCTTGGCCTGCGCGGCGACGCCCTCCACAACCTTGTCGAAGATCTTGTCCTGGATCATCAGGCGCGAACCAGCGCAGCAGCATTGGCCGTGGTTGAAGAAGATGGCGCTGGCCACCCCCGGGATCGTGGCATCGACGTCGCTGTCGGCAAGGACGATGTTCGGGGACTTGCCTCCGAGCTCGAGCGAGACCTTCTTGAGGTCGCCCGCCGCCGCCTTGACGATCAGTTTGCCCACTTCGGTGGATCCCGTGAACGCGATCTTGTTGACGTCGCGGTGAGCCGCGAGCGCCGCGCCGGCGGTTTCACCGAAGCCAGGAACGATGTTGACGACGCCCGGCGGCAGACCGGCCTTCTCGAATAGCTCGCCCAGACGCAGCGCGGTCAGCGGGGTCTCCTCCGCCGGCTTCAGCACAACCGTGCACCCGGTCGCGAGCGCCGGGCCGAGCTTCCACGCTGCCATCAGCAACGGGAAGTTCCACGGAATGATCTGGCCGACGACGCCGATCGGTTCGCGGCGCGTGTAGGCGTGGTAGCTCTGGCCCGGCGTGTAGGGCACCGAGAGCGAGATCGTGTTGCCCTCGAGCTTGGTGGCCCAACCCGCCATGTAGTGGAACAGGTCGGCCGCCAGCGGCACGTCGGCGGCGCGCGCCACGCCCACCGGCTTGCCGTTGTCGAGCGATTCAAGCTCAGAGAACTCCTCGATGTTCTCCAGCAGCAGGTCGCCGAGCTTCCAGACGATGCGCCCGCGCTGGGAGGGCGTCATCTTCGACCAGGGACCCGTTTCGAACGCCTTGCGCGCGGCCTTCACGGCGCGGTCGATATCCTCTTTGTCCCCTTCGGCGACGTGAGCGACCACTTCGCCCGTGGCCGGGTTGTAGACCTCGAACGTCTTGCCCGACGCGGCGTCCAGCCATTTGCCGTCGATCAAGAGCTTCCGCTTCTGCGCGATGAACTGGCTGACCCGCCCGCTGAGCTTGATGGTAGGACCTACGGCTGCCGCGGCCGCTTGACTCATATTGCGCTCCTTCCGAACTAAGTGTTTGCGACGAGCAGGGTTGAGTAGGGCACGGGACAATCGGGGCTTCTCTGGATTGCCCAGGTTCGCCGAAAAGAGGCTACGCCCCTCGTTCGGCCATAGTCAAGCAGTATTCGCGCTGCTCGCGCGCGCCGATCACCGGGTGGCACAGACCCGGGGTCAGGGCTGCGACACGGGGGCCAGGCGGAGCCCTTCCACACGCTCGAAATGCCGACGGTTTCGGCTCAGCAGCCGTCCACCGTACCGCAGAACGATGCCCGCGATCAGGCTGTCGGCCATCCCGATCGGGGCCCCAGCCCTGTCGAGGTCGCGGCGGACCTGGGCGGCACAATCCGCGCCGCGCGAGTCGAGATCCAGGATCGAAAGCGCTTCGAGCAACTGCCGAACGGCCCGCTCCTGCTTCCCGCTCCGTGCCCCGGCCAAGAGCTCGAAGCGGGAGACCGCCGTTGTCACCAAGCCGGCCTCGGCCGCGATCGCGGAGGCGACACGGGAGGCGACCGGCTCATGACCCGACAGGAAGTCGATCAGGACGTCCGTATCGGCGACGATCACCGCCACGATTTCCGTAGGGCGACGGTTTCCTCGCGGAGCCGCTCGCCCTCCACCCGAGAAAGCGCTCCCTTCAGGGCCAGAGCCCTTCTTCTGAGCTCCGTTCTCGCGGCATTCGCCTTCAAGTAGGACTCGACCGCGTCCTCGACGAGGGCAGAAAACCCTTTCAGGCGACGGCGGGCGGCGATTTCCAGCAGGGCCGCCCGGTGCTCATCCTTCATTTCGATGGTCGTGCGCACGGCCTCCTATTGTCATGCATGTGCATGCAGGATACAAGCCACCGGGTTTACCGGCCGGAGCGGCCGCGTGAGTCGCCGCTCTTCCGGAACGCCCGGACTCAGCCGTCGGGACGTGAACGGTCAAGATGCCGCGTGCGAGCCTCGAGGGCCTCCCGCTCCATGGCGAGCGCCGCCTCCGCCATGGCCAGCTCGAGGTTCCCCACGCTGCCGATGGGTGCACCGCCGGGACCGTTGTCTCCGTACAAGATCATCGCGACCACACCGCCGACGGCCATGGGGATCGCCACCACCTCCTGCGCTTGCGCCGCCCCGGCCTGATGCAGCAGGTCCGCGTGGGCCGATGTGGGAGGGATCCGGCCGCGGCAGGTCTCGCGCCGCTGGACCACGTCGGCCAGCAAGGGCAGCTCGGCCAAGCTGCAGCGCAGCTCAGCCGCCGGTAGCTGCGGTCCGCTGCCGTGGCGGCTGACTCCGAAATAGCCGACGGCGCGGGCTTCGTTCCCGCGCACCGCCAGCAGAACGGCCCGGTTCAGCACCTGCGAGGCAAAGCGCAGCAAGCTCAGGCACGCCTCCGCGCGCAGGACCGGCGACCGCATCTCCGTGATCAGGTCGCGGAGCGAGACCGTCCGCAACTCCCCTTCCGCGACCGAGGCACGTTGCTCCGGGCTCTCATCCCGGCCATCTTGCGCGCTCAGGCTCTCGTCCAGACGCCGGGTGACCTCGATCAGGATCGCCTCGGTGTTGAGCCCTTCTGCGATCAGGATGTCCCTGGCGTCCACCTCTACCTCGCCGTGCTCGGGGATCTCCATCGCCTCGAAACGGAAAAAACCCGTCTGCCACTGGATGAGCTCGCGCACCACGCTCTCCGTCTGGTAGCGCATCGCCTCCTCGATTCTCGCTGGGGTTGCCTTGCCCATCTCGACGAGGACGGTGCCGAGCCGCTTCTCCTCAGGTGCGGCGTGCTGCAGTTCCAGGGCGGCCGCGAGCGTGGGCTCGTCGATCACGCCCATGCGCAGCAGGATGTTGCCCAACGTGTCCCGCAGGGAGCTGGAGGCGCTGTAGATGATGCGGCCCCGGCGAAACAACAGCAGCCCCTCGCCCTCGCGCCGGGCGAGCGTGAGACGGCCAGTCTTCTGGTTGAATGCCAGGACCTGCAGGACCTCCGGTACGGAAAAGTCCTCGAGCTTGCCGGACAGGCCCACGCCCGGGAGGTTA
>Ga0214473_10004754_pt1 | contig 16302 bp, 18 predicted proteins | sample RVTome_7_FD_203509 | JGI IMG/M metagenome (GOLD analysis project Ga0214473, IMG submission 203509) | Soil microbial communities from uranium-contaminated site in the Upper Colorado River Basin, Wyoming, United States - RVT98D197 | ecosystem: Environmental > Terrestrial > Soil > Contaminated >... | reverse complement strand
TATCGGAGAACTGGAAAGGCAAATCTTTATGCTGAAGACCAGGAATTAGCACCGGAATTATCGTAGCATCCAACATCCAAACAGCACCGAATTCGACATTGATCCAGGGCCTATTGATTGACGTGTGGCTCAATAAGCTAATTGCTGCTACACAATTCTTGAGTGAACGCCTTATTTCGGCCTTTATTGAGTCCCCGATTCTGATGCTCTTCCCAGTATCACTTGACCTGAATACAGATAGCAGTCCCCGGAATGTATCCTCGATACACTTATGCAACACCTCAGCTACATCTTTATCGGAATGAGCATGAGAAAGGAATACTCTTAACCTTGCTTCATCTAGTTCTTTTCTTACCACAATGTCAACCCTCCGTGCTATGACGATGCAAATAGCCGTAAGCTGCCTAATCAGCGATTGAATAGCCAAAGATTAATTTCAGCGGATTTATTATAGCATCCATATCATGTAGTATGCTTATGAATTCATTTAGCTACTTCTTCGAACCCGTCAACGCGGTTGTGATTCCCAAACCCACGTAGACCAGACCCGCGAAGTACCGCTGGCCCTTCTGGAATTGTCTGTTGCCCCTCAGCCTCTCCGCGACCGAACTGGCTAGGATGGCATACATGCTATCTGTGATGATCGCCATGCCAACAAAGAGCGCGCCGAGGAACAAGGTTTGGGCCGTGACATTTCCCTTATCAGGGTCCACGAATTGAGGCAAAAAGGCAAAGAAGAACAGCGCGGTCTTCGGGTTGAGCAAGTTGATCACAAATCCCTGCCAGTAAATGCGCGAGAGGCTTTCCGCTTTGATCTCCCCATCGCCTGTTCCCTCTTCAGAAACGAGAAGCTTTCGAAGGCCGAGATAGATCAGATACGCGGCCCCAAGATATTTCACCACATCGAAAGCCAGGGCTGAAGATAACAAAATCGCGGAGAGTCCCAACGTCGCGGCGACAGCCTGCAGGAAGTTCGCCGTTTCAATGGCGAGCACAGAGACCAGCCCAGCCAACCGTCCCTGATTGGCGCTGCGAGCCGTGATGTATAACACCGCGGGGCCGGGAACCAATAAGAGTGCCAATGTCGCTCCCATGAAAAAGTAGAGTTGTGATGATTCGATCATGATGTTCACCTATATCTGTTTAAGAATTCCCGGTAGTGTACTATAACTTGGTTGCTCCAGCCGCCGTCCCCGGCGGCTATAACATTTGAGCGCCGCGGACGGCGTTCAGCGCAGAAAATATCACCAATAATGATGCACCTGCGGACGAACCAGCCGATCATAGATGGCACGCACTTGTGTCATCGTTTGATCTGAAAGTGCGGGCAGATCGGCGGCTTTTACATTTTCCTCAACCTGTGAAGGACGTTTCGCGCCTGGGATGGCACATGTCACCGCGGGAGACATCAAGATCCAGCGCAGTGCCATTTGAGTCATGGTCATATTTTCAGGCACAAGAGTGCGTAGTTCTTCCACAGCCTGCAATCCGACCTCGTAATCCAGGCCAGAGAATGTTTCACCGCGATCAAAGGCTTCGCCGCGGCGGTTGAATTGACGATGGTCGTCTTCCTGAAATAAACTCTCGCGGCTCATCTTTCCCGTCAACATACCAGAAGAGAGAGGAACGCGTGCAAGGATCCCCACCTTGCGGCGTTGTGCTTCTCCGAAGAACAAATCCAGGGGACGCTGGCGGAACATATTGAAAATGATCTGCACCGATTGCACGTTTGGATATTCGATTGCCTTGAGCGCTTCCTCCACCTTTTCAACACTCACGCCGTAGTAACGGAGCTTGCCATCTTTCACGAGTCCATCCAGTATCTCGAAGACTTCCGGCATGTAAAAGACTTCGGTTGGCGGACAATGCAATTGCACGAGATCGAGCGCCTCCATTTCAAGGTTTTGCAAACTGCGTTCGACAAATGCAGTCAAGTTTTCCTTGCTGTAGCCGCCGGCAACATGCGGATCGAGTCTGCGCCCCACTTTGGTAGCAACATGAAATGTCTCACCTCGCTGCTTTCGAAGTCTGGCCAGCAATTGCTCACTCCGCCCATCCCCATAGACATCCGCTGTATCGAAAAAATTCACACCCAGATCGAGCGCGCGCTGCAGCGCCGCCAGGGACTCTTCATCTTTGACATTCCCCCACGTCCCGCCGATGGCCCACGCGCCAAAGCTGATCGTTGATACTTCCCAGCCCGTTCGTCCAAGTTCACGATATTGCATATTGCCTCCTATTCTTCGTTGAAGATATTCAATCCCATTTTCGGCGTGCAAATTGATCGCTTCCCAGTGCTCCATCAGTTTTCCATTTTGCACGCGATGAATATGTATGGCCGTGATCGTGACCAGCTTACCATCCGGCTTGATGCCTGCAAACTCCACCTGCGGCGTGCCTGTGGCTTTCCAACGCGTCACCACTTTATCACCCTCGGCAATTTGATCTTCGATTGTGACTTTCAAGTCAGAAATTGCAGCCAGTGTTCCAGCGACAATTTGTTTATAAACTTCCGAAGGGATACTATTACCATCTGACAGATAACTGACAAAACTTGGATCCGCCAGATCATCAAGAACCTGCAACCGTCCCTGATTAAGTACTTCCGCATAATAACGTCGGACCAAGGTCTTGTTGTCCAATTCAGACATTTTAAATAACCTCGTACTCATACCTCATTTCACAGCCCATAAATAAGCCCGCGCGAATCGAGTTACTCCCTGACCTGATTCCACCTGTGGACGCAAATAGTTGACAAATGTCTCTGCTTCGCCTGGCGTGAGTGCCTGTTGGATCGCCTCTTCAAGGGTCGGTATCTTCGGGTTGCCTGCCGTATGGATCATTTCCTCCCAATTCCCGCTTTCAGATGGCTTGATCTCGATTTGCAATTCGAGATGGATTTCTTTGAAACCGGCTTTCTCTGCCTGCATTACCAAATCCCGCTCATCGAAATCCGTCATCGGGTCATTATTAGGCGGCTGAATATGCAAATAAACATCTTTCAGTTTCTGAGCGATTTCCATCACCGGCCTTACATCATGACCGACGAAGCGATCTGGCGGTTCAGGAAAAGCAAAACGGTTGATCGGCTCGAAGATCGATAACTGGCCCCCCGGTTTGAGGACCCGATAAAACTCATTGAATGCCTGCTGTTTGACTGAGACATAGATCAGCACGGAGCGGGTCGTCACTGCATCCACGGATTCGTCACCGAGCATGGACAGATCGTCGGCAGAGGCGTGCACGAACTGGCAGCGATCCTGCAAGTTCATCTCTTGCGTCAAGCCCCGGACATGATTCAACAAATCCTCTGAAATATCGCTGAAGATGACACGGCACGCCTCGAATTTCTCCAATGCGCCGAAGGCGATCAGACCATCCCCACAACCCACGTCCAGCAGGATTTTCTCATCCTCCAGATTGATATGGCTCAGCACTTTATCACGAACCGGATAGAGGTGGTCGAGCATTTTTTTCATACGCTCCGGATCACCCCCAAAGCGGCGGTTCAACAACCACTGGATCCAAATGTCCTGTCCTGAGTCTGTCATGATTGTTTTTGTAATTGACGGATACGCTCTTCCGCGTGCGCGGCGTATTCCTCACTGATCTCATGCCCGACGAAATGACGGTTGGCTTTCAACGCCGCCAGCGCGGTCTGACCGCTCCCCATGAACGGATCGAGCACGATCTCATTGGAGAACGTGTAAAGCTGGATCAAACGATACGGCAGTTCCACGGGGAACGGTGCGGGATGCCCCACTTTCTTGGCGGACTCTGACGCGAACGCCCAGACCGATTTCGTGAATTCGAGAAACTCCTCCTTGGTGATCGTACTGACGCGTCCATCCAATTTCTCGCGGCGAAAGCTCCCCTTCGAAAAAACAAGGATATATTCGTGCGTATCGCGCAGCGTAGGATTGCTCGCGGATTGCCACGAGCCCCATGCCGTCGAGGAACTGGCCGAGGCGGCCTTATCCCAGATGATCTCGCCGCGCATCAGAAAGCCCAGATCGATCATGTCCCGCACAATGAACGCATGCAATGGGATATAGGGTTTGCGTCCGAGGCCTGCAACGTTGATACAGGCGCGCCCACCGGGGACCAGCACACGGTACGTCTCCTTCCAGACACGCTTCAGGAAATCAAGATACTCATCCAGCGTCATATCCTCATCATAATCCTTGCCCACGTTGTAAGGCGGCGACGTGACCATCAGATGCACGGAACAATCCGGCAATTCCTTCATCTCTTCGGATGAATGATGGAAGATGAGGTCTACCGTCTCGAGCGGATTTTCAAAATAGGCCTCAGACTCAGCCTGAGGCTGGCCCGCGTATAGACGCGCGCTATAGAACGCTGAGGCGTCGTGCCCCTCGCGGCCGGGCGAACCAAAGGAAGAGGTGGAGGTGTTTTTGCGTTTGGTCATCTCTTGTGATTATGTCACCCTGAGGAAGTGGCGCTTTAGGCGCTACGACCGAAGGGTCTCCTCTCACAATATCAGAGATTCTTCGCTACGCTCAGAATGACATTCCATTTACATATCAACAAACAACGATAATAAATCCTGTGGGAGTTCTTTGGTTGTCTTCTCAAACTCAATTCTTGTTCTCTCCAACGCAGCTTGAAAGGCATACTTGAAATTGGGACCTTGTTCGGGTGAGTCGAGGTTCATCCATGCGTGCGCATCGCGCGGCAGAAAACGTAATGCGAGCGGCTTCAACACCGGCACGACGCTCAAGAGTTCAAGCGGCATATAGATGCGCCCTGAACGCAGCGCGCGGGTGTCGATCAGGTCCGGGTCAACGGGATCAACCTCCGACGGAGTCGGAAGCGCACCGTCCGGCTGGCAGGAGAGCCACAAGTCAATGTAATTGCTGTGCGCGTAAAAATCCTGCGCGGTATGCAGCAATCTCCCAAACGCAGACCAGGCAGACCGGGCATCGTTCGCCATGAGCGAGGAGATTGTCAACGCACGTTGTCCTTCCAGATAGGCATAGGATCGATCGAACGCATTATTATCGAAGTGATATTCATCGTGACCGATCTGCCCACGCAGCCGGTCCTGGGCAACATTGGCCCCGATGATTTTTTCCAGCGCACGCGGACTGAATCGTTCCCCCAATGCCAGGCGCGTCATATCCACATGAAAGGGCTTGAGCATCCTCCGATTATAAGCGAAGCTATCCTGTGGATAAGCCACACTTTGGTTATAATGCCGTCATGACTTTTTACACATCCAAAGGCGATGACGGGACAACGAATCTGCTCGGCGAGGGACGTGTGGCAAAGTACCACGCCCGCATCGAGGCAGTAGGAACTCTGGACGAATCAACCGCAGCCCTGGGCTTGGCGCGCGCGCAATGCCAGGACCCACGCTCAGGCGTGATCCTGCTCGAAACGCAGCGCGATTTGTACAAGCTGATGGCTGAAGTCGCGGCGACACCGGAAAACGCGGAAAAATTCCATTTCATCGACGCGAGGCGCGTGAACTGGCTCGAAGAGCAAACCGACACCTTGAGCAAGCTGGTGGAAATGCCCAGGGAATTCATCGTGCCGGGAGATTCACTGGCGGGCGCGGCGCTTTCACTGGCGCGCACGATCATCCGCCGGGCAGAGCGTCGCGTCGTGGAGTTGTTCGACGCCAAGGAAATTGCGAACGTTGAACTTCAGCGCTACTTGAACCGTCTATCGTCCTTATGTTTTGTCCTGGAATTATTGGAAAATAAGGCCGCGGGACATAAGACAACACTGGCAAAATCGTAAATATACCGTAGGGGCACAGCGGAAGAGTCAGAGCAAAGATCTGCATTTGATTCGCTGTGCCCCTACAAGGATTAAATGTGACAGGCACATTCCTCAACATTGCAACGGTGCTCCTCGGCGGCGTGATCGGTCTGACCCTGGGCGCACGCATCCCGGATAAACTGAAAGCCACGGTGATCTCTGGCATGGGTCTGTTCACCGTTGCCATGGGATTGCAAATGTTCCTGAATACTGAGAATCCGCTGATCGTTTTAGGCGCACTATTGTTAGGGATTTTGCTCGGCGAGTGGTGGAGGATCGAAGACGGATTACAAAATTTGGGAAGTTTTCTGGAGCAGCGGTTTTCAAAGGAGGGAGAGGATGGCTCGAACCGATTCGTGCGCGGCTTTCTGACTGCCTCCCTGCTCTTTTGCGTGGGACCATTGACCATCCTGGGTTCCATTCAGGATGGCTTGACCGGTGACTACAACTTGCTGGCGGTCAAATCGGTGCTGGACGGTTTCGCGGCGATGGCGTTTGCATCCACACTCGGTGTGGGCGTGATGTTCTCGACAATTGTCATCCTCGCCTATCAGGGCGGGATCAGCCTCCTGGCCGCGCAGTTGGATGCCATTGTCACGCCTTCGATGATGAACGAGTTAACGGCAACGGGCGGGGTCATTTTGATGGGATTGGGGATCAGCAGTTTACTGGAAATCAAGAAGATCCGCGTGGGGAACTTCCTGCCCGCGCTGGCGATCGCTCCGCTGATCGTGTGGATATTGAGCCTGTTATAGAATCAGTAGATCACGAAACGACCAAGAGAAGCCCGAAAACAGGGGTGCGGGCCCTTCGGCGTCCGCACCCCTGTTTTCGGGTACCCCTTCAACTTTCGCAAAGTACTGAGAATGTCAATCAAGATTGTTCAATGATCTTTTCCACGGCTGTACGTGTATATGAATCCAGGGGGAGCTTCAAAGCCTCCTCGAGTTTCACCCAGAGATAAGACTGGGCTTCATCGTTCAACTTGACATCAACCGAAACCGTTTTACAGGCATAATCAAAAAAGATGAAGTGCCGCGGCTTCCAAAAGGATGGGTCATAGATGAATTCTTGAAAAATGATGAATTTCAATTCATAGATATCCAGCCCCGTTTCCTCCTTTGCTTCGCGGATTGCCGCATCTTCGATGCGTTCGCCCAATTCGACATGTCCGCCGGGGACAACATATCTGCCGGGCCATTTATGGCTTTCCAATAGCAGTAACTCACCAGCGGGATTGAAAATAAAAACACCTGTTGTGGGTTCTGGAAACAATTGATCTGACATGTCACACCTTATCCAAATATCGCAATGATCAATATCCCGGCGAAGATCACCAGGGCGCCGAACACGCGCATCCCGCCCATTTTTTCGCCCAGAAACCTCCAGCCGGCGAACGCGCCGAGCACCACACTCACCTCACGGATCGCACCTGAATAGCTGATCGGCGCGATGGAGTAGGCGAATACGGCCAGCAGGTATGCTGCTACGCCAAGCACGCCAATTAGAGGGAGAAGATAACCCTGTTCGGTCCATATTTCTTTGAGTCGGAGCCAGCCATATTGGCGCAGGACAAAGGGTGTCACAGGCAGGGGAACCAGGACAAACATGGTCATGACGTAGGGAAGAGCAAAGCCGCGCTTCACCGCCGCACCGTCAATAACTGTATAGATCGAGATGAGTAAGGCAACCACAAGCGCCACGGCGACCCCTTTGAAATGCAAATGGGAAACATGTGCCTGAAGCAAGGTGCTCACGCCAATGACGATCAATCCCCCGATGATCAACAACAAACCGATGGTGCCGCCGCGGGTCAGGTTTTCACCCAGAAACCAAAAGGACCAGAATGCCAGAAAGGCTGGCGCGGCGCCGCGCGCAACAGGATAAACCAGCGAAAAATCATTGTCGTGATACGCATAGGAAAGGATGATGAAATAGGCCGCCTCGGTCAACATGCTGAAAAAGACAAATTTCCACATCTCGCGTGGCGGCAGACCGGTAGCGAACAAGGCGCCGAGCGCGATCAGTCCGCCGGTGATGAGCATCCACCAGGTGGCGGCATATTTGTCTTTGGCTTGTTTGAGGATAAGATTCCATGCGGTATGGAGCACGGCACCCAGGAGCAGGAGGAGAATAGCGAGAACGGGCATAACCGGATGAATTTACCACAAAAGGGTTCAGGAGGATGGAAGGTTTTGCCAGCAAAGTGTACTCATTTAATCATTGCATTAAAAAGAACCCATGCTATACTACGCCCAAACAATCCTAAAAGGAAGGTAAGATGAAAACTTTACGCCCCCTGTTTTTTTTAGTTGGTTTTGTGCTTGTTGTTGGTCTGGCTTGTTCAGCCATCGGCGGTGGCGGTAATCCTCCACCCCAACCCACACAGGAACAGTCCGTGCCGGTGAACGATCCCACTCAACCGCCGCCCGAACCGACGGAACCTCAACCACTGCCGACGGATGAGCCGCCACCCACTGAAGCGCCGCCTCCACAACCCTCCGCTTTAGAGTTCTTCACGGAGGAGTTTGAATCCCCGCTCACCAGCGATTGGGATACATTGACCGTAACAGGTACGGATGATGCAGATCCGGACAAGGTCAAAGTGGAACCTGATGGCGGTAAACTCGTGTGGGACTTTGATAGTGAATATGTGTATTATTATATGTTCTACAATGCCTTCGATTACGAAGATGTGCGGGTTGATCTGAGCGCTGATAACCGAGGCAGGAACAACAACAACATAAGCCTGATCTGCAGGTATGACGCGGAGGTAGGCTGGTATGAATTCAATATCGCCAATAACGGCCTGTACGATATCTATTATGCTGAGGTCACCAGCGACGGCAGCATCGGATACAAAAGAATCGCCAACGGGGGTTCGAATGCCATCAAACAGGGCAAGGAAGTCAATGAGTACGGGATATCCTGTAAAGGCGATGTACTTACGCTGTACATCAACGGCGACGAGGTGATTTCCCGGCCTGAAAGGACATACGGTCTCCGCAGTGGACAGGTTGGCATGTCCGTATCCTCCTTCGATGTATTGCCAATCCTGATCGAAATGGACTGGATCAAGATCAGCGAGCCGTAAACCGAAACAGCAAAACAATAGATCAAGAAACTTCCGAAGAGCCAGAAATGGCGATCCTTCGGAAGTTTTTGTTTCGTCATTGCGAGCCTTCGGGAAGCAATTTCCTACATCATTAGCGATTTCCTGACTATGGAAGAGATTGCTTCACCTTTAATACAATGGGAGTCTCGCTCCATTCACCTTTGCTGCTTCATCTGAGAACAGATAGATCATTGCGGCGACAATGTCATCGGGGGTGGTACCTGTGCCTTTGTTTTCGACATCTATCGCGCGGACTTGAATGATATTCGCCGTTACACCTTTCTCTTTCAGTTCAGCAGCCAGCGTCAAAATCAGATTTTCCTGCGCGGCTTTGGCAGCGGTATAAATCCCTGTTTTGCCGGGCGGATTCGGTACCGTGGAGGCTGAGACAATGATCACGCGTCCCCACCCGTTTTTGGCCAGCTGCGGCACGAAGGTTTGAAACAAATGGAACGTCGTCCACACGTGCTGGCCGAGCATGAAATCCAGATCCTCTGCGCTGGCTTCGACGAGGGTCTTGCCGCCCACCCAGCCGCCGACAAGATGGATAAGGGCGTGGATTCCGCCAAATTTAACGGTGACAGCCTCCGCCGTGGAACGAAGCGCCGCTCCATCCCGCAGGTCAACCACGGAGGCCAGGAGGCGGTCATCCGAGAGGTTCAGGTCGCGGGTCAAGGCATCCAATCTATTTTGATTGTGATCGAGCAGGACCAGTGAATGTCCGCGCGCCGCGAATGCATGCGCGGTCTTTTTCCCAAGCACACCGGTTACGCCTGTGATGAGGATCGTTCTATTCATCCCATGCGCCAATCTGATCCTGGCTCATACCCTCGACGATGGGACGGTCGGACTGCTCATCCAAATGCTCTTTGCCGTGAAAATCGATCAGGTGACCGGACTTGGCAGCCTTGGTCTCCAGATAAAAACGGTTGTACTCATTCGGCTCCATGATGTGCGGAATGCGCCCGTTCACCTGGATACCATATTGCATCAATTGATTGATCTTCTTTGGGTTGTTAGTCATCAGTTGGATGGATTGAACTTTGAGCGACATTAACATGTGTGCAGCCACCGCATAATCGCGTTCATCGTCGCGGAAGCCAAGTGCATGATTTGCCTCGACCGTATCCAGCCCCTCGTCCTGCAAGCTATAGGCACGAATTTTGTTCATCAAACCAATACCGCGGCCTTCCTGACGCAAATACAGCAACATGCCTCGTTCCATTTGACCGATGGCCTTCAAGGCGGCTTCGAGTTGATCGCGGCAATCGCAGCGCAATGACCCGAGTGCATCACCCGTCAGACATTCCGAATGCACACGCACAGGCACATTCGACGCGCCGATCACATCCCCTTTGGTGATGGCGACATGGTCCTTTCCATCCCGATTATTTTCAAATGCGACAATATGAAAGTCGCCAAAGCGACTGGGCAATTCAGCCATTGCAACAATACGGACACAGACCTTATCCCTGCCCAACCCTTCACAGTCATGATCGCCTTCTTTTTCAAGAAGGATATCGAACTTTTCATGCATCGTTGTTGTCATTCAGTCACCTCACTAATTGATATTTTATTAATACGCCGCCATCGTCCCACTTCTCGACATCCGTCAATTTCAGAGGGACGGCTGCGCTTCTTTCCAAGCCTGAGCCTGCCGCCATTGTCGGAGCGGATTCGCCCCCGAAGATCAGCGGTGCCACATAGGCTGTGATCTCGTCCACCAGCCCGAGTCGTATGAGTTCAAAGTTAAGGGTACTACCGCCTTCCACCATCAGGCGATTGACGCCGATTTCCTTCAAGGTTTCCAAAGCATCCTGCAGATCAACCTTCTCTGAGTGGCAGATATATACATCCACCCCGCGCGATTTCAACAAGGCAAGGCGTTCTTTAGATGTTCGACGTGTCGTAAATATTACGATGTCTGCCTGGCCGGCATTGAGGAATTCAGAGTCCATCTCGATGTTTGCCTCTGTCACCACGCCCACCTTGATCGGATTCGGCGAAAGACCTCGTGCCACTCTTTCGAGGCGCAACGCTTCAGACTTAACGGTTAGCTTTGGGTCTTCGTCGAGCAGAGTCCGGCCTCCCACCATCACCGCATCTGATTCGGCGCGGAGTCGATCCACGCGTTCTTTGTCACGCGGCGAGGAGATGGCCGCGCCTTTACGCGCGAACGTGTCGATTTTTCCATCGGCTGTCATCGCAATATTGATGAATACAAAAGGACGATCCATCATATCTGCAATTGTATATCCTTAAAGAATAAAAGTGACAATCACTTTGCCCCGCGAAAGCAACTGTCACTTGCAGATTTTGGCCGGACGGTTTACTAACTGATGTTACGCATCCTGCTTAAGCAGGACAACTCCGAAGGAGTGGAATGAATGTAGATTTCAAAGTTTTTCCGCGAACCCCGAAGGGGTGTCACAGATTTTGCGTGGATTATGTCATCCCTTCGGGATTGCTCTGTGCGTAAGGTGAGTTATTAATTCTTGGTCAATTCTCCGATTTGCTCTGCCATAAACGAATCACCCCTTGTGCCCCTTTGCTGCAAGCATCCCGCACGCTGCATCCCTTACAGCCATCGACACAATTGACATACGCTTGAATGTATCCACTGCGCTGCAAATGCTCAAGCATGGCTTCAATCAGTTCAGGGGATGCACCCAGGCGGGCCGCCAACCTTCGGGTTTCCAGTGTGCCACCGGCGCGAATTTCCTTGACAAGTAGTTCAAGCATGGCTAGAACCCCAGTGCAACCGCAAGATGATAAACACCCGCACCCGCCGCCACGGAGATGACCAGCAACATCGCAACGTTGAGCAGGGTCCAGCCCCACGAATTTGTTTCCTGGCGGATGACAGCAACGGTTGCCATGCAAGGGATGAAGAGCATGGTCACAACCAGAAAGGAGAGGGCGGAGGCGGTCGAAAATGTGGATGTCAGCGTCTGCGCCAATCCGACTTCCGGACTACTACCGAAGAGAACGCCCATGGTGGCAATTGCGTTCTCCTTGGCCGGGAAGCTGGTGATCAACGAGACGGTCAGACGCCAATCAAAACCCATCCAGCGCCCGACCGGTTCAACCCATTTCCCAAATTGCACCAGATAACTTTGATCCAGGTCTCCGTTGGGGAGCACGGAAAGCGCCCAGACCACCAATGCCATGGCCAGGATGTTCGTGCCCGCTCTCTTGAGAAACGATACGGAGCGCTGCCAGACCAATAAGCCGATGGTTCGCCCGTTGGGTACATGGTACAGCGGCATTTCCATGATAAAAGCCGAACGTTGTCCCTTGAAGATGGTTTTGTTCAACAGGGAGCCGCTTAATACCAGTGTCATTAAGGAGAGCAGAATCAATCCCCAGGAAACAAACAGCGCCTTCGACCCAAAGAAAGCTGGCGCTAAAAAGGCCACCACAGCCATGCGGGCCGTACACGGCACCAGCGGTGCAACCAGGATGGTTAAAAAGCGAGCCGGCTTCGAATCGATCACGCGCGTGCCCATGATCGAGGGCACATTGCAGCCGAAACCGAGAAACAAGGGAAGGAATGATTTTCCGTGCAATCCCATCAGATGCATCACGTTATCCATGACGAAAGCCGCACGGGCCATATATCCCATGTCTTCCAGCAATCCAAAGACAGCAAAAAAGATGATCATGATCGGCAGGAATGTAAGGACCGCGCCGACGCCGCCAATCACTCCGTCCACGATCAGGCCTTTGAGCCAGAAGGGCGCGTCGATCAACGCCTGGCTTGCCAGACCGGAAAGCCCCCCCACCACTTGTGAGTCCAACCAGCCTTGAATGGGTGAACCGAGGGTAAATGTCAGCCAGAATACCAGCCCCAGGATTCCCGCGAGAATGAATAATCCCCATAGCGGATGTGCAGCCCAGCGATCAAGTTGCTCGGTTAAAGAGATCTGTCCAATTTTCGGTTGTACGACGGCAGCCCGCACCATGCGGCCAATCCATTCATAGCGCCCGGAGGCAATTGCCAGAAGCGCATCGTCGTGTTGGCGCAATAAATTGTAGACAGCTTCCCATTTTTCAGCAGGCAGAGCACTTTGCATGGTGCGTGTGATCTCTGTATCGCCTTCCAAAAGTTTGAGGGCCACCCAATTCTCCGGGTAGGGGGTCGGAACATATCCCGCGATATGATGCAAGATTTCATCCAGCGTGGAGCGATGATCCGCGCGGATCTCAGGCAGGCGCGGCGTAAAGACACGTTCTCCATCGGACATTTCCTGCACGACTCGACAAAAGTCCTGCATACCGGCCGCGCGTGTCGCAGTCATCGGAATGACGGGCACACCTAATGCGGCCTCCAGTACATCGGGCTCGATGCGTATGCCTTCCCCTTCCGCTACATCCATCATATTCAATATCACCACAAGCGGCGTCGAAAGGGAAATTAATTCGGCGACCAGGTAGAGACTACGTTCCAGGCTTGCGGCATTGACAATCGCCATCACCACATCCGGTTGTTCGCGCAGAACAAACTCACGGGCAATGACTTCTTCTGGCGAATTGGCTGTCAGGCTGTATGTGCCCGGAAGATCAACAATGCCGTATTCACGGCCGCCAACCACAAAACTTCCCTCGCGGCGCTCGACCGTTTTGCCCGGCCAGTTGCCCACGTGTTGATTTAGACCTGTCAATAAATTAAAGAGGGTGGATTTCCCCACATTCGGTTGACCAGCAAGCGCGATCAACGGCATCCGTTCCCGGAGGATTACCGGCCCTACTGCAGCCGCAGTTGAATGGCAATCACTCATTACGATTTACGCTCGACGAAGATCTTGGCTGCCTCAACCCGGCCCAGAGCCACCCGCGTGCCCCGCACAGTTACAATCAATGGACCGCGCCCGAAGTTTTGGGTCATATTCACCTCTGCACCGGGAGTGAATCCCAGAGAGGCCAGGCGGGTGGTCTCCATCTGCCCAATTCCATTGGTGAAGGCCAGGATGGTCGCCTGATTGTCCACGGAGAGTTCTGTGAGAGAGATTGAGTTTTGATGATCCACGATGCATCCTTGTCGGAGGGTGTTTTTGTCAACCCACATAAGAGAATTGAATTTGACAATGTTTAGCAACAATTAGTATATGCTAATCTCAATAATTAGTATAATGAAAAAGAAATGGATTCACCGTGACAAAAATCACCAATTTGGACAAGACTTATGGACAAACTTAGCACCACGGTCGAGAACTATCTTTCCCTCCTTTATGTGCTTGAGGTGGATAAGGAGCCGGTGGTCGGCGTTCATCTGGCGGAGCTCTTGAATGTTACCCCTCCCACCGTGACCAATACGCTCAAGCGCATGGCCCGCGACGGACTGGTCATTATGGACAAAAAAGGTACTCGCCTGACCAAGACCGGCAGAGGCTCAGCGAGGACCGTGCTCCGCCGCCACATGTTGACAGAATGGATGATTGCACGCATGTTACCCTGGTCAAGAGTGCACCAGGAAGCCCATAATCTTGAACACGCGATATCCGCGGAAGTCGAAAACGCATTATTCGAGGAATTGGGACATCCTCAGATCTGTCCGCATGGCAATCCATTGCCTGGCTGTGAGGAGGCGGTGTCTGCCTGGATCCCCCTGACAAAGACATCGCCAAATGAAACGGTCGTCATCAAGCGCATCCATGAACTTGCGGAGCATAATTCTGAGTTGATGGCTTTTTTAGAGAACAAGGGGATCATGCCGGATGCACAGGCCATCGTTCGAGAAGTCCTGCCCTTCAATCAGACGATCACCCTGGAGATCCGGGGAGAAACAGTGACTTTAGGCTTTGCCTCGGCAAGCTATGTATTTGTAAAAGTAGCTGGCTGAACATCCAAGGGTCATCCTGTTGTGTGGGATTCGCTATGAAAATATGAACTCCAGAAGATGTCTATTGACTTCATCCGGCTCTTCATGTTGTACCCAATGCGTGGCTTCAGGAAAAAAGATAAGGCGACCATCATCACAATAATCCAGACTCGGCCGCGCCATGCGACGGGAGAGCGCAAAGTCCTTCGCCCCCCATAATATCAAGGTGGGAATGTGTATCCGCATATCATTTGTTATCTTTGGTTGGTATCGCGCCGCGGCGCGATACCAGTTGAGCATGGCAGTCAGCGCGCCGGGCTGTGACCAGGCTTGCTTATATTTTTCAATATCTTCATTTGAAAAGGCATGTATCTTGCCACTGCCGCGCATGGCGCGTGCGGCACCGCGCCAATTGCCAGCCCGCATTCCAGCTTCAGGCAGCCAGGGTAATTGAAAGAAAAAGATATACCAGGAGCGGCGGATTTGTTCCAGGTCACGCAGGAGGAAGCGCCTCATCACAACAGGATGCGGCACATTGATAATTCCCAGGCGGTGTACGCGTTCGGGATGCCAGATTGCCAGCATCCATGCCACCGCTGCACCCCAATCATGACCCACCAGGTTGACCTTTTCGTAATTCAAGGCATCGATCAATCCGATCACATCGTTGACCAGTTCACGCATATTGTATGCTTTTACACCACGCGGCTTGTCGCTCAAGTTGTATCCGCGCTGATCAGGAGTGATCACACGACAGCCGGCTTTGGCCAACGCGGGGATCTGTTTCCTGAATCCATACCAGAATTCCGGGAATCCGTGCAAGAGTACGACAGGCGTTCCGCTTTTCGGCCCTGACTGCATGAGATGCAGTTGGATGCCATTGGTTTTTATATAACTATGTTCAAGTTCCATGAGTAGTGTATGGATCTCCATCCAACGATGCGAGATTGTACCAGACAAAGTTTCTAACTTCATCCGAATCAGATTTCTTCAGAAAGGAAAACCATAGATCATTGAATGCTCGTATACCTGGCATTGGACAAAGACAAAATCCATAAGTAAATTTTAATCTTGCCCTTGACAGATTAGAACATATGTTCTACATTGCTATTGTTTTTATTAGGATAGCTATTCTGGAGAAAACCCATGTCCAAGGAAAATTATCTTTACCGGGGTAACGTGGAAATCTATTTGCAGGGACAGCACGCGCTGCTCCCTATCCAAACCATCCGTGAAAATCAGATGACGTACTTCATCGGTTCGAAGAAATCCAAACTCCTGATTCGCGACTTCCGTGAAGAGCCGATTCTCGTCGCGCATCGCGCCCCCTCCGGGATCGAGAGCACGGAATTTGCCGATGCTTTCAACCAGCCCGCGTATGCTGAGGTCTCCATCGCAGATAAGGGCGTTGAAACTGAAAAGGTCGAGATCAACCTGCGCCCCACGGAGGAAAGCGAAGATTTCCCGGTGTTATGGCTGGGAGTCAAGAATGATTCGATGATGCCTATGCTGGATATCGAATGGGAAATTCTGCGGCCCATCAGCGTGGAGAAGGTGGCATTCACAGCGGTGGTGAGAT
>Ga0214473_10004753_pt1 | contig 16303 bp, 21 predicted proteins | sample RVTome_7_FD_203509 | JGI IMG/M metagenome (GOLD analysis project Ga0214473, IMG submission 203509) | Soil microbial communities from uranium-contaminated site in the Upper Colorado River Basin, Wyoming, United States - RVT98D197 | ecosystem: Environmental > Terrestrial > Soil > Contaminated >... | reverse complement strand
TGATGCCGGTGTACGCGGTCCCCCTCGGGATCACGCTCGGGCTGGGCATCCTCGGGATGCTGTACTCGCTGTTGAGCAAAGCGTTCCGCGTCAAGGGCACCTAGCCACCGCGACGACGACATCCGACCGCCCGGATGCAAATGGCCGCAGGCCGCGGGCGATGTCGCGGCCTGCTCACTGTCAGGATGTGCGAGATGAAGAGAAAATCGAAACACCATGTCGCGCTGCGGATCGCGCTGCTGGCCGTCGTCGTCGCGATGACGCTCGCGCCCATCCTGGCCTCGCCGCCGCCGGCGGCCTATGGATACCCGGAGTGGGTGGACAGCCGCGACAATGTGCCGCTCTCGCTCGGCTGGTCGGTGGCGCAGGAGTGGGGCATCTCCGGCGATAGCGCGGAGTGGGCGCTCGATTCCGGCAACGTGGGCGGCTGCACGATCGACATCGCGGCTGATGGATATATCCGCTACGACCTCGGGGCCGTCTACTCGGTGGATTACCTCAGGTTCTACCGGAACGGCGATATAGATTTTCGCTGGTCTGCAGATGCGATCAACTGGGGCGAGAACACAGATTTCCAGGGGACGCTCGGATGCAATTTTGGGATCGTGCCCGACATGGGGATCGGTACGCAGAACGTGCGCTACATCGAGGTTTTTGAAAACACCGGCGGGGCTTCGTGGTCGTTTTTCCAGGTCCACATCCTTGGCGCGTCGCCGACCGCGACACCCTACGCCACGGCCTCCCCGCTCCCGCCGCAGGCGACGGCCTGCGTGACGGCCACTCCCCTCCTCACAGCGACCCCGCAGCGCACGCCGACGCCGTTCGGGTCGCAGATCCCGGCCACGGCGACGAAAACCCCGACACCGGGCGGGCCCACGGCCATGCCGACCGCGACGGCCACCGGGACGCAACCGCCGTCGTTCGATAGCGGCGTGGCGACGTTCGCGCAATCGCTCTCGCCGTGGACAGTCTCATCTCCCAACCCATATCCGCCATACAACACCGAATGGCAATCCACGATCGGCGCGGATGGTCAGCCCGGCGTCGCGTTCATGAAGGATTACATCGGCTATCTGGAAACTACGCCGTCCGTGTTCACGACCACGGCGCCGCTCACCGGATCGCTCGCCTACGTCAGGCCAGCCGGAATGTTTTTTCCACTGCGTGTGACCGGCCAGGTGAAAATGACGCGGCCGGTGGCGCAGGGCGAGACGGACTACATCCGCGTCTGGTATTACGACCCGGACTATGTGAGCGCCGGGGTTGGCGCGTGGGTGATGCGCCCGCCCGATTGGATTTCGGTCAGCGCGGAGTGGACGCACTTTAGCTATAGCGTCACGCAGTCGGGTGGCTCTGGAAAGGTGTCTGCGATTGCGATCTCGGAGGAGTTTCTCGACGCGCCACCGCTGGAGGCGGGCGATGGCGTGCTGCTCGACAACCTGCGCGTCTACTCGGGCCCGCTGGCGGTGGCACAGTCGTACCCGACGTGCCAGGGATCGGGGCCGGGCGGAACAATACCCCCGCCGACAAAGATCTGCACGATCAAACAAAAACCGATAAACGTTTTTGCTTGTGCCCAGCCGGAAAGCCTGTTGGAGATCGGCGGCTGGATCAGCTATCTGTGGTGCAATGTCTCAACCTATTTTTCATTTCTGCCGCAGAACAGAGACCAAATCCAGGCCATCGCCGACCGCCAAAATCTTTCTGAGCCGGTCGGCACGCTCAATGAACTCGACGATGTTTTTGGCGTTTTGGGAATGATCTTTTCCGGCGTCGGCGACGCTTACGAGACGGCTCAATACCGGACGGTGGATTGGAGCAGCCTGCTCGACCTGAGTTTCATCGATCGCGGCTTCGACGTGCCAACCGATACAGCGCCGTCCCCGAATGAGTATCTCGGAGATTGCCCGGCGACGATTTCAAACCTGAGCCAGTCAACACGCACGACGGCGTGCTATATCATTTACACACTGCGCCACAAAACGACGGCGCTAGGATTCGCGCAGTGGGGATTGGACATCCTCGCGCTAACAGGATTGATAACCTATGTCGTACAAACGTGGTTCGCCAAAAACGGCTAAGCGCCTGCTGATCGTTTGTTCCGTGCTCGTGCTCGTGGCTGATGTTCTATCGCCGCTGCTGGTCGCCGCTCAAACGGCGTGCGGCGATTACGATTGTTTCGACGAAAGCGAGTTCGACACCGACGACCCGGATCACGATGGTTGGGTTCCGGCCAACGGTGGCAACAGCATGGACACCGACCTGGGCTGGCTGGAAACAAAAACGTTCGGGGCGCTCTGGTGGGCAACGTCGGCAGATGGCGTGTTGACGGCCTCGGGGACATCACCGACCATTTACAAGATCGTCTATCTGCAACCCGGAACCTATCGCATGGTGCTGCGCGCCGGGTCAGATAAAGTTTGGGGCGTGATCGAAAATACAGTGTTCACGCGCGCGACGCCGTCAGGAGGCGTGACGTTTGGAACCGGATCATTCATCCTCGGCGATAGTTTCGAGACACTGATCACCGACGAATTTTCTGTGGCGTCACCGGGAGATGTGATCTTCGAGCTCAGCGGCGATAGCTCCGCAACGCTCTATTACGATTACATCTGGATCGTCGCGAGCGACACGCCCACGGCAACGCCCGGCCCCGGCACGCCAACGGCAACCACCATTCCGCCCTCCGCGACGCCCATCGCTACGGCCACGCCATTCTGCATCGCAGCGCCAGCCACGCCTACACCGGGCCCGCCGCAATTTGAACTGACTCCCACACCGTCACCCACTCCAAACCCGTTCACAAATTGGACGGTGTTCGATCCGTTCGATTACGCGACGTTGGGAGATATTTGGGAGGTCGCCGGCAACGGCGTGTACAACTCGCTGAACACGGGACGAGGCACGTCGAAGCCGGGCGCGGCCTTCATCCCCTACAGCGTTGACCCTCCCGGTTGGACGTATGCCGAGATGGAGCGTGAGGCGTTGATCTGGCAGCCGTCGCCGGTGATCAGCGATACGGCCTACGTGGACGGCTGGGCGCGCACGGATTTCGTTCCGCAGGGCACATCGGTCTACATCGAGATTTGGTATCTTGATACGGATACGCTGTTGTGGAGCCAGGCGGCCACGACGCAGGTGTCAGCCTCCAACTGGTACAATTTCCATCACGCCATCACACCCACGCTGGAGATCGCGGCGATTGCGTTTTTGTCCAGCCGCGACGACGACGCGACTGATGGCGGCGTGTACCTCGACGACGTGTATATCTACAATGATCTGGACAACGCGCCATATTGTGACGGCTCTTATCCGCCAGGAACAGACAGGCATGGATCGGGCGATCCGGTTGGCAGCGAACCAACTACTACGACGACCATCTCAATCCCGGCCAACCGCGCATGTCCGCCAGATTTGGAAGTCCCAAATAATTTTTGGGGGCCGCTACTTGCGCAGCTGACGTTGTTTTTGGATTCGATCTTTGCTTTCGCGCCCGGCCACACGCCCGGATCGCTCACACAACAGACAACCGATCTGGTCGCGTCGCCGGTGGGCACATACACATTGCTGGCGAGCGTGTTTTTTGATTTGCGGATCCCGGCTACGGCAGCATCGCTCATTCTGCTGCTGGAGGGTGTGCGCGCCATCTGGTCGGTCTGGCTGCTCGTAAAAAAGAGCATTCCGTTCCTGTAATGGATTTCCTCTCCGATCTCCTCGACGGTCTCAGAGCCGCGCTCGGCCTCGGGCCGGTGTTCATCATGGCCGAGCCGGGCACCGACCCGCTGGCCGAGCCGGAGCTGTACAAACGGCGGCGGCGGCGCGGCGTCCCGGCCTGGGTGGTGATCGGGATCGGGATCGCGGGGATCGCGGGGACGTGGGGGGCGTGGTGGTTCATGCGCGCGCGGTGATGTTCGGGTCCGCAACATTGAAAACGGCGATGCTTTCGAGAGCATCGCCGTTTTTGTTGGTAGCGGCCGTGACCAATCAGTCACGCTGCAGCATCGTCATTTCTGGGGTGGGTTGCCCGGGCGGCATACGTCATTTTCGGCGATGGTGGCCACTATCGCCATTTCCGGCGCGGCGAGATCCGCATCAGATGTGACGATGCTGACGTGATCATCGTCACCCTCGGCGGTGCGGACCCGAAACTCCTGAATTGCCATCATGATCGCGTGGCGCTCCAGGCTGTCCATGCGGAGCAACCGGTTCAGCCAGCGCGTTTTTTTGCGCTTGATGCGCTCGCGCTCGCGGAAGTTGCGGCCCAGGTATCGGTAATCGTGAAGCTCCAGCGGCGGCGGAAAGTCCATCCACACCCATTCCTCGGCGATGTTACCGCCGCGCGTCGTCGTTGTAAATCTCGCCGTGCGCCAATCCGCCAGCGCCTCGGCGTACAGGCCGGAGTAATAGCCGGAGATCATCACCATCGCCGGGATCGAGCGGATCACAGCCAGCAGCCGCCGGTGATCGTCGGTGGTCATTTCATGCCGGTAGAGTTGGCGCTGGCAGGAGCGCATCTCCATCAGGTACGGCGGATCGCAATACACCAGTTCGTCGCCACGCCAGTCGTAGCTGCGCAGAAACGATATCGCATCGCCATGCATGACGGTGCAACCAGGTACAGCCAGGGACGGCCAGGTGTTCACCACGTCGTCATCGCTGTCCACGCCGATGCTAGCGATCGCCGGGCGCTTCAAGCGCATGATCGCCCCGCCGCCGAGGAACGGCTCGATGTAGACGCGGTGCGGAGGCATCAGGTTGATGATGGCCTGGTAGACGCCCGACCCGCCTTTCCCACCGGGATAGGTCACGCGATCACCGCGTCCATCGTCATGTTTGCCGATACTGCAGGAGAGACGCTCATTCTGTTTCCTCGGTGACGATCAACTGCGCCGGTTGGCCGCTGGTGGCCGGCTGTATGTGATAGAGCACGCCTCGGATCATGATCTCTTTGTCGTTGTACCGGCGCAAAATTTCTATCACCTCGTCGCGCGGAATGAGGCGCTCTTTGTTGTTGAAAAATCTCCAGATCTCGATCTGCGGCAATTTGCCGCCAAACTCGTCCAGCCCGACGCGGAAAATTTCATCTTCGGTGACATCGTGCCGCTTGATCTCGATCTCCTCGTACTGACCCTCCATCGCCTGGGCGATCACGCTCTCGATCACCTGGTCGGGCATGTACGGCGTTTGCACTTCGATCATGCGCCCGCCCCACTGCAATTTTGCGCGGCCGCGCGGGTTCAACCCGACCGCGCTGCCGTCGCCGATGATGAGCATGGACGAGTGCATATCCGAGCAGCTGAACGCCAGCCGCGCCGGGCAATTCTGTTTGATGATCCCGGTGATCACCGTGCGGTCTGGCCGCTGCGTGGACGGCACGACGTAGATGCCGGCTGCGCGAAAGAGACCGGCGATCTGCCCGAAGAGCTCTTTTGCTTTTTCTTCTTCCCCTTTCGGCAGGCTCACGAGCTGCGCGAGCTCATCGAACACAATGATGATGTGCGGCAGCGCGGTGCGATAGTGTTTCCAGTTGTACGTCCCGATTTCACGACAGTGCGATTTGCGCAGCAACCCCATACGCCGCCAGCCCTCCCAATAGATCGCGCGCAGGAGCGGCATGACCTTTTTCGGAGCGTCCACGAACGCGACCCGCATTCCATCGCCTTTGCCATCCTCGGCGATGAGCGCGCCGGTCTCGGCCAGCACCATGTCGGCGCGGTCCTTGTCGTCCACCGCGCCGGTGTCCTCGCTCCCGCCCTCCGGGTCGTACTTTTCCTCGAGCGCCTTGTAGCGCAGCAGGTGCGGCAATTTTTCGTATGCGGCCAGCTCGACGCCATTCTTCAAATCGATCAGCACGAGCCGGAGCATTTTGGGGGAGTTGAATCGCACCCACGTGCAGATCGCCACGTTGATGAAATTCGATTTCCCCGATCCGGTCGCGCCGGCTACGAGCAGCGACGAGAAATGTGTGGGCGAGTACCAGATGGGGCGCTTGTTGCCGCTGATCCCGAACGGGACCGCCATCCCGTCGTATGACGGTTTGCGCGTCGACCATATCTCGTCGAGGCGCACGTGGAACGGGATGCCGCGCGTCCCGGTCGCGCGCTCGATGATGTACCAAAAACCTTTTTCCGGGTCGTACTCGCAGCTCACGCGCTTCTCGCACGACATGCTCAGGCTCAGCAGCGTCTCGTCGTCCGCGAGCGCGGAGATGGTCACGTTTTCCGGCAGCCGGTGCGTGGCGACCTTGAAATACAGGATCTCGGGCGTCATGACCACGTGCGTGAAAGAGATGGTGTTGATTTTCATCCCCTGTTCCTCGCGCTCGCTCCTCGGGTATTTGTGCGAGAGCGTCGAGAAACGCGCGGACACGCCGAGCATCCGCCGCATGTACTTGTGCGATTCGGAAATCAATTCGCGCCGCAGCCGGCGGCGGCGCTCGCGCTCGGCGGTCTCCATCGCGCGCAGCAGTTTCTGCTCGGCGCTGCGCGTCGAGCGCGACGTCAGCCAGTCCCCCAGGCGCGGGAACGTCAGCGCGTCGAGCCGCGCTTCGACGCGCGCCAACTGCGCGGCCAGCCGGTCGAGCGGCCCGGCCCGCTTCGGCGGCTCAGCCGACGATTCGATCTGCGATCTCAGTTTATCAATCGCCATCGCGGAGTTTCCGCACGCCGGACACGACCTCCCGGATAACGACCAGGAGGCCAGAGAACATCAGGAGCGCCAGCACAATTGAGTAACCGACCTCGGGCGACTGGTGATATTTCAAAAACGTTGGAACCAGCGCGATCCCCAGCATCACTCCAACGAACAGCATGACGAACGATTGGATCAGGGCCGCAACCGGTGCGATGACAAAATCCCAATTGATTTTCTTCACGGCGTTTCCTCCGGGGTTGCGAGCCGGGACCCGAGCAGCACTGCCAGCGTGAGCGCAACTTCGGGGATCACGTTGACGCTATCCACCAGACTATGCGCGCCGAAGGCGACCAGGGCCGCGAACAGGCCCGCGTCGCGCCACGAGGCGCGCAGCGCGGCGAGGGCCAGCGCCGCCAGCGCCGCCAGACCGATCAATCCCTGCTCGGCGGCGGTGTTGAAAATGATCGAGTGCGCGTGCGGATACGCGACCTGCAACGGATACATCGCGTGCCAGAGCGCGGCGAACGTGCCCGGCCCCGTGCCCACCCAGGGCGAGTACAGGAAGGCCGCCGTCGCCAGGACCCACATTTCCCAGCGCACGCTCGGCGAGGTGTGCTGATTGAGCTGCCAGAGCGCGCCGGCCGAGAGCGCGGTGATCAACACTGCGACGACGACCGGCCAATGCGCGCGCACAAAGTTCAACGCGGCCCACCGCCGCGCGGCCAGCGCTGCGAGGCCCGCCGCGAGGCCCAGCCATGCGCCGCGGCTCGCCGAGACATAGACGACCGCGAACGCGGCCATGGTCCACACCACGCGCGGCCAGCGTGGCCGGTCGTCGAACATCTCTGCCAGAGTCGGCAGGAGGAGCAGAGAGAAAATTGCGGCGACGACGTTCGGCGCGGGCGGGCGATAGCCCGGCCCGAAATTCCTCAGCGCGTCGAGCGCCGTCGCCGCGACGTAGACCCAGCTCGCATTCCGCAGCGCGCCGAGGAAGGCCCCGCGCGGCAAAACGTGCGCAACCGACATCGAGATGAAATATGCGCTGGCAGCAATTCCGAGTGTCGTCAACTGCTCGATGGCGCGCTCGGGAGAAATCGAAACGGACGCGGTGACGATGTGCGCGGCAATGAAGATGATAAAAACCAGGGTGAACAATACTCTGATCTGAATGTGATGAACGGGGGCGGAGTATCTATTTGTCTTCACCTGCCAGTAAAACCATGCATACATGCACACGCCCAAAAGTCCGACGACCGCCACGCTCGCAACCGGCAGCGCGACGATGGTCAGGTCTACGAACAGGTAGGCGAAGAGCGCGGTCAGCGCGTAACCAGCCATATGCTGGCCTCCACGAACTCATCGCCCTGGATCAGCCACACACGCCGGTGCTCGTATCTCGACAGCCAGGCGCGCACCATGTCCACCTCGCATTGCATGATCTGCGGGAACGCGGTGTACACGAACCAAGCGCGCGTCCACCGGCGCGTGTCCGGGTTGGCGACGACCATCCCCAGCGCGTCGCGCGTGGTCTCGCTGATCGCGCCGAAATTCTGCGGGCAGGTCCGGGGCATGATGACGTAGGGCAGGCGCTCGATCCCGCGCGGATGCCACTCGACGAGGTAGCCCTCGTTGGAGTAAACGATCAAATCGCCGGGCTGCCACTGCGAAAGGAGCTTGTCGAGATAGACCTGATCAATCTGGCTCTTCTGATCGGGCGTGTAGAGATACTGGCCGACGAGCGCCGCCGCGAGGAGCGGCAGGAGAAAAAACGCGGCGCACAGACGATAGGCCATCTTCACGCGCCCGAATGCCCAACCGGCCAGCAGGCACAGCGCCGGCAGGCTGGGCGCGAGACCGCGAAACAACCAGACCGGCCTCCACGCCGCCGACACCGCGAGCGCGATGAGCGCCGGGGCCAGCACGATCCAGAGCAGGAGCAGCGGGGCCTCGGTGCGCGCCTGCGCCGCTTTCACGGTCAGCCAGGTGAGCAGGCCGACCGCGACAATGACGCCGGTCGGCGTCAGCCAGACCGGGAGGGTGAATGCATACATCAGGTTGAGCAGCGCATAGATCAACGTCCCCCACGTCACCGGCATGATCCAGTATCCGCCGGCCACAGTGCGCATCTGACCGTAGAGCACGGCCGCCCACGGCAGCCACATGACGAGCGCCGCTCCGCCGACCATGGCCACGACGAGCGCCGTTTCAAAAACCGGCCAGCGCGGGCGCGTCTTCCACACGGCCCAGGCCAGCACGCCGCAGTTGACCGCAAAATAAAACAGTCCGTAGTTGTGCGCCCACATCGCCAACGCGGAGAGCAGCGCGAAGCGCAGCAATTGCTTGCGCAGCGCGGCGAGCGTCGCGCCGAGCACGAGCAGCTGCAGCAGCGCGTACATGCGCGCCTCCTGCGCGTAGTGCAGCTGGAACGGCGAGAGCGTCATCAGCCCGAGCGCGATGAGCTGCGCCGTGCGCGAGAGTTGCAATTCGCGCGCCAGTTCGCGCGCCACGTAGAGCGAGCAGAGCATGAACAGCACGCTCGGGATCCGGAGAGCGGCGGGCGACGCGCCGAAGAAATGGACGAGCGGGGCGAGCAGGAGATAATAGAGCGGCGGGTGCGTGTCGCCCGCCGTCGCCACGATCATGCGCGCCAGCGGCAGGCCAGCGAACCAATGCGACGCGGCCTCGTCGTACCAGAGCGGCGCCGATCCCAGGCGGAACACGTAGAGCAGGCTCGCCGCGAACAGGAACGGCCACACGTCGTCGAGGTCGTCCTCGCGGCTGCGCCACCAGACCGAGAGCCGGGCGGTGATCGCGCTCACGGTTTATTTGCTCCGAACAGGACGGCGTAGAAAGCGGCGATCGAGAGCACGAATGCGATCAGCCATCCGACGAGATAGAACTGGCGGAGGCGCGCGGCCAGCGCGGGTGGGAGGAAGAGCAGCAGCTCCCACGCGGCCACGCAGCCGATGCCAATCAGCGCGAGACTGACGAGCATCTGATCGCGCTCCGCGATGAATGCGAGCCAGGCGTAGTATTGCGGCGTCACGGCTGCTGTTGCCTCCGTTTCTCGTACATCCCGCGCAGCCACCACCCGCCGACCAGCCACACGGCCGGCCAGCCGCAGCACACGATGAGGAGTGTGAGTTCTCCGCTCATAGGTTCATCTCCATCTGCCCCGCCGCGATGCGCTTTTGGCGGCGCGTGATGGCCGCGTTGAAAACGTGTTCGTCGCGGTCGTAGTTCAAATGGCAGCGCTGGCAGAGCGCCCGCAGATTATCGTCCGCGCAATTAGCCGGGTTGTGATCAAGATGCGCGACCGAGAGCACCACGATTGATCCGGTCTCGGGATGCGGCTGGCGATACTCCGCGCCGCACCACTCGCAGCGCCAACCGGCCCGCTCACGGATGCGCAGGCTGATCGCCTCCCAATCGTCCGGGTAGAGTGCGCGGTTCATCGCCACAATCCAATTCGTTTGCTCGTGATCGGCCACAGCAGCGGCACGCCGCCCTCGGTCAGCATGTCCGCGATGATGTGGCTCACGTAGCCCGCCAAAAAAGCGAAATCGTAAAACTGAAATCCCGGCGTGATCTTCCACAACACGAACGTGAGCACGCCGACGGCGACGAGGGTGTGCGTGAAGCCGCGATGGCCGCCGAGCGCGGCGGCGACGATGCCGCCGATCCAGCCCAGGCAGCCGAGCGGCCCCTGCCCGCGCGCCGTCCCGGTGCGCTGCCGGATCGTCGAGTTGTTCTGATCGGCGTCCGGCAGCAGCGCGCCGACGATGGCCGCGCCGGTCGCGATCGCAACCGGCAGCGGCTCGAAGGGGAAGATGTGCGCGAAATAGTTTGTCGCGAGCACCGTCCCCGCGCCGATCACTATATGCTGCGTTCCGTTCATCTCCCTACCCTGCTCTCTCTCCATTCGGAGTAACGTCATTGGCGCGCTCAGCCTGCCTGCCCGGCCCGGCCCGGCCCGGCATCCCGGCTGCTAACGGCTGACGGCTCGCGACCGGAAACGTCCACCGCGCCAGAGCCAGATGCGCTTTTAGCATCCCTTCCGTTTCCGCCGGCGCTATCGCTCTGCTCTGCCACGAGATCGAATCGCAGCGGCAGCATGTTGGCGCGCGCGAGCCGGTCGTGCATATCGCGGATCAAATTTTTGATGGCGGTTTGTTGAGTGGCGTTAGCGTCCACGCGCTTCGCCAAAATGATGATGTCGTCGAGACGCTGGCGATCCTCCGGCTGTAGCTCCACCGAGATGATGTCACGGTGCGCGCGGTATTTTTTTGTCGGCATGGTCATCCTCCTCTTCTTTCAGCGGCGCGGCCTTGATCAGTTCCGTGACCAATGCCATGCGCTCGTCGATCTCGCGCAGCAACGTTTGCAGCGTCTCCACGTCGAGCGGCTCGTGGTCTGGGCGCACGAGATAGTAGGCGCGCTCGGCGCGCTTCTTTGCGCGGATGAGCGCGGCCTGCATCTCCGGGGTGTCGTGGATCCTGCCGTGCAGCATCCGGTTGAGCTGTGCCGCGCTTTTCAGCCTGAGCACATACGCGGCTTCGCGCTGCGATAATCGTTTCAACGCAGCCCGGATCAGACGCCGCGCGGCCAATGACGATTTCGGGCCTTTTCCGTTCTCAGGTGATTTACTACGCCACGACATAGATCGCTCCGGGCTTGCCGCGTAACATCTCCGTAACAGATGTTCCTGAGACGACCGGAGTGATCTCCGGGAGTGCTTTTAGAATGCTCACAGACCAAACGCCCTCAGCGCATCCTCGACCGTCACCAGCGGCCGCCAGCCGTTGGCGTTCTCGACCAGCCCGGCGCGTTCGAGCATTGACATGAGCTCGTCGTAGTACGGCCGCGAGATGCGGTTTTGGGTTTCACTGAAACGCTTCCCCATCCACAACTCGCGCTTCAATCCGACCTCCCACCCGCGCCTGATCAGCTCCTCGAGGTCGGAGAGTTTGCGGCCGGCCTTGGCGCGGTGCGCGTCGTTGACGTATACGAGCCGCACGCCGCCGGCATCGCCATCGCCGGCGCTGGCGGCCGCGAACGTCGGCGCGGGGAGGGCCTGCGCGGCGCGGCTCACGCGCTCGGCCACGTCGGCGACCGGCTGTTTGCTCGCACCGGCCACGCCGATCATCACCGCGCTCGCCTGCGCCTGCGTCGCGATCTGAAGCGGCACGTCGTTGAGACCGGGCAGCGTTCCGCCGTGGCGCCCGAGCACGATCGGCCAATGACCCTGATCGTTGGGGTACACGACGAACGCGCGCAGGCCGAGCCACAGCACGGCGTCGAGCGCCAGCCCGACGAGCAGCACGACCATCGCCGCGCCCAGGCCCAACGCCGCCCAGCGCTTACCATCGGCGATGGCCGGCAGCGCCGCCGCCAGGGCCTGCGCGTTTAGACGCGCTTCGACCGCGCGCGCCGCGGCGGTCTCGGCCTCGGCCTGCATTCGCGCCGCCCTCGCGCGCTCCTGCTCTGCGATGGCGGCGATGACGGCGCTATCCTGCTGCGCGAGCGCGCCGGTCAACAGCAGCCCGAGCGCGAGCGCGGCGACGATGGCGAAGATGATCAGCGAGCCGTGAATCTTTTCCATGTCATTCGTCGTCGGCCTCATCGTCGTCGTCAACGTCGCTATCATCCTGTCGCCAATTAGGACTGGTGATAGGTTCATTGACCGGATAGGGTTTACGACTATCATCGGTCGGCGCGGGCAGATAATAGACGCTGACGGGCCTGGCGCGAATGTGGCTGATGGCGTGTTGCGCAACTTCTTCACTGACAGGTGTGATGGAATAGATCGCGCCCTGGCCGAGTAGTTTCGTGAACGCAGCCTGACCGTCAACCTCCGGCACGTCGAGACGGATGAAAGCGCAGCCGCCGATAGTCTGCTCAGTCACGCGCCCGGCAAGCGTGACGTGACCGAAGAGTTCGACAATGCACCATTGATCGAAAACCTGAGTGTCGCTCACGCTGTCATCTCCTTTGCGCCCTTGCGCTCTTCGGTCGGCTCCACGTCCGCCTCGAGGATTGCCACGTTGGCGTTGGCGTGGTGCTTTGTTTTGCCCGGATGTTTTACGGCGACCATCACCTGCTCGACGCCGCTGTCGTCCGCGACCTGGCCCCAGACGTAGCCGAGAAATGACGGATCACTCCTCAGCGTCACAGGCTGATTGAACCCGAATGTTTTCATCGTCGTCTCTCCTGATCCTGATCGCGAGCGGCCGGCCCTGTTTGTTTTGCAGCCGGCGCGCCGTCACGATCTGCTGTTCGCGCAGTGCCAGGTAATTTCGGTAGGCCGTGCTGTATTCCTGACCGGCGAACTCGACGCCGATGCGGAACAGGCTGACGGCCACGCCGCCGATGCTCATCGCGCGGATCGCGGCGAGCAGTTCCTCCTGCGCGGGGGTCACGGTTGGCATTTGTCCTCCGTTTTTAACAACACACCGCGCCAGAAATCGGCACTATACTCCGGACTGGATGGATAGCGTTTGCGTTGCTCGTCCAATTTCGCAAGCGCCGCTGCTGTGACGAGGGCGGCCACCTGCAGGCGGAACTCCTCACCACGCGCCGCGAACATGGCATTGGTCGCGGCCATCGAATTCCTATATTTCCGCTCGCTATCCAGTATTTGTTCAGCGGTCACAGTTTCGAGCGCGCCGGCCAGGGCCAACAAGGGCCAGCGTTTTGCGTTTTTCTTATTGCGCCGGTTGGCGACCTGCTGCGCCTGCTCTGGTGTTCTCATGCTGATGGGCATTCGTCCTCCACGATGAGCAGCGGCCTCGGCTCGTGCTCGGGCCACGTGGCGCGCACGACGCGGTAGCCGTGCGCTTTGAGATACTCGTGTATCTGCTCGATCATCACCACGTCGCCGGAGGCTGCGCCATGATCGCGGCGCTCCAGCACGGAGATCAGGCCGGGCTTGTGAGCGGCGAGGTAGCCGAGGAGTTTCTGCGCGCGGCCCCGGACCGCATCGTCGAGATCGGCGGTGGGCGCGCCCATCGGCTGGTCTGGCGATGATGGCAGCCGCCTGTATCTCACGACGGCGCCAGAGAGCAAGGTGAACACAAAACCCATGCGCTCCAACTCTCCAATGGCGTCTCGCGGGGTCACAGGTAGCCCTCCGTCAGCGCCTCAGGCACGGAATTGCCTGTTTTTTCGACTTTCGACCCCTCTGGAAGGTTGGCTAAGTTGGAGGGGTTGGTATAGTTGGCTGGTGGGGTCATGCCAACTAAGCCAACTAAACCAACTAAGCCAACTTCAGGAGGCCTCCCGGCATTTTCCTGTATCAAAATGCTTGGCAGGCGATTTGCGGTCAAAACACGCTCCAAAACGCGCCGGGAGATCAACCACCGGCGGGGACGTGTGGTCATGTGTTTTTTCAGGCGGAGCTTGGCGATCTTCATGCCAATGCCCCTCGTTCCGATGCGATCGGTCCCGATGTCAAGTTCCTCATCCTCAATAATGCGCTTCACACTTTCGGCGATGATGGAGGAGGAGAACGACCACTCGTTGAGCTCGGGCTGCGAGGCGGCGATCTCGCGGATGGCGCGCGCGATCAGGCGGTTGAGATCGGCGACCTCCAGATCCTGCCGCTCGGTCTGGTAGCGCACGAACGCGATCTCCGACATCTGCGCCCACAGACCGGCGACGCCGGCCGCGTCGAGCCAGGCCGCGACGGCCAGCAGCCCGCGCCAGGGCTGGAGGTCGCGCCCGACGATCTGCGAATTCGCGCTCACCCACTGATCGTATTTCGGCATCTCGCCCAGGCGCGCGAGCGCGAGCGCCCACAGGTCGTCCATCAGTTTCTGCCGGTCGCACGGCCAGAGGTTGTGCTCCAGCGGATCGACGTTCGCCTTGCCCGCGTCGGCGGATTTGGTGAGCGGGATGACGATGCAGCGGGACGACAACGTGTCGTCCGGTTTCTGGATCGCGGTGAACACGCGCGGGCAGAAACAGTTCACCCTGCGCGTTTGCCAGTTGCCATTCGGCAGCGCCTCTTTGACCGGCACGAACACGCCGCGCCGGTTGCCCGATAGAACGATGGCGCGAATGTCCGGGTTCGTTTTCTCCGGATTCGTCCAGCTCTCCGCGTCGTCGAGGCCCATGCACGCGCCGTAGTCGGCGATGTCGCGCAACGCCGCGAAACTCCCGCTCGGGCTGAGCGCCTGGCCCAAATGCGCGAGCTCGCAGATGACGAGCATGAGGGTTGATTTGCCCGTCCCGCGCTCGCCGTTGACCCACAGAAATCCGGCTGACCCGAACGCATCCAGCAGCCAGGTGTGCAGAACGTAGCAGGCGATCAGCGCCGCCATCTGGTCCTGGTCGGAGAGGGAGAGATCGAAATCCATGAACCGGCTGACGACGTCTTTCACGCGCTTGAATACATCGGCGGGATCGGGACGGTAGCCGGCCATGTACGCGGAGACGCCGGGCTTCGACCACAGTTTTTCGGGCGGCGGCATGTCGGGCAGGTGCAGGCTGACACCGAGCGTCGAGAGAGGCAGCACGTCGCGCGCCTGAATGTCGTCGTCGCCGAAGATCGCGCCGTCGTCGCGCAGGATGAAGCGCCTCCGCTCTGACGTGATCTTTGGGGAGATGCGCAGCACCTCGCCGTTTTTTGATTGATACTCGGTGCGCCGCCGCTCGCCGTAGAGCCAGGTCGCGGCGTAGGCGCGCCCCGCGATGAGCGCGAGCGGTCGCGAGATGGTCGGGGGCGCGGTGTCGAGCAGGGTGAATTGATCGGGCGCGGCCTGCGGCGCCGGGCGCGGCGCTTCGACCAGCGCGTTGAGCTCGTCGAGGCTATGACCGGCCGCGAGAAAATCGTCCACGCCGATCTTGCCGTCCGGCCCGGAGGGCAGGTACACGGCGTCGACCCGAGCCTCCTTCGATTGCAGGCGCTTGGTCAGCGTGTCGAGCGCCGTGCGCACGGCGGGGTTGACCATCACGTCGGAGTCGAACACGATGCGGACGGAGCGCCCGTTGAGCGCGACGTCGGTCCAATCGCTCAGCCAGACTTTTCCGCCCTGCTCGTTGGTGCCAATGAAATTCCAAACGCCGAGCATGGCGAGGCTGCACAGTCCCGCGCTGGCGAGCGCGTCCGCTTTTTTCTGGCCCTCGGTGATCCAGAGCGGGATGCGTGGATCGCCGAGCTGCGGCTTGCAGCGCGGCGGGCAGTCGAGGCGCATCCGCGCGCCCTTGGGCATTTCGTATTTGACGACCTTGTTCGGGTGCTGGCCGTCCTCGTCGCGGCGGCGCTTGTCCTCGAACACGCGCGGATTGTCGGGCCGGTAGATGTGGACCGGCGACTGTCCATCGGTGCTGTGCAGCGGCAGGAGCAGGCCGGGGACCTGTTTGGCCTGCTCCGGGCTGAAGCCGAGCTTGCGCAGCTCGGCGGGCTGTGTGACTGATCGGTAGCCGCGCTCGCGGATCACGTCGTCCGAGATGGCGGAGGCGTGCAGCGCGGTGAGGTGGTAATCGGAGAGGGTGCTCATCAGACCTCCCCACCCTCACCCTGCCCGGCGATCTCACTCTGGGCAGCGCCGGGCAGGGGGTCTAAGGGAACAGCGGGCCGGGAGGGGGCGGCCCGCGAACCCACGAGGGGATGCGCGGCGATGGCGTCCATCGCCGCGCGGAATTCACACCAGCGGTCGTAGTCGTACTC
>Ga0214473_10004752_pt1 | contig 16303 bp, 15 predicted proteins | sample RVTome_7_FD_203509 | JGI IMG/M metagenome (GOLD analysis project Ga0214473, IMG submission 203509) | Soil microbial communities from uranium-contaminated site in the Upper Colorado River Basin, Wyoming, United States - RVT98D197 | ecosystem: Environmental > Terrestrial > Soil > Contaminated >... | reverse complement strand
AACACGCACGACCAGCACGTCGCCACGCCGGCGCGCAGCGTCTATCGTGCCCTTCTCTTCGATGATCCCCGTGAACATCTCGGCTGGCGGCGCGCTGCTCCCCCCGCTCGAGGGTACGTTCCCCGCCGTACGCGGGTCAACCTGCCTGCGCTCCCCCGCGCTCCCTGATCGCGTACCCGCAGCGGCCGCCCTGCGCGAACCCAGCCTCGATTGGTCCCCAGCTCCGGCGTTACCACGGTCAGTTGGCCTCTGCGCCAGCTCGACCGCCGCTCCTGTCTAGCTGAGCGCGCCGCGCTGGCGTCGATGTCGGGCTGGCTCCCCCGCTCGGCCGCCGCGAGACCAGAGCTCGTACGCGGTGCTCGGACTGGCAACCGGCTCCAGCCGCAGCGCGCGCCGGAGCCTGGACGGATCCGGGCCTCCAAAGGCCGGCAGCCCGTGGCGCCCACCGAGGACCAGGGGCGCGCGGAACAGCGCGATCTGGTCGAAGAGCCGCTCGGCGAGGAAAGCCCCGAGCAGCTCCGAGCCGCCCTCGACCATCACGCTCGTGAGGCCACGCCGCCACAACTCGCCCAGCACGGAGCGCAGCGCCACCCGCCCGGCGCGTGCCCGTCCCTCGATCACCACCACGCCCTTCGCCTCGATGAGGCGGCGCTTCCGCGCGGCCGCGGCGACGCAGGCGACCCAGACCGGGGCGCGGCGCGCGCTGCGCACCAGACGGCTGGACAGCGGCAGGCGAAGCCTCGAGTCGAGCACGACCCTGTAGAACGGCCTGGACACGGCAGGCGCCGGCAGCAGCAGCGGATCGTCGGCGAGCACGGTGCCGATGCCGACCAGAACGCCGTCGTGAAGCCGGCGTAGCCTGCGCGCTTCCCGGCGCTGGGATGGGCTCGTGATCCACTTCGACTCGCCCCGCGCGGTTGCGATGCGGCCGTCGAGGGTCGTGGCGGCCTTGAGCAGCACGAAGGGCCGGCGCTCCCGCGCGGCGGTCGCATGGCGCGCGTTCAGGCGCCTGGCCTCTTGTCCGAGGACCCCGCTCACGACCGTGATGCCGGCGCGTCTCAACAGCGCGAGGCCGCGACCCTGCACGCGCGGACTGGGGTCCGGCATCGCGGCCACGACCCTGCGCACTCCGGATGCCACGACCCTCGGCGCGCAAGGTGGCGTGCGCTTGCCCGCGTGGCAGCAGGGCTCGAGATTGACGTACAACGTCGCTCCCCGCGCGCGCTCGCCCGCGCGCTCGAGAGCGACGATCTCGGCGTGGGGCCCGCCCGCCCGCTGGTGGTGACCCTGGCCAACGACGCGGCCCGCCCTGACGATCACGCAGCCGACCAGCGGATTGGGGTTCGTCTCCCCGGCGCCGCGCGCGGCGAGCTCGAGCGCTCGCCTCATCCACAGCTCGTCGGCGTGGCTCGCTGCCACCAAGCGACCTCCCGGGTGCACCTAGGCGAACAGGCTCTCCGCGAACGCCGCGGCGTTGAAGGGCAGCAGGTCCTCTACCGACTCGCCCACCCCGACGAATCGGATCGGGACGCCCAGCTCCCGCACCACGGCCACGGCCACACCGCCCTTGGCCGTGCCGTCGAGCTTGGTCAGCACGAGCCCGCTGACAGAAGCGGCCCGGGCGAACTCACGGCCCTGAGCCAGACCGTTGCCGCCCACGCTGGCGTCGAGCACGAGCAAGGTCTCGTGCGGGGCGCCCGGGATCTCGCGACCGGCGACTCTGGCCATCTTGGCCAGCTCCGCCATCAGGTTGCCCTTGGTGTGGAGCCGACCGGCCGTGTCCACGAGCACGCCGTCGTTGCCGCGCGCCCGGGCCGCGCGCAGGCCGTCGGTCAGCACTGCAGCGGGATCGGCGCCCTCGGCGCCCCGATGGAACTGTGCGCCGGAGCGGCGCGCCCACACTTCGAGCTGCTCGGCGGCCGCGGCGCGGAAGGTGTCCGCGGCGACCAGCAGCGTCGCGCGGCCTTCGGCGCGCCAGGCGTGCGCCAGCTTCCCGATCGTGGTCGTCTTGCCGACACCGTTGACCCCGACGACGAAGACCACCCAGGGACGGCTCGTGAAGGCCGGCCTGGCGACTGGTCGCTCCAGGGCCTTGCGGATCTCGTCGCGGAGCGCCGCGCGCATGGCCGAAGCACCGCCTGCCGCGATCTCCCGACTACGGTCCCGAAGCACCTGCAGCGCCTGCTGTGTGGCTGCGAGGCCCAGATCGGCGGCGATCAGCGCCTGTTCCAGCGCTTGGAGATCGGCCGGGTCGAGGGGGCGCTGGCTACGCAGCACGTCCGCGACAGGCATCTCGAGGACTTGGCGGGTCTTCGCCAAGCCCTGCTTCAAGCGGTCGAGGATCGATGTGCTCGCCAAGCCTCTCGGGTCCCTTGCCTCTGCCTCCGGGCCCGGCGCACGCGCGGCGGCTCCAGTGCCTGGGGCAGGATCGGTCTGCCCGCCGCCGCGGCTAGAGCTCGGCGTTCATCCTCTCCTGAGCCTCGGCCGAGCCGCGGATGCCGTGTGCGAGGTCGCCGTCGGGCGCCAGCGAGACGATGAGATAGTAACCGTCCTTGAGCGGCCGCGGGATCACGTCGCCAGCGGCGTAGCGGCAGAGCATGTAGTGAACGCCGCCGGCCGCGTGCTGCTGCGGCGTGCGCTGCGCGCTGGCGAGCGCGATCCCCTGGTACGCCCCGATCGGACGATGGCGGTCGAGCGTCTCGCCGGTCTCGAGCACGACGTCCCCCAGGGCAGCGAGCATCAGCGCGGCCTGCGCCCCGCGCACGGAACGCACGCCGCTCTCCAGCACGAAGCGATAGGGCATCCGTGGGGCGACCGCGCTAGCGGGGCAGGTTTTGCAGCAGCTCGGCGGCGCGCCGACCCGAAGGCCCGGTCGGGTCGGTCTTGGCCACCTGCTCGAGCTTCGCCCGCGCTTCGGTGAAGCGCCCGCTCCGGAAGTAGGCGTCTCCCAGCGCCAGCAGGATGCTGACGTCGTCGGGGATGTTGTTCGAGGCCGCCTCGAGCTGGACCACAGCCTCGTCGAGCCGGCGCAGCGCAATCAAGCTCTCGGCGAGGCCGAGCTGAGCGTCGGCGTACTTGCTGTTGCGCTTCACGCTGGCCTGGAACCACTTGAGGGCCTCGGCGTAGTTCTGCTCTTCGAAGTAAGCCTGCCCGAGGTTGCGCGCAGCCAGCTCCGGCGTCGGGTTCGTGGGCTCGCCGAACACCTGCTGGAACTCCTTCTTGCCCTCGTCGCGCCGGCCCATCAGGATCAGTGCCGCGCCCAGGTCGTTGCGGACGTCGACGTAGTAGGGGTTGAACTCGAGCGCCCGCTTGAATGCTTCGACGGCGTCCGAGTATTTCCGTTGCTGCACGTAGGCCAAGCCGAGTCCCTTGAGGAAGTACGGGTTCTTCTTGTCCAGGTTGATGGCCTTCTTGAACTCCTCCACGGCCATCTCCGCGCGTCCCTCCTTGAGGTGGAGCAGCCCTTGGTTGAAGCGCAGCTCGGCATCGGCCGTCTGGGCGCGGGCTCCGGCCGCCGCCAGCCCCAGCGCCCCCGTCAGCAGCAGCCTGGATCTCAGCATCGTCACCTCGCGTCAGTTCGCCCCCACGGCAGCCTGCCTCCTGCTGGCCACCGCGGCGCGGCGCGCCTTGGCCGGGGTCAGGTCCCCTGCGGCGGCGGCCCTCTCCATGGCGGTCACGCATTCCCCGTCGAACTTCTTGCCGGCCAGGAAGCGCAGCCGCGCCAGGGATGCCTCGAACGTCATCGGTTTGGAGTACGGCCGCTCCGTGGTCATGGCGTCGAAGGCGTCCGCCACGCTCACGATCCGGCCCAGCAGCGGGATCTGGTCGCCCTTCAGGCCGTCTGGGTACCCGCTCCCGTCCACGTTCTCGTGGTGCATCAGGCCGCCCCCCGCCATCTCCTTGAGCATGGGGACCGCCTCGAGGATGTGCTCCCCCTTGCGGGGGTGCTGCTTCATGATCTCGTATTCCTCGTCCGTCAGCGCAGCGGGCTTGCGCAGGATCTTATCCTCGATCCCGATCTTCCCCACGTCATGGATGATGCCGGCCAGGTGGACCCTCTCCACTTCCTCGGGCGACATGCCCAGGTGCTTGGCGACGGCGGCGGAGTAGAAGGCCACGCGCTCCGAGTGACCGCGGGTGTAGACGTCCTTCTCGTCGATCGCGTTGGCCAGCATGCGGATCGAGCCCAGGAACAGCTCCTTGTTGACGCGCGCGGCCTTGCGGATCTCAGCGATCGCCTGCTCGATCTCCTCGCCCATGTGGTTGAAGGACTCGGCCAGCACGCCCACCTCGTTGCGGCTGCTCACCTGCACACGCGTCGCGTAGTCGCCACCAGCGAGGCGGCGGGCCCCGGCCGCCAGTTCCTGAATCGGGCGGCTGATCCTGCCCGCGAAGAGCGTGCCGAACACGATGGCCAGCAGCGTGACGAGCGCTACCAGGATCAAGGACTGGTTGCGCATCCTGATGGCCTCGAAATACGCTCGGTCCTGCTCGACCTGGACGATGACCCCCCAGCCGGAGTCGTCGGGCACGCGCGTATAGGTGCCCAGCATCTGGACGGCTCCGGACGGACCCTCGATCTTGAAGGTCGAGGTGCCCGAGGCCCGGCCCTTGTAGGCCAGGCACAGCTTGACGATCTCGACATCGGAGAGGTCCAGGTTGCCCTCGAGCATCCGGGGATCGGAGTGGGCGACCAGGTGGCCGCGCCCGTCCACCACGTACACGTCCAGCGTGCCGCCTTCCCCCATGTCCCGCGTCATCTGCCAGAGCGGCCCGAGGCTCGCCACCGCGAGGACGACGCCCTGAGCCGACGGGCTGCCGGTCGGAGTCACCGGCTCGGCCAGCACCAGCACCGGCTCCTGTAGCGACGCGGAGATGACCGGGTGGCTGATCATCGGCTTCCCCTCGAGGCCGCGGCGCCAGCCCTCCTCGAGCGCTTGTTCGATGGCGGGTTCGGGAAGCTGGACACCGGAGCGGGGACCCCGGCCCGCCAGGTTCACGACGCTCACATAGTTGAGCGGGCTGGTCTCGCCCACGTAGCGCTCGAGGGCGCGGGCCTTCTGGATGCGCTCGAGGCGCGCGGCGAACTCCCCCTGGGCCGTGTCCACCTCGAGCGTGCGCGCGATCGCCTTGACCTGGCTCTTGAGGCTGCGCCCGTAGGTGGCGATCTGCTGCGAGAGGCTCCGCGCCTTGTCGTGCTGGATGCTCTTCAGGTTGAGCTCGAGGATCTCGCGGCTGCGCGAAACCAGCGTGAAGGAGGTCCAGAGCAGCGGCACCACCCCGACCACGAAGAGCAGCAGCAGCAGCGAGGTCAGGATTCGACCTCGCCGCGACTTGCCCACCCGGGTCGCCACCCGCTAGGCCTCCTGGGAGGCCGCGCCCGAGGCTGCGGACCCCTCGTCGGCGCGGAGCGCGGCCAGGACCTCGTAGACCTCGACCTCGTTCTCCTTGCCCTTCAAGGTGGCCTTGCCGAGGCTGCGGAACTCGAATTGGTCGCGCGCCGTCGCATGGGTGTTCTCGCCGATCACGATCATCATCGGCTTCGCGACGGAGCTCTCGAGGCGGCTCGCGGTGTTCACAGTATCGCCCAGGACTGTGTACTCCTTCTTGTTGATGCTGCCGATCTCGCCGGCCACGACCTTGCCGCTGTTGATGCCGATGCGGATCTTGAGCGTGGGGCCTTCCTTGCGCTCGATGTTGAACTCCTCGAGTCGCTCGCGCATCTCGAGGGCGGCCCTGATGGCGCGCTCCGCGTGGTCGGGCATGTCGAGGGGCGCGCCGAACACCGCCATGATCGCGTCGCCGATGTACTTGTCCAGGGTGCCCTCGTACTTGAAGATCACTTCGGTCATCCGGGACAGATAGTCGTTGAGCAGCAACGCCACCGAGGCCGGGCTCATCTTCTCCGACATCGTGGTGAAGCCCACGATGTCGGCGAACAGCACCGAGACCTCCTTGACCTCGGGCACACCCAGCTCCATGCCTTGGGACTCGGAGGTGGCCAGGATCCGCGCCGTCACCTGCGGCGACAGGAAGCGGCCCAGGCGCTCACGCTTCTTCTCCTCTGCCACGATCTTCTGGTTCAGCCGCGCCCGCTCCACCGCCACCGCCGCGTAGTTGGCCAAGGCGGTGAGCAGGTCCAAGTCATTGAGCGCGAAGCAGTTGGCGAGCATGGGCGAATCGACGTGGATGATCCCGATCACCTGGTCCTTGTTCCACAGCGGGGCGCACATGGCGCTGCGGATACCGTGGAAGCGGATCGAGTCGCCGGCGCCGAAGCGCGGGTCCACCATGGCGTCGGAGGTCAGGATCGAGACGCGGTCCTTGATCACGCGATCGGCGATGGTCTTGGAGATCGTGATCCGCGACTGCTCTGCCGAGGCGCCCGGCGTGCGATGCTTCACCACCATCGGCACGAGGCGCCCGTCACCCTCCTCCTGCAGCATCAGGAAGCCGCGGTCGGCGGGCACGTGGTCGAAGACGATGTCCATGACCTGCTGCAGGACCTCCTCGACGGGCCGCACCGCGATCAGGGTCTCGGCCACCTTGGTCAGCACCTTGAGGATCCGGTTGGACTTCTCGATCTCCTGGACGTCGGCCGGGGCCTTCTTGGCCTCGGCAGCCGCCGGAGCGCTGACCGCGACGTCTGCCGCGGAGAGCAGCTTCGACAGCTCCCCGACGCTGCGGATGATGGTGCCGGCCTCCTCGGAAAGGGGCTTGGCCTCGTCGAGGACCACCTTGCCCTCGAGGCTCTTGGCGAAGGTGAGCTGGAACTTGCCGAGCAGGATGCGGTCGCCATCCTTGAGCCGCGCTTCGAGGATCGGCACGCCGTTGACCTGGGTGCCGTTCTTCGATTTCAGGTCCAGGATGCGCACGCCGTCCTCGTCCACCACCAGCTTGGCGTGGTTGCGCGAGATGCCGAAGTCCTTGAGCACGACCTGGCAGTCGGGGGAGCGGCCGATTACGACCTCGCCCGTCGCGAACGAATGCGTCTGCGGTGTGTCCCCGTCCTGGTAGATGAGGCGGTACATGCTCGCGTGGGGCTCCGTGGCGCCGAGGCGGGCGGCGCGCGGGCGCCTAGTCTACTCCCTTTTGAGGCTACGCAACATCAGCTCAGCCACGGCCTCCCGAGGCGGCTTGCCCTCGTAAAGGACCTTCTTCATCTGGCGTGCGATGGGCATCTCGACGCCCGCGCGCTCGGCCAGGGCACAGGCCGCAAGTGTCGTCCGAACGCCCTCGGCCACCATCGTCGAGTCGGCCGTGGCCTCTGCCAGGCTGCCGCCGCGGCCCAGCACCTGTCCGACGCGCCGGTTGCGCGATAACGCGCCGGTACAGGTGAGCACGAGGTCACCCAGGCCCGCCAGGCCCGCCGCCGTGTCGGCGTGTCCGCCCTCCGCAACGACCAGCCGCGACAGCTCCGCCAGCCCGCGCGTGATGAGGGCGGCTGCCGTGTTGTGGCCGTATCCGAGGCCGTCCACGATGCCGGCGGCGATCGCGATGACGTTCTTCACGGCCCCGGCCAGCTCGACCCCGACCACGTCGTCGCTCGTATACACCCGGAACGTGTGGCTGGAGAGCGCACGCTGCAGCGACTCGGCCACGAGCTTGTCCCTGGACGCGATCACGACGGCGGTCGGTTGCTCGCGCGCAACCTCGAGCGCGAAGGACGGTCCCGACAGCACGGCCAGGCGCCGCCCAGGCAGCTGGGATTCGGCGACCTGGGTCATGCGCAGCAGGCTGTCGGTCTCGATTCCCTTGGTAGCAGAGGCCAGCACAGCTCCGCTGGGCACGGCCCCGCCGAGGCTCCGATAGACGTCGCGGCAGAACTGCGACGGAATCGCTACCAAGATCGCCTCGGCGTCCAGCACGGCATGCGTAAGATCGGTTCCGGCCTCGATCGTCTCCGGCAGGTCGACGCCCGGCAGGTAGAGCTGGTTGCGGTGGCGCTGGTTGATCTCGAGGGCGACGCTCGCCTCGCGCACCCAGAGCCGGACGCCGTGCCCCAGCCGCGCCAGGTGCCCGGCCAGTGCCGTCCCCCACGAGCCGCCACCCAGCAGGGCGAAGCGCACTCAGCGTCTCCCGAGCCGGCTCTCCGCGCCGCGCGCCAGCCGCTCCAGGTTGCTCCGGTGCTTCCACACGATCAGAGCCGCTAAGCCCGCGGCCGCGCGTGCCACCGAGCCGGGGGCGCCGCCAAGGAAAGCCGCGACCGCGAGCACCACCGCCCCGCTGATCGAGGCGAGCGACACGTACCGCGTCGCTGCCAGCGTGAGGGCGAAAGCCAGCAGCGCGGCGGCCGCGGCGACGGGGACCAAGGGCAAGAAGGCCCCCGCGCCGGTGGCGACGCCCTTGCCGCCTTTGAACCCGAGCCAGACGGGGTACATGTGGCCCAGCACAGCCCCGACCGCCGCCAGCGCCGGCAGCGATCCCTGCGGCGCAAGCGCGAGCGCGGCGAGCGACGCCGCCGCGCCCTTCAGCGCGTCGAGCGCAAAGGCCACCAGGCCGGCGGCAGTCCCGGCGCTGCGCATCACGTTGGTAGCGCCGACGTTGCCGCTACCGACCCTGCGGACGTCGGCGATGCCCCAGCGCCGGGCGACCAGGTAGCTGAACGGGATCGAGCCGAGCAGGTAGGCCCCGAGCAAGGTCAACAGGCTGACGGGCATCAGGACCGAACTTCAACACAAGGGGCAGGGGGTGTAAAGGCGCTTCAGCCAGCGCCGACGCCGGGATTCGGGATCGAACCGAGGCGGAACGTCACAAGGGGTGTATGCAGCGGCCCCGTGGGCTTGAGGTCGCTCCCGAAGAGCACGAGGGTCCTGAGCGCGGTGGCCCCGAGGTCCACGGGCGGCAGCGTCGGCCGCGGCGCCTGTTTCCGCCAGCGTCCAAGGGTCACGTGGGCGTGGAAGCGCCGCGACTCGCGGGGGAAGCCCGCGGCCAGCGCTGCCGAGTCGCACGCCGCCTGTAGCGCGAGCAGGTCCGGCGAGAGCGACACGCCGAGCCACAGGACGCGGGGTGCGCCGCGCTCCGGGAAGGTCCCCAGTCCTGCGAAGCGTGCCTCGGCGGCGGAACAAGCCGCCGCCGCCTCGCGCAACGGACCCTCGAGGCTGGCAAGGCTCTCCGGCGACGAGGGGCCCAGGAAGCGCAGCGTGAGATGAGCGGCCTCGCCTTCGACCCAGCGCAGGCCGTGGAGGCCGGCCCGCAATCCGGCGGCGGTCTCGGCGATGCGCGATCGCATGGCCTCGTCGATGGGTAGCGCGATGAACGCCCGGATGCTCACAGCGGCGACAGACCCAGCAGGCCGCGCCGGATCATCTCGAGGGCGGCCTGCGTGGCCTGGAAGCGTACCCGGTCGCGGCCTCCCGGGAAGTGAGCGCGACGCGTTCGGGCACCGGCGGCGCCGTCGAGCGCAATGAAGACGAGCCCCACGGGCTTGTCGGCGGTACCCCCATCGGGGCCGGCGATGCCGGTGATGCCGACGCCGATGTCGGTCCGCGAGCGCGTGCGTGCGCCGACCGCCATAGCGCGCGCCGTCTCCTCGGACACGGCGCCCGCGCGCGCCAGCGCCGCGGGGTCGACGCCGAGCAGGTCCAGCTTCGCCTGGTTGCCGTACGTCACGTAGGCGCGCTCGAAGAAGCCGGAGGCGCCCGGCACCTCGGTGAGCCGCGCGGCCAGCAATCCGCCGGTGCAGGACTCGGCCAGCGCCAGGCGCAGGCCTCGCTCGAGGAGCAGAGCCGCCACCACCTCGGGCAGCTCGCGGCCGTCCTCGCTGTAGATGCGGCCGGCCAGCGGTTCCCGCAGCCGGGAGGCGAGCGCCTCGATCCGCTGCTCGGCCTCCGCGTCGCTAGCAGCCTGGGCGGTGAGGTGCAGCTCCACCTGCCCCGGTGCGCCGAGGATCGTGGTGCGCGGGTTGGTGAAGGCCGTGTAGATGGGCGCCAGCGCCTGTTCCACGTCGCTCTCGGACATCGAAGCGATCCGCAACACCCGGGTTCGCAGCACGGCGCCTCCGGCCCTGGCGCCGATCAGCGGGAGCACCTGCGACTCGAACATCGGCTGCATCTCGGACGGCGGCCCGGGCAACAAGACGAGCAGGCGCCCGTCCGCGTCGACCGCCTGGCCAGGAGCCGTGCCGCGGCTGTTGGGCAGGACCCGGCCGCCTTCGATGACGTCGGCCTGCTTCTCGTTGACCGGCGCCATGACACGCCCGTAGCGCGCGAAGCGCTCGCGAAGCGTCTCGAGGATCGCGGGATCGCGGCGCAGGCCGCGGCCCAGGGCGGCCGCTGCGGCTTCGCGCGTCAGGTCGTCCTCGGTCGGCCCGAGGCCGCCCGTGGCGACGACCACGTCCGCGCGGGACAACGCCGTGCGGAAGGCCGATTCGAGCAGCGCGCGGTCGTCCGCTACGGTCACGCGCGCGCCCACCGTGATGCCGTGCTCGAGCAGCTTGGCTGTGAGGTAGAGCGCGTTGGAGTCGGAGCGCAGCGGGGTGAGCAGCTCGCTGCCGATCGCGAGGATTTCTGCGTTCAAGGCATGCCCCCGCCCGACTCGCTCGTACGGCCGTTCAGCTGGGCCATATCGCGAGCAGCAACCTCACGGCCAGGTTGGCGTAGAGGCCGGCCATCAAGTCGTCGGCGACGATGCCCAGGCCGCCCGGCAGGCTCTCGAGCCAGCCGGCCGGGAACGGTTTGACCACGTCCATCACGCGGAAGAGCACGAACGCCGCGGCGGCCGTGAACGGGGTGAACGGCAGGAACAGCAGCGACACCCACATCCCCGCAATCTCGTCCACCACCACGACCCCAGGATCCTCGAGGCCGAGCCGCCGCGCCAACCCGGTCGCAGCCCACGCGCCCAGCACCGAGAGCAGGGCCAGGGCCGCGAGCTGGGCCGCCACCGACAGCTGCGCCAGGGGCCAGTAGCACGCGAGCCCCACGAGCGACCCCGCGGTGCCGGGCGCCAGCGGCGAGTACCCGGCTCCCAGGCCCGTGGCCAGCAGCGTGGCCGCACGCTCGACGATCACAGACACGCCCGTGCCGCGCGGCTCGTTTCCGTTCACGTGCGGCATCATATCGCGCGCGCCCGCTAGAGCGGCTTGCGCGCTTCAGCGACGCCTGAGCCGGCCCTCGGGATCGCGAGGCACGACGCGCAGCGTATCGGAGTGACCCACGCGGACACGTCCCGCCGCGCCCCGCACCGGCCGCACGTGCTTGCGCCGTGTGACGTGGACGTCGACCTGCGGCTGCTGCCGCGCCTCGCTGCAGAATGCCGCCACCTCGGCCGCTTCGCGCAGGTCGTCGGGGCCGGCGCGGCCAAGCGGGTCGCGCAGGATCACGTGGCCGCCCGGCACGTCGCGCGCGTGGAGCCACAGGTCTTCGGGGCGCGCCACCGCGAACGTCAGGTGATGGTTCTCCCGCGCCCCGCGCCCGACGAGCAGGGACAACCCGCGCGAGGTCAGGTAGTGGCGGGGTCCGTCGGCGCGGGAATCCGCCGCCGGGGCGGCGACAACGCTGCGGGAAGAGCCGACCCCCAGCTCGACGAGATCCCGCGCCTCGAGCAAGCGAGCTTCGCGGACGCGCCCGATGTCGAGTAACGTACGCGTCTCGGCGAGCCGTGCGCCGATCTGACGCCGGCTGCGTTCGATGCGGCGGGCCTTTTCGAACAAGCGGTCGGCGTTTGCCGGCAACCGCAGCCGCGGGTCAAGCCCCACGACGATCCTGGCGTCCGGGTCGTAGGGGTCTGGCAGCTCGGCCCGCGACGCGCCCGGCAGGACCCCGGACGGCGACGCCAGCAACGCCTCCGCCTGCCTGCGCAGCAGGTCCGCCGCCGGCAGGCCCACGCGGTCGCGCTCGAGATGAGAAGCGAGCTGCGTCAGCCGCCGCAGCTCGCGCCTGGCGCCGTCGAGGGTGGCGCGCCTCCGACGCTCGAACGCATCGCCGCGGCGGCGGCTCAGCAGGAACAGCGCCGCAGCGGCGGACCAGGAATCGGCGCGCCACAGCAGCTGGCCCGGGTGCTCGAGCGGGATCGGCAGAAGCGCCACCGACCCGGGCGGCGCGAGGTCGGCGTCGTGGCAGTCCTCGAGCGGCCCCGGCACAAGCAGGTACGGGGCCGGCGTGCGCAGCCGCTCGCGAAGCTCGTCGAGGCAGCCCGGGTCGGCGACCAGCCGGCGCCCGAGAACCGGCCCGAGCGTGGGACAGACCGAGAGCAGGGCGCGAAGCCGGCTGCCGCCGGACACCGATGACGACTCGATCGTGTCGCGCAGCAAGCGTGGATCCAGCCGGTCCCATTCGCGCCCAGGATCGTCGGGGGGCGGCGGCCAGGCCGGCCTCCCGCTGCCGACCGTCGCCAGCGCGGCGCCCGAGGCGGCGAGCGTCAGCGCCGGATCCGAAACGCGCAGCGAAAGCGCGACGCTGCCGGCTTCCAGCACGAGCGTGCGTTCACCGGGCACACGACGCAGGCCGGTGAGGCGCCGTCCGTCGAGGTGCTTGCGGAAGTGCAGCAGCGCCTGTCGTGCGCGCCCTGGCAGCACTTCGTTCGCGCCCGTTTCGAGCGTGCGCGCCGGCTCGCGTGCAAGCAGGTACACGCCCGCAGTGCCCCGGCCAGCGTCGAGCCAGAGCCGCTCGCGGCGTCCAGCGACCTCCAGGACGACGGCGTGAGGGGTGACAACGCGGGCGCGCGCCACATGGCGCCCGATCAGCCCGCCGCGCAGCTCCGCGATCAGCTGATCGAGAGTGACCCCGTCCAGCGCTAACCCTTTACCACCCGCGTGCGGAGGAGGCGGTCGTGCAGTGCGCGCCGGGCAGGATCGAACAGGATCGGCAGCAAGCCGACGCAGGCGAGGCTGATGCCGAGCGCCGCGAGCAACACCCGCGCCAGCGCGCGTAGCGCTCCAGGCGGCTGACCCGCTGTGTCCACGACGCGCAGCCCGAGCGCCAGCTTGCCCAGGGTCTGCCCGGTGACGCCGGTGAAGTACGCGGCGTAAACGAGCCCCAGCCCGGAGAGGTAAGCGGCGAGCCACGGCCAGACCGGCCGCAACCCGCCGATGTCGACGTGGGCCGCGCGGCTGGCAAAGTACACCACGACGGCCTCGAGCCCCAGCAGCAAGCCCAGGTCCAGGATCGCCGCCTGCATGCGCTCGACGGGCCGCGCCGGCCGTTCGACCGGCCGGCCCGCGGGGCTCGCCGCTGCCGGCTCTTCGTCCTCACCCCCCCAGACCCGGTGCGGCGGTGGCTCGGGTTCCCCGGCGCCGGGCTCGAGCAGCTCCAGCTCGGCCTCGCCGCTTGCCCGCAGCGGCAGGTCCAGGGGCGCCTCGGCCAGCTCGGCAGCTCGATGGGGCTGCGCTGGTGGCTCGGCTTTGCGCGGATCGTCATCCCCCGCCTCGGGCAAGGGCTCGAGCTCCGGCTCGTCCGGGAACAGCGGCAGCTCGCCGCCGGAGCGCTCCTGGCGGCGATGCCTCACGCGCTCGCGGACCTCGTCTTTCCAGGTGCGTTCCCGCTTGCGCAGCCCCGGAATCTCGCGCAGCGGCTCCACCTTCGGACGGCCGGCCAGCGGGTCGGGCGCGAGCGCGCCCTCGACGGGCGGCGCGGTCAGGCTACCACAAGCGGGACAGCGACCCTGGCCCGCGACCAGGGGCTCCTGGCAGGCCGGGCAGTTCATTGGCGCGGGCCCGAGCGCAGCGCCGCTTGCGCGTCCAGTCGAAGCCTCAAGGCGAAAGGATACGCCGGGTCATCCGGGAGCACCCGCTCGAGGACCGCTGCGGCGCCAGCCGAGTCGCCCTGTTCGAGCAGCCGGTTCGCCCGGGCCAGGACCCGCTCACCGGGCGTCGGGGCGGCGATCTCCGTCACAGGCGGCGCCGCGGGGCGCGGGGACGGAACGGGGGGCTCGACCAGGCCGCCCACGATGCGGTCCCAGCTCGAGGCCACGCCTGCTGCCAGCGAAGCGAAGGTCAGCGACCACACCGCCACGAGCGCGCGGCGAGACCAAACCGGACGGCCAGCGGCGACGGGCAGCGCCGGAGCCACAAGGCCGGCTCTCGCGGCGGACCGCGCCGTGATCCGACCCTCGCGGCGGTCCAGCCGATCGAACAGCTCGAGGGCCGCGTCGCGCTCTGCGCCCGCGGCAACGATCTCCTCGAGCAGCGCTCGCGAGCGCTCGTGCTGGCCGCCGTCGAATGCGACCCGCGCCTGCTCGAGCCGGGCTTCGAGATCGCGGCGCGACTCGGCCACAGCCGAGCGCGCGAAGTCGAGTCCATGACGGGCCTCGGGGTCCAGGGGGTCGCGCAGGAGGACGCGGCCAAAGGCCAAAACCGCCTCGCGGGAGCGCCCCGCCCGCACGAGGCTCCACCCCTCAGCGAGGAGCTGGCGAACGCGCTCGGATCTCGAACCTTCCAAGTGACTTGACCGACCCCCGTCGATTTCGCTGCCCATTATGGGAAATACACCCCGGCGGTTCAAGGTCAAAGTGCGATCCGGAACCAGATTGCGAGCGTCCGATACTGGAAGTCGACCCGACCCCCCGATTGGTGGCGCTCGAAGAGGGTGTGGAGGTCGCGCTCGAAGCGCTCCCGGTCGGCCACGCCGTGGACGACGTACGAGCTCGAGAAGGCGCGGCCGAGAAGGCCCTCCCGGTCGAGGCTCTGCACGTAGGCGAACTCAGACTCGCGCGCTTCCCAGACCTCCGCCCGCGCCCGGAGAGCGGTCAGGGTTTGTGCGGGCTTGTCGAGGATCGCGTACTCGGCACTGTGCTCTCTGAGCAGGCGGTCATACGCGTCGAGGAAGGGGCCCGAGCCCCTCACATTCCAGAACGCCGCGGCCGAGCCCGCGGGGCGAAGGATGCGCGCGAACTCGCACAGCGCGGCCGGGATGTCGAACCAGTGGAAGGCCTGGCCGGCGACCGCCAGCGCCATGCCGGCATCGGGCAACCCGGTCGCAGCGGCCTCGCCGGGCAGGTAGCGGGCGCCGCCAGCGGCGCGCGCGCGCGCCAGCATTGCCGCGTTCGGGTCGATGCCCACGACCTCGAATCCGCGGGCCGCCAGAAGACGCGTCGAGATCCCGGTACCGCACCCAACGTCGGCGACGGGGGGTCGCCGAGCGCAAGCCCGGCCGTCTCCACGATCCAGTCGACGAGCGCACCGGGATAGGAGGGGCGGTGCCGCTCGTATAGATCCACCGCGGCGCTGAAGCGCTCGTGGGAATCCAGCGTCACACGCCCTCCAGCGCGGGGCCCTTGCGCGCGGGGAGCATGCCGTAGGCCTTCATCTTGCGGTACAGGTTGGAGCGCTCCACCTGCAGGGCGTCCGCAGTGCGGCTCATGTTGCCGCCACACTCCTGGTACTTGCGCCAGATGTAGCGCCGCTCGAAGTCCTCGCGGGCGCTGACGAGTGACGGGAAGTCGCCGGGCGGCGCGGGGGCCGCCGGCCGGGCGGGAGCGGTTTCGGCCTGGACTCCGAGCAGCGGCGCCGGCAGATGACGCGCCTCGACCCGGTCGCCGGGTGTCATGATCACGAGGCGTTCGATGATGTTGCGCAGCTCCCGCACGTTGCCGGGCCACGGCTGGGCGGCGAGCGCCTCGAGAGCCTCTGGCAGCAGCTGCTTCGGCCGTTTGCCATACTCGGCCGAGAACTCCGCGGTAAAATGGCGCGCGAGCTGCGGGATGTCCTCGCGGCGCTCCCGAAGCGGCGGGACGTGGAACGGGATCACGTTGAGCCTGAAGAACAGATCCTCGCGGAAGCTGCCCTTGCGGATCTCCTCGGCGAGGTTCTTGTTGGTGGCGGCGATCACGCGCACGTCGACGCTGACGGAGCCGCTGCCCCCGACGGGCTCGAGCTTCTGCTCCTGCAGCACGCGCAGCACCTTGGCCTGGGTCTTGAGGGTCATGTCGCCCACCTCGTCCAGGAAGAGCGTCCCGCCATCGGCCAGCTCGAATTTGCCCTTGCGTGAGCTGAGCGCTCCGGTGAAGGCGCCGCGGGCGTGGCCAAAGAGCTCGCTCTCGATCAGGTCCTCCGGGATCGCCGCACAGTTGACTTCGACGAACGGCCCCTGGGAGCGCAGGCTCTGGTAGTGGATGTTGCGGGCGACCAATTCTTTGCCGGTGCCGTTCTCGCCGTAAATCAGCACGCGGCCGTTGCTGGGCGCGGCCTGCGCGATCTCGTCGCGCAGGGCTCGGATCGCTGCGCTCTCGCCGACCATCAGCCAGCGCTGCTCGACCTGCTGTTTGAGGGCGCGATTCTCCACCTCGAGGCGCCGCTGGCGCAGCGCGTTTCGCACGACGAGCAGCGTCTTCTCCAGCGAGAGCGGCTTCTCGACGAAGTCCTGGG
>Ga0214473_10004751_pt1 | contig 16305 bp, 10 predicted proteins | sample RVTome_7_FD_203509 | JGI IMG/M metagenome (GOLD analysis project Ga0214473, IMG submission 203509) | Soil microbial communities from uranium-contaminated site in the Upper Colorado River Basin, Wyoming, United States - RVT98D197 | ecosystem: Environmental > Terrestrial > Soil > Contaminated >... | reverse complement strand
ACAAGCATGAACAAGAACTTGACCTCTAGAGCCACGATTACCGATGTCGCCACACAGGCGGGGGTGTCGTCTGGAACCGTCTCGCGTGTGATCAACAATGATGTCCATGTCAAGCCTGAGACCCGTGAACGCGTTCTGGAGGTCATGAACCGCCTGGGGTTTGTGGCCAATCGTCAGGCGCGCAGTCTGGCTGGGGGAAGGATGAACATCATCGGTGTGCTCGTCCCTGACCTAGGGACGGGGTATATCGGGGAGATCATCCGCGGGATTGACATGGAGCTTGGTCTGACGGCCCTCGATCTGATCTTGTATACGACCCACCGAACGCCCAGCAAAGAGGCCAATTACGTCGCCAATCTCGCCGAGGGGATGGTGGACGGCTTGTTGCTTGTCCTGCCGCGCAGCCCTGCGGACTACATTGGGACACTTACTCGTCGCAGTTTCCCATTTGTCCTCATTGACCATCAGGGGACTGGCAAGGACTGTCCGGCGGTCGGCGCGACCAATTGGCAAGGGGCTTACAACGCCACGGAATTCCTCATCAAACTTGGACACACTCGAATTGGCTTCATCACCGGCTCGATGGACCTTGGCTGTGCCCAAGATCGTCTCGCGGGTTACCGTTCGGCCCTTCGCACCCACCACATCCCTGAGTCACCCGAGCTGGAGTATGTAGGCGGTTTCTTTCAACCCGACGGATATGCGGGCGCTTCCGTCTTCCTCGACCTAGCCGCACCTCCTACCGCAATCTTTGCCTCGAATGACGTGATGGCCATGGGAGTCATGGATGCCGTCCGCCACCGGGGGTTGCGCGTCCCTGATGATATCTCCGTTGTTGGCTTCGATAATGTTCCCCAATCGGCCGTGGTGTTTCCGCCGTTGACCACTGTGCAGCAGCCCCTTGAACAAATGGGGCGGGTTGCAGCACAGATGTTGCTTGGCATTCTGAAAGCCCCCGAGGACATTGCAGTGAGGATTGAGCTACCCACCGAGTTGATCGTTCGCAGCTCCACTTCGGCCCCGAAGGACAGGGCTGGCTGACCGCATGAGTCACGCCAGCCCTGCCTGTTGCGTGTGGGACCCCTAACTCCGTGGATGAAGAAAGGAGTGCCAACACATCCGAATCTTACACTAGTCGATCTTTCCCCGTCTGTCACAAAAGGCTCGAAAACCTTTGCGTTTGGCCAAGAAGGAGAAGAACAATGTCTCGCAAGCTGTTCACCCTGTTGAGCCTTGTGCTCATAGCTTCCTTTTCCCTGACTGCCTGTGCCGCTCCCGCAGCGACTGAGGCGCCGGCTCAGCCTGCCGCAACTGAGGCGCCTGCGCAGCCTGCGGCGACTGAGGCGCCTGCGCAGCCTGCGGCAACCGAGGCGCCTGCCCCCGAGAAGGTCACAATAACTTGGTGGCACATTCAGGTTGCCGATGATCAGAAGGCACTCTGGCAGCAGCTAGCCGATGACTATATTGCTGCCAATCCGAATGTCACGATCGAAATCACCGTGCTCGAGAATGAGGCTTTCAAGACCAAGCTGACCACCGTCATGCAGTCTGGTGATCCCCCGGACGTTTTCCAGAGCTGGGGCGGCGGCACCATGAACGAATACGTCAATGCGGGGTTGCTCAAAGACATTACCCCCGATCTTGACGAAGGCGGTTGGCGGGATACGTTTTCACCGGGCGCCCTTGGAGTGTATAGCTATCAGGGAAAGAACTACGGCGTGCCGCGTGACATGGGCGCGGTTGGCTTCTGGTACAACAAGGAGCTGTTCGCACAGGCTGGCATTGACAGCCCACCGGCCACCTGGACCGAGCTCCTGGAGGATGTCAAGAAACTCAAGGCTGCCGGCATCACCCCGATCGCCCTGGGTGAGGGGGACAAGTGGCCCGGCGCTTTCTGGTGGGAGTACCTGGCTGTCCGTATAGGCGGCAAGGCAGCATTTGACGCCGCCTACAGTCACCAGGGTTCGTTCACGGATGCCCCGTTCGTCGAGGCGGGCGTGAAGCTTCAGGAGCTCATGGCACTCGAGCCATTCCAGAGCGGCTTCCTGGGCTCGAGCTGGCCGGATGAACAGGTTGTGATGGCCACGAGCAAGGGTGCTATGGACCTGATGGGTCAGTGGGCCCCGGGTGCCTTCAAAGACGCCAGCGTCGACAAGAAGGGACTGGGCGACAAGCTGGGCTGGTTCCCCTTCCCGGCCGTTGAAGGCGGCGCCGGGGATGCCGCTGATGCTCTCGGCGGAGGGAATGGCTTCGTGATCGGCAAGGATGCGCCTCCGGAGGCTGTGGATTTCCTCAGGTATCTGAGCAGTGTCGATTCACAAATCGCTCAGGCCAAGATCGGCCTCTCGCTGCCCGTCGTCCAGGGTGCTGAGGCGGGCGTGACCGATCCCATGCTCCAGCTCGTCCAGAAGGGCGCGGCCGCGGCGAAGTACTTCCAGCTATACTACGATCAGGCTATGCCACCGGCGGTAGGTTCCGTAGTCAATGATAGCGTTCAGGGGATCTTCGCCGGCACGCTCACACCCGAGCAGGCCGCTCAGGCAATCGAGGATTCGGCCAAGGCGGAAATCAAGTAGCGGCGGTTCATCGGGCGGGGATCGGGGTTTGGACAAACCGATCCCCGCGTCCTTGAGTTGCCCGAACAGGGAGAGCCGTCATTCAAACCTATCCTGCTTTCCCGGGCATCTCGAGACCAGGGCGAGGAACACGCGCTGCTCGCCGTCTTCAAGACAACCTGACCATCGCTTTGTTCGTGTTGCCCGCGCTCATCCTCTTCCTGGCGCTCGTCGTCTATCCGATCTTCCAATCCTTCTACTACAGTCTCTTCAACTGGAAGGGCTTTGGCCCGGCGGTGGACTTCGTCGGGCTGGACAACTTCAAGAATATCCTCACCGACAAGGTATTCCTGATAGCCCTCCGCAATGGGTTGTTCATCATAACGTTCTCTCTGGCCCTGCAATTGCCGTTGTCGTTGGTGCTGGCGGTGTTGGTCGGGCGCGACCTGCCCGGCCGAGTTTTCTTTCGCACCGTCTTCTTCATGCCCTATGTCCTTTCCGAAGTCATCGCAGCCATTATGTGGCTGTTTCTCTACAACCCCGACCCCGAGCGCGGCTTGATCAATGCGCTGTTGGTGCTTCTCCCCGGCGGCAAAGCCCAGCCCTGGCTGGGCGACATCAACTCGGTCATGCCGGCGGTCTTTGTGGCCCTCACATGGAAGTACTTTGGATTCCACATGCTCCTGTACTTGACGGGTCTCCAGAACATACCCGCCGAGATCGAAGAAGCTGCGCGCATCGATGGCGCCGGTAGCTTCCAGAACTTCTTCTACAACACCCTGCCTCTGCTGGGGAGCACAATCCGCACCTCCGTCTATCTCTCGGTCCTTGGCTCGCTTCAGCAATTCATTCTCGTGTGGATCATGACCAAAGGCGGGCCGGTGAACGCCAGCGAGACCATGGCGACTTACATGTATCGCTTCGGATTCGTGCGTTTCCAGCTCGGGTATGGTTCTGCCGTGGCGATCTACATGTTCCTGATTTGCCTGATCTTCTCATTGGTGTATCAGCGTCTGACGCGCCGGCCCGACTATCTGACAGGTCTGTAGAAGAGGCGAATTCGTGAAAAGGTCCCATTCACGACCACGCTGGAGCGCCCGAAGACATCTGCCGAGGTTCTTTCAATACCTCGTTCTGTCCGTGGTCGTGGTGATGGTCTTCATACCCGTCGTGATTTTGGTGTTCGGGGCGCTCAAGACTCGCGGCGAGTTCATGACCCGTCCATACGTGGTTCCCATCCCGCCGCGCTGGGAAAACCTCGTCGCGATCCTGGGGCAGCCTTCGTATTCGTTCTGGCTGATGATGCGCAACAGCCTTGTGGTGATGCTGGCAACGACGGCCGGCGTCGTCGTTGTATGCAGTCTGGCCGCCTTCGTATTCGCCCGGATGGAATTCCGCTCCAAGGGTCTGGTCTTCAATCTATTCACCCTGGGCCTGATGTTCCCGATCAACGTGGCCATATTGCCTGTCTATCTGGTCCTTCGCCAAATGGATTTGGTAGACAAGCTCTTGGGGGTGATCCTTGTGCAAATAGCGTTCCAACTGTCCGGGAACATCATGATCTTGCGCGGTTTTTTTACCGCGATCCCAGCTGAGTTGCAGGACGCGGCGTACATTGATGGTTGTGTCGCGTTTGACTTCTTCTGGCGCATCCTGCTTCCGCTGGCGCGACCGGCGTTGTCGGCAGTCGCCGCCCTGACGATGATCGTCAGTTGGAATGATCTGCTTGTGCCGCTCGTCGTGATAAACAGCGACAAGCTATGGACGCTGCCCTTGGGCACCATGCAGTTCCAGGGTCAGTATGGGCAGGACCTAGCCTTGATTTCGGCATTTGTGGGCTTGTCCGCCATACCCATGATCATCTTCTATTTGCTTGCCGAGCGTCAGATTGTCTCCGGTCTGACGGCCGGCGCAGTCAAGGGTTAGGAAGCTTGCTCAACTTCATACGGCTCTGATAGGTTGCTCAGCCTCACAAGCAAATCATCCGCGAAATTGCCTTCAAACTGGTTGTCAACCTACGCGTTGGTTGGGCTATCGCCCTCGCATGGATGCGATGTTTATCTGCAACGAGGCCTATGTAAGGAATGGTGAACGAATTTGCGTGAGCGAAAGCAAGTTGCAGATCGTCGAACTTCATCCCTGCTTCTGAAGGGGAAGGCTTCACATTGGAATGTGGATGAGGAGATCCGGGCGTTGTTAGAAGGGATCAATGCCGATGACGGCCGTCTCTCGCCCTTCCTTGGTGGCTACCCCACAAAGCCAGCGAATGACCTGAAGGGATATCGTCTTGCCCGGCCTGCCCTGGGCAGACGCGAAATGCAGTATGAAAGATCGGACTGGCAGACGGTCGAAGTCTTGCAGGTGTCCGCTGAGTAGCAGGCAAGCCCGGAAGCTGCGGGAATATCCGGGCCCCCGTCATGTTCTTGAGGAGTTCATTCTGTGGGCAAAACAACCCGAACCCAGCCTCCTTATCTGAGCCCTGTTCTCCGAACCTCCACACGCCTGGAGGACCTGCTGGCCAGGATGACCCTGGATGAAAAGCTGGCCCAACTGACCTCATTCTGGTTTCACGAGCTGCAAGACGGACAAGACCTGTCTGACGAAAAGGCGCGGGCTTTGCTCGCGAATGGCATCGGCCAGGTTTCGCGCGTCGGGGGATCAAGTACGCTCACGCCTCTCGATGTTGCCCGCGCAGGAAATGCAGTCCAACGTTTCCTCGTCAACGAGACTCGCTTGGGCATTCCGGCTATCCTTCACGAAGAATGCTGTGTTGGCTACATGGGCTTGGGTGGGACCGCCTTCCCTCAGATGATCGGCGTGGCCAGCACCTGGGATCCGGCTCTAGTGAAAGAGATGGCGACCGAGATTCGTCGCCAATTACTGGCTGTGGGAGCACGCCAGGCACTCGCCCCCGTGCTCGATATCTCCCGCGATCCACGCTGGGGCCGCACCGAAGAGACCTTTGGTGAGGACCCAATGTTGGTCGCACAGTTCGGTGTGGCCTGCATTCAGGGGTTGCAGGGCGACGGTTTGAGGTCAGGGGTGATGGCTACCGGCAAGCATTTCGTCGGGCATAGCCTATCGGCGGGCGGCCTGAACTGTGGTCCAGTCCAGTTGGGCCCGCGCACACTGTGGGATGTGTGGCTGATGCCTTTTCAGGCAGCCATCCAGGAAGCCGGTCTAAGGTCAATCATGAATGCATATCCTGAACTTGACGGCGATCTCGTGGCTGCTTCGCGCCCGATTCTGACCGACGTCTTGCGTGGCAAATTGGGCTTCGAAGGTCTCGTGGTTTCAGATTACCACGCCATTTCGATGATCCACTCCTTCCATCGCGTTGCGCGGGATCCGCGCATCGCGGCTGCTAAAGCCCTTCGGGCGGGCATTGACGTGGAATTGCCCACCCGCGCTTGCTACGGAGAGCCCTTACGAGATGCACTCGAGGCGGGGGAAGTGTCCATGGAGGAGGTCGACCTGGCGGTCCGGCGCGTGCTGCAGGCCAAGTTCGATCTGGGCCTGTTTGAGAATGCCCTTGTGGATGAAGCAGTTGTACTGGAGGTTTTCGAGACCCCGAAGCAGCGCTCTCTGGCACGTGTGGTGGCCCGCCGGAGCATGATCCTGTTGAAGAACGAGGGGGGAGTACTACCGCTGACCAAGCCGCGGGTGGTTGCCGTCATTGGCCCGAATGCAGACCAACCTCGCCACTTGTTGGGAGACTACAGCTATCCTGCAATGCTCGAATTGATGACTTACGCCCTCGTGCCTCGCATGGCCTTCGTCGGCGAGGTGGACGAAGACCACGTCCGGGCGAATTCCATTGATGTCCCTTCGGTTCTGGAGGGAATCCGGGCGCTGGCGGGTGCAAATACCAAAGTCCTGCATGCTCCGGGTTGCAGGGTTGCCGACCAGGACCGCTCCGGCTTTGAGGAAGCCGTCCGTGTGGCTGGGCAGGCCGACGTAGTCATTCTCGTACTGGGCGACAAATCAGGCTTGGTGCCGAGTTGCACATCGGGTGAGACGCGCGACCGCGCTGAATTGGGTCTGCCTGGCGTCCAAGAGGAACTGGTCAAAGCCATTGTTGCCGTTGGCAAACCGGTGATAGCCGTGTTGATCAATGGTCGGCCGTTATCGATTCCGTGGCTGCAGGAGAATGTCCCGGCCATACTGGAGGCGTGGCTGCCCGGCGAGGAGGGGGCTGAGGCAATCGCTGAGGTGCTGTTTGGCGTGACCAATCCGGGGGGCAAACTGCCCATCACTGTCCCGCGTTCGGTGGGCCAGGTGCCGCTTTACTACAGTCACAGCCCGTCGGGTGGCCGCTCGCATTGGTACGGCGATTACGTCGAGATGCCGAGCAGCCCGCTCTATGTTTTTGGACACGGGCTGAGCTACACCTCCTTTGAGTATTCTGATCTGCACATCTCCCCTGAGGCAGCTGCTTCCGGGCAACGAGTTGGGGTCAGCCTATCTGTGACCAATACTGGCGAGGTCGCAGGCGACGAAGTCGTCCAGCTATATGTCTGTCACGAATATGCCAGCCTGCCGCGCCCGGTGAAAGAGCTCAAGGGATTCTGTCGGATCAGCCTGGCCCCCCGGGAGAGCCGCAAGCTAACTTTCCATCTCTTGGTTGATGCGTTGGCGTACTATGACGAGGCGCTGGAATTGGTGGTCGAAGCAGGTGAAGTCAAGGTATTCGTGGGTAGCTCTTCGGCTGACATCCGCTTGGCAGGCCAATTCGAGCTCACCGGTGCCGCCAAGACGCCGGTGGGGCAGCGAGTCTTCGCCTGTCCCGTAGAGGTAACATGATTCCATAGAGGCAGTCGGTCTGCTCCCATGCAGAGGAGATGACTGTGTCGAACACGACCTACCTGCTTGGCATCGACGTATCCACCACGGCCACGAAAGCTCTCTTGACCGATCAGGCAGGCAAGGAGATCGCGGTCGCTGCGAGCCAATACTCCTTCGAAAGGCCCAGGCCCTTGTGGAGTGAACAAGCTCCGGACGTTTGGTGGGGCGGGGCAATCCGGAGTGTCCGCGGGGTGTTGTCAAGTGCCGGTGTGAAGGCTGAGGATATCGCCGCCGTAGGTCTCACGGGCCAGATGCATGGACTCGTGCTGCTGGATGGCGCAGGGGAGGTGCTGCGCCCGGCCATCCTGTGGAACGATCAGCGCACGCAGGCCCAGTGTGACGAAATCCATGAGCGCATTGGCAAGGAGCGTTTCATTCAGATCACCGGCAACGTAGCCCTGACTGGGTTTACTGCACCGAAAGTCCTATGGGTGCAGCAGAAAGAGCCTGAGGTGTATGCAAAGGCGAGACACATTCTGCTGCCCAAGGATTATCTGCGATACAGACTGACCGGCGAGTACGCGCTGGACAAGGCGGACGGTGCGGGGACAGTCTTGTTTGATCTCAGGTCGCGCAGCTGGTCGGGGGAAGTGCTGGAGCAGCTCGAGATTGACCCGGCCTGGCTCCCGCCCACGTACGAGGGGCCGGAGTTCACGGGGGCTATTACACCCGAGGCCGCAGCCGCAACTGGCCTGAGGGCAGGTACCCCTGTCGTGGCTGGCGGAGGGGATCAGGCGGCGCAGGCGGTGGGTGTGGGTGCGGTCGAGCCAGGGATCGTCGGGCTGACACTGGGTACCTCAGGCGTGGTGTTCGCCAGCAACGCTTCCGCGTTGATCGAACCAGAAGGGCGGCTGCACGCCTTCTGTCACGCCGTCCCGGGGATGTGGCATCTTATGGGTGTGATGTTATCAGCGGGCGGAAGTCTGCAATGGCATCGGGATACGATAGCTCCCGGTGTTGGCTTTGAGTCTCTACTCAAAGAGGCTGAAGCGGTCCCCGCCGGGAGTGAGGGGCTGCAATTCCTGCCGTATCTGAGCGGCGAACGCACACCCCACCCCGATCCTCTGGCCCGCGCCGCCTGGGTCGGCTTGACTCGGCGCCACGGACGCGGGCACATGACCCGCGCGGTACTGGAGGGGGTCGCCTTTGGATTGAAGGACTCATTTGAGCTGATCCGGGCATCAGGCCTTGGGGAGATTCGCCAGGTGCGGGCTTCGGGGGGTGGCACAAAGGGCGCGCTGTGGCGGCAAATTCTCGCCGACGTGCTCGAGTCTGAGCTAGTCACCGTCAATACCAGCGAAGGTGCGGCCTACGGCGCGGCTCTGCTGGCCGGTGTGGGTGCGGGAGTCTGGTTGGATGTCCCTTCGGCCTGTGGAGCCTCTATTCAGGTCACCGGAGTCACGCGGCCGAACCCGCAGCAGGTGGAGTCGTACCACAAGACCTATTCCATTTACCGTGATCTGTATCCGGCCCTCAAACCCAGCTTCGATCAGATGGCCGGATGAACGAGTCCGATGGTCACCCCGCTCGAGTCCGTAGGAATGGAAATCTGCGCTTCGAAGTTCTGACGGACGTAGGCCCCAACAGCTCCAGCTTGCTTCGCCTGGTCAACGAGGCCTCCCGGAGCTGGTCCCGCTTGCGACTGCCCAGAGTGAGTCTCGATGAGGCAACGTACCTTCACAAAAGAGACAGGTAATCTGTGAGGCAATTCAGGCGCTTGACGGCGTACGAGCCATTTGCTAAAATCGACCGAGTACCGGGTCGAAGAAATCCACAACTGAATACGGGAGATCAGCGTATGGGTCTCAGCCCTTTGGCTGAGACTACGAGGTGGAGGTTCCTCGCCGGCAGGCGAGGCTAACCCCGGAGTATCCGGGGGAAAATCGAAGCATCAGCGGATGCCTCCGGAGCCAGTCACAGGCTCCCCTCTCCCTTCCAGGTAAGCATTGGCCCAAAACGGTCCGGCGACGGACCGGCCAACGGCGAATGCAGTGGCCAAGCCGTCTGACGGCTTGAATCATGGAAGGGCGGTGATGAGGATGGTTGATCCTCTCAGGCACGCCCGTCGTGCCTTATTTTATTGTTGGCCCAATGAGTGGAGGAGCGGATGAGCGCTTACGAACGATTCCGCGTTCACGTCGAGCCAGCGCCCGATCTCGCACCTCACCCTCCACGCTTCCTCGTTCGTGTCAATCGCATCGGCCTGGCCAGCCTCCTGGTCCGCGAGGTTCTCCACTACCGTGGGGACATGCGCCTAGTGCTCAGCCGCCCATGCGTCTACGGCGTGTTCTCGGGTCCCGTTGGAGGCTTTGCACCCCGTCCCAAGAAGTGCGTCGGCTGTCTCCGCTGTACGATTGAATACCCGGACATGGTCGAAGTGCGTCCGAACCCGGCCCGTCTGCAGCTCGGGGATTCCTATTTCACACCTGACAATGTCGACACCGTTCTATACGAAGCGGCCACAGGCCGCGTCCCGGTTCGGGGAGCAGGCTACCGCGGTGTCTTCGCCGGCCAAGGCTGGGATGGGATGTGGACGGACATGTCCGAGATCGTGCGCCCCACGCGGGATGGGATTCACGGGCGGGAGTTCATATCGACGGCTGTCGACATCGGCTTGCGCCCGAGGTTCTTGAGTCTGGATGAGCATTCTCGTTCTGACGGCGAAGAACCTCGGGTGGAGACGATCCAAATCCCGATGCTCATCGATCCACTGCCTCACGCGCTTGAGAGCCCGGCCCTCTACCGGGTCATTGTCCGGGCCGCCGAGAAGTTGGAAACGCTGGCCATCGTCCCCTGGGGCATGTTGGAGGATCAATATCGCCTGCCGCAGGCTGTTGTGCCTTTGGTGACGCCCGCCGACGTGGACTCCCTCGCGTCAATCCAGACACCGCCACACATGCTTCAACTGGACGGTTGGGATCCCGCGGCCTTCGCCAGCCTCCAGAAACGATGGCCCACATGTATCCTCGGCGTTCGGATCCCCCTCGGCACCGACCCAACGCCGCTCGTAACAGCCGGAGTGCGTGTGATCCATCTGGAGGCCAACTATCACGGGATGAGCGAAGGGCAGTTCGCGATGGGTCTCCTCCGCAAGGTTCATGAAGCGTTGGTTGAGTTGGGTGTGAGAGAGCAAATGACTCTCACTGGGAGCGGGGGAATCATCGCTGCCGAGCATGTCGCAAAGGCGGTTATCTGCGGGCTCGACGCCGTCGCACTTGACACGCCACTGTTGATTGCCTGGCAGGCGAGCTTCATGGGTCCTTGCGAGAATCGGACGGAGGCAAGGGTGGATCTGCCGGATACTCCCCCGGAGTGGAAGGAGCAGAGGCTCATCAATCTCGCCGGCTCATGGCGAGATCAACTCCTGGAGGTTCTGGGTGCGATGGGCATGCGTGAGGTCCGTCGTCTAAGGGGCGAGTTGGGTCGGGCCATGCTCGCCGTAGACCTTGAACGCGAAGCTTTCTCCGGGATCCCGGGCTTCCCGGAGGCCTGACATGGCTAAGGAACCGTTGAGCGCGCTTGCCGAAAAACACATTGAGGCGTTGCACCGCGGCTTCCACTCCTGGCCGAGCTCGGGAAGCGTGCCGCCGGCGTTGGGCGATTCGCGCTGGACGGCAGAACTGATCCTGTCCACCTGGTTTCAGGCCGAGAACGGGCGCGCGCCCGGCGGCGATACGGAATATAGGCGTGGAAGGTCGGAGGGTGGGTTCGACCTGCTCGGTTTCGCCGAGCTGCCCGAGTCAGAGCGGCTGCCGGGATCAGCGCCGGTCGAGACAAGCATCCCCATCAACCGGCGCTCGACGGATGCCCGCATCGAGATCCCGATCCCCTGGTACGGCGCCGGGATGTCTTACGGTTCGGTGAGCGAACAAGTTATGCTTGCCCGGGCAATCGCCGCCAAGCGTTGGAACACCTTCACTTCAACCGGTGAGGGAGGCTATCCGGGATCGCTGTTCCCCTTTCACGACCATGTCATCACCCAGATCGCAACCGGAATGTTCGGGGTACGCGAAGAGACGATCCAACTGGCGCGTGTCGTCGAGTTCAAGTATGCGCAAGGGGCCAAACCAGGCCTAGGCGGTCACCTGCTGGGGGACAAGGCTACGGTGACCGTAGCCAAGATGCGTGAATCCGTCCCGTGGGTCAGTCTGTTCTCACCCTTCCCGTTCCATAGCGTGTATTCGGTCGAAGATCATCGAAAACACGTCGACTGGGTCAAGGCGATGAATCCGGAGGCCCTGGTGTCGGTCAAGGTGTCCACGCCGACCGATGTCGACATGGTCGCCGTGGGAAGTTACTATGCCGGCGCCCACATCCTACACATCGACGGATCCTACGGAGGGACCGGGGCAGCTCCGGAAATCGCCAAGAAGAACATTGCCATGCCGATCGAGTTCGCCATCCCGAAGGTGCATCGCTATCTCGTGTCGGAGGGAATCCGGGATGAGATTGTCGTCATGGCGAGCGGCGGGATCCGGACAGCGGACGATATTGCCAAGGCCATCGCTCTCGGGGCCGACGGAGTCGTGCTGGGGACGAGCGAGCTGGTGGCCCTGGGTTGTACCCGCTGCGCCAACTGCGAGAGGGGGCGCGGCTGCCCGTTCGGGCTGACGACTACCGACCCCGAACTGTCCCTCCTGGTCGATCCGGAATGGGGCGCAGAGCGGATCAGCAATCTCTACTCTTCGTTCCAGAACCGTTTGAGGGAGATCCTGCGAAGCGTCGGGTTGAGAGACGTCAAGGAATTGAGGGGCCGGACCGATCTCCTGGTTTACACGGCCGAGGATCGGCGAGCCGAACGACCGGCGGGGGCAGGGAGGTGAGCATGAAGCGCGACGACATGGTCAGGCGGATTCTGATTACGCGATCCGGCCTGGCACCTGCCGGTGGGAAGCTCGGTCTCCGCAAGGCCGAGGCCGAAGGCGGCTGCGGCGTCATCGGTATCGCCTCCAGCATTCCGATTGCCGGCCGGCATCTGCTGCAATCGCTGATCCAGATGCGGAATCGGGGGAACGGCAAGGGCGGCGGCGCGGCGCTCGTCGGCCTGCAGCCGTCGGACTTCGGTGTCACGGAAGACGTCCTGAAACACGACTACATGTTGGCCGTCGCCTACCTCGATGGCGGTGTACGCGGTGAAGTGGAGAGGAAATTCGTCGAGCCGGTGTTCGAAATCGAGGCCCACTTCGAATTCGGGCGAGATCCGGCCATCGCTCTCGAGGTCGATCCACCGGAAGTCGTAGTCTATTTTGTGAAACCGAAGGGCAGCGCGATCGATGCCTTCGCCTCGGAACACGAGCTACAAGGACTCCCGCGATTGGCGATCGAGGAGGAACTTGTATTCCAGAATTCATTCCGCCTGAACCGTGCCTACTATTCTTCCTTGGGCGAGAAGCGCGCTTTCGTGCTTTCGCACGGGAAGGACATGCTCGTCCTCAAGCTGGTCGGGTTCGGGCACGACGTCTTCCACGTCTACCGGCTCGAAGACTTCAAGGCCAACGTTTGGATCGGCCATCATCGCTACCCGACCAAGGGACGCGTCTGGCATCCCGGAGGAGCGCATCCGTTCGTCGGTCTCCACGAAGCCTTGGTCCACAACGGCGATTTCGCCAACTACGCCTCCGTGTGCACCTATCTGGCGCAACACAACTTGTATCCGCTGTTCCTGACCGACACCGAAGTCTCGGTGCTGATGTTCGACTTGTTGCACCGTACCTTTGGGTACCCGCTCGAGTACGTGATCGAGGCGTTGGCGCCGACGACCGAGCGAGACCTGGCGCTCGTCCCCGACGAGAGGCGCAAGATGTACCAGATGCTCCAGGCTGTCCACATGCACGGTTCGCCCGACGGGCCGTGGTTCTTCCTGATCGCTCAATCCGCGGCGAATGACAGCGAGAGGCGGGCCGCCCGTCTCATCGGGATCACCGACACGAGCATGCTTAGGCCGCAGGTGTTCGCGCTGCAGCGCGGGGCTGAAGGGGAGCCGGCGGTCGGGTTCGCCGCTTCGGAGAAACAGGCCATCGATGCCGCACTCGAGAGTCTCTCGGCCGAGGATCCCCGATTCAACCCTCGGCCCGACCGTATCTGGAACGCGCGCGGCGGGAGTCACACCGACGGCGGGGCCTTCATCTTCGAAGTCAAGCGGGACGGCGAGGACGTCTCGAGACTGCTCTGCACGGACAAGTTCGGCCGGGAAATCGACATCCAGGAGACGGGCATTCCCTATCGCCGCTCCGCAGGCCGCCCGTCGGCGCCCGGCGCGCCGCTTGAACTCGAGGGTAGCGGACACGAGGTGTTCGAGAGAGCCATCCGCGAGCTCCCCACGTGGTCCTATCCCGAGCTCGAGGCATTCCTTCGATCTGTGACGGAGACCGGCTCCGATGACGAGAGACGAGCTCGGGCGATCGAGACCCTGACCCTCCTGGTCGATCGCCGATACCCCACGGGCGGCCTGCGGCCCAGTTCGGTGCGGTCGCTGTGTGACGGGGCGCTGGCAGACGTCTTCAACTCGATCAAGCGCAGGCCTTCGCCTGCATTCACATTCGTCGAAGCGCTACAAGAATTCCCTCGAGGCGAGGATGACCTACAGACCATCGTGATCGACGCGCGCGGCTTTGCCGCCGAGAACCAGGGATCACTCGCTTACGCACTGCGCGGGCTAGCCCAAAGGGGATTCAGGCATGTGATCGTCGCCAACGCCCGGGGTCACCGCTTCATCGCCAACGGGCTGGGTGTTGGTACGGAGGGCCTGCGGATCGACGTCTACGGTTCCCCCGGCGATTACCTGGCCTCTGGGATCGACGGAGCCGAAGTCCATGTGCATGCAAACGGCCAGGATCAGCTGGCTCAGATCATGAAGGCTGGTCGATTGGTCGTCCACGGAGATGTCGGGCAGACCTTCATGTATGCCGCCAAGGGGGGTCAGGCTTTCGTGATGGGCAACGCCGCCGGCCGGCCGCTGATCAATGCCGTCGGCAAACCACGTGTGGTGATCAACGGAACCTGCCTGGACTACCTGGCTGAATCATTTATGGCCGGCGATCCGATGAACGGGGGCGGCTTTGCCATTGTGAACGGCATCAGCTTCGATCATGAGGGGGCGGTTGTCGATCTGGACTCACCTTATCCCGGTGGGAACCTCTTCTCGCTTGCGTCGGGCGGGGCGCTTTTCTTACGTGATCCGCACGGCCGCGTCGGCGCGGATCAACTCAACGGCGGCGTCTTCGCCACTTTCGATTCGAACCACTGGGATCTGATCAGGCCGTTGCTGCAGGAGAACGAGCGCCTGTTCGGGATACTCGTCTCAAGGCTGCTCGAGGTGGAAGGGCAGCCGCGGCGTCCCGAGGAGGTCTACCGGGTTGTGCTCCCGGCCGGACACACCGCTCTCCAGCCCGAAGAAGCCTGGGTCGCACAAGCGGGCAACTCGGTCTAGATCCTTGGACCGCTCGACGTTCCTGGCCCTGATAGCGGCAGGACCCCGAGATGCGCGGCGTTGATGAAGATCGTCGGTTCGGCGCCTTCTCCCCGGAGCGCGGAGCCAATCGTCCGCATCCAGAGCAGCGGTCCCCAGGACTGACCTTCAATCGGGCGATCCACAAGGTATTGAGCAACTCCCCGACAAGATGGGAGTCATTAGCAGGTCGCCGCGTCAGACCGACACGCGCTGCCGGGCCCGCACTGCGTCCCATGTCCGACAGAACGCGCATTGCCCGGGGGCGGTGGTCGGTTGACCACACGTTGAACAGGCATGCATATCTCCTGCCGCCCCACTGGATGAATAAGCGAATAACCCCTCCTGTCTTGCGCGCAGGAAAGCCAGGTAAAAAGACAGCTTCATCCCCGGGCGATCCGCTTCCATTCGGTTGAGCGTTTCCTTGTAGTAGATCGAAGTCGCCCCAACTGCGTGTGGACACTCATCGTAGATGTACTCAATCCCTCTCACTAGAGCGTACGCGGCTGTCTCGCGCTCATACAGCCGGCAGAAGGGTTTTACCTTGCGGGCCAAACCGTCTCGGCCCTCAAGTACCGGCCCTTGTCGTGCAAGGTAGCCGGCAGCCCAATTGAGTGTGTTGCCGAACAGGACGGCGACCTCATCGTCAAGGTTGTGGCCCGTGGCGAGCACATCGTATCCGCCGTCCCGCGCGACCCGGTTCATAACATGGCGTTTGGTCAGTCCACATACCGAGCAGGGTTTCCCCTTCCCGCGGTTTGTCAAGCTCGCCGCAGTGGGGATGGTGGCGCCTTCGATCTCGGCCACGTCGACAACGATCAGGTGCAGCCCGTGCGCCTCGGCAAACGCCTCGCATTTGCGCTGCGACTCGGCAGAGTAGCCCGTGCCGCCGTCGATCCCCAGGCCGATGTAAAGCCCGTCCGCCTGAAAGCCGAGCCGGCCCAAGACGTCCCACAAGCCCAGGGAGTCCTTCCCCCCCGACACGGCTACGAGGATCCGGGAGCCCGCATCGAACATCCGGTACTTCTCGATGAAACGTTGCGTCTGGTCCGGGATCCAGTCCAGGAAATGCGGACCGCACAGAGCCAGCTTGTGCTGGCGCATGTTGATCACGGCTTTGTCCCCGCACTTGCGGCATTTCATCGCCGTATCTCAAAATCGGGGTTGTCGGGAAGAAGTGAACCGCCCGAGATGACCGACACCAGGCGGATGCGTTCACCTTCCTTGAGGATCTCATCTTCGGTGATGAGCTCGCCCTGGCGAGTCGGGAGGACCGAATCAGGTTCGATCCCGACTTGAAGGAGCGCATCCCTCACGGTCATGCCGGCATGAACCTCGTAGTCTTTGTCGCGCAATCTCAATGTGACGGTCATTCGGACACCCGGGGGAGCGGATTGTACCGTACGCCTGAGGGAGCGTCAACGATCCGGCCGACCAGGATGGCTCACGAGCGAACTG
>Ga0214473_10004750_pt1 | contig 16305 bp, 9 predicted proteins | sample RVTome_7_FD_203509 | JGI IMG/M metagenome (GOLD analysis project Ga0214473, IMG submission 203509) | Soil microbial communities from uranium-contaminated site in the Upper Colorado River Basin, Wyoming, United States - RVT98D197 | ecosystem: Environmental > Terrestrial > Soil > Contaminated >... | reverse complement strand
GCCCGTACCATTTAACGGGGGAATCCTGGCGCCCCAGCAAGACAGGATGAGAAGTTTATGCCCGTACCATTTAACGGGTGAATCCTGGCGCCCCAGCAAGACAGGATGAGAAGTTTATGCCCGAGGACATTTATTGCGAGGGGGAATCCTGGCGCCCCAGCTTAACAAAAAAGCTCCTCTTCCGAGGAGCTTTTTTGTGCTAATTGAAAGCCTAGTATCTACAATGATAAAAGGAAGTCCATAAGCTTTGCCTTTTTGGCTGCGCTGAGGTTTTGGAAACGTTGTTGCGCTCCGGCTGCTTGCCCGCCATGGGCGTTAATCGCGTCTTCGATTGACGTCTTACTGCCATCATGAAGGAAAGTAGTAATCTTGCGCAAGCCCCACAGAGGCGCGGTTCTTATTTCATTACCTTGGGCCTCCTCTTGAACTATGCCGTCACCGGTTCCGACATCGTGCAGAAGGAAGTCGGAATAGGGATAAACCTTATTGCTGAGCGCAGAAACCGGACTATACCCGGCCTTAAGCGTTTTCACATGACATGCGGCACAACCGATACTGTCAAATATCCCCTCTCCTTTACGGACATCCGCGTCAATAGGTCCGCGGGGCGGCGGGGCCAGCAAGGTCTGAAAGTTAGCTATCTTTCGAACAACGGAAATGTCAGCATTCAGTTCTTTTACCGGATTAAAATCCAGCTCGCTTGGATCGCCTCCCGGTGCATTTTTATAAGGAAAAAACGGATTGGTAATACCCATCTCGTTAAGTAGGGCTTCGCCCGAGAAATCAAAAAGCGTTGCGATCTGGCTCTTCCAGCCGAACTTACCCACTGCCGGTAAACCGGTGGCAATATTTTCAACCATATTTACGCGGCCAGCGGTGCCGGGCTGATGATAGGCTTACATCCGGCTAAGACGAATGAGAGTTTTTTCGGGAACAGCATCAACCAGCCCAAGGCCGAACAGAGGCGTAGCCCGGCGCTTGGCGACAATCGTAGCTTCCGGCGGCGGTGGTAATTCTCCATCGAAATCGTGCGGGCTGCCGTCGGCAGCTTTGATGCCGTTGGCCTGAAGAAGTGAGCCGCCAAACTGCTCAAGAGGATCGAAAACACCGTTCGTTATCGTACCTATCCGAGTTACAAGAGCGACGCTTCCGCCGCCGACTGCCGGCGTTCTGTGGCAAAATCCGCCGCAGGAGCGGCCGTTAAAGACCGGGCCAAGCCCGCTGGCAACCGTGGCGGTTTTTGTGAATTCGGTTTTGCCTTCATTGAAAGCTGTTAACTGCTGCGCCGTCAAGCCGTTAAGCGGCTCACCGAAGTCCGGCGGATTGCCATGAGCAAAAGCGGCTTGTGCCCATAGTAGCGGTAAAGCAAAAACCATAAGGGCTACCCAAACTCTCAATCTTTGTCTTCTTTTCATAGAACTCCTTTCTTGTCTCTAATACTAATCAATTAAGAGATTCCCAAACGAGCCTAAATTATTCACTGTTAAGTTGGGGCTTAAAGCCGCCGAATAATAATTATCTGTTGCTTTATCAGCAGCTCTGATATAATTATTAAAACTCCTTTTGAGAGGGGGTGATTACATGGCAGAAATCGAAGAACATAATTCGCAGCAACAACCGGCTCCAACTTCCTCAAGCACCGGCTTAGATCCTAAGCTCGGAGGATTGCTAGCTTACTTGCTTGGCTGGCTTACCGGCCTCATCCTTTTCCTGATAGAAAAAGATAACAAGTACATTCGCTTTCACGCAATGCAGTCAATCTTACTAAGCGTTGCGTATATTGTGGTGGAAATCGGTCTGGCAATAATATTGGGTATTTTAACCAGAATTCCAGGTATAGGCTTTGTAGTAGCTATAATCTCCATACCGATATCACTTCTGTTGGGGCTGGCTATCTTTGGCCTTTGGGTCTTTATGATGATCAAGGGCTACAGCGGCTACGATACGGGCGAATATTACAAGTTACCGTTTATCGGCGATATGGCTGAGAAACAAGCCTAATATGTGACGGGCTATTAATTATAAACTCGGGGTCCTGTCACCTGCAGGTTTCCCGCCCGTGCACCCGACTATTGGAACGGTGCGCGCGGCGCGGGAGCCCTCCTTCCGGTGCCACCCCTCGTTTCTCTATTTACCGCTGCTCTTTTACCAGTTAACCTATAGGTTATGAATGATTGGCATACCAAAGAGCTCCAAGAAATAACCGAATCGTTAAATACCGATCTGCAAACGGGGCTTAGCCTGCAGGAAGTTGATATACGGCTGGCTGAATACGGGCCCAACGTCCTGGAAGAGAAGAAAAAGCTCTCGCCGGTAGTTATCTTTCTTGAGCAATTTAACGACGTCATGATTTGGGTTTTAATCGCGGCTGCTTTGATTTCCGGCCTTTTGCTCGGCGAGCTTGTAGATGCAGTTGTTATAGGCGTTATCCTTTTTCTTAACGCCATTCTGGGATTTGTGCAGACCTACAAAGCCGAGCGGGCACTTGAAGCCCTGAAAGCTTTGGCCGCTCCCACCGCTACGGTAATAAGAAACGGCAAGGAATTTGAAATAGAATCGGCCAACCTTGTTCCCGGAGACCTAATTATCCTGGAAACCGGCGATAAAATTCCGGCTGATGCCCGCCTGCTCGAAACGGCTTCTTTGCAAAGTCTTGAGGCCGCTTTAACGGGGGAGTCCACTCCTTCAAACAAAATAACCGAAACACTTAAAGAACCGCATTTGCCGGTTTCCGAGCGCAAAAATATGGTCTTTACCGGCACTTCGATTGGCCGTGGCCGCGGTAAAGCAATAGTAATAGCAACCGGTCATAATACCGAAATGGGCAAGATAGCCTCCTTAATAGAGTCACATGAGGAGCCCACACCCTTACAGAAAGAGTTGAAGAGCGTCGGTTTTAAGATAGCGATGGCCGTAGTATCTATTGCCCTGTTTGTTTTTATTATCGGCACCCTTAAAGGCAATCCGACGCCGTCGATGTTTTTAACGGCGGTGGCTTTGGCGGTGGCGGCTATTCCCGAAGGTCTCCCGGCCATCGTAACCATAACCTTGGCTTTGGGTGTCCAGTACATGGCGACTGAAAATGCTATTGTCCGCAAGCTGCATGCCGTCGAAACCCTGGGTTCGACTAATTACATCTGTACAGATAAAACCGGAACCTTGACTCTAAATGAAATGACGGTAGTCCGGCTTTTTCTGGACGGCCAGTTACTCAAAATCGAAAACGGCCAGATATCTGGTGGTAAAGAAGCAGTTAAACCTGAGAGTTTACAGAGCCTAGTACTTCCGGCTGTTCTCGCCAATGACACCCGCAAGCAGGAAGAAACTTACGTTGGCGAGCCGACAGAACTAGCCTTGGTTCAAGCCGCCGAGCGTTTTGGTTTTAAGAAAGAAGAGCTGGACAAGCAGTACGAAAGGCTTGATGAGCTGCCGTTTGAATCCGAGAGAAAGAAGATGACCACGGTCAATAAACTTGACGGGCGCTTTGTTGCTTTTACTAAAGGGGCAGTTGAGGTTTTGCTTCAGCAATCAGACTCTTATATGGAAAACGGCTCAATCAGACCTTTAACCGAAGCCGAGAAAGAACGCTTAATCAAAATAGCCAATGAGGAGGCTTCACAAGGTTACCGGATGCTCGGCTTTGCTTTCGCCGAATTTAGCCAGCAGCCGAAGATGGAGGAGCTTGAAAAAAATACGGTTTTTGTGGGTATGATGGGCCTTCTGGATCCGCCCCGGCCGGAAGTCCGTCAGGCAATGGAAATGGCTAAGGCCGCCGGCATTAAAATAGCCATGATAACTGGCGACCATCTGCTAACGGCCAGAAATATTGCCTCTGAAGTAGGTTTGATTTATAGCGAGAAAAGTTTAACCGGTTTAGAACTCGAGCGTCTTACCAGCCATGAATTAGCTTCTGAAGTAGAAGAAATACCGGTTTTTGCCCGGGTTGACCCGGCTCACAAGGTGAAAATAGTCGAGGCTTTGAAGGAAAAGGGTTATGTCGTTGCGGTAACCGGCGACGGCGTAAACGATGCGCCGGCCTTAAGAAAAGCCGATATCGGCATAGCCATGGGCATAACCGGCACCGATGTAGCCAAGGAAGCCGGCGACATGATTTTAGCCGATGATAATTTTGCCACTATTATTAAGGCTATTCGCCAGGGGCGGATGATTTTTGATAATTTGCGCAAGTTTATCGCTTACCTGCTTTCGGCCAATGTCAGCGAAGTTTTGACAATATTTTTGGGCATTTTGCTTTTTCCGGCCGGTTTAACCGTGCTTTTCCCTATTCAAATCCTGTGGATTAATTTGGTGACCGATGCTTTTCCGGCTTTGGCGCTAGGCGTCGACCCGCCCGAAAGCGGCTTGATGGAACGCTCTCCCAGGAAGAAAGACGAGGGCATATTAACGGCAAAACAAGGCGCGCGAATTATTACCGAAGGAGTCTTGTTGACAGCTGCCACCTTAGCTGTTTTTAGCCTGGCGCTCACAAGTATAAAAGTTCCGCATATTAAAGCCCAAACGATGGTCTTTGTGACCTTGGTCTTAATCCAGTTGGTTCATGCTTTTAATTACCGTTCGGCAGGCTCAATTTTCAGCCTGGAAACTTTTAAAAACCGCTGGTTGATTGGAGCATTTTTAGGTTCCTTTAGTTTGCAGTTGGCGGTAGTTTACCTGCCCTTCCTGCAACCTTTTTTCCGCACAACGGCTTTAAATTTAGAAGAATGGATAATAATTTTGGCCATTATTTCTACTGCCGAAGTTATAATCGACCGCCTCAAAATAACCTTTTTTACGAAAAAGCTACTTTACTTCTCTTCTGTTCCTGATTAGCTCGATGATGATGGGGACAACGGAGAGAAGAATAATGGCGAGGACAATAAGGCTGAAATTGTGTTTAACGACTGAAAGGTTCCCGAAAAAGTAGCCGCCGAAAGTAAAAAGCGTAATCCAAGCAAAGCCGCCCACGACATTAAAGCTAAGAAACTGAGGGTAACTCATCTTGCCCACTCCGGCAACAAAGGGGGCGAAAGTCCGCACTATCGGCACGAATCTGGCAATCACGATTGTTTTTCCGCCATACTTTTCGAAAAATTCATGGGTTTTATCCAGATGTTTCTTCTTTATCAGTGGAATCTTCTCTTCGCCAAGCACACGCCGGCTAAGAAGGCTGCCGATTGAATAATTAATCGTATCGCCCAAGATAGCGGCCGCTAACAGCAGCAAGAAAAGCAACCATATATTAAGTGAACCGATAGCGGCAATGGCGCCGGCGGCAAAAAGCAGCGAATCCCCTGGTAAGAAAGGCGTTACGACCAAGCCGGTTTCGCAAAAAATCACTATGAAAAGCATCAAATAAACCCAAATACCATAGTTGGCCGTTAATGAGCCAAGATATTTATCGATATGTAAAAAGATGTTTATCATGGGTAGATGTTATGATAAGTATAAATTATGGATTACGCAATTGCTTCAGACATAGGCGGTACTAATCTCCGGGTAGGGCTTGTCCGCGAAGATGGGGCGCTTGAACAAAAGCAGGAATACAAAACCCCCCAAAATAATCCAGATGAGGTAGTAGCTCTCCTTCTTAACGCCATCGGCAAATTACAAACCAAAGGTAAAGCCGTTGCCGGCATCGGCGCAGGCGTAGGCGGTTTTGTGGATTTTGAACAAGGACAAGTAGTTTACACTCCCAATTTTTCCTTTAGCAATATTCATTTAAAGGACATTCTGGCTAAAAGATTCAAGTTACCGGCTTTTGTCGATAACGATGCAAACTTAGCGGCTTTGGGAGAGAAGACTTACGGAGCCGGCAAGAACATAGACAACTTGGTGGGACTGACTCTCGGAACCGGCATAGGCGGCGGTATCATCATTAACGGGCAGTTATACCGGGGCAATAGAAGTGCGGCGGCGGAAATCGGCCACATGACGATTCAAATGGGCGGCCCTTCTTGCGGGTGCAATAATGACGGCGACTTGGAAGCCTTAGCGGGCGGCCGCGCCCTGGACCTTGAAGCCCGCAAACAAGCAAAAGAACATAAAGACAGCTTGATTTACAAGCTGGCTGAAGGACAAATAGAGAAAATAACAGGCGTTCTGGTTACCAAAGCGGCTGTGCAAGGTGATGAGCTTGCCCAGAAACTATTGCAACAACATGCCGAACGTTTAGCAGTAGGACTTGCTAATATCGTAAACATCCTCGACCCCGAAATCATTATCCTAAACGGCGGCTTAGCCGAAGCTGGCAATTTACTCCTCCAACCTGCCAAAGAAATTTTAAAAAAACGAATTTTTGCCGATACTAAGAATAGTCCCAAAATAGTGTTCGGTGCCCTCGGCCCTGATGCCGGCATTCTTGGAGCTGCTGCTTTGGTTTTTGAGCAGCTAAAATAGTGGAACTGTAGCCGAGGAGTGGCGCGGAGTGCAGCGACAGGACCCCGAGGCTTATAAAACAATGGCTACAAAAATACAAACGCTAAAAGATGAAGTGCTGGAGCGAGTGGCAAAAATCGGTCAGGCCGATATCCTTGTGGGCATTCCCAGCTTTCGAAATGCCGCTACCATTGATCACGTAGTAAAAGCCGCCAGCGAAGGTATGGTTAAGTATTTTCCTGACCTTAAGCCGGTACTGGTTAATTCTGACGGCGGCTCAACCGACAATACCAGGGATATCGTTTTAAAAACGGAAGTGCCTAAAACGGTAGAAAAAATCGTTACTCCCTATAAGGGGATTCCCGGCAAAGGCAGTGCTTTTGCCACCATCTTTGAAATTGCCGACCGGCTTCACACGAAAGTTTGTATTGTCGTCGACTCCGATTTAAGAAGCATAACACCGGAATGGATAAAATTACTCGGCTATCCCGTTTATAAATATAACTTCGGCCTAGTTACGCCTTATTACAAACGCTACAAGTATGACGGCACGATTACCAATTCCTTGGCTTACCCGTTAACCCGAGCTTTATATGGGACTATTATCAGACAACCCATCGGCGGCGAATTCGGCATGAGCGGCTCTCTGGCTAAGATTCTGGCTCATCAGAAACTTGGCGATACCAATATCGCTAAGTTCGGTGTCGATATCTGGGCTACGACCACCGCAATTTGCGAGGGTTTCAGTGCTTGCCAAGCAGCCATGGGCGTTAAGCTTCATGATGCTAAAGACCCGGGGGCTTCTTTGGCTCCTATGTTCGAGCAGGTTGTAGGGGCTCTTTTCGGTCTGATGTATAAATATGATGTCAAGTGGAAAGCTATTAAAGGTTCGCAGCCGGTTGACCTTTACGGAGAAGAAGTCGAAGCTAAGCCGACTTCTTTCAAGATTGATTTTTTGAAACTGATAAGAAATTTCAAGGGCGGCTTCACCAAATACAACACTCTGATAAAAAGTATTCTGCAGAAAGAAGTTTACTCAGAAGTCGAGGCCCTTTATGACTCGCATTTGAACAAATTGCACTTTGATGATGCTTTATGGGCAAAGGTGGTTTATGACTTTGCGGTAGCTTATAATTTCGGGCCGGTGCCGGCTGGTGTCGTAATCGAAGCGTTGGTGCCGATCTACTTCGCCAAAACGGCGAGCTTTGTCTTGAGCACTAAATACATGTCCGGTACGTTAGCGGAAGCTCTTGTTGAAGGACTAGCGGAAGTTTTCGAAGAAGAGAAAGATCATCTAATCAAGCACTGGAACAGGGCCAAGAAACTTTATCCCCATCAGGAGCCAAAAACCCACTTGGTGGCCTCAAAAAATTAAGAGCCTCTTGTAGGGGCGAGGTTACCTCGCCCCTACATTATGGCAATCTCAAAGCAACGGGACATTCATGCAATTAAATTAATTATAGCAAACACTTGTTCCCTTTTCAAGCGTTAGGAGAAGTTATTCTTAGACTTTTCCCTGGAGATAATCCCTGAGGTTGCTGATCCAGCCGAAGGTCTCTTCCAGGACTTTGATTATCTTTTGCAGCACGCTCTCACTCTCTTTAGGGGTAAGAACGGTCTTATCGGGGCTCTTGGTAACATTGCCGTATCTATCTTTGGTAACGATACGGTAGTGGTAAGTAGTAGCCGGTTTTAAGCCCTCTATCAGCGTTGAATGACTGAGGTTTAAAGTCGGGTTTTGCCTGGTCTTCTTGTTATATGAGGCCAAGGATATTCCTTCGGCGTATTCCACGTAGGAAGTTGCTTCTTCATCGGTTGTGAAGTTAACTATAACGCTTATCTTTTCATTGCCGGTCTCATCGCTACTTCTTAGGATCTCGCTTCTAATCTCGCTTAGCTTGGGACCGGCCGTATCTTTTAAAGTCTTAAAGGTGAAGTCATTGCCCAGAATCTTGTTACCGAACTTATCAACGCCGCCGACTCTGTAGTGGTAAGTGGTATTTTGGACCAGCTCTTTCACTTCGATTGAATGAACTTTTGTAAGTACGCCGCTGCCGTTAGAATCCCCATATTTGTTCGTCAAACCATACTCGACTATTGAGTCTGTATTCGTATTAGTAGCCCAGACAATAGCAGCACCGTTATTAGTTACGCTAACTTTTGCACTGGAAGTTAGCTTCGGCACTACTAAGGCGGTGAAGGTGCTGTCGGCGCTTACATATTCATTGCCGTCTATGTCTATGCCCTTAACCCGGTAATGGTAAGTCTTTCCGGGAGTAAGGCCTTCCAAGGTTACGATATGGTCGATTGTCGGGGTATCGTTTCCGGCCATCTTGCCGTAGGAGGTTGTAAAACCATACTCGACCCAGGACGAAGTGGCTGCCGCTGTTTGCCAAGCAATCTTGGCGCTGGTTGCCGTTAATTCTTGTTCGTTTACTTTGGAAGCCGATGGTTTTACGCTGATGCCGCTATTAGTACTCTTGGTCGTAAAGGTTGCAAGACCCTCGCTCTCGGCCACATTAGTGTCGGCATCTTGGCTCTTCAGTTTAAATGTATAGGTAGTAGCGCTCTTTAAATCCTTTATTGTTACCGCGTGCTCTTTGGTCAAAGTAGCATCGCCGGCTGTTTTTGATTCCTTCTCGCCGTTAGCGGAATATTCGACCGTAGAATCGCTGCTTAGGTTGGTCTTCCACATGATAACAGCGGAGTTAGTTGCAGTGTCAGTCTTAACATCTGTTATTTCAAAGGGCTTGGTTTCAAACGTTAGCTCACCGCTGGCCGCTTCGTTACCGAAAGTATCCCTCGTTACCGCTCTAAATTTATATTTTGTGCCCGGCTTCAAGCCTTCGAGAACCATTTTATGGTCTTTGGTTTCATGCCTCATACCGGTTTCATCTTCATTAACCGTCTGGTCGCCAAACTCGATAAAGCAATTGCCGGCTATGTTAGTTTTCCAGGTAATAGTAGCTGTTGAGGCAGTTGTATCAACATTAACATCCGTTACCTTAAAATCATCAGTTGTAAAAGAACCGGCTTTAGTGGCTTCATTGGCGTATTCGTCTTTGGAAACAATCTGATAACTATACTGAGTGCCGTCAGCCAATCCTTTGAGAGCCAGGCTATGCTCGGCCGAAGCGTCCTTGGCTTCATTATTGGCAACCATATTTACTTCATTTGTTTTAGCGTTTGTATATCTGACAAAGGAATCGGCAGTAGCATTGGCCGTCCACTTGATAGTGGCACCGGTAACCGAAACACTCTCGCTTACACTGCTTACGGCAAATTCCGGGGTAGTAAAAGTGTAATCCGAGCTTGTCAGCTTGTTGCTGCTGGCATCCCTAGCAATAACCCGGTAATGATAAGTCGTTGACGGCCGCAACTTCCTAATTACGATAGAGGGCGAGGTTCCCCTGGTAGGATTACCTGAAATCGTCGTGTAATTGCCACTTGAAGTACCGACTTCAACTATTGCATCGCTGGCTTCGTCAAAAGACGGAGTAACGGTAGCCGAATTAGCATTCAGATTAGTAACCAGGCTCTCGGGATTTATCAAAGCCGGAGCTACCCGGTCAATTGCCGCCGGATTAATAGAGGAGGAAACAGCACCGCCGCTTTCGTTATCTAGAGAATCATTACCTGAGTGGTTAGCATCATCCGTTGTAGTTACTTTGTAGAAATAAGCCTGACCACTGGTATCCGGGTCGAGGAAGTAGTTATTGCCTAAGGCCGTTACATACGACCAAGATACGCCATTAACCGATTTATACAAGCGGTACTGGTTGAAATCATTGCCGGCCTCGTTAATCCTCGGCCAGGAAACTATGAGCCGCCTGGTGCCACCCGGCACATTCGAGGCAATATCCGTTACCTCTACCTCGGATGTATCCGGAGGAGCAGTGATATCATTAGTAATTACCGAAGTGGCCGATGTCCAGACGTCATAGGTACCTTCCTCGTCGGAAACTACTGTTCTTATCTTGTAGTAGTATCTGGTGCTGCTGTTTAAGCCTTCAGAGGACACATCGCTACCAGTATCTGTGTAACTAAGAGAGGCTGTTGTTTCATCATCATAAAATTCCAAGCCGTTGATAAGGCCGGGGGTCGAAATGGCATTTCTGGTAATGGTGCCGACTAGGCTGGTCCAGGGGCCTGAAGCCGAAGTTGCCCGGTATACTTCGTACTTATCAATCGTATCGTTTCTTGAAGCACCACCGTTGATGCTTATCGTAATTTGATGGCCGACGGTCGGGTCGGTAGTCGGATCACCATCCGGCGTTGAAAGCGTAACATTGCTGGCACTGACGGGCTGGGTGGCTCTTCTTGTCCTGACCCAAATAATACTTGATTCACTGTTGTTGCCGCCGGGGAGAGCGTTATCATAAGCTCTTACCTTGTAGCCATACCACCGGTAAGCTTCAAGACTGGTATCCTGGTAGGGCTGGCTGATATCGGTAATAAGAGTTTCTCCATTCAGAGCCGTAGTATCGAATGAAGGAGAAGCCGGTAAGTTATTAATAGTGTAAGTGTTACCTTCGTAACTGGTAGTCGTACGGTAAACATTATAGCCTCTTATACCGCTCAGAGCGTCGGTGGCCGCATTCCATTCCAGCCTGTTGGTATCGTTTGTGTAGCCGTCAGCATAGCCATCCCCGCCGCCTGTAACCCAATCGACAGTACTGGGGTCGTCCAAGTCAACTTTGTAATAGCCCAACCTGAGCTCCGGACTAGGTATATCTTCCAAGTTGTAAGGTTTGATGTGCAGATAATACTGGCCGGTCTGTGAAGGCGCCGGCAGAATCAAAGCGGTATTAATATTATCCCACCGTTCTTCCAAACCAGTCCAAGTATGGGTTTCAAACGTATCAAAAGCGTATAAATAGTAACCGACTACACCGTTGGTCAGAGCGCTGTTATCGCTAAAGGTAAAGAAGGAGTCAGGCCCGTACCAGTCGGTAGAGTTCTTATCGGAAGTGATAGAGGGAACGCTCGCCAGAGTATACCTGGAAATGGTGGAATAACTGGCGCTTTCTACATTATCGGCGTTAACGGCATAAACCCGGTAGGTATATTGAGTATTGGGAGACAGGCTAACTTGTGAATAGTTGGTTAGCGGGCCATCGTACTTGATAGCGCCGTAATTGTTCGTTGAAGAATATACATGATAATGGTCGGCACCGCCAACTGCCGGAGCTGTCCATGATACATCTACCTGGTCGGTTGAAGGAGCATTAGCTGAAATCGAACCCGGCAAATTGGGCTTAGTATATTTGGCAGTCGTTGCCCCGAAGGCAGTTTCGATACCATCGGCGTTCCTGGCTTTTACTTTAAATATATATTGAGTATTGGCTGATAACCCGCTGACATCCTTACCGGCAAGAGCACCAAATTCGGTATAGGTTCCCCAATCTGCAGTAGGTTGTAAAACACCGGTACTCTTATTTACATAATAACCGGAGCCAACTTCCTGGATAACAAACTCGGTGGCCACCGGATTGGAATTCAGAGCTATCGGCACATTGATAGAATTAGTCGAAACAGCTGATGCAGCCGGGGCACCCGGAACATTCGCTAGTGTACGTTTTGTAAGAGAATTGCCGGAATCCAGCTGTCTTTCAGTTGCGTCACCGTTTTTGGTTTTAATATCCAAGCGGTATTGGGTGTTGGGCGTCAATCCGGTAAATGAATGAGCGTTGGCCGTCAGCCAGCCGGAGGTAAAAGCCGGAGTTCCGCTAATAGCGCTGCCTTCATACAAATCAAACTTTATGCCACCGCTGCTCAAATTACTGAAAGAACTATTGGTAGCGGCAACATTCATTGAGGTTGCTGCTACATTGCTGAAACTTGCTGCCGAACCGGTAGGCTGCTCGATAGCGGTATAGGCGCTAAGGGTATCCGAGCCACCGGAAGTAGCACCACCGCCTACAGCATGGACGTGGACTGAGTATTGAGTATTCTTATTTAAACTGCGGGTGTCGGTCCAGGTAAAATAATTACTACCGGTTCTGGCTGCGCCGCCGTTAACACTTGCCAGTAATGTTTCGCTGCCACTATGGACCCCGGCATAAATCTTAAAACCGCCGGTGGCATCAGTTGCTTCGCTCTCCTGCCATCTCCAAGTAATAGCATTTTCACCAACGCTGTCGGTAGGAGGCGTCGGTTTTGACGGTTTAGCCGGAGGCATATAAACAGAGTTATTACCGCCGGCCGCGTTACCTATCGCGCCGCCATTTGATTGAATCGTGCCACTCCAGCTGGTTTTATTACTGTAAAAGACTGCTATGCGACCGCCGCCGCCGCCGCCGCTGCTATAACTCAAACCGGAAACACCATTTCCGCCATTAGCGGCAATAGTACCGGCACCTATAAGGCCACCGGTGTCAATCCAAATGCTGCCGCCGCTGCCGCCACCTGAGCCGGCAGTACGGGCTTCCATATGGGTTATAGGATTGCCCTTTGCATCATAGCCATCAATAATCTCAACCGAATAGTTATAACTACTACCGGCTGCTGCGTTAGCTGTTATTGAGCCGTTATTGGTAAAGTTGCCGCTTACAACAAATTTTATTGCCCCGCCGCCGGCACCACCGGCTGCCGTTCCATAACCGCCGCCGCCACTGCCTAAATCAATTGGAGCGCTGGCACTGCCATAAGTACCGCCGCCGGCACCGCTGGCTCCGGCACCACCAACCGCACCATAGCCGCCGCCGCCTGCACCTTCAGCGCTAGCTCCAACTCCACTTCCACTGGCTGCCGCATAACCCTGGCCGTTGGTACTAATATATGAGCCGACATCTACTTGAACGTCCCCGGCGTTAATGGTAACCCCTTTGCCGTTGGGAGAAGCAACGCCATCACTGGCCAAAGTTAAGGTTTTGCTGCTTGTTACTTTAAATAAATTAGCGACATTTACGGTTGTGTTACCGTAGATTGTAGAGTTTTGGTTAATAGTTATATTGCTTGCATTAACTGTCGAGTTCTTATTAATGGTTAAAACCGCCCCTGAAATATTTGAGGAAGAGTTCCCTATGGTACTTCCGGCACCGATATCAATAGTACCGCCGGTAATATTTAAAGTGCCGCTAATATTAGCGCCAGTTCCCGTGTTAAATGTTCCTCCGGACATTGTAAGGGTGGAGCCGCTAAACTGCAGATTATTACCCAAAGTTAACGAGCTGCCGGTAATCGTCAAGGAGCTTGTAATCGTCAAGGCACCGCCTACATTTAATGTGCCGCTGTTCATTGTTAAGGCGGAAATAGTGCCGGCCGTAGTATTGGAGGCGGCATTAAATGTTCCGCCGCTCATATTAATAGAAGCGTTAGTCAAAGCCAGGTTGCCCGAAGCGGAAATTGTCTGGCCGGTTCCCAAACTTACAGTAGTTCCGCTGATACTTGAGCCGGTGCCGGTTGTTAGGGAGCCGGAAAATGAAAACCCGCCACTAATATATGTAGTACCGGTCCCGCCGGTTGCCACACCGCTTCCACCGGCTGTTGATATGGGCCCGCTAAAAGAGCCGCTGCCGGCATTAATAGCTAACCGACCGCCGCCGCCGCCGCCGCCATTGTAATTTTGGCCGGTAACACCATTTCCGCCGATAGCACTTATCGAGCCCGAGCCCATTATTCCGCCGGCATCAATCCAAACGCTGCCGCCACTGCCGCCGCCGGTACCGGCAGTATATGTAGTAGTAGTATATCCGCTTTTATAATCGCCAGTAGTTTCTGTCCACGAGTAAGTGCCTCCGCTAGCTCCATTAGCTAGTATTTGGCCATTGTTGGTAACCGTGCCGCTAGCAACTATTTTTATAGCCCCGCCGCCACGACCTCCCGGCACTCCATAGTTTGCGCCACCGCTTCCTAAATCAACCGGGGCACTTGAGCTACCGTAAGCGCCGCCGCCGCCGGCACTAGAGCCGGCCCCACCGGCCGCACCATAACCGCCTCCGCCGCCGCCTTGGGAATTTCCTACACTACCAGGTCCATTATCAGGATAGCCATAGCCCTTACCACTGGCATCTATCTTAGAGCCGACATCGACTTGAACGTTAGCCGCATTTAAGGTTACACCCCGGCCGCTCGGAGAAGCTCCGCTTCCAAGTGGAATAATCGATGAATTACCGGTAGCTAAAACATTGCCGCTTACAGTAATAGTAGTATTGCCGGGCAAATTTAAAGTTCCACCGCTTTGAACTGTTATCGATGAATAAGAAGTATTTGTTGCCGTATATGTTTGACCGCTAACTATCAAGGCGCCGCCGGCCGTATCCCCGGAAACTGCCGCCATAGCAACCGGTAGCGGCGAAAAAACCAGAGCAGATGTACTCAGCAACGCGGTAATTAATATAGAGGAGATTGCCTTATTTATATAGTGCCACTTTTTGTTTGCGGTTTTTGTTATGTTTTCTAGTGTAAGCATATTCCTTCTAATAAAAAGCAACAATACAAAAGCCTTTCAAGCCTTTGTATATATATTATCGGCACTTTAAGTGGTCGACTTTAATTTTTTAGTCCCTTTATTTGAGTCAAAACTGCAGGTAGACAAAGTGGGGCTAAAAAACTTGTTACTTTTTTACCATTACTAACGATTTAGTGCCATGTTTGTACGCAGAAATCTGTTTTTTAAAAATTGCTCTAAGCAACAAGCATGAGTATCATATACTCATGCTCAAGGTTAAGAACCTGTCTATACGCTATATATCTACAGGGCAGCTAGCCGTTAAGGATGTTTCATTTGAGGTCGCTCAAGGCCAAATTACGGCAATCCTTGGGCCGAGCGGCTGCGGAAAGACAACAATCCTTAACGCTATCTCCGGTCTTCTGGCAAACCAGGAAGCAGAAATAAACGGTGAAATCATTCTGGGCGAAAATCAGGAAAACCTAGTGACAACCACGGTTTTTCAGGCCCCAAGGCTACTGGCCTGGAGGAGCGTTTTAAGAAATGTATCCTTCGGCTTGGAAGCTACGGGGAAAAATAAGAAAACAGCTCTGCCGAAATCCAATGAAATAATAAAAGCGGTCGGCCTTGAAAAATTCAAAAACTATTATCCCTCACAACTTTCGCTGGGAATGCAACAGCGGGTTAACTTTGCTAGGGCTCTTGTTTGCAATCCGGATATCTTGCTCTTGGATGAGCCCTTTTCAGCCTTGGATGTTGAAACAAAAGAAACAGTTCAAAAAGAATTTAAAAGAATACTGAATAAAAATAAAATTACCAGCATTTTCGTAACTCACAGCATCGAGGAAGCTATGACTTTGGCCGATAAAATCGTCGTTTTGTCCGAAGGGCCTTCGGTCGTAAACGAAACTCTTGATAAATCAAAAATGAGACAAGTGCCCGACGATGCCCTGGATTACATTAACCCATTTGAGGAATAGATGATGAATTCGGATAAAAAAATAAATAAAAGTCTGACTTCGCCCAGTGCCATCGGTTTGATGTCGGTTGCCGTCTTTTTAACAATCTGGCAGATTGTTAGCGCGCGTAAGATAATCGACCCGATTTTTATTGGCACCCCTACACTTATTCTCAAAGCGGGTATTAAATTATTTACAAGCGGTGAAATTTACCCATACCTTAAACTCAGTTCCGAGGCACTTTTCATTAGTCTCTTTCTTTCAATTATTTTCGGTGTTATCGCCGGGCTAATAATTGGTTCCAATAAAAAGCTCGAGCAAATAATTTTGCCATTTATTTTTGCCAGCAATTCGCTTCCTGTAGTTGTTCTTATACCATTGATTATTATTTGGCTCGGCCTCGGAACAAACGCTAAAGTCGTCGTAATATTTCTGATGGCAGTCATTCCTATTCTGGTCAATACTATGGATGCCGCAAAATCAATAGACAGTTCCGTAACAAAGATGGCTCAATCATTTAAAGCCTCCAAGCTGTTCATATTAAAAAATATCGTTTTCTTTCACTCCCTGCCTTTCATC
>Ga0214473_10004749_pt1 | contig 16306 bp, 16 predicted proteins | sample RVTome_7_FD_203509 | JGI IMG/M metagenome (GOLD analysis project Ga0214473, IMG submission 203509) | Soil microbial communities from uranium-contaminated site in the Upper Colorado River Basin, Wyoming, United States - RVT98D197 | ecosystem: Environmental > Terrestrial > Soil > Contaminated >... | reverse complement strand
GCATCGGCTTGGTGATCCGCACGCACTACCCGGCACGGCGCGAGGACGGCATGGAGATCACCAGGGCCAATGCCTGGCTGGAGCGCGACGGGACCGGACAGACCATCGAGATTCCCCGATACATGCTGGAGATCATCGAGGAGATTGCTCGGATCGCCCGCTCGAGCCCGCACATCAACCAGCAGTCGGGCGTGTCAGTGCGAACGTCCATCGCCAATGCCGAGTTGCTGGTCTCTAACGCGGAGCGCCGCTGCCTCCGCGGCGGGGAGACGCACGTGGTTCCGCGGGTCACCGACCTGCACCATCTGGCCGCCGGCTGCCGGGGGAAGATCGAGCTGATCCTGGCCGACGACGAACGAGCGGAGGACAAGCTGGTCGCCTCGATCACCGGCGAGGCGGTCAAAGCGATCTTCGAGAACTACGGCGACCTCGCTGAGCTCGAGGACGTCGTCCGGGCGTTCGCCGACCGGTCCGTGACGGTGGGCATCGGAGACGAGGTCAGCACTGCCGAGGTGGTGGAAACGACCGCAGGAATTCCGGCGCTGCGGACGGCCGCGGCCAAGCTCTGCGCCGGGGCCGGCTACCCTCCGGAGCAGCCCGCCCACCTCGCCGCCGCGGCGGAGTTCGTGCTCGAGGCCCTCTACGTCAACAACCGGCTGAGCAAGTACGCCTATCAGGGTCGAATGCTGTTCAAGCGGTAGATCGCATGTTGCCAAGAGTTGGTCAGCAACGGTATAATGAGTTGGCGCCGTTAGGAAGGACTACCCATGATCGTTCCGTGTGTTTATTGCTCGACCAAGCTGGATCTGGCACATCTGGGCGGCCGTTGCCCCCAGTGCGACGCGGTTTTCGAAGTATACTACGAACGGCAACGTGCCGAAGAAGTCGCGGCTGTATACAACAATCAAACGGATTCAGCCGATCCACCCGCTAAAGTGAGCAAGTTTGAGGACGCCAACGGATGGGTCGTTTTTTTCCGCGATGAAGGGCGGCTTGCCCGAGTCGCTCGTCAACTGCTATAGGGATGGGACATGGCGAGGCAACCGCCGCGGATCTTCTGCCAGGCGGGACCTCTCGCACTTGTGGTCCTCTCACGAGCGTTCGACCGAGATACAGCGGGCTGGCGACTCACCGATCGGGCGGATCGTTCGGTCACGATCGCTCGCTCGTTGCTGGACAGCCTTGAAGCTGTAGGGATGCGCATGGCAGCGCGCTCCGGGGCCATCGCCCACGTCGTGACCGCGATGATGAAAAAGAGCGGGCGCTGGTGCGCGGAAGGCAGCATCAACTTTTCCCTTCGCAAGCAACTGGCCCGCCGATCGTTGGATTGGGTGTTTCGATACGTTGAACTTGTGGAAGTGAGTCCCTCGCACATTGAACGTGCGAGCGAGTTGTGGTTCGCCTACTATCGGGAGGAACTGCATCAGCAACGAGCCGGCTTCGATGATTACGTGGATGCGGCCCTGGTGATGGCCCCGCCAGCGGATCCACCGTTTGCTCACGTACTGGTCGATCACAACCACCTGCCATACGTTCTTGGCAAATCTGGCAGAAGCGTCACCCCGCATTATCTGCCGGAAGTTCGGTAGGCTTATGCGGTTCTTCTACCAGCAATGGGACGGCGAGGAGTTTCAGACCCAGGCCCACCTGGAGTATTTCGGGAGCTTCCTGGAGTATCTCCTCGACCATGGTGACGCGGCGCTCGACGCCCTTCGCCAAGCGGCTGAAGACCCCGAGCAGCGTAAAATCATCGAGCAGTGGATCGAGGACGGGCTGCTCGAGAAGGTCGGGGCACGTTTTCGGCTCACCCCCCGGGCCATTAACAGCCTGCAACGCAAGGCGCTGATGGAGGTGTTCAAGAACCTCCGGGCCGACTCGAGCGAGGGCCACGAGACCGCGCAGACCGGGGCCGGTGGGGAAGCGACGGAAGACACTCGGCCGTATCGTTTCGGCGACCCCGCCTCCAGCGTCAACCTGAACGCCTCGATGCGTAACGCCGTGGGGCGCGGCGGCCTTCAGTTGCCGATTCGCTTCCAGGAGAGCGACTTCGAGGTCCAGGTCACCGAGTCCCAGGCCACGTGCAGCACCGTCATCCTGCTGGACATGTCCGGCTCGATGACCCGCTGGCACCGATTCGCCCAGGCGAAGCGGTGTGCGATGGCCGTGTATGCCCTGATCCGGCAGCGGTTCGCCCTGGACACCGTGGACGTCGTGGGGTTTGCCTCTGGCGCGGAGGTCATCCCCGAGCACAAGCTGGCCGTGGCAATGCCCAAGCGGATTTCCCTGTACGATCCGGAGGTCCGCATGCGGGTTCCGGTGGCCGAGCTTCCGTCGGCACCGCAGCATTTTACGAACCTGCATCTGGGCCTTCGCCTCGCCCGGCAGATCCTCGCCCGGCGTGGCGGGCGCAACAAGCAGGTGTTTATCATCACCGACGGGCAGCCCACCGCCCACCTCGAGGGCGAACACGTGTGGCTGCTGTACCCTCCCGAAGAGGCGACGGCCATGGCCACGCTTTCGGAGGCGCTGCTGCTCGCCCGTCAGGGAATACGGTTCTCGACGTTCGCGTTGATCGAGGACTACTGGTACATGGACTGGGTGCGCTTCGTCGACCACCTGTCGAAGCTGACCCGTGGCGTAGCGTTCTACTGTACCAGCGGCGACCTCGCCAACTGCGTGATGGAGTCCTACCTCTCGGGGCGAAAGAGCAAGACCTTCCTGGCCTGACCCGGACCGCGACTCGCCGCCCCCCTCCCCAGCGGGCGCTCGACCGCGGCAGGACCCACGCGGTGCCCTGCTTACAAACGACGTCAAACTATGTAGTACGCTCGCCCTCCGCCGTCGCACAGGCGGGGCTGGCGGTGCCGCGAGCGCCTGCCCTCGGCCGCGCTCTGGAGGACTGGGGAAAGGTGCTGGCAGCATGGAACGCGCTCGGTTGCCGCGTCTTCGTCGCGGCGGATCCGGCGGCGGTCTGACGTGCCGGTGCGGTGCCCCAGGGCCCGTGGAGGCATGGGCGTCGGGTAACACTACAGGACCGGCGCCGCGGCTCGAATGTTCGCCGAAGCGCGTTCAAACCCGGTCACATTCTCGTGGAAGAGGCCGGCAAGCTGCCTGGCCCTGGCGTCGTAGGCGGAGACATCCTTCCACGTCGATCTGGGGGTCAACAACTCCGCGGGCACCTCCGGACACGACTGGGGCACGGCAATTCGAAAGACGGGATCCTCCCTGTACGGCACGCCGTCGAGCTTGCCGGCCAGCGCCGCCTTGACCATCGCCCGGGTGTGGCGCAGGTCCACGCGCCGCCCCACGCCGACGCCGCCCCCCGTCCAGCCGGTGTTGATCAGCCAGCAGCGCACCCGGTGTTTCTTGAGCCGTTCGCCCAGCATGAGCGCGTAGGTTTCGGGATGGAGGGGGAGGAACGGCGAGCCGAAACACGCGCTGAAGGTCGCTTTCGGTTCGGTGACCCCGGCCTCGGTGCCGGCGATCTTGGCGGTGTAGCCGGCCAGGAAGTGATACATGGCCTGCTCCGGCGACAGCTTGGCGACGGGCGGCATGACCCCGAAGGCGTCACAGGTGAGAAACACGATGTTGTGAGGATGGCCGGCGATGCTCGGCACGACGGAGTTCTCGATGTAGTGCAGCGGGTACGCCGCCCGGGTGTTCTCGGTGATCTCGTCGGAGTAAAAGTCAATGCCACGGGTGTCCCCGGCCACGACCACGTTCTCGAGCACGGTCCCGAAGCGGATGGCGTTGTAGATCTGCGGCTCGTACTTGTGGGTGAGCTTGATGCACTTGGCGTAGCAGCCGCCCTCGATGTTGAACACGCCGTGATCGTTCCAGCCGTGCTCGTCGTCCCCGATGAGCCGGCGGAAGGGATCGGCGGAGAGGGTGGTCTTGCCCGTTCCGCTGAGCCCGAAGAACAGGGCCACGTCGCCTCCCTCGCCAACGTTGGCGGAGCAATGCATACTCAGCACGCCGGCTCGGGGCAGCAAGTAGTTCATCACCGTGAAGACGCTCTTCTTGATCTCGCCGGCGTAGGCGGTACCGCCGATCAGGATAAGCTGCTTGGGAAAATGAATCACCACGAAGGTGCCCGAGCGGGTCCCGTCGGTGGCGGGGTCAGCAAAGCAGGACGGGGCGTGCAGGATGGTGAACTGCGGGGCGTGGGCCCCGGTCGAACCCGGCTGGGGGCGAATGAAGAGCTGGCAGGCGAAAAGGTTGTGCCAGGCGGTCTCGTTGACCACCCGAATGGGGATGCGGGTGGCCTCGTCGGCGCCGGCGAACATGTCCCGCACATAGACCTTCCGATTGCGAAAATGCTCGATGATGCGGTGGTGCAGGGCGTTGAACTGCGCTTCGCTGATCGGCTGGTTGATCGGCCCCCACCAGATGTCCCTTCTCGTGGAGGGCTCCTGGACCAGGAACTTGTCCGTCGGGGCGCGCCCGGTGTGCTGGCCGGTCATGCAGACGAGGGCCCCGTTCTCGGCGAGGGCCCCTTCGCCGGCCTTGAGGGCGTCCTCGTATAACGCCGCCGGGGGGAGATTCCAACACACGTCCCCGGGCTCGGTGATGCCGTGGTGTTCCAGGCCGATGTGGCTGGGGCAGTATCCGCGCGATGGCACGATGCATCCTCCCTCGGACCGTCGTCGAACCGTTCTCTAGACCCTCCCCGGCCGCGTCAAGACCCGCAGTCTACCGCCCGAGGCGGAGGAGACAACCTCGACGCGGGCGCCAACGTGGGTCAGCCGCCGGACCAGAGTGTGTCCGGCATGAGTCGGGGTCGACCGTCCCGGCCGACGCACGCCAGGGTCGAGAACGCCAGTGAGGTCAATTCGTCGCCGCGATGAATCTCGTAGGAATGATCGACGCGTGTGCGGGTGATCCGCTCGACGATGACGGTGACGGTCACCAGGTCGTCGTAGCGGATGGGCAAAAGGTAGCGGCACTGAGCCTTGTACACCACGAAGAGCACGCCCTCCGCCTCGAGATCGCGATAGCGGAAGCCGTTGTGGCGGAGTTGCTCGGTCCGGGCGTGCTCGAAATACTCCCAGTAGCGGGCGTGATGCAGGTAGCCCATGGCGTCGCATTCGGCATAACGCACGCGGAATTCGCTGCGGTGCGTCTGTCCGACCTCTCCGAGCCTGGGCTTGGGCATCTTTCTTACCTGCGGTCCGCGGCGCGCCCGCGGTGGACGCGCCCTTGGCACCATCGTCTACACCGCGGCGCAGGCAGCGTCCGGCGGCCAGGCGACACGGACCCCTCCTCGGCCCCTATCTTGCCGCGGCCATGGTCACGTGCAAAGTGTGCTCGGCCCCCTCCCGCAGCACGACGACCTCCACCGCGTCGCCGGGCCGGTTGTTGCGCGTGGCCGCCATGTAATCGTAGATGTTCGCCACCGGCTGGCCGCCGATGCGAACGATCCGGTCACCCGCCTTCATGCCCGCCAGGTCCGCCGGCCCCTCGGGGTTCACCGCGTCCACGTTCATGCCCGGCCGGCCGTCGTCGACGTAGCCGGGGGCCAGACCCATCACCACCTTGTAGGTCGGCGTCCCCTCCGGTCGATCCGTCTTGGCGAGCTTCACCTGCTTGAACGTGGGGCGGTCCGGACGCGTGGCCAGCGCCTCCGCGGCGCGATGGACGAGTCGGATGACCGCGGCCCCGCCAGCGGCATTGATCTTTTCGCTGTCGTCGCTGGGCTTGTGGTAATCGCCGTGATGACCGGTAAAAAAGTGCAGGGCGGGAATCTCATGGCGGACGAATGGAGCATGATCGCTGTTGCCCCCCGGGTCGGGGATGGCTCCTAGTTCCACATCGGCCTCCCGCGCGGCGGCCGCGAGAATCTCCGTAAAAGTCGAGCCGCACTCCGTGCCGAAGACCTGAACGCGCCGGGAACTTTGTTCCATTCGCCCGATCATGTCCATGTTCAGGACGGCCACGGTCTGCTCCAGCGGCACGGCGGGGCTTTCCAGGTAGTGCTTGCTCCCCTGCAGTCCGGTCTCTTCCGCGGTGAAGGCAACGAAGAGCACACTGCGCCGGGGGCCTTCGCCGGATGCCATCAGACGCGCCGTCTCGATGAGCCCGCTCACCCCCGAGGCGTTGTCGTCCGCACCGTTGTGGATTTGCGGGTCAGACGCATCCCGGACGAGCTGGCCGGCTTTGAAGGTGCGCATCATGGGCCGGCGTACGCCCAGGTGATCGTAATGGGCGCACACCACGACGAATTCGTCCGCCAATGGCCCTGCCCCGGGCAGCGTGGCGAGCACGTTGCGTGTCGGGGCGCTGGTTTTCGCCAAGCCGGCCCTGCCGCTGGCGGTGACGTAAGCCAGCTCAGCGGAGGCGATGCGTCCGCCGTCGAGGGCCGACTGCAACTCTTCCAGCGACGCAACTCCACCGACGGAGAGCCCGCCCTCGGCGACGGCACGGGTCACCTGGACCGCAGGAATGCCGTACTCGTCGGCGCCTTCCGAGTCAAAGGGAACCAGCTCATCCCGTTCGCCCGGTTGTGGTGCCTGATTGACGATCAGCACGGCGACGGCGCCGCGGTCCTTGGCATTGTAAATCTTGTTCCGAAACATCGCGTGGCGGGTGGGGCTGCCGTCCTCACCGGCCCAGCCCGGCGGCTCGCCGCGGACGATAAGGGCGACCCGGCCGTTCAGCTCGAGGCCCGCGAAGTCGTCGTGGCCGTGTTCCGGCGCGACGATGCCGTAGCCGCAGAAGACCACCGCGCCCGAAAAGGAATCGTTGGAGGAGAAGTTGAATGGGATAAAATCCCGTTCCTGCACCAGCGCGCCGCTGCCAGTGACGGCCAGTTGGCTATCGTCGGTCAGCGTGCGGTGCAGACCGATGGGAAACGTCTGGAAGTAGGTACCGTCGTCGCCCGCCGGCTCCAGTCCGAGGGCAGCGAACTGCTCGGCGATATACTCGCCGGCCAGTTCCAGGCCGCGTGTGCCGACACCGCGACCCTCCAGGCGATCGCTCGCCAGGTACTCCACGTGCGCTTGGAACCGGCTCTCCTGAGTCGAGGCGCAACCGGCAAGCCAGGGGAGCACCAGGATCGCCAAGCGTCGAGCGGCAAAAGCGCGACGAAGATGAGGTCTCTCCAACGCAGTCACCTTTCTATGGTCTGCATGGGCGATTCCGGAACGCCACACCGCGGGGCGCCGGGTGCCGGGAAAACGGGCTCGGCAGGCCCGATTCAGAGACGCCGGGCCGTTGCCACCTCGGCGCCGCCGGGAACGCGGACCACCACGCCCGCCTAAGGAGCATCCCGCCGCCGCGATCTCCGCCGGGCAACGGGGGGGCCCGTCGACTCGCCGTGCTCTAGGGGGTTTGCCAGCGGGTCAGCCGGCTCGGCCGATCCGTAAGGAACAGCAGATCAAGATCGTCGATCAGCAGGCGCTCGTCGTGGGCGGCGATGTCCGAGACCGACTGGAAGTGCTCGTGAGGGGATTGCGTGCGGGTGGTCGCCGTTGCTTGCGGGTACAGGAACGGCACCGACGCCCGCGCCTGACAACCCGCCGCGGTCAGGGCGCCCAACGCCAAGACGGCCACGCCGAATCGAACGAACCGAGTCATCGGTACCCCCTTTTTGTCGCTCATCCGCAGCCGCGGAGCGCCTCCCCATCGCCCCCGAGCCTGCGGCGACGGTGTCGGGCCACTCCGCATCCCGACGATGCACCCACGATAGCCGAGGCCGAAGCTCTGTCAACACGGCCGGAAGGCTGGCCGTCGCCCCGTCCGTGGATGACGCGGCTGTCGCGCCGCGGGGTTCACCGTTACCATTCCTTCTGGGTGCGGATGGTCTCGATCTGGACCAGGTCGTAGGCCTTGCCGCAGTTCATGCCGGGGCATTTCCGGGCGGTCTCGTCCCAGGTCGACTGGCTGCGGAGCACACCGTTCCAGAACGGCCAAGTCCGACATTGAAGGGGGCGTACGGGGTAGACCGTGCACATCGCCTTGCCACCTTCGCGCTTCAGGAAGATACAGTCTCCGTCCGGCTTTTCCGTAAGGCTGTAGCGCAGGCCAACGCGGCGCAGGTGTTGGCCGTCCAACCAGCCGTCGGTCCGGCCGAGAAACTCCGAGATCCGGCGGATCTCCTCCTTCGTGGCCCAGACGTAGCCCGGATCGCCGCTGCAGCAGTTCCCGCATTGCGTGCAGGCGAACCGCAGGCCGTCCTGGTACCATTTCCGCGCGCTCATGTGACGATCCCGCCGGCCGTCCGCAAGCACTTAGGCGGACCCGGGCCTTAACCGGCCTCGAAGATGATCTGCTCGTGCCGATGCCCGGCCCGGACCGCGGAAGTGTAGTTGATTCGGACGTACCGGTCGAGCCGGCAGCCGCGAGCGGAGCCGGCGCCCGCCTGATGCCGAGCCCGCCGCCCGTCGATGATATCCGCAGCCCGCGACGGCTCCGGACAGGCCCAGTTCATTCCCCGACGTCGCCGGGCTGGAGCGCGCCATGCACAAGCACAGTGTGACGTGGTTGTCCCTCTTCGTGATCGTTGCGGTGATGTTCCTGCAGCTCCCCCCGCTGGTGGCCAGGCAAGACTCGGTCCTCAACACCTATCGGGCGCTGGTCGAAGTGGATGCCCTGGCCCGGCAGAACTACATCGACGCCATCGAGGACGATCGGCTCGTCCACGGGGCCATCCGCGGGATGATGTTCCAACTGGACCCCTACAGTGGGTATTTGGCGCCGGAGGAGCTGTCCGCATTCGAGCGGCGATCGGCCGGGGACTACAGCGGGATCGGGGTGGAGATCGGCATGCTCGGCGGACGCCCCACCATCATCGCCCCGTTCGAGGCGAGCCCAGCGGCGAGAGCCGGCTTGCGCGCCGGTGACACCATCGTGTCCATCGACGGCGAGGACGTGGAGGGCCGGTCGATCTTTGACATCGAGGAGCGACTGGTCGGCCCCCCCGGAACCACCGTGCACGTTCGTGTGCTACACCCCGGGCAAGGCGATCCGGTGGACGCGGCCGTGCTGCGCGGCCGGGTGAGCATCCACACCGTGCACGGATACCGGCGGGACGCGGCCAGGGCATGGGACTACTTCATCGATCGGCCGGGTCGAATCGGCTATCTCCGCCTCAGCGATTTCCGCGACAACACCATGCGTGACGTGGACGCCGCGCTGGAGTCGATGTTCGCCGAGGGGCTGCGCGGCCTGATCATCGACCTCCGCTTCAACCCCGGCGGTCTGATGGAGCAGGCCGGCGCCATGGTAGACCGGTTCGTCGATGAGGGTTTGATCCTCTCCACGGTAACCCGGCGCGGGGCGGTTCAAGAGTACGCCGCGACCGGGCCCGGCACCGTCAGCGATGTCGCCCTGGCGGTGCTCATCAACGGCGGATCGGGCAGTTCGTCGGAGATCGTCGCCGGGGCGCTTCAGGACCACGGCCGGGCCATCGTGGTTGGCGAACGAAGCTTCGGGAAGGGAAGCGTCCAACACCTCATCCGGCTGCGCAGCTACGAGGCCGCCATCAAGCTGACCGTCGCGTATTACCGGTTGCCCGGCGGGCGCATCATCCACCGGACGCCCGCTAACGAGCGTACCGACGAATGGGGGGTCATTCCCGATGTCCGCGTCGAGCTCAGCGACCAGGAGGAGCACGCCCTGCTCGAATCCTGGCGAACGTCGGACCTGCCCGCCCAGCAGGCCACCGCGCCGGATCAAGCCGAGCCGCAGCAAGATCGTCAACTCGCGGCGGCGCTGGCCAACCTCATCGAGCGAATGGCGCGGCGTTGAACTTCGCGGGCCCACCCTGTCTGAGTCGGGCTCGCCGCTCCGTGTTGCCCGCCCCCATCGACTTCCGTACACTCGGCGGCATGAACGAAGCGATCATGACGACCATCGGGGAACTCGCCGCCCACGTGGGCGAGACCGTCACGCTCTCCGGTTGGGTCTACAACTCTCGCGGCAGCGGCAAGGTTGCCTTTATCGTGGTGCGGGATGGCACTGGCCTCTGTCAATGCGTCCTGGAGAAGAGCGACGCCACGGCCGAGTTCTTCGACGACGTGCGGAAGCTACCGCAGGAGTCGTCGCTGCAGATCACTGGAACGGTTCGGACGGATGAACGGGCGCCGGGAGGCCACGAGCTCAAGGTGAGTGGGATACGCGTGGTGCACGCGGCGCACGAGTATCCCATCACGCCCAAGGTGCACGGCATCGAGTTCCTGATGAAGCACCGGCACCTGTGGTTCCGCTCGCAACGGCAGTGGCACATCCTGAGGATCCGGGCGACGGTGGTCGACCAGATTCGCCGATTCTACAACGACCGCGGGTACATCCTCATTGATACGCCCATCTTCGCCCCCGCGGCCGGCGAAGGTTCCCAGACGCTCTTCAAGGTCGATTACTTCGGCGAGCCGGTGTACCTGGCCCAGACCGGGCAGCTCTATGTCGAGGCGGCGTGCATGGCCCACGGCAAGGTCTACTGCTTCGGCCCGACCTTTCGTGCGGAGAAGAGCAAGACCCGCCGGCATCTCACCGAGTTCTGGATGGTGGAACCGGAAATCGCCTACGCGAACCTCGACGACCTTATGAACGTTGCCGAGGACTTCGTCTGCTCCATCGTCGAGCGGGTGCTGGGCGACCATCGTGACGAGCTGAACGAGCTGGGCCGCAATGTGGACGAGCTCGAGGCGATCAAGAAGCCGTTCCATCGGCTCACCTACACCCAGGCGGGCGAGTTGCTCCGCGGCCCCGAGGCCCGGGCCCTGCTTGAAGCCGACCTGAAGGAGAAGACCGCCCGGGTAGTCGAGCTGGACGCCAAGATCGAAGAGCTGGAGGCGGTGGCCAAAGGGGGCGGCAAACAGTGGCAGAAGGACAAGGCCGCGGCCGACGTCATTGAATGTCGCGAGGAGCGGGCCGAGTTGCAGGAGCAAATCGGCAACATCCCCCATCACATCGAGCTGGCCGCCAACTTCGCCTGGGGCTCCGACCTGGGCGGCTCCGACGAGACCATCATCTCACGGCTGCACGACCGGCCGGTGTTCGTCACCCACTACCCCAAGGGCGTCAAAGCGTTCTATATGCGCGAGGACCGCGACGACCCCCGCGTGCTCGAGTGCTTTGATCTGCTGGCCCCGCAGGGTTTCGGCGAGGTCATCGGCGGTTCGGCCCGGGAGGAGGACTACGACCGGCTGCTGGCCCGCATCAACCACGACGGCCTGCCGCAAGCGGACTACGAGTGGTACCTTGACCTGCGCCGCTACGGCAGCGTCCCCCATGGCGGGTTCGGGCTGGGCGTGGAGCGGACCGTGGCCTGGGTCTGCGGCCTCAAGCACATCCGCGAGACCATCCCCTTCCCCCGAATGATGGGGAAGTTCTATCCGTGAATGTCCCGTCTCGCGGACAGGTACTACGCGTCATATCGAGATCTTCAACGAACCGTCGCCGAGGGCGATGAACGGCGCGTTGAGCAACCCGTCGAAGAAAGCGCGGCTACGGATCGGTTCTCGCGTCCTCCAGCCTGCGAAGGCCGCTGCTCTCCTAACGGGCTGTCGCCGACGGCAGGGCGCGGCGCCGTCAGGACGATTCGATGATTGCCTGCTGTTCCGACTCGAGGGCAACGACGCGGTCGCCCAGGCGTTTGCCCTTTTCCTCGAGGTGTCCCAGGAGGATGTCCACGCTGTCGGCGTAGGAGCGTGCCGCCCCGTCGTCCAGCATCACGCTGAAGGTCGATCGGCCGCCGACGTCGGCGGATAGTTGGCCGACCTCGACGATGAGGCGGCGAATCTCGTCGTGGAAGGCGTCGTCCGCGGCGATGTCGAGCTCGTTGAGCTCCTCGTAAAACCGTTCGAAGCCGTCCTGCACGCGCCGGACGGAGCCCTTGGCCCCCTGGACGATGACGGCGTTGAGCGCAACCGCGGGCAGCGCCCCGACGCCGTGCGAAGCGAGCGACTTGCCCCGGGCCCGGCCCAGGGACCGGGTCATGCTCTCCAGCCGCCCGAGGACGTGTTTCCCGGACTGAACGGCTTTCTCCAGCTTACGCCGCTCGCCGCGGGCGCTGTCCAACTCGCCCTGGAGGGCCTCCAGCCGATCGGCACGGGCGCCGCCCTGCTCGGCCAACAGGCGGCGTTTCTCCTCGCACAGTGCCGCATAGGTGGCATCCGGGTCGCCCAACGCTTCGAGCTGCGTCTCGATCTCGGTCAACGACCGCTCCAGGGTGGCGATACGCCCGGTGGACTCATCGGCGGTGCGTTCCAGGATGGCCGCCCGCTCCCGCTCGTGGGTCAGTCGGGCCTGTCTTCGGCCGAACAGACCGGCCAGCAAAGACGCGGGAGTCAACGAACTCAGGGCGTCGATCTCGGCCGCGACGCGGGCCAGCTCATCCTGCACGGCCGCCAGTTGATACCGCTCTTTGCCGAGCTCTTCCTGGACCGTCGGCACTCGCCGTGCTAACCGGTCCCCCTCCTCCCGCAGCCGTGCGATCTCTCGAAGGCGTTCATCCAGCTCAGCAGGCATGGAGAATCTCCCACTATGTCGATTCGACGATGTCACGTCGGACAACCATCGACGGCTCTTTACGGACGCGCGAATCGAGCCTCGCCGAGTCGCCGAGCTTGTGCGGCGCCCGACGGAGGAGGCGTTCTATCGGACGTTCCGCGCCTGGGCCGTTGCCCGGTGCCGCAGAGCGTCCTACACTGGCCTCGGCCCGAGTGGCCGGATTCCTGGCACGAGCTTCGGCACCCGGACCTCCAGTGGCAGCACGGCACCACCATGCGGGGCGATACGCGGAAAGGGCAGGATGACCAGGGCGAACCGCAGCGGGTGGCGGAGGCCGAAATCGCCGCGATCAGGAAGCGACTTGCGGCAGCGCTCGAGCAACGGGAGAACGCCGCCCCAGAGCAGCGCGAGGAGGCCGCCGCACGCGTCGCCGGACTGCAAGACGACCTCGCCGCGGCGGTCCGACATCATCAGGACCTCAAGCGGGCGGAGTCCCTCCAACAGGAACTGGAACACAAGAACAGACGGGAGCGCCGGCGCGACCTTGCCCACAAACGGCGGCATCCGCAGCGTGAGACGCGGGGCCCGGCGCTCGGCGGAGCATCGCTCGAACCGGACGCCGTCGAAGCCTACGAACAACACCGCGAGGCCTGCCTCAGACAACAAGAGGACGAGCCCGAGAAAATCCGGCAGGCGTTCGACCAGGCCCTGGCCGCAGAACATCGGGAGCAGGCCGAGGCGCTGAAGCAAGAACAACAGCGCGTCCAAGCAGAAGCCCGGGCACGCTTGGAGGCGGCGGCGCAGCAGCGCGATGAGCAGCGCGCCGCCCGGGCACGCGAGCGACAGGCCGCGTCCCTTCGCCGCCAGGCCGAGGCCCAGGAGAAAGCCCGCCGTCGGCGCGAAATGCGAGAGGAACGCCTCCCGGCCGCTCCAAGCCGGGTCACGCTCGCCATGCGAGTCGCCGCTGCGGTATCGTCGACGTGGCGCCGCGTAACGGCCGTTTGGAAACGCTGAATCGCTGTGCGGAATTCGGCTCCGACGATCGGCGGCCCGCCGCGCCGGGAGCCCCAGGCCAGCGCCAGAGTGTCAGACCGAGCGCCCTCGGCTTACCCAAACATGGCGGGTGGTGCCAGACGTTAGTCGCACTCCGGGATCGGCACGAACGGACCCGCTTGGGCCAGATCCAGCTTCATTACCGCGCCGTCGGCCTTGTCCACCACATAGACCTGCCCGTTGACGGCAACCACCTCCCGATCCGTTCCGAATCGGTTGTTCTTCACCGTTGCGGCGACACATCCCACCGTACCCACGAGAATCAGGCCCATTGCCATGCTCAGATAGCCACGTTTCATGCCCATCGCCCTTTCGAATCAACTCGACACCGCCCCGCGGAGGCTTCATCAACCTCGGCGTGTTCCAACCGCGAAGCGCCGGGCAGTGTACAGGACCGATGCGCGGTCGTCATGGCAGCCTGGCGTCATGCGAAAGAGCGGTGGCGCGGCCTTAACCCTGATGGCGGCGCCGATTATCATAAGGGGCGCCAACTGTCAGCCAGCCTGGTGACTGGGGCGTGGTCTCGATACCCCCCCGGCCAAAGCGATAACGCCGCGCCGTAATCGCCGCGGGCTGGACGGTGCGACCGAGCGGATCGGTAGTGCATTGCGGCGGCCGCGGCGTCGCCGGGAACAAGACCACGCGAACGCACATGCCGGATTGGTTGAACCGCTACAAGCCCGCGGGCACGGCGCGGACGCACCTGCTGCTTGCCGCGATGATGTGGAGCGTCGTGGGAACGCTGTTGCTGTACTTCGGTGTCCGTTGGATTCTGATTGGGCGGACGGCGTACGCGCCGCTGGTCCTTTTCGCGGCGTTGACCCTCGGGCTGCTCAAGGGTCGTTTTGTGCTGGAGCATTCCGCCAACCGCATGATCGACCGAATTCGCACGCGCGGGGACGGCCGATGCGTCGGCGGCTTCCTTTCCCTGCGGACCTGGGGTCTGGTGCTCGCTATGATCGTCGGCGGTAGGCTGCTTCGCACGGGACTACTGCCGCTACGGCTCACCGGAGTGATCTACGCCGCCATCGGTGTCGCCCTGGTGATGAGCTCTCGAAAACTCTGGCACGCCTGGGTCTTGCAGAGTGCTCAGGGACTTGCCTCGTAGGCCGCGGCCCGGGGCACGGCGCCGAGGCGAGCGGAGACGACGCCATGGGGGTCAACTGTAGCGCGTCGGCAGTGCCGCACGAGCGCCCAGGTCGGCACGCCCTAATGAAAGGCCGGATATGAGCGGTCAAGACGCCAGCATGCCCACGATCTGCCCCGCCGAGGAGCGGCACGTCGCCCGCATCTGTGAACTGGCCGGGGAGCTTGGCTATCCGTGTTCGCCGACCGAGATACGAGCCCGGCTTGCCTGGTTGACGGATCCATCCGCTCACCAGGTTCTGGTCGCGGAGGTGCAGGGTGTCGGGCCGATTGGATGGATCTACGTCTTTGCCCAACCGCGCATGCTGAGTGAGCCACGGGCGGAGATCGGCGCGTTGATCGTGGACGCGCGATTCCGCGGACAGGGCGTCGGGCGGCTACTGGTCCGGCACGCGGAGCGTTGGGCCGCGGAGCGCGGATGTCAGGTGATCGGCGTCCGATCCAACGTCGCTCGGGCGGACGCGCCGGCGTTTTACGGCAGTCTCGGGTACGAGACGGTAAAGACGCAGCGGGTGTTCCGCAAGCAACTTTGACCGGGTCCGGAGTTCCGCAGGTTGGCCAGCGGTAATCCAAGCGAGGAAGGGAGCGAACACAGCCGCGCCGTTGCGGTGCCCGAAAGACCAAGCGTTTGGGTGTCATCGGCGGGCGGGCAGATCGAGGCGCACGTCCGCCTTGCCGATCGACGTGAACAGTTGGACGGTGCTCTGGTAAAGGACCTGCTCGACCGTCTGGCCTCCCAGCAGGCGCTGCTGGTTGTCCAGGAAGAGCTCGGCACAGGTGCCTAGTCCCGGTCCAGCGCAGGCCGACAAATCCCAGCCCCCGACATTTCCGAACAGCCCGCCCGAGAACACCACGGGTAGATCGACGGTGAGACGGCATCCTCCCATCAGGCCGCTCACGACGCCGAGCAAGACGCATCGGCCGACGCGCCGGCCCCACCATCGACTCTGTTCGGTCACGGTACTCCGTTCTCCGAGTTCGTGGCAACGAAGGGCCCACGGATTCTCGCGAGGCAGGCTTGACCGCCCCCGCCGTACGCCGCGGAACCGTGGCGGGAACCGGACTCTGGCACAGTTCCCCTACAAACCCTCGAATATGTGATCCGGCCGGTCAAAGCAGGGCCGATAAGGCCATGCGAGTACCGCGCGGTCGCCCTGCCGTCCAAGCTACGGGTCGCCGAATCATCTCGGCCCGTTGTGGCCTATGTCGGGCACAGGCAGGCGTCGGCGTCTCACGTCGACCAAAAGGGCGACGCCAAGGCTCGCTGTACCAGTCACGGACGCCATGCCGGTGCCGCGATTCACTCCGACCCTGCAGCCCACCGTAGCAGCCTGTTGAAGTGCGCCGCGACAAGGCGCGTGTTCTCAGTGGGAGGATACCCACCCGGCAACTTTCGCTCCAGCCGGTAGCAATCGGAGCGGCGGTGGAGGTGACGAAGCCGTCGAAGCCGCTGATGGAAAGGGTCGCTTAGTACTACTACGCCAAGAAGGCTCAAGAATACCTAAGCGGCGAGCCGAAAGAAGGTTCGAGTGGAACTCGAGCCCAGGAGACCTTCGGCATGGACGCACGAACGATTTTGAGGATCAAACCGGCGTTGACCCAGTACCTCCACGAGTTTGACGGCTGTCTGGGCCGGATCAGCAACCGGCAACACCTG
>Ga0214473_10004748_pt1 | contig 16308 bp, 14 predicted proteins | sample RVTome_7_FD_203509 | JGI IMG/M metagenome (GOLD analysis project Ga0214473, IMG submission 203509) | Soil microbial communities from uranium-contaminated site in the Upper Colorado River Basin, Wyoming, United States - RVT98D197 | ecosystem: Environmental > Terrestrial > Soil > Contaminated >... | reverse complement strand
CCACCAGCTCAGGGTCGTACTGCGGTGGCTCGGCGAGCAGATCGAAACCCTCCTCGCGGGACATCTGCCCGGAGCGAACCAGGGCCGAATAGCCGAGCGTCCGGGCGTCTATCCCGAACCGGCGCGGCATGAAGTAGCTGTGATAGAAGGCCGTGAAGCGATTCTCGAGATGGTGCCCGCCGTACCACTCCCAGCCGAGGTCCCGCGTGAGAAGGTCCATGGCGTCCCGCTTGTGGTAGTCCATGTAGTACAGCGGCCGCACCTTTTTCAGGCCGCGCAACGCCGTCCACCGCAGAAACCGCCACAAGGTCAAGTTCGGGAAGGTCCGCATGGGCACGGTCCCGTAGCGCCGATGGACCGAGGCGATGTATCGCCCGTCCATGTACAGCCAACCCAGCGGGGATATCCCCTCCGTGCGGAACGAATGTCCCTCGAACTGGTACTTGATGCCGTACTTCTCGGCCGCCAGATAGAGCGTGACCGCCAGTCCGATGTCCGTCGGAGCCTCGATGTCGGGGACACCGGCATGGAGGAATGCCCGGTAGATGTCGTCATACTCTTCGTTATCCACCACGTACGTGAACAGGTGCACGTCAAGCGCCTCGAGCACGGCGTGGATGTTCTGGACCGCGATCGTCGAATCCCACGTGTTGTCGAAGTGGACTGCCAGCGGGCGGAGGCCGAGCTCCTTCGTCTTGTACAGCAGGAACGACGAGTCGCACCCGCCGCTCACCCCTACGATCACGTCGTACGGCCGGCCGCGCCCCGCGCGCCGAATCTCGTCCGCCAAGAGCCGCAACCTCCGTTCCCCCTCAGTCCCGACCGGGTACTCGGCCGCAAGCTGGTCGTGCATGTGACAGTAGTTGCATACCCCGGCCGCATCGAACGTGATGGATGGGAAGCGCGCGTCGTAGAGGCATCGCATGCACCGCTGGGTCATCTCGTCATCCCTCCAAGAGCCCGCTCGAGCTCGTCTCGGGACGGGAAGTTAATCAGGACCGCCCGGTGCGGACCATGGTACACGACCATCGCGCCGGCCGCCACGGCGGACGCACCGTTCTCCACCGCTTCCCGGAAGTGCTCGACCCGGCCCGCGCCGCCGCAGGCGATCACCGGCACGTCCACGGCCTCGGCGACCCGACGGATCAGTTCCAAGTCGTATCCCTCCATGGTCCCGTCTCGATGCATCGCCGTGAGGAGAATCTCGCCAGCCCCCAGCGTCTCTGCCCGCCGGGCCGCGGCGACCGGGTCCGTCCCCGCCTTCGTCCGTCCGCCACGGGTGTAGGTATCGTAACCGCCGAAGCGCCGACGGAGGGCGTCGATGGACACTACGATGCTCTGGCTGCCGAACTGCCGTGCCGCCTCCGTGACGAGGTCCGGCAGCTCGATCGCCGCAGTGTTGAGCGCCACCTTCTCGATACCGAGCTCAAAGATCCGCTCGATGTCCGCCAGAGAGCGGATCCCTCCCCCGTACGCGACGGGCATGAAGCACTCCGTGGCGACCTCCGCGATGATCCGGAACGACGGAGGCTTCTGCTCGACCGTCGCCGTAATGTCCAGAAACACCAGCTCGTCCACTTCCTTCTCGTTATAGATCCGGATGGCGTTCAGGGGGTCACCCACGTAACTCGGATCCCGGAATCGGACTGTCTTGACCAGCGACGAATTCCGGAGCAGCAGGCACGGCATTACGCGCGTCGCGAGCATCGTTACAGCTCGCCGAAATTGTGAAGCAGTCGCATGCCGAAGCGGTGACTCTTCTCGGGGTGGAATTGGGTCCCGAAGACATGACCGGACTGCACCGCTGCCGTGAAATCGTACCCGTGGCGCGCCGTCGCCGCCACGTCACCGTCACCGGCGCACACGACGTGGTACGAGTGGACGAAGTAGAACCGGGCCTGGTCCTCCAGGCCCCGGAACAAGGTGGCCCCCAGTCGAGGTCGCACGGTGTTCCAACCCATGTGCGGGATCTTGAGCCGGTCCTCGTTGTCGTCGAACTGGAACCTGCGTGTGCGCCCGGGGATCCACCCCAGGCCGGGCAGCCTCCCTTCCTCGCTCCCTTCGGTCAACAGTTGCATCCCCAAGCACAGCCCGAGGACCGGCGTGCCGTCGCCCATGACGCGCTCGTGCAGCACCTCACGCAGGCCCGACTCCGCGAGCCGCGTCATCGCGCGGTCGAACGCGCCCACCCCTGGGAGGATCAGCTTTTCGACCCCCCTCAGCCCCTCGGCATCCGCCACGACGCGCGCCGGGATGCGGACGCGCTTCAGCATGTTCAGGACCGAGCCCAGGTTTCCGACCCCGTAGTCCACCACCCCGATCATCGGCGCGTCCGCACCAGGCGAATGGCGCCGTCCGGCCTCAGCTCTACTTGTCCGGCGACCCGGCACGGCGTGCCGAACGCCACGCTGTACGGCGGGAGATCGCGATTCACGAAGGAGTTGGCTCCGACGACCACGTGGTCGCCCACCGTCACTCCCTTCGAAACGACGGTCTGGCTTCCGATGTAGCAGCAATCGCCGATTCGCACCGCCGCCCGCTCGGGCGCGAGCCGTCCCCCCGACAGCGCCCAGCGCACCGTATCGTGCGTGTAGATCTGCACGCCCGCACTGATGCTACAGTGGCTCCCGATCCGCAGGCCGCCGGAGCCGTCCAGCAGCGTAAACGGGCCAATCCACGTCCCGGCGCCCACCTCCACCTCGCCATACACGTAGCTGTTGTGATAGATGCTCGTCCCCTCGCCGAACCCGAGGCTCTGGGCCCGCTCCCACCGGTCGAAAAGCAACTCCTCGAGGGGCAGGTCCCGATGCCACCGCCCGCGCGCCCGCGCCCGCAGTTCGCGATACGCCGCGCGCGTCCGCTCCAGCAGCGCCTCGAGGGCGGCCGCGTCCGCCGCGCTCACGCCAGGAACTTCCGCAGCCACCACTCGAAGCTCAGCAGCGACCAGATGAAGAGCCGGTGGTTGTGTCGGCCCGAGCTATGCTCGTCGAGGCGGCGCGCCACGTACGCCGGCTGGAGAAACTCGTAGATGCGCGCGCGCGGATCACGCAGCAGCCCGTTGACGTAGTCGATGCTCTCGCCCCGGAACCAGCTCGCGTCGGGCGCGCTGAATCCCTGCTTCACGCGCGTCGTGACCTCGGCCGGAATCACCCGCCCCATGGCGCGCCGCAGGACCGCCTTGCCGCTGTCGGTCCGCATGAACTTCCCGATGTCGTCCTCGTCCACCCGTTGAGCCGCCGCCGTCAGGTCCAACAGCTTGTGGCTCGGCGGGAGGCGGCAGGCGAACTCCACGATATCGTTGTCGAGGAACGGGACGCGCGTCTCCAGCGAGTGTGCCATACTGATCCGATCCTCGACCACGAGCAGCCCGTGCAGGAACGTCCGCAGCTCGAAATACAGCGATGCGTTGACCAGGTCGCTGGGAGTCTCGAGCGGCAGGTCGACGTCCCGGAAGACCCCGCGAAACACGTCGAACGTGGAGTGCCCGCTCACGGCGCGGGTCGTGTCGCGGTTGAACAGGTCCTCCTTCTCCTCATCGGGCACGAGTCGCTGCCAGAACTCGTAGTAGCGGCGGAAGTAGTCCGCGCCCCCGTTGCCCCCCAGCCCGCGATAGTACCGCCACGGGTACCCGCCGAACAGCTCGTCCCCGCCGGCGCCGGACAGGACGACCTTGATGAACTTGCCGGCCAGCCGGGCGACGTAGTAGTTGGGATAGCACTGGCCGACACGGAGATCCTCCAGATGCCAGATGAGCTCGGGCATCACATACTCCATGTCGCCCGCGTGCATCACCATCTCGTAGTGCTCGGTCTTGAGGAGGTTGGCCAGCACCTCGGACTGCGCCCGCTCATCGAAGCCCAACTCGAGCCCCGATGCCGACGACAGGTCGAATCCGGCGGTGAACGTCATCAACCGCCCCAGTTGCCGGCGCGCGATGGCCGTGATAGACCCCGAGTCCATCCCGCCGCTCAAGTAGCTGGCGACCGGGACGTCGCTCACGAGCTGGCGGGTGACGGCCTGGACGAACAGGCGGTACAGCTCCTCGGCCGCTTCCTCGAACGAGATGGCCAGCGGCGCGGTCGTGAAATCGTAGTCCCAGTACCGGCGCTGGTGCGGGGCCGCCGTGTCGCCCAAGGTGACCGTCATGCAGGTACCGGGCGGCAGCAGGTGGACGCCGTCGAACAAGGTGCGGTCGCTGAGAATGTTCTGGAAGGTGAAATACTCGTTCAGCGCCGGGTAGCAGATCGAGGCCCGCATCGCCGAGTGCGCCAGGAGCGCTTTGATCTCGGACGCGAACAGAAACGCGCCGCCCTGCTGTGCGTAGTACAATGGCTTGACCCCAAACCGGTCCCGCGCGAGAAACAGCTGTCCGCTCCGCCGGTTCCAGATCGCGAACGCGAACATCCCGTTGAACCGGCCGAGGCACCGTTGCCCCCACTGCTCGTAGGCGTGGAGCACGGTTTCCGTATCCGAAGCCGAATGGAACCGGTGCCCGGCGGCCTCGAGCTCGAGGCGAAGCTCCTGATAATTATAGAGCTCGCCATTGTACGTGATGACGAGCGATCCATCTTCGGTCGTCATCGGCTGGTGCGCCGCCGGCGTAAGGTCGATGATCGCCAACCGCCGGTGCCCCAGCCCCACAGGGCCCTCGGTCCAGATGCCCTCGCCGTCCGGCCCTCGGTGCGCCAGCCGCGCCACCATGGCCGCCACGGTGTGGGATGGGACGGGCTGCCCGTCCAGCTGCAGGACACCCGTCACGCCGCACATTGCTACCGCCGCCGCGCGCGAACGGTGAACCCTGCGTCTCCCTCGTGGAACCGGTCGACCTCGAGACCGGCCTCCGCGCACCAACTCTGCACCTCGGCAGCCGTCTGCCGATGCGCGTAGCGCGGCCGGTACCAGTCGAAATTGATGTGGACGTTCTCCTCGAAGGTCAGCTGTGGGTTCCAGAAGAGCTTGGCGAAGTTCCAGTAGATGAGCCGCTGCACGTCGTAACGGCCGGCCTGGATACCCAGGAGCGGGATGTCCTCGGGGATCTCGACCGTGGCGTGCAGGTGCGCCAGCAGCTGTCCCAGCCGGGTCAGCGGCCGCATCGCGGCCCAGGCCTCGTCGTCCGACATCGGCTGAAGCAGGTGGCGCACGTAGTCGTCCGTGAACTCGCGCACCGGGGCCTTCCGCCGGTACACGTAGAAGTGGAACGATCCGCCGGGCTCGAGAACGCGCGCAGCCGACAGGAGCGCCTGGCGCGTGGACGGTGTGTGATGCAGCACCCCTTCCGAGAAAACCAGATCGAACGCGGCGTCGGCAAATGGGAGTCGCAGGGCGTCCGCCTGAACGAAATGGGTCTCGGGAATGTGCCCCAGGCGCTCCTGTGCGACGTCGATCGCGTCCGAAATGTCGACGCCTATCCACGTGCTCTGCCCCTGCCACCCGGCGGCGCCGAGCCAGAGCGACGATGAGAATCCGCTGCCGCAGCCCAGGTCCAGGATCCGCCGGTGCCCACCATAAGTGGTCACCCACTGGTCCAGCGTCGCGAACCCGTACTTCTCCAGATACCACTCCAGGGCCAGGCCCCGGGCCGCCGGGGAATCGTATGTCTCGCGCTTCCGCCACTTATACGCGAAGGCAGCGCTCGTCTGGCGCTGCGCTTCATCCTCGGATCCGACGAACCGGGGGATCCCGTTCTGGACGGGATAGCGCGCACCGTCGCTCGCCTCGAGCACCCCGGTGGCGACGTCCCCGGAACCGGGGGTGGGGTCGACGAGGCGCAGCGAGCGGCGATGTACGGGATCGACGAGCTGGGTCAGGAGCGATGGTCTCATCACCGGTCGTCAGCCGCGGCGGCCAGTCGCTCGACGACCAAGTCCTGTTGCGCGTCGGTGAGCCCCGCGAACAGGGGCAACGCCAGAGACACACGGTCGGCGAGATAGGCCCCAGGCAGCCCCGACGGCTCAAGGCCGTACTTCCTGCGGTACACGCCCAACAGGTGCAGCGCGTGGGTCCCGGGACGGGTTGCGATGCCCTGCTCCTCCAGCCGGCTCATCAGGGCGTTGCGCCCGGCATGGAGGCGCTCGGCGTTGGCGACCGTCGGCGGCTCGGGGGCGTACAGGCACACATAGGCCTGGTATCCGTGCCGCCCGTTCGCCGGCCGCCGCGGGGTCCTCAGCCACTGCAGGACGCGCAGCGCTTCGTCGTACCGGCGGGCCAGCCTGGTGCGCTCCGCCAGTATCCCGTCCAGGCGCGCGAGCTGCGCTACCCCGAGCGCCCCCTGCAAGTCCGTCATACGGTAGTTGTAGCCCACCATGTCGAAATCCGGCAGGTGGAAGGAGCGCGCGCCCTGGTGCCGGTCCAGATCGCTCACCGACGCGCCGTGGTCACGGAGCGATCGTACGCGCGCCGCCAGGTCCGGGTCCCGGGTGATCAGCATCCCGCCTTCTCCGGTCGTTATGGCCTTGCGCGGGTGAAAGCTGAAGCAGCCGACGTCCGCGAGCGTTCCCGCGTGCCTCCCCTCATACCAGGTGCCGATCGCGCAAGCATCGTCCTCGACAACGCGGAGGTGCCGGGCTCTCGCGATCTCTAGGATGGGGCCCATCGGCGCGCTCAAGCCGAAGAGCGAGACCGGCATGATCACCTTCGTACGCGGAGTGATCGCCGCCTCGATCACCTCGGCTGAGGCGTTGAAGGTCTCGAGATCGACGTCCACGAAGACCGGCCGCGCCCCCTGCATCTCGACGACGTTCGCGGTGGCTACCCACGTGAAGGCCGGGACCACGACCTCGTCCCCGGGCCCCACGTCCAGCGCGACCAGGGCCAGATGTAGGGCCGTGGTGCAGGACGACGTGGCGATCGCGTGGGGTGTGCCGACGTGCTCGGCGAACGCGGCCTCGAAGGCCGCGACCTTCGGCCCCTGCACCACCCATCCGGTGCGGAGCGGCTCGAGGACGGCCTCCATCTCCTCCGCGCCAAACAGCGGTCGTGAAATGGGAATGGACCCGGCGCTCATGCCACGGCCACCTGACTCTTCCGCCATTCGACGACCCGGCGCAGGCCTTCCCGCAGGGGCGTGCGGGCCTTGAAGCCGAGCAGGTGCTCCGCCTTCTCCGTGCTCCCGATGCGGTGCGTGACGAAGCTCTGCGCCTGCGGGCGGTACTCGGGCTCCAGGTCGGACTCCGTCAGCTCCAACAACAGCCGGACTAACTCGTTGATCGAGGTTCCCAAACCCATCCCGATGTTGAAGAACTCGTCGGCACAGTCCGCCCGCATCCCCAGGATGTTTGCCTCCGCCACGTCGGCTACGTAGACGAAGTCGTACACCTGCGAGCCGTCGCCGAAGATTACCGGGCGTTCGTTCGCGAAAATGCGGTCGAGCACCTTCATGATGACGGACACGTAGGTGCCTTCGTAGTCCATCCGCGGTCCATACACGTTCATGTAGCGATAGCCGATGTAGGGCAGCCGATGTTGCTCGTGCATCGCGCGAAACATCTGTTCGATGGCGATCTTAGTCGCCCCGTACGTCGTACGGTTGTTGAAGATATGCTCCTCGGTCATGGGAGTGACGACCGCGTTGCCGTAGACCGACGCCGATGAGGAATAGACCACACGGGCGATCCCAAGCTCGCGGCACGCCTCCACCACGTTCCAGCTTCCGAGAACGTTGACCTCCCACGCCGACCGAGGGTCATGCACGCATTCGCCGAGCCACAGCGAGGCCAGGAGGAAGACGCCGTCCACACCCTCCATGGCGTGGCGCAGGGTATCCCGATCCGTCATGGAGCCGCTGACGATCTTGACGCGGGAGTCGCGCGCGGCGCTGGCGAGGTTGTCCGACGTGCCGCGGACGAAGTTGTCCAGGATCACGATTTCGCCGACCGGCTCGCGGAGCAGCTGGTCGGCGATATGCGAGCCGATGAGGCCCGCGCCGCCGATGAGCACTAGACGCTTGTTCTCGAGATCCACCGTGTTTCTCCCACTGTGGGACGCAACCCCTACCGTTTCCCGGCACAAGGGGCCTGGCCGCTCGCCCTTCGCCTCCTGCCAGCCCAATGACTCGCGACACCGCCCCCCCACGACCCGAAAGCGTCAGAACCTAGCACGCACGATCCCGCGGAATCGGCCCAATGCACTTGGGGGGGTGGGACACCGGTTTCGCGATTCGGTTTGCGGCCCTTCGTTCGTCCACGTGGACCGCCCTGACCACAGCGCAGGGAGTCCCACGCGCGACATCGCACGGGATCGTTGCCCCCACGGAGCAAGCACCATCGGTCAGGGGACTCGCTACGGCCCCCTGGGTCAGGTCGACACCGTCGACCCTAGACCCCCTAAGGCCATTGCAAGTCCCGGAACGGCAGGGGGTTGGACAACGGGTGTAAAACTATTAGATATCGTGCCGTTTGCAAAGCCCGTTCCGAAACGCCACCGTCGGAATCCGGAATACCATCGCAGCGCGCCGAGCCGGAGCGGTGGGCCCGCGGTGTCTGACCGATCCTGGCGAATGGCGCGTGTTGCTGAGGACTATGTGAAGGAGGGCGGAGGGAACGCGTGACCGGTTCCGACGTGGGTTGGAGGCGAGGGAGGGAGACTGGCCCGCGCTACTCAGTGGCTACCGCAAAGTGCAGTTCAGGGGGGCGTCGCTAACCCTTAGTTGGACGCCGAGTTCTACGAGGCGGGTCGTCGAACTGGGAGCGGTTCCATCCCAGTTGGCAGCGCTACGGTCTCGACTACGCCAGCTGTCTGGAGGTTGGCTTGCGGCGCGGGACGGATGACCTCTCCGTCATGGCCCGGGTCCACCGAACGCTTGACTGAGGTTGAGCCGGCAGATGCGGGACTCGAACACAGAATGGGAGCGCTGGGGCGAGATCGATCCGCTCTACGGCGTAGCAGCCGCGAAAGGCCGGGAGCGTGGAGGCAAGAACCCCTGGTCCGACGCTGAGTTCTACGAGCGTGGCCAGCAGCACTGGCAGCGATTCCACCCAGCTTGGCGTCGCTACGGCATCGACTGCCGGAACTGCCTCGAAATCGGCTGCGGGGCGGGCCGCATCACCGCGCAGTTGGCGGGCGTGTTTGCGATGGTGGAGGCGGTAGACGTGTCGAAGGGGATGATCGACTACGCAGTGGCGCACGTGACAGCGCCGAACGTTCGGTTTCATTTGACAGATGGCACGGCGCTACCGTTAGAGTCCGCCTCCATTACCGCGGTTTTCTCCACCCACGTGTTCCAGCACTTCGATTCGATCGACCAAGCAACGCTCACCTTCCGTGAAATCGCGCGCGTGCTGGCCCCCGGAGGGTCAATCATGATCCACCTTCCGATGTACCGCTGGCCGGTTTTCCACCGCGCGCCTATGAACTCGTCTACCGTCTACACAAGAACGTGGGCACCTTCCGCGCATGGCTACTGCGTCCTTTCGTCGCGCGCGGAATGGTGCGTCCGCTGATGCGCTACCTGGCCTACCCCACCGACTACATCTTCCGTGCACTGCCCCCGCTCGGGCTGGTTGATGTGGAAGTGTGCATTCTGCCGGGGCAGGACGGGGGGGACCTGCATCCGTTCGTGATGGCCCGCCGTGCCGCGTCTCGGCCCTTCGCACCCTTGACGCCCCAAGCCCAAGGCAGTGTCGCATCCCGATAGGACCGAAACCACCGAATCACGAGTGGGCCCGGAGCGGGACGTGCGTCCGATTCTGTTCTTCTCAGCGGCCGGGGACTATTACGGCGCCCCCCGGAGCCTTCACCTGCTTGTCGCGGCGCTCCACGCGCGGGGGGAGCTTGTCCAGGTCGCTGTGGCCGCGGAAGGAGCCTTGGCTGACCGCCTGCGCGCCGACGGAATCCGCGTTTGGGTTTCTCCGGTCGATCCATACGGTCCCACCGGTCCATCGAGCCGCCTGAAAGCAGCGCTGCCGAAGCTGGCTAGACGGGTGCGATGGGGCCTGTGGGCCGGGCAGACCATCCTTCGGACGCGGCCGCGCGTCGTCTACCTCAACACGCTGCGCGGTGCCACCGTGGCCCTCCCGGCTGCCCTCCTCCGGATTCCCATCATCTGGCATCTTCGCGGCCTCGAGACCGGCACGAGCCACCCGGCGTTCCGCGCCCTGCGCTTGAAACTTGTCGCGCGGCTTGCCCGGCGCATCCTGGCGGTCTCAGGAACCGTCGCCGACGGCGCGCGCGCGGCAGGATGTTCCTCCGACAAGCTCACCGTGGCCTACAACGGCATCGCTGCCGCGGCCCTCCGTGATCTCGCCGCGCAGCAGCGTCCGTGCGTGACGCTGCCCGCTGACTTCGCCGCCCGCATCGTCGTGGGCTATGTGGGTCGCCTCGACCCCCACAAAGGGATACTCGATTTCCTGGAGAGCACGCGCTGGTTCGCCTCAGGCGCGGACACCGTCGGATTCCTCCTCATAGGTGGTCCCCTGGCCGACGAGAACGCAGACTGGGATCGGATCGGCCCTGCGCTCGCCGCAGCCCGAGCCCGTGGCGCCTGCGTTCACCTGACCGGTTTCACCAACCAGCCATATGGATTCATGGACCAGTGTCACATCCTCGTGCTGCCTTCTCACGACGAGGGGTTCCCGCGAGTCGTGCTGGAAGCAATGGCGCTCGGGAAGGCAATCGTGGCCACGGCTGTTGGCGGCATACCCGAAGCGATCACCACCGACACCCATGGCATCCTCATACCATCAAAGAACCCTGAGAGGCTGGCGGCCGCCATTACGCGGATGATCGACGATGAGGACCTCCGCGATCGGATCGGGAAGGCGGCGCGGGCTCGGGTCGAGCGTGACTTTACCCTGGACGCAACCGCCGATGCGGTCCAGCGGGCCCTCCATGCCGTGGACGGGTGATGCACGTCCTGCACCTTACGATCCCGTTCGAGTACGCCTGCGGCATCAGTCGCCACGTGCTCGTACTGGCGGGTGAGCAACGACGGCGGCACCGCGTCTCCGTCGCTACGCCCGGTGGCAGCGCCACGCGGCGGTTGGACCGCTCGGGCATTCCTTGGCTCAGTATGCCGATTGGCCCGGCCAACAAGACGCCATGGGATTTCGCCCGCGCCGTAGTCACGCTGCGTCGATTCGTGAGGCAGGAGCGGGTGACTATCCTCCATGCGCACCACCGCTACCCCGCGCTGTTGGCCCGGGTCGTTGCCGCGATGGTGCCCACGGTCCACGCCGTGGCAACGTGCCACTCCCACGTGACGGGTCGCCGCTTCCTGAGCTTCCCGGTGGAACGGGTGATCGCGGTCAGCGAGGCCACCAGACGCCACCTGATAGACCAGCTTGGGGTTCGTCCCGAGAGAATCGTGGTTGTGCCTAATGCCCTTCCTCCCCTCGAGGACTCTCAGGACCAGGAACCTCCGGCGCCTCGGATGCAGACTATCGACAGCGGCCGCCCGGTCCTCGTGGGGGTGGGACGGCTCGAGCCGGCCAAAGGATTCAGCACCCTGGTGCAGGCCATAGCGTTGTTGCCGGAGCGGGCAGATCCGCCGGTGCTGGTACTGGTCGGGGACGGACCCGCGCGCAGGGACCTGGAGGCGCTTGGCCGGGCGCTCGGCGTGGAACTGTTCATCACCGGCATCGTCCCCTCCGTACTTCCGTACCTGCAACGGGCTGACATCTTCGTCCATCCTTCCCTGACTGAGACCTTCGGCCTGGTGGTAGCCGAAGCGGGCCTCGCAGGGTGTCCCGTCGTGTGTACCAATGTGGGCGGGCTGCCGGAGCTCGTGCGCGACGGCGAGACCGGCCTCCTCGTCCCTCCTAACGCGCCCCAAGCGCTCGCTCGCGCTATCGCCGAACTCCTCGGCAACGAGGCGCGGCGCCGTCGGTTGGCGACCGCCCTGCAGAGCTCGCTCTCGGAGCGCACGCGGCCCGACGCCATGGCGGACGCGACGGAGAGGGTGTACGCCAGCGTCTGCCACGATGCCTGACGCGGACCGTGCGTCCACACCCGCCACCCTGGGCCGCACAGTCCGGATCGGGTCGGTGAAGGTCACCGATACTACCGCTCCCGAACTCATCGAGCTGATAGCCGCCGCCATGCATGCCGGGTACGGGTTGCGCCTCTGCTACGCCAACGCCCACGCAGTCCGCCTGGCAGCCGAGGACCCGGCGTTTGCCCGGGACCTGGCCCGCGCCGACGTCACCTTCTGCGATGGCGCTGGCGTCAAGCTCGCGGCGCGAATTCTCGGTGCTCCCCTGCGTGCCAGCCTTACGCCACCCCAGTGGATTGGGCCACTGATCGAGCGCCTTGGCTCTCGCGCGCGGTTGTACCTCGTCGGCGACGAGGCTGACGTCGTTGCGGCGGCTGCCGACCGTCTTCGCCAGCAGTATCCCGACTGTGCCGTCATCGGCGCACACCACGGCTTCTTCCGGACACCAGGCCCTGAGCACCAGCAGCTTCTCGCGGAAATCGCCCGAGCCGGGCCCTCCATCGTCTTGGTCGGCATGGGGATGCCAAGGCAGGAGCGTTGGGCGAATCTCGTAGCGGACCAAGCACCCCAAGCGGTGGTGATTGCCGTGGGCGCGCTCTTTCGGCGACTCATCGGTCTCGAGTCGCGCCCGCCCCGATGGATCAGCGCAAGCGGGTTCGAGTGGCTGGTACGACTCTCCCGCCATCCTGTGGCGATGTTCGATCGCTACGTGATCGGGCTACCGAGGTTCGGACTGATCGTTGCCCACGACTGGTACTCCAGGCGTAGGCGTTGAGGCCAGCGGCGGCGCGCTGAGGACCCGGCCGGTGTCCGCTGGTTGTTGCACCATCGTTGTCACGAGGGCCGTCACCAGCCAAAACGGAAGCGCGATCACCTGATCTTCCCATACCGGCTCGACGAGGGTCCCAATCATGAACACTCCCTGTCCGATAGCTATAGCACCGAGGACTACCCGTGACCGAGGGTCGCCCTCGCGAGCGTGAACTGCGAGCGTTCGGCGTAACAGCAGGGCGAGCATCAGAAAGAAGCTACCCACTCCGAGGATGCCGAACTCGCCCAGCGACGTCAGCAGCTGAGAATTCAGCGCCGTCTCGCGATCCGTCTCCCACTGGCCAAAGACGTCACGGATCAGATTCAACCCGGGCGCGTTGGTGAGATAGCCAGCCCCCGAGGCATAGTTCCCCGGTCCCAGCCCAATCCATGGCGAGGCCGCTTCGCTGGCGAGCACCTCCCACGTCACCGGGTAGTAGGCAAGCCGCGCCGACGACTCCGAACTGTACGTGAGCTGCTCCTGCAGGAGCACTTGCGGCGAAAGTCGGGCGAGCAACCCCGCCCCCGACGTGGACCGGTAATAGGCTTCCCCGGCGACCAGGATCACGGCCGCAATCAGCGCGAGTCGCCCGAGCTGCCGCGACGACGCCAGCCACCGCCAGCCATGGGTCATTCCTAGAATCACCACGATGCCAACCGGCGCAAGCAGCGCGGCTGCGCGACCCGAACTGAGTACGAGGCTCGCGCCGAAGGCCACGGCGGCCAACAACCACCGGGCCCCGGCACCCACCGACCACATCCCCACGCCCAGGGCGACGAACGGAACCATGAAGAGCCCGAGCGCATTGGCTAGTCCGGTGCCGAACGTGCCGACCGCGAAGTCCGCCAGAGAGCCGAAATCCAGGCCAAAGCGCACGATGCCCCAGAGAAACTCCACCACCTGCACGGGAAACTGCACGAGCGCCAGCCCGACAAGTACGGCCAGGACGGCCCGCACCCCACCCCGGTCGATGTTCGCGACCACAACCGCGTAGTAGAGCGGCAGGTACAGCAAAACGCCCCGCAGCCCAAGCAAGGCGCGACCCGCCGGCACCTCGTTCGCGAGCGTACCCGTCAGAGCGACTACGAGAAAAACCGCGAGCGCCCCCGCCCACAGGTGCGATAGTGGAACCGGACGCGGCCTGCGAGTAAGTGCCAGGAAGCCGAGGCCGACGACCAGGAGGTCGTCAAGCCAGTTGAAGGCCTGGGGCACGACGCCCAGCGAGCGGGACCACAGGAACTGCGTCAGCGCCAGGGTAGTCAGCAGACTCAGCACAACGGCAAAGCCGCCGCCCGTCGTTCCGAGACCCCTGACCTCAGCCGCCGTTGGGACAGCGTCCTGCACGGCTCACCCTCCCCGACGCACCTCCGCTAGCTTGCGTCGGAGCGCGGCCACTCCCTCCGGATCGCCCGCGAGGAGGTATTCCCGAAAGTGATAGAGACTCACGCCGCTCACCACCGTGATGAGGGACACGAGCCAGGTCGTGGCGACGATCAGGCGCCGCCGTGGCCAGGAGCGGCGGAGCGGCGCAACGGCCGGATCTACGAGGCTCACGACGGGCGCCTCGTTCACTTCCGCGATCCTGGCGGTCTCCAGTTCCTGCTGGAGCGAAGTAAAAAGCCCCTCCTGGACCCGGACCCGTCGGCTCAACCGTGATTCCTCGAACCGGAGGCGCGGGGATCCTTCCCATTGGGCGTTCGTTTCGTAGAATCGCCGAAGGCTGTCCTCAAGAATCCCCAGTCTCTGCCCGAGGTCGCGGACGCGTTCCTCAGTGAACTGGCGGCGCTCGCGCGCTTGAGATTGGCGCGTGGTGCGATTGTACCAGTTCATCAGGCCGATGCACTCGTTGGCAACGTCTGCCGCGAGGCCGCGATCTCCTAACTGGACCACGAGCGTACCGACACCGGTGCGGCGATCAATGGAGACCGCCATTCGGTCACGCAGCAGCCCAACCCCGCGCTCGAGCACACGCGCCTGCGATTCCGGCGGGATGCCGAGCTGCTCCAGAAGCTTGACTGAGTCGCTACGCTCCTTCCGCGCAAACCGGGTCAGGAGCAGCCGATCGAGGAGCCGACGAGTCTGCAGCAGGGCCGCGTAGAACTCAGCCGATTGCCGAGGCTCTCCACCCGCGGAGAAGCCGAGCCGGTCCGCCAGCCCTGCGAGATTCGCCGGCAGGCCGGTAGTCGATGGCGCCTCGGGGTAGAACCGAGCGGTCGCGGAATACCGCGGCGGGAGGAGGAAAGTGATCCCGGCCGCGGCGGCAGCCATGATCAGGGGAATGGTGATGAGCGGCTTGAGGTGGGCCAGCACTCCATCCAACCACCCGAATACGGTCAGGCTGGGATACCGCGGCCGCCGGGGCGCGGGCGACGGGGTGGTATCGGTCACGGCATCACGCTCCGTGAACATCCAGGACCATGATCGCGAAAGGGGGACACAAGAGCGACGCCACCCCCATTCCGTCGCTCCGACTCAGTGTGCGCCCCGTCCACGAAGCACGACCGGCACCGTGCGGAAGAGGATGCGAATGTCCTCCATCACCGACCACTGGCGAACGTACTCGCTCTCCATCCGCACCACCTTCTCGAAATCCGTAATGCCGTTCCGCCCCCCCGCCTGCCACGGCCCCGTGATCCCCGGCTTCACGTCGAAGCGGGAAAAATGACGCTCATCGTACGACTCGACCTCCGACGGCAACGGCGGCCGCGGCCCCACCAGCGACATGTGGCCCAGCAGCACGTTGATCAACTGCGGCAGCTCGTCGATACTCGTCCGCCGGATGAACCGGCCGACCCGGGTGGTCCGAGGGTCGTCCACCACCTTGAACAACCGCTCGTCTCCATAAATGCTCTGCCGGCGCAATTGCTCCAACCGGCCCTCGGCGTCCTTGACCATCGAACGGAACTTGAGGATCATGAACGGCCGGCCCGCCCGCCCGATCCGCCGCTGCCGGAAAAACACCGGGAACCCGTCCTCGAGGACGACGGCCACCGAGACCGCCACAAACAACGGCGCCGCCAGGGCGAGCCCGACCGCCGCGCCCGCGATGTCCATCGCCCGCTTCACCCCCACCTGCCACCCGCGCATCGTCGGCGGGGTCAACTCGACCAGTTGGCGCCCACCAACCCATACACTCCGCGGCTCCACGTCCCCCACCGACGTCCGCGCCCCCGCCAGCAGCCGGCAGCCACTCGCCAGGGCTACGTCCACGGCGAACGCGAACTCCTCCGTCGTCAAGTGGCCCCAGAGGAGGACGGTCTCCGCCTGACAGTCCTCGATGGCCCGACCGAGCTCCCGGAGCCGCGGATGGACGCCCTTGTCCGAAGCACCGTGCAGAGTGACGTTCCCGACCACCACGAAATCCCGCACCCGGTTGAGCATGTGGGCCAGATCGCGCCAGTCGGCGTCCGTGTGCGCCACCACCAGCGCCCGTGACGTCGCCACCCGCGGGCGCAGCCGCCACACCACCGCGTCCACCAGCGACCGGCTGATCACCAGGCCGGCGCCAAACACCGCCGTCACCGCTATCAGACGACCCAGGGTGGGCAGTACGTCCCCTGCCCAGAACGCA
>Ga0214473_10004747_pt1 | contig 16308 bp, 10 predicted proteins | sample RVTome_7_FD_203509 | JGI IMG/M metagenome (GOLD analysis project Ga0214473, IMG submission 203509) | Soil microbial communities from uranium-contaminated site in the Upper Colorado River Basin, Wyoming, United States - RVT98D197 | ecosystem: Environmental > Terrestrial > Soil > Contaminated >... | reverse complement strand
TGAAACACCAGAAAGCGCCTGGGAAACCATAAAATTTGTCGAAGAAATAAAACCAGATGATGTCGGCTATTACATAGCAACTCCTTATCCAGGAACCCCAATGTATGATTATGTGAAGAAGATGGGGTGGCTGAAAATTGACGACTTTGACAGGTACGACACGGCAACCCCAACCTTTGAAACCCCGGCAATGAGCATGACGGAGCTTAGGAAAATCCGCGAAAAGGCTTTCCAAAGGTTCTATCTTCACCCTGGCTATGTTCTCCGTATGTTCAGCAAGGGAGGAGTGTACGGTTACTCAGCAACCCGCACGGCGTTGGCGCACTTTCGAAGAGCCGCAAAGTCAAAGCTGAAGCGCGAATAATTACTGCAGTCATTCCATGAAGATTTTAATTTAAAGCGAGAGTTACGAGAGAATGAGCAAGACAGCGAAGATAGCTTTAGTGAACCCACCGATCCTGAAAGGCGTTTATCACCATCAGCTTTTCCTACCGATTGGTTTAGCGTATCTGACGGCTGTTCTCAAAACGAGTGGACATGAAGTAACAGTTATAGATTGCCCAGCATCAGAAATGAACCATGAACAATTAAAGACGAAACTCGTTTCTTTTGAGCCAGACGTGGTCGGCATCACCTCGATGACGCCTACGATACAATCAACACTGCTCTCAGCTCGTGTTGCAAAAGAAGCCTGCCCCGACGCGATAGTGACTTTGGGAGGCCCTCACGCCACTTTTATGGACAGGCAGCTTCTTGAGCAAGAGGCGGCAGTGGACGTGGTAGTCAGAGGTGAAGGAGAGCAGACTTTGCTGGAGATTGTGCAGAACGTAGCTGATTCAAAGAGCCTCCACAAGATTGACGGAATAACATTTAGGAACAGCGACCAGATAATTCAAACGCCTAACAGACCGTTCATTCAGAAACTTGACGAGTTGCCTTATCCAGCTTACGATTATTTCCAATTAGATAGGTACAGGCTTTTCGGGAAGCTGTTTCTTCCAATAATAACCAGCAGGGGATGTCCGTTTCAATGCTCATTCTGCACGACATCTCGCATATTGGGGAAAGAGTACAGAGCGAGAAGCCCGAAAAACATCGTTGACGAACTTGAATTTTTAAAGAACACGTATGGAGCTGACGCGTTCACTTTTTATGATGACACGTTGACGCTTGACAAAGATAGGATATTCAAGATTTGCGAGGGAATCAAAACAAGGAAAATCGATCTTCCGTGGGACTGCCAAACTCGGGTTGACCAGATTTCCAAAGAAGTCTTAGCTGAAATGCGGGAGACAAAATGTCAACAGGTTTTCTTCGGAGTTGAGTCAGGATGCCAAGAAATCTTGGACGCGGTGAAAAAGCGGACCACGGTTGAACAGAATGCAAAGGCAATCAAGTTAGCGAAAGAAGCAGGTTTGTTCGTTGCCATATCAATTATGATTGGTTATCCTGGTGAGAACAGGGACATGTTGAAGCAAACTCTGGATTTCATTCGGAAAACGGAACCTGATGATGTTTACTTATGCGTGGCAACGCCTTATCCGGGCACTGAGCTTCGTCGCTTGGTGGAGGAGATGGGGTTGAAAATGTCGGTTGATTGGGGACTCTACGACACGGTAACGCCAGTGTTTGATAATCCGCTGTTGCCAGCTGAGGACATTTTGAAGTTGAGGAAAGAGTTCTATGACAGCTTTTACTCGCCGAAATATGTTCTCAGGCACTTGTTTAGGGGCAATTTTTACAGTCGAATAATGGCGAGAACCGCTTTGAACCACATTATTTGGCGAGCCAAGTCTCATTTCTAAACGCAAGCAAAGCGCGAGTCAGGTTGCTTCTTGGAAATTGCTCAGGATAAGGCATTTTACCAAAAGTATTTCAGAAAGCTAATGAACATAGATTCGCGGGACAAGAGTTAACGGTAATAGATCATGCGTGTATGCCTTATTAATCCACCGCGCATTCAACCGAAAGTGTGGGGAAAACCAAGCGTTTACCAACCTATGGATTTAGCGTATGTTGCAGCGGTGCTTGAAAAGCAGCATAAAGTGCAGGTTATAGATGTGCCAAATGAGGGCTGGGATAACCTTGAAGAAATTGACGGCGCAAAGTACCGCCAAGGATTAAAAAACGAAGAAATAATTGCGAGAATCAAGAGCTTTGCGCCTGATGCCGTGGTGATTACGGTTCCGTTTTCTGGCTGGTCAAGTGCAGCTTTTGACGTAGCGGCCACAGTGAAGAAAGTGGACAAGGACATAGCAATTGCGCTGATTGGGCTGCATCCCTCCGCAAGACCTGCAGAGTGCCTGAAGCAACCGAGCGTGGATTTTGTGGTAATCGGCGAACCCGAAGAGACAGTACTGGAGCTAGCAGGCGTTCTGGAGCAAGGCAAAAAAAGTGAACTGAAGAAAGTGAAAGGAATCGGCTTTGTTGAAAACGGCGAAACAATAATCACTGCGTCTAGGCCGTTTATCCAAGATTTGGATTCTCTGCCTTTTCCCGCTAGGCACCTGTTGCCGATGAAACAGTTTTTTGAAGCAGCAAAAAAGATACCGATTAGCGGCAACTTGCGCAAACCCTCAGTTAGAATGCTCACCAGCAGAGGCTGCCCCTACGGCTGCATCTTCTGTTCCAACCGCATCGTTATGGGGAGGCAATGGCGCGCGAGAAGCGCTGAAAACGTGGTTGCGGAAATAGAACATATAATCGCTACCTACGACATTAGGCAAATTGATTTTCTTGATGATAACATCGCGTTTGACAGAAAACGGTTGGAAACCATCTGCGACTTAATAGTTGAAAAAGACTTAAACATTGAATGGTGCACTCCAAACGGCGTTAGAGCCGATAGCCTTGATAGCGAGCTTTTAGCGAAAATGCGGAAAGCAGGCTGCGTAAGCATACTAATCGCGCCTGAATCAGGTGTTCAACGGGTCGTTGACCAAATTATCAAAAAGAGGCAAGATTTGAGGAAAGTTGAAGAGGTCATAATTGCAGCAAGGAAACTCGGGATTAAAGTGGGCTGTTTTTTCATCATAGGCATGATAGGCGAAACAAAAGACGACATCAAAGCAACCATAAAATACGCTTACAAACTGAGAAAACTCGGCGCAGACCGCTTCTACTTCAGCTATGCTACGCCTTTGTATGGAACTGAACTGTACAAGCAAGCAAAACAGGGCGGCTTCCTGAAATCAACGTTCAGCGACGAAGTGTTGTCTGAGGTTAAACCGCTTATTGAAACTCCCGAGTTCACATGCGACGATTTGCTTATGCTGTCTGCGGAAGCTAACTTGGTGAATACAACTTTCACTCGCAGCAAACTTGCAAAAGCTATACGTGACCCAAAGAGAGCGATAAAAATCCTGTTTGAAAGGAAAAAATCATAACATGGTTCTTCATTCGCAATTCGCCATGTAAAGCGACACTGCGAAATCTTGGCTGCTGACCGTAATCGATATAAACAGATTTTCCACCTCTAGCAGAAATGTAACGGTCTTAAAGAAAAGGGTGATTTGCGTCTTAGCCGTATTAATTGCTGTTTGCATTCTCGTTCTGGCAACGGTGATAGACCTGCTTTTTGGAGACCCTTCGCCGTGGAAACCTTGGAAAAAGCGGTACAACCTGCATCCAACAGTCTGGATGGGCATGCTAACCAAAAAACTAGAGCCCCATTTCAAGAACTCTAACCCGAAAATTGAAAAGTTAAACGGCGTTTTCTTGGCGCTGATAGTGATAGCTACAATCACCGTTCCTGTCTTTCTTGGCGTATGGTTTATCTTTATCCTGCTTGGTTACACTTGGCTCGGAATTGTTGTTTATGTTCTAGTTGCCGCTGTAATCTTGAAGCTGACTATCTGCATAAAACTTGAAACCGACGGCAGCATCGCCGTGGCAAAAGCAATAGAAGCAGGAGACTTAACAGAAGCAAAAAAATACGCCCATTTCTCACGAAGAGACCCAAGAAACCTAACTGGCCCGCAAATAGCCTCAGCAGTAATCGAATCCATGGTTGAAAACCTAACGGATTTCAAACTGTCACCCATCTTGTACTACGCTTCTTTCGGCGTTCCAGGTGCCGTTGCGTTCCGAGCCGTCAACACACTTGACGGAATGGTGGGCTTCAAAGACCCAGAGCACATCAACACAGGATGGTTCTCTGCAACCCTCGACACCATAGTCAACTACATTCCTGCGCGGCTAACAACAGTACTAATAATCGTAGCTGCAGCCATTTTAGGAGACGATTACAAGAGCGGTTGGGCAATTGCCCGTCGAGATCACGCTAGAGTTCCCAGCAGAAACCACGGGTGGCAAATGGCGGCCATAGCAGGAGCACTTCACGTGCAATTAGAAAAACCAGGCAAATACGTTGTTGGCGATCCGATTGAAGAGTTGACGCCGAAAAAAATAATACGGGCATTAAAAATTCGGAACGTAGCGATAGTTTTGTGCGTGCTTTTGGCGCTGCCAATATTCTTGCTGATAGGGGTTTACTTGCCGCTTCTGTGGGGAATCCCAATTTAACAGTCGTGCACAATTTCTTGAGCTACACAGAAGGACGCATTTTTCGAAACCTTTAAACATTCGGCTTTATGTATTTGCGCAAGACAGGCGTTAGGTGGGAAAGCAATGAAGCCTCATGTAGTCCTTGTGAATCCACCTTACCGAACTAAACCTCACCAGCATCCGCCTTTTCCACCCTTAGGCTTGGGGTATTTGGCTGCTGTTTTAGAAAAAAACCAGTACAAAGTGGAAGTAATAGATTGCCAAGCATCCAACCTCTCGTATGAAGAATTGAAACGTGAACTTAGTAAACGGCAACCCACCATAGTCGGAGCAACATCAACCACTCGTTTATACAAGTCTGCGTTAGAAGTCATAAAAATAGCCAAAGAAGTGCACCCGAACTGCTTAACGCTCATTGGCGGTCCACACGTTACGTTTTGGGATGAAAATGCCCTGAAAGAGTGCCCGCAGCTTGATGTGGTTGTGAGGAAAGAAGGAGAAAACACGCTGCTAGAACTGGTGCAGAAGCTGGACTCGGGAAAAAGTTACTATGACGTCATTGGCACAACCTGCAGGAAAGGAAAAGAAATCGTGCGGAACCCAGATAGACCTTACATAGAGAGTTTAGATGAGCTTCCGTTTCCAGCGCGTCACCTGTGGGATTTGGAGAGCATCAGGAAGGCTGAGGACATATTCTATTTAACGACAAGTCGCGGCTGCGTTTACTGGTGCGAATTCTGTGCGGCTGTCAGAATGTTCGGGCGAAAATACCGCATGAGAAGCGTGAAAAACGTGGTTGACGAGCTAGAGTTTCTTTACAAAACGTATGGCGCCACAGTGTTCACGTTTTGCGATGATGCGTTCACGGTTGATCAAGCTAGAACTGAAGAGTTATGCAGTGAAATTAGCAAGCGAGGCTTGAAGATTAAGTGGAACTGCGGAACCCGCGTTGACATGATTACGAGAGAGCTTTTGCTTGAAATGAAGAACGCGGGGTGCGTCTCCGTGTGGTTCGGCGTTGAGTCAGGCACGCAGCAAGTTTTGGATGAAATGAAAAAGGGAATTTCCCCTGAACAAACAATAAAAACGATTAAGTTGGTAATGGAGTTGGGGTTGAAGCCAGTTCCAAACGTGCTGCTCGGTTTCCCAGGCGAGACAGAAGAGACAGCTTGGAAGACGATAAGGTTCGCTGAGAAAGTAAGCCCTGACGAAATCGCCTTTTATAACATAGCTACGCCTTACCCGGGAACACCCATGTACGATCACGTTATCAAAAATGGTTGGTTGAGAGTAACTGACTTTGACCTTTACGATGCTACTACGCCGATTTTTGAGACGCCGACACTAAGCCTCAAGGACTTGGCTGAGTTGTATGATAAGGCTTTCCAAAGCTTCTACATGAGACCAAGCTACGTGTTTCGCATGTGGCGAAAAGGAACAGCACAGGGATACGGAGCAACAAAAAAATACTTCTTCTACCTTAAAAAAGCGATAAAATCCAAAGTTAGCCGTAGTTAAGTCTGCGGATTACCCTGTTTTTGAAATTCAAGCGGGTTTGCTATTTTTGGATTAAAAAAGAAAAGAAATGGGGATTTATTGGTGTCTTCCCGGCTGAAGCCCATACCAGGTCATTACTTTCGCAATAACAGGCACTATTACGCCTAAAGCAATGCTTGGCACGAAGGCTAACGTGAATCCGTACGCGATAGAGGAAGCGGTCACCTCTCCTTCAAGAGTTGTCCAGAGTCCATGAGCCATCATGCGTGGTGCCCATTTCAATACCGATGAGGAAGAAGCGCCTGCAAAGTCAAGTGCAAAGTTGTAGTTCATGAAGACTTGGATTACTGCAGTTATTATGGCCGATGTTAAGCCTGCGCCCACCATTCGTTTGAAGTTCGTTGATTTGTTGTTCAATGCTCCAGCCATGTAGCCGATGATTATTGCGTTAACCATGTAGAAGAGCATGCTTAGGTCGCCGTAGAAGTTGTGGTATATAGGATCATTAGGGTATATGTAGCCAAGGTACGCATAGTATCCATTGTAAAGCCCTGCGCTAGCCAGGTAATACGTGCCGCCCATGATGAAGCCTGCCGCGCCGCCTGCCCATTTATTCCAGAGCAATCCTAGTGCCAGCGGGACGCCGAGAACGATCATTTGAGCAAAGCCTTGGGTGAAAATGATAGCAATAGTGCCGCCTACACCTTCATATCCAAGTACATGGAATTGCCCACCAGGGTTTACATAGATTGCTAGAACTGCTATGAGTAGCACCAGTAACAATGGAATGACGATACCGTAGAGTATGTCAGATAGTTTAAATTTTTCAGGTTCCAATTTTTTTCCCTTTCTTCAAGTTATTGGTTGAACTATTATCGTTTGGGCATGTTAATAAATTTAATCCCCGACAGCCACATACAACACACTCGACATAAATAGAAAACAGAAAACAAAGGAGCGGCTACATTTTGTCATATGCCTTATTCATCAAAAGAGTTGGGAAAACGGGCATTCTTATATGTTGCATAATACAAAATAAGAGCAACGAGATGAAAGCAGCGCAACTTAGGTGCATGAAATGTCTAATGTGGTTGTTTCTTTGTCTGGAGGAAAAGACTCCACATACGCATTGTACGAGGCGCTAAAAGAAGGACTGAGCGTAAGTCATTTGCTGTTCATAAACACTGGTGGCAAGGCACATTTGGTGAACAGGTGGGTGCTGAAACTTGTGTCTGAAGCTGTAGAGATACCAGCAGTGACGGTTAACAAAGAGTTACCCGCAATACGGAAAGCCCTTAGAAAACTGAAGGCAGACACGCTTGTTTCAGGAGTTATGACAACGCCAGAGCATATGGATTGGTACCAAGAAGTATGCGCCCCAATTCAAGTAAAGCATTACGCGCCGCTCTGGGGAAAAAACCCCTTAAAAGCGCTTAACGAAATGAAACAGTTAGGGTTTCACATGTTAGTTATTGAAGTGAACACTGCCATAGGTTCCAGCGAGAACTGGCTGGGAAAAGAAATAGACGACCACATGCTTAGCGAACTTAAAGAACTTGAAAGCAAACGAAAGATTAATCCCATCGGTGAATGGGGCGAATACCACACGTTGGTTCTTGATTGCCCCATCTACAAGAAAAGGATAAACATCCTCAAATCAGAAATTAAATGGGAGAAAACTAAAGGCTACGTGGTAATTAAGAAGGCAAACCTGCAGCCGAAAACCGCGAAGGCCTTAACATGCACCTGTGTTCCGTTTAGGCTAAGAAGACAATTTTCGATAAACTACTCTTCCGCCCACGATAGTCATCTCCACAGCGATGTTTCCAATTTTGTTCGGCGGAACTGCCTGCGGGTCTTTGGAAAGCACTGTGAAGTCAGCTAATTTGCCTGCCTCAATTGACCCCTTAAGTCTTTCCTCAAAAGACGCGTATGCAGCGTTAACCGTGTACATGCGCAAAGCTTCATCCACTGTGATTCGTTCTTCTGGAAAGAACTCTCTTGTTACAGCCGCCTGAATTCCAGACAGGGGGCTTAACGGTTCCATTGGGCAGTCTGAACCGCCGACAACGCATATGCCCGTTTTGAGTAGTGTCTTTATGGGAAAAAGCCAGCGAGCCCTTTCAACGCCTAAGCGTTCAATCGCTGACCACACCGAAAATTCGGAAGCAACAACATTAGGCTGCACTGACACGAGCACTTGCTGTTTTTTTATGCGCGTTATTGATTCCTTGTTGAGAACCGCAGCTTGCTCTATGCGATTGCGTAAGCTTTTTCCAGATGCCTCGGTTGAAGTCGCTTCGATAGCGGTTAAAGCCGCATCTACTGCCTTGTCGCCCACGGCGTGGATTATCAGTTGGCAATTTGCTTTATGTATCCTATCTGCCAACTTGTTCAAAGCTTCTTGCGTGCAGAGTAAGCCCGTGTCTGACGCGTGGTCATCACTGTAAGGTTGAAACAGCGCCGCTGTTCTTGCAGCTAAGTAGCCGTCTGCGAAAATCACTGCGCCGCCAAACTTTAGCGTCTCATCCGTGAAGGCACAGCGCAGCTCGGAGCTTAATGGCGTATCTAAAAGGTTTGCGGGGATTATCACGTAAACTCTCAGGTTCAGCTTATCCTGAGCGTGAAGTTTTTGTATTATCGAAACTTCTACTGGCGATAAAACTATCCAGTGAATGGTAGTCACGCCTGCTTCCGCGATTTTCCTGCATGCTAAGCCAGCAGCGTCCAAAAGTTCTTCTTCGCTGGGTTCAGGAATCACTCGCCACACAAGGTTCATGGCGTCGTCTCGCAGAATCCCTGTTGATTCACCTGTTTCTTTGTTTCTGTCAACGCCACTGCATGGCATAGCGGTTGCCTGTTGGGGTACGCCCGCCAACTCTAACGCTTTGCTGTTCGCGACGCATATTTTTCCAGATTTGTGGTAAAAGACCGCAGGGTTGTCTGGCGAAACTGCGTCCAAATCAAAGCGTGTGGGAAGACGTTTCTCAGGAAAACGGTTGTGATCCCATCCTTTGCCCATTATCCATTTTCCCTTATGTGTTGCCCCTACGCGCTTGCTGAGGCAACACTGCATGTCCTTGACGGAGTCTGCATCTCCTAAGTCAATCCAAGTTAGAATCCTGCCGAAATCGGCAACATGAATGTGAGTGTCTATTAAGCCTGGAACCACCGTTTTTCCTCGCAGGCGGATTACTCTCGTGCTTTCTCCAATTAGCTTGCTAACTTCCTCATCTGTTCCTACTTGGATTATTTTGCCGTTTTTGATGGCTACTGCATTTGCATGAGGCTGGGACGGGTTCATGGTTAAAACGTTCCCGTTGAGTAACACTAAATCCGCCCGCGCCACAACATCACCCTTAACATCTGGCTTTTTATAGGTGGGTACGTGGTTAAAATTTTTGCTCAAGTTAACAATCTTGGTTCGCTTAGGATACGATTAAAGCTATTGAAGCGGAGCCTTTGCCTCTGTTGGCGATGAGCTGGATGTTTTGCGCCGCACAAAGAAGGCATAAGCAACTATGATAACAACAATCGCCACAACCGCTATTGCGACTATAGCGTAGTCAGAATCTGTTAATGGGGTCTCAGTTACGGGGGGAACTGAAGGTTCACTAATGGTGATAGTAGGAGCGTAACAGTATACGTTCCAATCGTTGTTTCCAACGTATAACCTTCCGCCGTAAATGGCTGGAGAAGACCAACTGCTTGACGGTGTAGTGGCAACCGCGAGTTTCTCCCCGCCTGTAGCGTTAAGAATGTATATGTGGCGTTGGCTGGTGACTACGTATATTTTGTTGTCGGAGTAGGAGGGCGAAACGTAAAGCTCGTCACCTGTGAAAAAGCTCCGGATATTTTGACCAGTTGAAGCGTTGACAGCGGTTATGCTGTACTTGTCTATTATCCAGAGTTCGCCGTCAACATAAATCGGAGCTGAAACTAGAAACTCGGTAGCAGATGGATCGGTGAAATTCCACTTGATGTCGCCAGTCGCCGCGTCTATCCCGTAAAACGTCCGCATGTTCGAGGATGCGAAGACCATGCCGTCTGCAACTGACGGGGAGCCCAGCATGTCTGAGCCGCCTGTGAATTGCCATTCATACGGAACAGTTTTTTTCCAGAGCAACCCGCCGTTGTTAGCGTCCACTTTGTAGATGGCAGCTGATGTAGGTTCTTGCGAATAGAAATAAACTGCACCGTCAGCTACAGCTGGCGAAGACATGACGGGTCCTTCAGTTTTGAAACGCCAGACAACATTACCATAGTTAGCATCAAGAGCGTACAAGTAACCGTCAATCGACCCAACGTAGACTTTGTTTCCGACAACGGTTGGGGAAGAAAGGAGAAGCACTGCTGACCCATAGGTAAATTCCGCCTTCCCATTGGCAAACGTTTTCCAAAGGAGAGTTCCCTTGTAAGCGTCAAGACAGTAAACGTAGCCGTCATCTCCGCCTGTGAAGACTCTGCCGTTTGCTACGGCTGGCGAAGACTCAATCGTGCCAAGAGTTTTGAATTTCCATATGAGATTCCCGCTCCACGCGCCGAGAGCATAGAGATACTTATCCTGCGAACCAACATAGACAATGCCATCGGACACGCTCGGCGAAGAGATAACTGCGCCGCCAGTTGTGAAATTCCAAGCAAAAGTCAAATTTGAAGGACCACCGTAAGCGATTGAGGAGTGCGCTGCATCCTTTCGGAACATCGACCACGGACTGGAATCCACCAACGGTGAACTCGCGCCTATAGCCCAAACTTGGTTTATTGTTGTGTATTCGCTTCCTGATACCGAGTCAACCGCCGTCGTCACGTTTCCAGGAATCAGGTACAAGCGGCCATACGCTACGGCGACGGATTCTCGTGGAGCGAAAGCTTCGATTGGAAGTTTCCAAAGGAGTTGTCCAGTGTAAGCATTCAAGCACGCAAATTCGGATATGCTTTCTATACCGCCGTATTGCGCGGCTTGCCCTGTTGTGGCGTAAATCTTCCCATCAACGACGGTGGGGCTTCCAGGCCATAGAAGGGAACCTGGGCCCTGGTACTTCCACACTAAATCGCCAGTGTCCACGTCAAGCGCGTAGAAGTAGCCGTCCTTGTTAAGTTCGTAAACCATTCCGTACGCGACTGCGCAGCTTGTTGTGAAGTACCCGTCGGTGTCGGGGGTGAACGTCCACATGATTTCGCCAGTTGTAGCATTGAAACAGTACATTGTGTTATCGTCTGTGCCGCCCCTGAGAAATCTTCCCTGATAGTAAGAGCCAGTGAAAATCATCGGCCCCTTTGTTAAGGTATCCCAAACAACTGCGCCTGATTTGGCGTCAAGAGCCATTTGATGACTCTGCATTGAGCCTGGAAACACCTTGCCGTCACCGTATGTTATTCCTGAACCGACCCGGGTTCCTCCTGGAACATAAGTTGTCCATTTCAGGGTTGGCGGCTTTGAAGGGTCAGAGAAACTCCAGGCTTTAACGTACGAGTCGACTTTGGTGTAGAACATTTTTTCTTCTGGGCTGTAAACGTTCGCGGTGAAAATCCCCGTGTCGGCAGAAAAATCTGTGCTGCTCCACAAGATGCGTCCTGTCTGTGTTTCTAGGCAGCTGCCTTCAACGACCATGCGTGCATCGTCGATTTTGTACACTATTGGCCATGTTCCACGCATGGGAACAGGTGTGTTCCAGATGACCTCTCCAGTTTCTCTGTTAAGCGCAAAAACTGAGGTGGTGGTTGCGACAAAAACCATGCCGTTGAACGCGGAAATGTAGCTTTGTATGCCTGTTATGTTTGCTTTCCAGAGTATGGCTGATGTAGCGGGAGCGGGACCAGTTGAAAAGCGCGAAAAAGACGAGTCGCCCATAAACTGGGGCCACTCGTATTGGAGCAAAATGTCGTCATTAGCTTTTCCGATGTTTTCGGGTGCTGTTGAAGCGTTCACGGTGCTTTCGCGAAGATTTGGAATGGCGATAAACGCGGGTAAGATTAGCAGCAGAGCCAAAACAGCCACGGCCCAGAGGTGCTTTAGGTTTTTCACTTTTTTAGCCTCAGAGAATTCACGAGTAAGATGTGTTATTAGCTGCATAAACCGTGTTTTCTCCATTATTAATGGTAGGCAGTATTCTGCTATAAGTTTTGCTGAGCAGAGTTGTTTGCTGGAGAACGGAAAATAGGGAGACGTCGCATAATCTTTTTTAGGACGCGTTCAACCTAGGTTAAATGATAAATTACTAAACAAAGTTAAAGGTGAATTCTATTTTGGCAAAAAAAGGGCCATTATTGATGACTTCTTGGAGAGCCACAGGAGCTTGCAATGCCCGTTGCCGATACTGTAATGTTGACGCGACAGGTGGAGCAGCGCCTAGGGAATTAAGCACGAAAGAAGCGTTGCGTTTAGTTGATGAAGTGTACAATTTTGGTGTCCGCTGGTTCGGTTTAAAAGGCGGCGAACCTCTGCTGCGGAAAGACATATTTGAAATAGTCAATTATGCCAAAAGCCGCGGTCTCAACGTGTGCCTGTTGACTAATGGCTGCTTTGTTGATGGCGAAATCTACGATAATTTGGTTAAGAATCAAGTTTGGACTTCTGTCAGCATTGATGGCCCTGAGGAAATAAATGATTCCTTGAGAGGCAAAGGCTCGTACAAGAAGGCGTTAGCAGCTATTCAGAAGTTATCGAAGGGAAAAATCTTGAATGGGTTGGCAGCGGCAATAACTTCTGTTAATTATAAGCATCTGGACCATGTTGCAGAGTTGGCGGAGGAATATGGCGCGAATTTTGTGTGGTTTAATCATTTGGTTCCAAGCGGAAGAGCGAAAGAAACAATGGAGTTAACTCCGACTCCTGAGCAATATGAGTGGGCTTTGAATCACATTTGGGATTTGTGCGTCAAGTACGAGGGCAAGTTTGACATACATGTGCATTGCCCGCATTTTGCACGTGTTGTGAAGCAAAGGAATATTCCTAACTTTCAGGAGTGGTACAACAACAAGTTTCATGGGAAATGCACTTACTTTGCTTTCGGCGGGTACATTAGCGTGACTGAGAACGGTGATTTGATACCGTGTTTCTACACTGACCTGCGGCCTCTAGAGGCAATGAAGCTTGGAAATATAAGGCAGAAGAGTTTGACGCAGGTTTGGGAAGAAATGAAGAAGTCGCCTTATTTCAGTAGTTTCAGAAATAGAAGCGTTCTTAAAGGAAAATGCGGAGTCTGCGAGTACCGCGAAATATGCGGCGGCTGCAGGAACAGGGCTTACGCTTACACGGGCGACATATACGAGTCGGATCCAGCATGTGCTTACGTGCCAGAGAGTATGAGAAAAAAGTAAGGCTTAACCTGATTCGGTCTCTTAAACTCAGCAGAGCCTTTCAGCAAAAAGGGAAAATGGAATGAAAAGGAGAACAATTACCTGTTTAGCAGTGACCGCGCTATTTTTGGTCACGTTTTTTTTCATTAACAGTTTTTCCAATGCGCAATCGGCTGAAGATTCGTGGCCTATGTGGCGTCATGACTTAGCGCATACGGCTAATTCGGATTCAGTAGCGCCGAGCACAAATCAGACTTTGTGGAAGTTTAACACTGGGGGTCAAGTGGGTTCGCCTGCCGTTGCTGGCGGCGTAGTTTACGTAGGCTCATACGACCACAAAATATACGCTTTAGATGCTGCTAACGGCTCTTTGATGTGGAGTTACATGACAGGCGGAATAGTGGTTTCTTGTCCCGCGGTTGTGGGCGGCGTGGTCTACGTGGGTTCAGAGGATAACATGCTTTACGCGTTGAACGCAACTAACGGCAATCAAATATGGAATTACACCACTGGCTATTATGTGGACTCAGACCCTGTTGTTTCGAATGGCGTAGTCTACGTGGGTTCTGAGGACAAGAATGTTTACGCTTTAGATGCTGCGACTGGTGCATATCTGTGGAATTACACGACGGAGGGGCAGATTATGTTGTCTTCGCCTGCTGTGGCTAACGGCGTGGTTTACATAGGCGCATTAGACCACAAAATATACGCGCTAGACGCTGCAACAGGCGCGCTACTGTGGAACTATACCACAGGCGATAACGTGGTTTCTTCTCCAGCGGTGGCTGACGACGTAGTTTACATAGGCTCATTAGACGACAAGATTTACGCTTTAGATGCTGCTAACGGTAAACAATTATGGAATTACATAACAAGGGGCGATGTGCTTTCTAATCCAGCCGTTGCCAACGGCGTGGTCTACGTGGGCTCGTTAGACAAAAAAGTCTACGCCTTAAACGCTACCACAGGTGAATTCATATGGCGGTACGAAACAGGTGGGAGTGTGGTTTCTTCTCCTGTGGTTGTCAACGGCGTAGTCTATGTAGGCTCTTGGGATGGCAGGCTTTATGCTTTGGATGCGGCTAACGGCAGCTACCTGTGGAATTATGCAACTGATGATATTGTGATTTCGCGCCCTGCTGTGAGCAACGGCGTTGTTTACGTGGGCGGTTGGGATGGCAGGCTTTACGCCTTAGACGCGGCTAACGGCGATTACCTGTGGGGTTATGCCACGGGTGGGAAAGTGGATTCTTCTCCCGCTGTTGTCGACGGCATCGTTTACGTGGGTTCGTTAGACCACAAAATATACGCACTAGACGCTTCGACGGGCATGGTGGGCTTCGATTGGGAGTTGCATAATAATGTCATATGGAGTTACACGACAGGCAGCCAAGTTTTGCTGTCTTCGCCCGCTGTGTTTGATGGGGTTGTGTACGTGGGGTCGTACGACCACAAAATCTATGCGTTGAATGCTACGACGGGCGCGTATAAATGGAGCTACACGACAGGCAGCTATGTGGTTTCGTCTCCCGCTGTCATTAATGGCATGGTTTACGTGGGCTCGCAGGACAACAAAGTTTACGCCTTAAACGCTGCGACAGGCGAATATGTGTGGAGTTATGCAACAGACGGCAAGATAGTTGTTTCCTCGCCCGCAGTGGCGGACGGCGCGGTCTACGTCGGCTCATTAGACCACAGAATATATGCACTAAATGCTGCAACAGGCGCACTAATTTGGAACTACACAACAGATGACATGGTGGTTTCTTCGCCTGCTGTTGTCGATGGCGTTGTTTATGTGGGCTCACAGGACGGCAAGGTTTACGCTTTAAACGCGGTTGACGGCAAACAAGTATGGAACTACACGACAGGCGCTCCAGTTTATTCTTCGCCTGCTGTTGCCAAGGGCGTAGTTTACATAGGCTCGCAGGACAACAAAGTATACGCCTTAAACGCCACAACAGGCGAATACAAGTGGAGCTACACGACAGGCGGCAAAGTGGATTCTTCTCCTGCAGTGGCTGATGGCGTTGTTTATGTGGGCTCATCCGACCACAAAATCTATGCTTTGAACGCTGTGACAGGCGAGTACAAATGGAGCTACAAAACAGGGGATATGGTGGTTTCTTCGCCTGCCGTTGTCGATGGCGTTGTTTATGTGGGCTCATATGACCATTGTGTTTACGCTTTTGGCGCGTCACAGGAACCTACAGAGGTCATTCCGCAGTGGGTATTGCTCATTACTTTTTCTCTAGCGATACTGTTGATAGTCGTGTTGGTGGTTGTTCTTTACAGAAGAAAACGCAGAGCATAGCCTATACTGTTTTGGGGTGCAATCGGAAAGAATATTATTTGAAAGCGGCTATTGGATTGTGAACTGAAATGAAACGTAAATATGTCCTGTCCACTTTTCTCGTTGCGCTTATTATTGTGTTGCTTTTTGCAGTGATTTACTCTTGCCTGAACAGCCGCCCTAGTTCTGGGCAGGTGGACGTTTTTGTAGGCGTCGACGTGGCACATGGCAACGTAACGAGTTTAAAAGAGCGCGTTGATGAAGTTAAAGCGTACACTAACTTTTTTGTGATAGGAAGCAGTGGTATTACCACTGATAGCGCCAAGCTTGACGATGTTTGCCAGTATCTTAGTGACAGCGGGCTTAACTTCGCAACTTACACGCATACAACTAATAACTCAGACATAGCGTTCAACCAGTCTGAATGGATTAACTACGCCAAACAAAAATGGAATAGCCGTTTCTGGGGGTTGTATACTTATGATGAGCCTGGAGGACACCAAATAGACCGCGACGACCCTTTCATGGTGATAACAGAGGCGAGCAACTACTCTGATGCAGCTAACAAGTACGTCGAAAACTTGACCAGAATCTTATCGGAGTTTAAAATTTACGATTTGCCCTTGCTGACATCTGACTATGCGCTTTACGAGTTTGATTACAGGGCAGGTTACGACGTGGTTTTAGTCGAATACGCTTGGAACCACAGT
>Ga0214473_10004746_pt1 | contig 16308 bp, 14 predicted proteins | sample RVTome_7_FD_203509 | JGI IMG/M metagenome (GOLD analysis project Ga0214473, IMG submission 203509) | Soil microbial communities from uranium-contaminated site in the Upper Colorado River Basin, Wyoming, United States - RVT98D197 | ecosystem: Environmental > Terrestrial > Soil > Contaminated >... | reverse complement strand
CGCGTACCGCTCCTTCAGCACGGCCAGCAGCTCGGAAGTGGGGGTTCTCCCGCCGCGGATATCCGTGTAGTAGCGCTCGATGTCATCGGGTCCGCTCGCGGTCCCGTACGCCATCACGAGCACGCCTATCGGTTCGCTCTCGCTCATGCCGACAGGATACGGACGGTGGGGACAGGCGGAGCGGGAGGGGTGGGATTCGAACCCACGAGCGGGTTGCCCCGCTAACGGTTTTCAAGACCGTCGCCTTCGTCCGCTCGGCCACCCTCCCGCGGGGGAGTCTAGTGGCCCGAACCCATGCATCGTCGTGCGGCAACGTGGCTCGGAGGCCTGCGTCGCCGATGCTGCGTACCATGGGCACGATGCCCGACGGAACGCCGCGCGACCCGCGACTCGAAGGCTGGAGCGAGCAGCTCTACCAGAGCTTGGTCGAGCACGTCCCGGCCCTCGTGTACATCGACTCGAACGACCAGCGCCCGGACTCCCTGTACCTCAGCCCCCAGGTCGAGGAGCTCCTCGGACACCCGGCGGCGACCTACCTCGCCGACCCGACGATGTGGTACCGCCAGGTCCACCCTGACGACGTCGAGAAGATCGCGCGGACGTGGCGCGAAGCCAGGGAGCAGGAGCGCTCGTTCGAGTGCGAGTACCGCATGGTCAGGACCGACGGCGCCGTCGTATGGCTCCGGGACGGCGCGGTCCCGGTCCGGGACGACGATGGTCAGGTCGTGTTCTGGCAGGGGGTCCTGCACGACATCACGGCCGCCAAGCGGCACGAGCGGGAGCTCCGCGAGGCGCACGAGCGATACAGAGCCCTCGTCGAGAACCTCCCCGCCGTGGTCTACATCGTTGCGCCCGACGACGACCGCCGGACCCTGTACGTGAGCCCGCAGGTCGAGCGCGCCCTCGGCTACACCCGGCGTGAGTGGCTCGATCAGCCGGACATCTGGATGGAGCTGCTCCACCCCGACGACCGGGAGCCAGCGCTCGCCGCGCTCGACGACCACAACCAGACCGGCGAGCCGTGGAGTCGCGAGTACCGGCTCATCGCGAGCGACGGCCGCGCCGTCTGGTTCCGCGACGTCGCCGCGTTGGTCCGCGACGCCGCGGGGCGGCCGCGGTACTGGCAGGGTCTCCAGCTCGACATCACCGAGCTGAAGGCCGTCGAGGCCGAGCTGCGGCAAGCGCGCGACGAGCTCGAGCGCCGCGTCGAGAGCCGCACCGCCGAGCTCAGGGAAGCCAATGAGCTCATGTCCCTCGAGATCGGCGAGCGGCGGCGGGCCGAGGCGGAGCTCGCGGACGCCGAGCGCCGCTACCGGGCCCTCGCCGAGCAGATCCCCGCCGTGACCTACACCTGGGCGGTCGGTGGCGACCTCTCCCAGGCCTACGCGAGCCCGAGGCTCGAGGAGCTGCTCGGCTACACGCCCGCCGAGTGGACGGGGTCGGACGAGTTCTGGATCTCGAGGGTCCACCCGGACGATCGGCAGGCCGTCCTGGCCGCGACGCTGCGCTCGGGAGCGACCGGGGAGCCGCTCAGCATGGAGTACCGGTACCTCCACCGGGACGGCCACATCGTCTGGGTGCAGGACGAGGCGGTGATCCTCTCCCGCACGCCCGACGGACGCCCGTGGCTGTTCCAGGGCTTCATGCTCGACATCACGGCCCGCAAGGACGCCGAGGCGAAGGCGACGGAGTCCGAACTCCGCTACCGGGACCTCGCCGAGCAGTTGCCCGGCATCATCTACGTCCTCGAGATGCGCCCGGACGCGCCCGGCTTCCTCGTCACCTACGTCGGACCGCAGATCCGCGAGATCCTGGGGCTCGAGCCCGAGGCTTGGCGCACGGACCAGGACTGGCTGGCGAGCGTGCATCCCGACGATCGCGACCGGATCACCGCCATGGCGGTCGAGCAGGCCGTCTCCGGGGAACCGTGGCTCGCCGAGTACCGGTTGCTGCACGCGGACGGCTCCCTCGTCTGGGTGCGCGACCGCGGACGCGTGCTCGAGCGGGACGCCTTCGGTCACCCCCGTCTCCTCCAGGGCCTCGCCGAGGACATCACCGACGAGATGGTGGCCGCCGACAGCGCGCGCGAGGCGCAGGACCGGTACCGGGCCCTAGTCGAGCAGGTCCCGGCGATGGTCTATATCGAGGCACCCTCGGACGAACCGGGCAACAGCCCGTTCCTGTACCTGTCGCCCCAGACGGAGGCGATCGTCGGCTACACGATCGAGGAGCTCATGGCCGACCCGTCGCACTTCGGACGGGTGCTCCACCCGGAGGACCGCGACCGCATCCTCGCGGCCAATGCCCGAGCCGACGAGACCGGCGAGCCCTTCGACGAGGAGTACCGCATCATCGCCAAGGACGGCCGGACGGTGTGGCTCCATAGCCGGGCGGCGCTCGTCCGGGACGCAGCCGGGCGCCCTCGCTTCTGGCAGGGCGTCGCGCTCGACGTGACCGAGCGTCGGCACGCACAGGAGAGCCTGCGGGCCCTCGAGCAGCAGTACGAGGACCTCGCGGGTCGGGCGTTCCCCACGCTCGGACTCGACGCGGACTGACCCCCGGGCCGCTCCGCCCGACGGCTACGCGCGAGGGCGGAGCTCTCGCACCGACCCGGGCAAGTACGGATGGAGCGCCGTCGGCAGCGCCACCGAGCCGTCCTCGCGCTGATGGTTCTCGAGGATCGCGATGAGCGTGCGCCCGATCGCGGTCGCGGTGCCGTTCAGCGTATGGAGCACCTCGACGGTCCCGTCGGTGCGCCGGACCCTGGTCTGCAGGCGTCGTGCTTGGTAGTCGGTGCAGTTCGAGCAGGACGTGAGCTCGCGGTAGCGCCCCTGCCCGGGCAGCCAGACCTCGATGTCGTACTTCTTGGCCGCCGCGCCGCCCAGGTCCCCGGCGGCGATACTCACGACGCGGTAGGGCAGCTCGAGGTTGTCCACGATCTCCTCCTCGATCCCCACCATGTACTCGTGCTCGTCCCACGAGTCCTCGGGGCGCGCGAAGCTGAACATCTCGACCTTGTCGAACTGGTGGACGCGGAACATGCCGCCCATGTCCTTGCCGTACGTGCCGGCCTCGCGCCGGAAGCAGGTCGAGTACCCCGCGTATCGCATCGGGAGATCGGACTCGTCGAGGATCTCGCCCATCCGGTACGCGGCGAGCGGCACCTCCGAGGTTCCGGCCAGGTACAGGCCGTCCTCGGTCGTGACGTAGATGTTCACCTCGTCGGTCGGCAGGAAGCCGGTGCCGTACATCGCCTCCTCCCGCACGAGAACCGGCGGGATGAACGGCGTGAACCCCTTCGCCGCAAGGATGTCGAGCGCATGCCGCACCAGCGCGAACTGCACGTAGACGATGTCGCCGAGCAGGTACACGAACCGCGAACCGCTCGTCCGCGCGCCTCGCTCGGTGTCCAGGATGCCGAGCAACTCACCGAGCGCGAGGTGGTCCCGCGGCTCGAACCCGAACGCCGGCGGTTCGCCGCGGCGGCGGACCTCGACGGCGTCCTCGTCGGTGAAGCCCTCGGGTGCGCTCTCGTGCGGGATGTTCGGCGTCTCGGCGAGGACCGCCGCGAGCGCGGCTTCAGCCTCCGCGAGCTCCGGCTCCAAGCCGTTCAGCTCCGCGGAGACCGAGCTCACCTCCGCAATGAGGGCCTGCTTCTCGTCGCCCTGTGCCCGCCCGATCGCCTTCGACGCGCGGTTCTGTGCGGCGCGGAGCTCCTCGACGCGCGCGGTCAGCTTCCGCCGGCGCTCGTCGAGCTCGAGGATGCGGTCGACCGCCGGCGCCAGGTCCCGCCGCGCGAGACCGCGACGAAACGGCTCGGGATCCTCGCGGATCGCCTTGACGTCGAGCACTAGCCGACCTTCTCGGGCTCCGGCCGGGACTCTGGCTTCGCGGGAACGGACGGGGCTTGGCCCGGCGGGGGCTGGTCCATGATGCTCTGGCCTTGGAACGTCGCGCCCTCCTCCACGACCAGGACCTTCGACGTGATGTTGCCGTCGACCCGGCCTCCGCGGGAGATCTCGGCGCGACCCTTCACGACGATGCTGCCCTTGAAGCGACCGGCCACCGCGACGTTCTGCGCTCGGATGTCCGCCTCGACCTGGCTCTGGGGGGACAGCATCACGTCGCCATCCGCGTTGATCTGCCCCTTCACCTGCCCGTCGATCCGCAGGGAACCCGCCGAGACCACCGTGCCCTCGAGCTTCGCGCCCTGGCCGACGATCGTGACCTCCCCGCCCTGCTGCTCTGCCATCCCTCGTCCCCCCGTCTCCGGTGGTGCCTCCGCCTCCGATGCCGCCTCCGCGTCCTCACGTCGCCAGATCATGTCGCCTCCACCGCGTCCCGGGGCCGCGCGAGGGCTTGCCGGATCGCCTCCTCCTCTTCGGTGGACAGGTTGTAGCCGCTCCGGCCGTCCACGATCGGCTTCGCGTACACGCGCGTGTCCTGTCGCCCGTTGATCGAGGTGATGACGACCCCGTTGCCGTGGTCGTCGAGGAGCGCGCAGGAGAAGGAGAGCCGGCCACCCACGTCCTCGAACGCGTCGTACCGCACCAGTCCGACGTGGCGGACCGCGCCCTCGATCAACTGCCGCTGTCCCTGGTCGGTCGCATGCAGCGATCGGACGGCCGCTTCCAGACGCTGGATCCCGCGTGCGTGACCCTCCAGGATGCCGCGCAGGGCGTCGTCGAGATGGATCGGTCCGTGCGGCTCGGCGCGACGTCGCCCCTGACCGAGGGCGGTGAACACGAGCGCCAGCCCACCGAGTCCGAGCGCGATGAGGACCAGCAGGGTGAGCGTCTTGTCCGAGAACGTCACGGTGCGAACTCCCCCGAGAAACGGGCATCTACCTGGGGTTCTGCGAGGCTCTAGACTATACGACCTCAGCGGGGGACTCGGGCATGAGGATCGCGTACTTCGACTGTATCGCCGGGATCTCAGGCGACATGGCGCTCGGCGCGCTCGTCGACGCGGGTGCCGACTTCGAGCGGGTACGGGCGCACCTCGTGAAGCTCCCGCTCGAGCCGTTCGATCTCGAAGTCACGGAGGTGGACCAGCAGGGGATCCGCGCGCTGCGCGTCAGTGTACGCACCGCCTCGGTCGGGGTGATCCGAACGTACGCGAGCATCCGCGCCCTCCTCGACGGCGCGGACCTCCCTCCCGAGGCACTTCGCCTGTCGCACCGCATCTTCCGCGTCCTGGCCGAGGCCGAAGCGAAGGTCCACCGCAAGGACACCGAGGCCGTCACGTTCCACGAGGCCGACGCGGTCGACTCGCTCGTGGACGTCGTGGGAACCGCGCTCGCGCTCACGTTCCTCGGCGTCGAGCGGGTCTTCGCCTCGGCCGTGCCGACCGGCCTCGGCATGGCACGGACCGAGCACGGCGCGATGCTGATCCCGTCGCCCGTCGTCATCGAGTTGCTGAAGGGCGTACCCGTCTACTCGAAAGGCGCCGCCGCAGAGCTCACGACCTCGACCGGCGCCGCGATCCTGGCCGGGACCGTCGAGGGCTACGGCGAGCTGCCGCCGCTCGTGGTGGAATCGGTCGGCTACGGGGCGGGGACGCACCGGCTGGACTTCCCCGACGTCCTGCGGGTGCTCGTGGGGCACGAGGGAGCGCTCGAGCCGGCGGTCCCGCTCCGGTCCCTCACCTGAGCCGGGCTCCTCTCAGTTCACTCATCCGGGGGAACCCCCGACGCCTCAAGGGGACCAGCTCGAGCCCCGATACCACTCGCGAGGGTCATTGGCACGCGCCGGCTCGCGTGTCATAAAGGGGAAACGATGCTGCGGCTCCTGCTCATCAGCCTCGTGGCAGCGATCGCCCTCGGCCTCTTGGCCGGGGGGCGGCTCACGAACCTGGGCGAGACCCGGTTCCGTCTCGGCTGGGTCGGCCTGGCCGGGGTCGTGCTGCAGTTCCTGCCGCTGAAGGGCAACCTTGGGGACCTCGTGCTCACGCTCTCGTTCCTGTGCCTGTTCGTCGTGTGCGGGGTGAACTGGCGCCTGCCCGGCTTCGTGCTGATCCTCGTCGGTCTGTGGATGAACTTCGTGGTCATCACCGTGAACCAGGGCATGCCCATCACCCGCCAGGCCATCGTGGCCTCGGGCCAGGCCGACACCATCTCGGAGCTGAAGACCCTGGACAGCCCCAAGCACCACCTGAAGGTCTCGGACGACCAGCTCGTCTTCCTCGGGGACATCATCGGGATCGGACCGCCGATCCGGCAGGCCGTGAGCATCGGGGACCTGGCCGCCCTCGTCGGGGTGGCCTGGTTCGTGGCCCTCGCGATGCGTCGTCAGCCGCGGCGGGCGCTCCAGCCCTCGGCCGAGTCGGCGACTTCCGGGATACGGCCCGACGAGGCCAGGCCGCAGGCCGACGTGATCGCGGCCGGCGGGCCGTGGGTCGTGACCGCCGCGGAAGGGCCGTAGGCATGGAGCAAGACGCCGCGCCCACCGGGCACGACCCGGAGCGCGACAACTGGCGGTCGAACCTCTTCCAGACGCTGGTCGTCGTGCCGGTGATCGTCTACCTCGCCGTCACGCTTCCGCCTCAAGACGACGAGCTGTTCCGGATCTCGGTGCTGCTGTTCGTCCTCACGGTCGCGGCCGTCGACCTCATCCCGGTCCCGGCCTGGGGCGGCATGCAGCTCTCCCTCAGCTTCCCGATCCTCCTCGGTGTCGCGATCGTGTACCCCCCCTCGGTGGCGGCCGTCGTCGCGCTCCTCGGCTCCTTCGATCCGCGCGAGCTCCGGCTCGAGATGCCACCGCTGCGCGCCGTGTTCAACCGAGCGCAGATGGCGGCCTCGACCCTGGCGGGCAGCGCGGTGTTCCACCTGGTCGCCGAGGCCGACGGGCCGGTCAGTGGTCTCGTCCTCGGCGTGGTCGTCGCGGCGATCGCCGCATACGCGGTGAACGCGCTCAGCGTCGCGACGCACCAGGCGCTGTTCCGTGGCATCGGGGTCGCACAGGTCCTGCGCAAGATGCACGGCGCGGCGCCGTACGAGTTCCTCCTCTCGTACATCGGGCTCGGGCTCTTCGGCGCAGTGATCGCCCGCTTCTTCGTGACCGAGGGCTTCTGGTCGGTCGTCGTGTTCCTCGGCCCGCTCGTCTTCGCTCGACAGATGTACTTCCGGAGCCGAGGGCTCGCCGACCGCCTCGCCGAGCAGAACGCGCTCCTCGCCGAGCAGGCCGGCCGCCTCGAGGCGCTGCTCGAGAAGGAGCACCACACCGTCGACGAGCTCCGGCAGCTGAACCGGATGAAAGGCGAGTTCGTGGCGGTGGTCTCGCACGAGCTCCGCACCCCGGTCACCGCGCTCATCGGCTACGCGAAGACGCTGCGCCAACCGGAGTTCGCGAACGACGTCATGATGCGCGAGGAGTTCCTCGAACGGATGGAGCGCCAGAGCGACCGACTCCTGCGCCTCGTCGAGAACCTGCTCACTGCCTCGAGGATCGAGAGCCAGCAGCTCCCCCTCGCGCTCGGGCGCGTGCTGTTCGAGGACCTCGTCCGTGAGGTGGTCGAGAGCCTGGCCACCGACGCCAACCGGGTCCACGTCCAGATCCCGAACGACCTGCCGGTCCTCACGACGGATCGGCAGCTCCTCTCCCGGGTGCTCCAGAACCTCGTGGACAACGCCCTGAAGTACTCGCCGGCTGGATCGCCGTGCGAGCTCGAGGCGGCCGCGCGCGACCGCTCGCTCGTGTTCTGGGTGCAGGACTACGGGATCGGCATCCCGGACGACGAGCAGCCGAGGATCTTCGATCGCTTCTACCAGGTGGACCAGTCGAGCACGCGCACCTTCCGCGGCGCGGGGCTCGGCCTGTCCCTCGTCCAGGACCTGCTCCGTCACCTCGGCGGGACGATCGAGGTGCGAAGCGTCGAGGGAAAGGGGAGCCGGTTCACGGTGATGTTGCCCGTCCGGCACCCGAGCCTGGAACAGCAGGCGGCGACCGGCGTGCCCGATGGGCTCAGCGCCGGCGCCTGATCGTCCTCCTCAGCCGGCGGGCCGATCCTGCGCCATCGTGCGGAGGTTCACCACATGCGCTCGCGGGTCCGCCCCGTGCTCACACGCCATCGGGTCCTCGCAGGGCGGATTGCCCTCCATCGTGAAGAAGTTGAACCGGCAGTCCGGGCAGAAGACGTCGAGCTCCTCGGGCAGGTACGGGCAGTCGCCCCACGAGCACGAGCGCACTCCGTCCCCGGTGAAGATGTCGAACCCGCAGCCGGGACACTGCTGGAACCCTTCCCACTTGGCCATCGCGCGCCTCCCGACCTCAAGTGGTACGCCCGTGGGCTGATGTGTCAGAGGGCCGAACGTCCCGTCGGTGGGGGCCCCCTTCGGCCCCGAGCGCACGGCGCGCCGCAGGCTCATGGCTCAGCTCGAGCGGCGTACAGCAGCCGGCCTCGAGCGGTGGCCCGTGGCTGGGGGGACGGTGACTGCCTCACCCTGGGCGAGGCGTCGGTCGACCGCGGCGACCTCGGCGAGCGAGGTCTGCTGGAGCGTCGAGCGGATGGCCTCGGAGGCCTTCACCCACGTCGGGTGCAGGGCGCAGACGTTGTCCCAGTGGCAGGGACCGCCGCGCATGGGGCACCGTCGCGAGCTCAGGTACCCCTCGGCGGCCTCGATCACCTCGAGCACCGGGATCGAGGCCGGCTCTCGTGTGAGTCGGTATCCGCCGACGCGCCCGGCCTTGGACTCGGCAAGCCCCGCCTTCGCGAGCACGCCGAGGAGCTGCGGGGTGTAGGAGGGCGGGAGCGCCATCGCGTCGGCGACCTCGCGGATCTTGCTGTAGGTCCCGGCTCCGTCCCAGGTGCGGGCCAGGTAGATCGCCGCTCGGACGACATAGTCGCCCCGGCTGGACAGGGTCAGGTCCACGGGTCAAGTCTACTCGTGACGTTGAGCCTGCGCCCCAACGTTGAGTTCGTAGCTCAAGTTGTCTGTCCTCGGCCGACTCGCGCCCGCGACGCGCGCGACGGTGAACCCGATGGCCGGCCAGATGGAGGGCGGGACGCCGCAGGTAACCGGGATGCCGCACCCGGAGTAGGTCGGCGCTCCTACGTGCCGCCGATCGATCTCTTCGTCTGGTCCGCGTGCCACGTGAGGTCCATCGCCTCGAAGCGTGACACGGCCCGGAGGGTCAGCCCGCTATCACCCCGAGCCGACCCGAGGGCCCGCAGCGTGAACGGCTCGAGGTAGGACCCGGGGATCACCAGCGCGGGAGCCTCCGCTTCGATGTCGTCTCGTCTTCCGAGCGCGACGAGCGCGTCGAGCCGTGTGGCGAGCCCCTCGACGTCGTCGAGCCCTTGGGGGCTCCATGTGCCGAGCGTCCGCTCGACCTCGGCCAGGTCACCTCGCGCGAGCGCGATCTCGATCTTGATCCTGGGAGACCACGCGCCGTAGCCCTCCATCCGGAGATCCGCAGCGACCTGCTCGAGGCGTCGCGCCTCTTCCTCGGCTCCGAGATGCACGTGCGCGAGGGCGCACGTGAGCAGCACCGCGGCATCCAGCGCGCACGGCGTGTCGACGTTGGCGGCGACCGCCGACTCCGCTCGCGCTGTCAGGTCACGGACGGCCTCCCAGCGACCGGCGACCGACTCGACGTAGGCGTGCTGGAACGCAGCGTGCAGCCGGTGATGCGGTGACAGCGTGCTCGTCGCATCGTCGTACCTCTGGGCGAGCTCGCGGGCCTCCAGCAGCCTCCCGACGTAGACGAACGAGCTCAGGCTGTACCCGAAGACCAACGCGATGTGATCCGGATCGGTCAGATCCGGCACGAGATCGAGCCGCTTCCTCGACCACTCGACGCCCTCGCCGTAGTCGCCTCGGGCCATGGCGGCCCCCGCGAGGGCGTCCAACGCGAACGAGCGGAGCTCGACATCGTCCGATCGCTCGGCGATCTCGAGCGCCTCCCGTGCGAACCCCTCGGAACCCTCCGGCTCCTGATAGGCGCGCCCGAGCAACGCCTTCGCTCGTGCGGACGATCCCGGCTCGGCCAGCGCGAGCGAGCGGTCGATCCATCCATCGACGAGCCGAGGATCCGGCTTGCGTTTCCACATCCCGCTGCGCAGAGCGGTCTGGAACGCGAGGTCCGCGTAGACGTCTGCGAAGGTCGACGGGTCGACCGCTGTCTCGAGTGACTCCCGCATCGCGGTCCAGAACGCCTCGCCGTCGTACTTGAGGATGTTCGCGCGACCCACCGCATGCCAGAGGATGGCCCGCCGCTCCGGGTCCGTCTCCAGTTCGATCGCACGGTGGAGCAGAGCGAGGCCGTCCTCGATCTCCATCCGGCCGATCGCGAGGTCGGCCGCTTGACGGAGCCACCAGAGAGCCCGCCTGCGAAGCTCGGCCAGCTCCTCCTCTCGGCCACCCCACGCGAGGTCCACATCCTCGGGCCGGACCGCCTCCGCGTAGTGGTGTGCGAGGAGGGGCGCGAACTCGTCCCGCCCATGCCCGGCCCGCTCGAGCCACCCGGCGAAGGCTGCGTGCATCTGCGCCCGCCTGACCTTCGGCAGGCTGGCGTACGCGACCTCGCGCGTCAGCGCGTGTTTGATGGCGTACTCGCGGTCCCCGGAGATCGAGGAGCCGGACCGACGGCGGATGAAGTCGCGCTCCTCGAGGACCCGCAGGTCCGGCTCCCCTTCGGTCACCAACTCGTACACGGGACCCGCCCAGAAGATCCGTCCGATCACCGACGCGGCTTGGAGTCCCTGCTTGTCGGCCGGTTCCAGCAGATCGACCCGGGCGGCCACGACCGCCTGCACGGTGTCCGGGACGGTGAAGCCCGGCGGCAGTCCCGCCAGGCTCCACGAGTCGCCTCCTCGGGTCAGCAGCCCGAGATCGATCAGGGTCCCGAGCACCTCCTCGACGAAGAAGGGGTTTCCCTCGGCGCGCTGGATGACGACCTCGCGAAGCCCGGGCGGGAGGGCCCCTCCGAGCAGTCCGTCCAGCATGCGCACCGCGTCCTCCGTCGAGAGCGCTTCCAGCGCCACCGTCGTGCCTGGCCGCCGAGCACCCCACCCGGGCCGGCTCTCGAGCAGCTCCGGACGAGCCGTCGCCAGCATGAGCACCGGCCCGCGGGTGTCGGCCACGAGCCGCTCCAGGAGGTCGAGCAGGAGCTCCTCTCCCCAATGGACGTCCTCGATGAGCATCACGAGGGGCCGGTCGGCGGCGATCTCCTCGAGGAACTCGACCCACGCATCCTGGAAGCGGTCGCGCGCGGCGAGCGGGTGGAGGCCGTGGGCCACGTCCAGCCCGAGCGTGAGGCCCAAGATCTCGCGAGACCCGAGCGCCTCGAGCACCGACGCCGAGGGCTCGCTCTCGGAGATCCCGAGATGTTCCCTCAGCACCTCCGCCAGCGGCCAGTACGTGACGCCCTCGCCGTAGGAGAGACACCGTCCGGTCCTGCGCAGCGGCTCCGGAGATCGGCCGCCGAGCCGTTCCCAGAACTCGCGGAGGAGCCTGGTCTTCCCGACGCCGGCATCCCCGAGGATCGTCACGAGGCGAGGCTCGCCGCCGGCCTCGGCCTCCCGGTAGGCGCGCTCGAGGATCTCCATCTCCTCGTCGCGTCCGACGAAGGCGCGGTGAAGACCCAGGACGCCTCGCGGTCTCATGAGGGACAGCGCCCGCAGGAGCCGGCGGCACTCGACGCCCCCGGGTTTCCCCTTGGCCTCGATCGACCGGGGCTCGGCGAACTCGAACGCGCCGCGCACGAGGGCAACCGTGCGCTCACCGACGAGGATCTCGCCCGGCTCGGCCGCCTGCTCCAACCGCGCCGCGACGTTGACCGGATCGCCGGTGACGAACGAGCTCCCTTCTCGCGGCCTGCCGGCGACCACCTCGCCCGTATTGACGCCGATCCGCAGGGTGAGGACCCCGCCGGCGAGCTCGTGCAAGCGTCTCCGCATCGCGATGGTCGCATGCAACGCCCGCTCGGCGTGATCCTCGAGCGCGGCCGGAGCGCCGAATGCCGCCATCACCGCGTCACCGGCGAACTTCTCGACCGTCCCTCCGGCGGTGCCGATCTCGTCGGCCATGGCGTCGTAGAAGCGCTCGAGCAGCGCCCGCGTCCGTTCCGGGTCCTGCGACCCCGCAAGCTCCGTCGAGCCCACGAGGTCGGCGAAGATCACGGTCGCAAGCTTGCGCTCGGACCCCTCCTGCGTCTCGTCGAGAGGAGCAGCACACGCAGGGCAGAATCGTGCCGCCTCAGGTGCGGCGGATCCGCAGGCTCCGCAGGTGACCATCCACGAATCCTAGGCACCCGCCCGCCGTCGCGCATCGGGTGCTCGGGTCGCGTTCCGAAGCTTGTGGGCGAGGGGGGACTTGAACCCCCACGAGGTTGCCCTCACAGGAACCTGAATCCTGCGCGTCTGCCAAATTCCGCCACTCGCCCGCGCGCTCGGCATCGTAGCAGTCGTCCGTCGGGCGGAATCACCCGGTCGGGCGACTAGCCCGCGGTTCGTCAACGGGCTGATGCTTGTCGCGATGAAGCCGTTCGCGCGACGCGACATCGAGGACCTCCTGCGGACCATCGCGCTCGTCGGCCTCGTCGCCCTCCTTTCCTGGCTCGCCCTCGGAGTGGTCGGCACGGCGCTCGGCACGCTGTGGCCCGAGTACCACGCGACGCTTCGGCTCGCCCTCGCCGCGCTCACCTTGATGGGGCCGCACGCCCTGCTCACCGAGATCCGGGAGCGGCGTTTGCGTCGCATCCCGCCCGACGAGCGGTTCGGGTTCGCGGTCCACGACCCGCCGAGACCTTCCGGCACATAGCGAGCGCTACGCGGGCCGGCCCCGCGTGTCGGCGGGGTACGATAGGCCGTCGACGGGCCTGCCCCCCGCGATCACTCGCTGCCGTGCCGATCCTCCGCGAATTCGAGCGCCGACTCGGGAACCTGGTCGAGGGGTTCTTCGCGACCACGTTCCGCTCCGGCCTGCAGCCCGTCGAGCTCGCGAAGCGCGTGATGCGCGAGATGGACGCGGGTAAGACCGTGGGCGTGCGGGACGTCTGGGCGCCGAACCACTTCGTCTTCACGCTGTCCGAGGAGGACGGCGGCCGCTTCGAGCAGGCCGAGCAGGCCCTCGTGGCCGAGCTCCGGCGCGTCGTCCGCGAGACGGCGCTCGAGCGCGGGTGGGGGCTCGTGGGACCCCCCGTCGTCGAGCTCGAGGTCGACGACGAGCTCGCGAGGGGGCGCTTCCGGTGCGCGGCAACGTTCGTCGAAGGGGAGGGCGAGATGCCGCCCGCCGTGCCCGCAGCGGGGGACGCAGGCCTCGTGCTCCTGGACGGGGACCGCGTCGCCGACACGTTCCGCCTGCGCTCGGCGACGACGCTCGGCCGGCTCACCGAGTGCGAGATCGTCATCACCGACCCGGGAGCCTCGCGCCGGCACGCGCAGATCGTGCGCCGGGACGACGGCTTCGTGATCACGGACCTCGGCTCCACGAACGGGACCCTCGTGAACGGCGAGCCCGTGCGCGAGCGACTGCTCGTCGACGGCGACCGGATCACGATCGGGAGCACCGTGCTCGAGTACCGGAGGGGCTGAGATGTCGCCGTTCGTGCTCTCGGTCCTCAAGTACTCGCTCCTCGCGCTCCTGTACTTCTTCATCTACCGGGCCGTGCGCTCGGTGGCGGTCGACCTGTCGGGGCGCCGAGCGGCACCGGGCCGAGAGCCCGCGCCGAGGGTCGCCAAACCGAAGCCTCCGCGCGGCGGCCGCGCGCCCACGATGCTCGTCGTGCACGCCCCGGAGGCGCGCAAGCCTCGCTCGTTCCGGCTCTCGGGCGGCCTCGAGATCGGCCGAGCCGAGGCCTGTCAGGTGCGGCTCGACGACACGTACGCGAGCCAGCACCACGCGAAGCTCTCGGCGCGCGACGGGACGTGGCTCCTCGAGGACCTGGGCTCCACGAACGGCACCTTCGTGAACGACCACCGCGTCACCGCGCCCGTCGAGGTCCACGCGGGCGACGTCGTGAAGATCGGCAAGACCGTCCTGGAGCTGCGCCGGTGAGGTGCGCTCGATGAGGGCGGTCATCGCCGCCGGGACCGACATCGGTCACGTCCGCGAGGGCAACGAGGACACGTACCTCGTGATGGACCCCCTGTTCGTGATCGCCGACGGCATGGGGGGCCATCGCGGGGGCGAGGTCGCCTCGACGCTCGCGGTCGAGACGATGGAGCACCTCTTCTCGCTCGGCGAGGGCACCCTCGCCGAGCTCGTCCGCGAGGCGAACCGCGCGGTCTTCGAGCGCTCCACGCTCGAACGTGCCGTCGCCGGCATGGGCACCACCCTCACGGCCGCCGTCATCGAGGGCGACCGCGTGCATCTCGCGCACGTCGGCGACTCGCGCGCCTACCTGCTCCGCGACGGCGAGCTCCGGCAGCTCACCGAGGACCACACGCTCGTCCACCGCATGGTCCTGGAGGGCGAGCTGACCGAGGCCGAGGCCGAGGTCCACCCCCACCGCAGCATCCTCACCCGCTCCATCGGCGTCGACGGGAACGTCGACGTCGACGAGATCGACCTCGACGCCAAGCCGGGCGACCGTCTCCTCCTGTGCAGCGACGGCCTCACCGGCATGCTCCCCGACCCCCGCATCGCCGAGATCCTTCGCGACGAGCCGGACCCGAACACCGCGGTCGAGCGGCTGATCGACGAGGCGAACGAGGCCGGCGGCGTCGACAACATCACCGCCCTCCTCATCGACCTCCAAGAAGGCGACCCCACCCCCCGTCCGGTGAGCGCGATCGGGACACAAGCCGAGCCCCGCGCCCCCGCCGAAGCCGGCGTGCGGAGCGAGACCACCGACACGGAAGCCCGGGGAGGTCCTCCGGAGCCGACTGGGTCGGCGGAGGAGGAGCCTCCCCGGTCACCCCGGCGATCCCTGGCCCACGCCCGACCCGCGATCGTCTGGATCGCGGTCACGCTCGGCGTCCTCGTGCTCGTGTTCGTCGGCTTCCGCGTGTACCTCGACACGCAGTGGTACGTCGGCGTCTCCGACGGCCGCGTCGCGGTCTTCCGCGGGATGCCGGCCGAGATCGTCGGCTTCGACCTCTACCACGTCGTGGTCGAGACCACCATCCCGGCCGAGGACGCCACGGCCCTCGCGCTGTACCGGAACCTCGACGACGGCATCACGGCGCACGACCGCGCCGAGGCCGACGCGATCGTCGAGCGGATCCGAGACGACGTCGCGCTGGCGAGCGGGCTATCCCCGGAGCCGGTCCCGTGAGCCAGGCCGCCGTGCCGAGGGGCCGGCCTCGACAGGGAGCAGCGATCGCGTTCACGGTGCTCGCGCTCGTGATCGCGGTCGGGGCGTACGTGCTCGCCGGGCTCGGCAAGCGCGGACACGTGCCCGTGACGATCGTGCTGTACGGCTCGATCTTCGCCGTCGGGTACCTGGGGGCCGCGATCACGATCCGCCGGACCGCGCCCAACGCGGACCCGGCGCTGTTCCCGACGGCCGCCGTCCTCACCGGCCTCGGGTTCGCGATGATCTTCCGCCTCTCCGGGGGACTCGCCGCCGAGCAGGCGACCTGGGTCGGCATCGGGCTCGCGGCGTTCTGCGCGACCCTGCTCTTCGTCCGCGACCACCGCCAGCTCGACGCCTTCACGTACACGATCGGGCTGCTCGGGATCGTGCTGCTGCTTCTCCCGGTCGTGCCGGGCATCGGCCGCACGATCAACGGCGCGCGCCTGTGGGTGAAGGTCGGTCCGATCGGCTTCCAGCCCTCCGAGATCGGCAAGGTCCTCATCGTGGTGTTCCTCGCCTCGTACCTCACGCAGAAGCGCGAGCTGCTGCGTGTCGCGACCGGCGGTTTCGGGCCCTTCCGACTGCCCCCCGCGAAGCACCTCATGCCGGTGCTGCTGGCGTGGGGCGCATCGCTCGCGGTGCTGTTCGTGCAGCGGGACCTCGGCGCGTCGCTGCTGTACTTCGGGATCTTCGTCGTGATGCTCTGGGTGGCGACGGGCCGGGCCGCCTACCTGGTGCTCGGGATCCTGCTCTTCGCGGCTGGCGCCTGGTTCGGGTACCAGGCGTTCGACCACGTGCAGCTGCGCGTCGACGTCTGGCTCCACGCGCTCGACCCGGCCAAGGTGTTCGACCTCGGCTACGGGCAGCTCGCGCAGGCCCAGTTCGGGATGGGCACGGGCGGGCTCGTCGGCGAGGGGCTCGGACGCGGCTCTCCCGGTCTCATCCCGTTCGCTTCGACCGACTTCATCTTCGCGGCGATCGGCGAGGAGCTCGGGATGTTCGGCACCGCCGGCGTGCTCCTCCTGTACGTGGTGCTCGTCGGCAAGGGGCTGCGCGCGGCGCTCGCCAG
>Ga0214473_10004745_pt1 | contig 16309 bp, 14 predicted proteins | sample RVTome_7_FD_203509 | JGI IMG/M metagenome (GOLD analysis project Ga0214473, IMG submission 203509) | Soil microbial communities from uranium-contaminated site in the Upper Colorado River Basin, Wyoming, United States - RVT98D197 | ecosystem: Environmental > Terrestrial > Soil > Contaminated >... | reverse complement strand
CGACCGCCCCTCGACGTTGTTCTACACATGAGCGAAGTCCTGACCAGCCCCGCGATTCAGGCAGTGTCACCTCCGGCGTCGAAGCCCGCCTTGACGACGAAGGACATGCTGCTCAACATGGGGCCGTCGCATCCTGCCATGCACGGCGTCATCCGTCTTGTCCTGACGTTGGACGGTGAACGGGTCAAGGATGCGGACGTCGAAATCGGCTACCTACACCGCGGCTTCGAGAAGGATTGCGAAGTGGTTGGTTGGGGCCAGGCCTTTCCTTACACAGATCGATTGAACTATGTCTCCCCTCTCATCAACAATGTCTGCTACGCAATGGGAGTGGAAAAGCTGCTGGACTTGAAGATCACCGAACGCTGCGCGTACATCCGCGTTATCATCTCGGAAGTTTCCCGAATCACCGATCATCTGACCTGCATCGCGGCGTGCTCCATGGAGCTCGGCGCGATGACCGGCTTTATCTATCTGATGAAGGCGCGTGAGTACCTTTATGGGCTCATCGAAGAACTGACCGGGGCGCGGCTGACAGTCTCTTATGTCAAGGTCGGCGGAGTCAAGGGAGACTTGCCTGAGGGATGGCTCGAACGGCTGGAACGCGCGCTCGTTAAGTCAATCAAGGAGATTGACGAGGTCGACAAGCTGCTTACGCGCAACCGCATCTTCATTGATCGTGTCAAGGATGTCGGAATCATTTCCAAGGACGAGGCGTGGTCTCTGGGATTCACCGGCCCGGTTCTGCGATCGACCGGCATGGCACGGGACATACGCAAGGACGAGCCATATCTTGTCTACGACCGGCTCGACTTTGACGTGCCGGTGGGCGCGGTCGGCGACAACTACGACCGCTATCTCGTCCGCATGGAAGAAATGCGCCAATCGATCCGTATCCTCAGACAGTGCATGAAGCAGATTCCCGGCGGCTCGGTGCGCGTGGATCTCAGCGGCCGTCCGCTGACCGGCGCAGAAATGGTCGATTCGGCGAAGATGGGGATGACCGCCGATTTGCTCTTGCGGGCGGTGCGCCCCGATCCAACGCTGGCCGGCGGAGAAAAGATCCGCGCCAAAGGAATCAACGCGGACGAGAAGACGGTGGTCCTGCCCGCGAAGGAAGACACCTATGGCAACATTGAAGGGCTGATGAACCACTTCATGTTGATCATGGAGGGAGAGGGACTTAAGCCGCCGCCCGGCGAGGTGTACGTCGCCAACGAGGCGGCCAACGGCGAACTCGGATTCTACATGGTGTCGAACGGAGAAGGGCGCGCCTACCGGGTGAGGTGCCGTCCACCGTGCTTCTACCTGATGCAGGGCTTGGACCGAATGATCGAAGGCGGCATGATTGCCGATGTGGTTGCGACCTTTGGAACGATTAACATGATCGCCGGTGAGTTGGACCGGTGATGGCGAACTCGGGGGGAAGTGGAATTGTAGCATTTGACCCTCACCCGCCCCTCCGCGCGGAGCGTTGCGGGATCGAACTCTCCCCCTCGGCTGCTCTCGGGGCAAGCCGTTCAGGGAGAAGTTGGAACGGATGACAACGATGACAGCTACGTCACAAGACCGCGCTTCGCAGACGATCAATTACGGGACGGTGGATCATGCCGGGCCGGTCGCGTGGTCGGATACCGCCAAGAGCGAAATCGAAACGATCTTCGCGAAGTACCCCGATAAACGCTCGGCGACGCTCCCAGTGATGTGGCTGGCTGTGCGGGAGTTTGGTTGGATATCTCATCAGGTGGAGTTGATCGTCGCAGATGCGCTCGAACGTCCACTCAACGAGATCCATCAAGTGGTGACGTTTTACACAATGTATCCGCGCAAACCGATGGGCCGGCATCACATTCAGTTGTGCCGCAACATATCTTGCTGGCTGGCTGGGGCTGAGGGGCTGCGCGAGCACATTGAGCAGGTTCTCGGGATTGGTGTAGGTGAGACCACCGCTGACGGCAAGTTTACACTGTCAGAGGTTGAGTGTCTGGCGTACTGCGAATGCGCGCCAGCCATGCGGTTTGATGACAAATATGTGGGGAATCTAACAAGGGAATCGTTCAGCCAAGTGATTCAAGAAAACGCGTAGACGATTCGTGCTTATGTTGAAGCTCGTCACCAAGAACATCGGAATTGAGAACTCGCACACGTTGGATGTCGCGCGGGCGCGCGGGGCCTATTCGCGTGTTGAGAAGGCCTTCGCGATGACGCCGGATCAGTTGATCCAGGAAGTCATCAATTCCAATCTCCGTGGATTGGGAGGGGCTGGGTTCCCGGCGGGGCGCAAGTGGAGCTTCCTGCCGAAGGACTCGCCCAAGCCGCGCTATCTGGTGATCAATGCCGACGAAGGCGAACCGGGAACGTGCAAAGACAAGTATGTGATGATCCACGATCCGCACCTATTGATCGAGGGAATCATCATTGCCTGCTGGGCGATCCGCGCCCACATGGCCTACATCTACGTTCGCGGCGAGTACGATCTTCCCATCGAACGCATGGAGAAAGCGATTGCCGAGGCGAAGCATGTCGGTGTTCTCGGTGAGAAGATCATGGGTCATGATTTCTCGCTGGATATTGTTGTGCACCGAGGCGCGGGCGCCTACATCTGCGGCGAAGAGACCGCACTTTTGGAATCGCTCGAGGGCAAGCGTGGTTGGCCGCGCCTGAAACCTCCCTTCCCTGCTGTTGAGGGGTACATGCGTTGCCCGACGGTGGTGAACAATGTCGAGACGCTGGCGTATGTGCCGTATGTGGTTGAGATGGGCGCGGCGGCGTTTGCGGCTTTGGGTTCCGAACGCAACGGCGGCCTACGGATGTACTCGATTTCTGGGCGGGTCAACCGGCCGGGCGTCTATGAGCTGCCGATGGGTACTCCGCTGCGGCAGATGATCTACGACGTCGCCGGGGGAATCTCCGGTGGACGTCAACTGAAGGCGGTCATTCCCGGTGGATCATCAGCGCCGATCCTGCGTGCCGACGAGATTGATGTCGCCATGGACTTTGACTCACTCGCGAAGATAGGATCGATGCTGGGATCAGCAGGGGTCGTGGTGCTGGACGAGACGGTCTCGATTCCCGAGGCCCTGCTCGTGCTCATCCGCTTCTATGCGCACGAGTCCTGCGGCCAATGCACACCGTGCCGCGAGGGAACGGCCTGGCTTGAACAGATCGTGCGGCGCATCCTCGATTCCAAGGGACGTCCCGGGGACTTGGACAACATGTTGCGTGTTGCCAAGAACATCATCGGCAACACAATTTGCCCGTTGGGCGACGCGGCGGCTCTGCCGGTGATCAGCTATGTGACGAAGTTCCGCGGCGAATTTGAGGACTGGCTAACGAGGGCCAGACCGGTCGGAGCATTTCCTTTGCGCGCGACCCATATTGGGGAGCCGGCCGCGGCTTGATGAACGGCGCTTCCTACGAGGCGTATAACGAGCACAGGTGAAATCAGATCCACGCCAAACGACAGGGCAAACCATGACGGAAACGGCAACCACAGCGAAGACCAAAGAGAAAAAGCGGCCCAAGCTCATGGCGGTGATCATCGAAGAGGGATGCACCGGTTGCGAGGTGTGCATCGACTTCTGTCCGGTGCCGAACTGCATCGTGCCGATCGACGGCCCCGATGAGACCAACCCGAAGTTCGCGCAGACCGTCCGTGTGGTTGATGACCTGTGCATCGGCTGTCGTTTGTGCGAAAAGAACTGCCCGTGGGAGACCATCGACATGATCCCGATCGAGGAATACGATCGCCATTACGTCAAGTACGAGGGGCTGGGCACCCCCGCCAATTACAGCGCGTAACGCTTGAGCCGATGCCAAAAATCACCATCGACGACCGTGAGATCGAGGTCGCTCCTGGAACGACGATTATCCAGGCGGCGGAGAAGCTTGGCCTGTTCATTCCGCACTACTGCTACCACCCCGGGCTGCCTGTCGCGGGTTCGTGCCGGATGTGTCTGGTCGAAGTCGAGAAAGCGCCGAAACTCCAGATTGCCTGCTACACATTCGTCACCGACGGCATGGTGGTCCGCACCACGACCAATCAGGTGAAGACAGCGCGGGAGGCGATCCTCGAGTTTTTGCTGGCGAACCATCCTCTCGACTGCCCGGTCTGCGATCAGGCGGGCGAATGCAAACTGCAGGAATTCTACATGCAGTTTGGACGCTACGATTCCACGTATCTGGAAGACAAACTCAAGAAGCATAAGGCCATCCCGGTCGGCCCGAATATCATTCTCGATTCGGAACGCTGCATCCTCTGTTCTCGTTGTACACGATTTGTTGATGAGATTACCCACACCCACGAGTTGAGCATTTTCAATCGCGGACATTACTGCGAATTGCTCCCGACGGAGGGAATGGTTGTCGACAATCCCTATTCAGGATGCCTCGCCGACATTTGCCCGGTGGGGGCCTTGACCGACCGCGACTTTCGCTTCAAGGTCCGCGTCTGGTATCTGTCGAAGACCGAATCGGTTTGCCACGGCTGCGCGCGCGGGTGCTCGATTGAGATTCACACCAACCGTCGTCGCACGCACCACAACCACGGCAAGCTGATCGCGCGGTACAAGCCGCGCCACAACGCCGATGTCAACGGGTACTGGATGTGTGACGCGGGACGGTACTCCTACAAGCAGATCGAATCGGAAGACCGCCTGACAGAGCCGACGGTCGCGGGCAAGCCGTCCACATGGGCCGATGCGCTGGCCAAGCTTGATGACGAGACAAATCGCATTGTGGCATCGCACGGCGCCAAGGCGGTCGCGATCATTGTGCCACCGACTCTATCCAACGAAGAGTATTGGGCGGTGCGCCGTCTCTTCCGCGACGGAATGAAGATTGATGCGATTGCGCATCGCTGTCCCCCCGACCCCGACGGAGTCGAGGACGACCTTCTCCGGAAAGCCGATCTCTACCCGAACACCTTCGGCGCGGAGCAAATCATCGGATCGCCGGTGACGTCGGAATCGGCGCTGGAGGCCTGCGCCCAAGGATCGGTTAAGATGCTCGTGGTCATCGGCGGTCCTTTTGTCATGAGTCTCTCAGAGGAGAAGTTCGCGGAGGCAATGCGCAAGGTTGAATGTTTGGTCGCGATCCGCACACACCGCTCGGTGGTGACCGATTGTGCTCAGATCGTCCTGCCGATGACGACTTTCGCGGAGATGGACGGGACGGTCACCAATTTCGCGGGACATGTCCAGCGGCACTGGGCCGCGATCGAGCCCGTGGGACAGGCGCATCCGCTCATCTCCATCTTAGCGGACCTCGGCGCACGCCTCGAAGTTCCTGCTGCCCCGCGCGAGCCGGAATTGTGTTTCGGAGAGTTGGGCAAAGGGGTTGGGCACTTCAACGGACTGTCCTACCGCGCTCTCGGGCGCACCGGCGTCAATCCGTCCAAAGAGAAGGCCGTGACCACGCCCGTTTAGGCAGGTCACCAAACGATGCTTACGACAATCGCCATCAGCGCCGCCATCGCGACCTCGATTTTTGTCGTGCTCTTTGTGCTGTCGCTGGCCGGCATTCTAACGTGGGTCGAGCGCAAACAATCAGCGATCATGCAGGACCGTATTGGCGCCAACCGCGCCAAAATCTTCGGCCTGCGCTTATGGGGCTTGTTTCACATTATCGCTGATGCGGTCAAGATGTTTACGAAGGAAGACTTCATTCCGAACACGCAGCACCGCTTCCTCTTTTCCATCGCGCCCGTTTTGTCGATCTTCTTTGCGCTCCTGACCTTTGCGGTCATCCCATTCGGCAATCAAATCACAATCGGGGGGCACAGCATCCCGTTGCAGGTTGCCAACCTGAATGTGGGGATTCTCTACATCTTCGCGATGATGTCTGTGGCCGTCTACGGCGTTGTCCTCGCCGGTTGGTCCTCGAACAACAACTACGCGCTTCTCGGAGGAATCCGGGCGACGGCGCAGATGATCTCGTACGAAATCACCATTGGGCTGACGCTGGTGGGTGTGATCATGATCTACCAGAGTTTGTCGCTGATGGAGATTGTGCGCGCCCAAGGCGGTCTCCTCTTCGGATTCTTACCCGCGTGGGGGATCTTCTACCAGCCGGTTGGATTCATTCTCTTCCTGGTGGCGGGCATCGCGGAGACCAAGCGCATTCCCTTCGATATTCCCGAAGGTGAATCGGAGATTATCGGATTCTTCCTCGAATACTCCTCGATGAAGTTCGGCATGTTCATGTTCACCGATTTCATCGAAACGATTCTGATATCCTCACTCTTGACGACATTCTTCTTCGGCGGCTGGCAGGTGCCGTATCTGGCCGATGCCGGATTTGTGTTCCCGTGGGGATCATCCTGGGATATGAGCATCTGGGTGGTCGAGGGCCTGCGCGTCATTTCGTTCATCGTCAAAGTGTGTTTCTTCTGCTGGCTCTTGATGCTGATTCGCTGGACCTTGCCGCGCTTCCGGTTCGATCAGTTGATGAATCTGGGATGGAAAGTGCTTCTGCCTCTGTCGCTGGTGAACACACTCGTGACGGCGGGGCTGGTGTTGTGGTTGAGTTAGCGGACGCAAGGGACTGAAGCTCCTTGTTCGCCAATCTGAATGGTCAGCGCCGCCACCAACGACGAGATCGAAGGGTATAACGATTGGCTGATATGATTGCTCGAACTGTCAATGTCGTCAATGTCTCAGAGCGCCGGCGCACGCTCACGTTTCTTGAGCGGATCTATCTGCCGGAGGTGATGCGCGGCTTGCGGGTCACCGTGCGTCACTTCTGTGTCAACCTGTGGCGACACACATTGCGGGCCATCGGCATGAAGTCCGTGCAGCCGGGCGCCGTCACATTTCAATATCCGGAGGTACGCCGTCCCGCCGGGGAACGTCTGCGCAGTCTGCACCGACTGACACAGCGCCCAGATGGCACACCGCGGTGTGTGGCGTGCATGATGTGCGAGACTGTTTGTCCGGCGTTTTGTATCGAGATCGTCGCTGATGAGGTGCCGGATCCCAACATCGAAAAGCGTCCGAAGTCATTCGATATCGATATCGGGCGGTGCGTCTTCTGTGGATACTGTGTGGAGGCCTGTCCCGAGGACGCCATTCGCATGGATACCGGTATCACCGAGATCGGGTCGTACTCCCGTCGTGCGATGGTGCTCGACATCGACACGTTGCTGGCACTCAAATCCGCCGAAGAAAATGCGGGCAAACCGGTTGATTTTCTGCAGAAACTTCTTGTATCATAAGGACTTCCGGTTTCCGCAATAACCGGAGCGAATGCGCCGTATTAGCACGGAACGAGACACGTAGGAGACGTGCACACGGATGGCTCTGACTCAGACAGAACACGCGATCATCAAGAAGGCGCAAGAGTCCGATGTCTTGGAGGGACGTCACGGCAACAACGTGATCATCACCTCGGTGGACAAGCTCTTCGCTTGGGCGCGTCAATCATCGGTGTGGCCCATGACATTCGGTTTGGCGTGTTGCGCGATTGAGATGATGGCGACCGCCGCGGGACGTTACGACCTCGACCGTTTCGGCATGGGCGTGATGCGCGCCTCGCCGCGTCAGACCGACCTCATGATCGTCGCGGGCACAGTGACCATGAAGATGGCCTTGCGTGTGAAGCGTTTGTACGATCAGATGCCTGAGCCCAAGTACGTGCTGTCCATGGGTTCGTGCGCGACCTGCGGCGGACCGTACTGGAAGCATGGTTATCATGTCCTAAAGGGCGTCGATCAGATCGTGCCAGTTGATGTGTACGTAGCCGGCTGTCCGCCGCGTCCTGAGGCATTGCTTGAGGGCTTGATGATGTTACAGGAGAAAATCAAGAGCGAGGCGCTGCTCGGCAAGAAGCTCGCCCCGATGATGTCGGCGTAAAACAACAAGTGGTATCAGCATGACGACTCAGGAAATCCACGCGAAGCTACAGGCCAAGTTTGGTGAGAAGATCGGACCGCTTTCCGAGGGTGTCGATCCATGGTGCTTGGTAGAGACGACATCAATCGCCGATGTCTGCCGGCACCTCGCCTCCGAGCCCGACATGGAGATGACCTCGCTGATGTGTTTGTCGTCGACTGATGACAAGACCAACCTCGGCGTGGTCTACAACCTTTGCTCGATGACACACAAGCACAAGGTTACGCTGAAGGTGACTCTTCCCGACCGTGACAACGCGCGCGTGCCGACCGTCTCGTTCATCTGGGGCACCGCGGACTGGCACGAACGTGAAGCGTATGACATGATGGGGATTGTCTTTGAGGGACATCCCGACTTGCGCCGCCTCCTTTGCCCGGACGACTGGGAAGGGTGGCCCTTGCGCAAGGATTACAAGGTTCAGGAGTTTTACCGGGGTCTGAAAGTCCCATACCCGGAGGGCAAACAGCCGGACCGCGGGCACTGGGTCTTCAAAGATGAGATTCCGGACGAAAAAGTTGCGCCGCCTGAGATCCGCACACCGGATCTCTCCGGCATGTAAGGGGAGGCAATTCTTCGATGTCGGCTGTGGCGTTTCATCTCAGGGGATTCTGGTCGCTCCTGGTTGGGTTGAGGGTGACTTGGCAGCATCTGTGGAAGAAGCCGATCACAATGCAGTATCCCGATGAAACATGGGACCTGCCGATCGGCGCCAAGGGGCAGCTCTTCAACAAGATCGAGGACTGCATCGGCTGCCTGCAGTGCGCGCGCGTCTGCCCGGTCGACTGCATCGCCATCGAAATTGCCAAAGCGGGCAAAGACGAGGACTTGGGCACGACTTCAGACGGTCAGAAGAAGAAGCTGCACGTGCTGCGGTTCGACATCGACTTCGCCAAGTGTTGCTACTGCGCGCTCTGCGTCGATCCCTGTCCGACCGAATGCCTGTACATGACCAAGGAGTATGAGAATTCTGTCTACAACCGGGACAACCTGATCTATCACTATGCCACGTACACTCCCGAAGGGATCGAGCGCGTTCGCGAATCGGTCGGCGGTAAGACGATTCAAGTCGGCATTCATCCGTAGCACGAAACCACCCGAGGAATATCCCATGCGTTGGACATCCGGTTGCCTGTCAAAGATTGTCTCCTGCGTCGTGCTGTGCGGTTTCCTGGCTTCTTGCGGAGGCGGCGACTCGGGCGCGGCCCGTGTCGGGAATCCGTCATCGAGCGAGTTGTTTGATCGCTCCTACGGCTACCTGATGCGCGGCGACCCGGACTTCGCGCGCTACGCGCCGAACTACTCGAATTTGCGGCCGTTCACGCGTGACACGGCAATGGTCGTGCTGACCAAGTCCGAACGCGAGCAGGCGGCCAACCCCACGGCGGATTACCTGGAGAACTTCTACCTGAACATTCACCGGCCGATGACTGTGCGCATGATCGTCGCGGATTCCGCCGGGCAGGGTCTGATCAGTTTTGAGTTTCCCAATCTCGGACAGGGTGAGTACACGATCGGCGCCAAGGGCTGGCCGACGCCACAAGTCGAGATGGTGATGGGCAATCCGTTCGTCTATGTCTACTTCGTCGGCGACCAACGGTTTCGGACGCGGTACAAGCTCGGATTGGATTCCAAGAATCACCTGACCTACATGCCGCAACCGGCACTACCGGGCTAAGATTCCCGGCGAACAGGCGGATTTAGAATCATGTCGGACATTTTCGCGCCCCAAACCCCATCGCGTTACGAGTGGGATGACGACGATCTGTTGATCAACATCGGCGGTGGGCCGGCCGAAGGCAAACACTCCGGCGCCTACCTCACCGATCGTTACAAGATCAACATGGGTCCGCAGCATCCCTCGACCCATGGTGTGCTGCGTCTTGAATTGGAGATGGACGGTGAGGCGATTTTGTCAGTGAGGCCGCACATCGGTTACCTGCATCGTTGCTTTGAGAAGCACGCCGAGAATCTCCCCTATGCCGAAGTCGTCCCGTTTTGCGACCGCATGGACTATATCGCCGCGCTCTCGCAGGATATGGGTTATGCGGTGGCGGTTGAAAAGCTGATGGGACTGAAAGTTCCGGAGCGCGTTGAGTACATCCGTGTCCTCACCTGCGAATTGCAGCGTATCGCGAGCCACCTTGTCGCATTGGGGACCTACGGATTGGACATGGGCGCGTTCACGCCGTTCCTCTGGGCTTTTCGGGATCGCGAAAAGATTCTCGACCTGTTCGAGTGGTTGACCGGCGCGCGCATGCTCTACAACTACATCTGGATCGGCGGCGTTGCGCGCGACCTGCCGGAGGGCTGGGCCGACAAGTGCCGTCAATTCCTCCGTTACTTCGAGCCGAAGCTGAAAGACTTCAATGATCTTCTCTCATACAACCACATCTTCATCATGCGCACCAGAGACGTTGGCGTTCTCTCGAAGGACATCGCGATTTCGTACGGCGTGACCGGACCGAACCTGCGCGGGTCGGGAGTTGATTGGGATCTGCGTCGTGATGATCCGTATTCAATCTATGACCGTTTCGACTGGAAGGTGATTGTCGGAACGGGAGAGCATGGCCCCGTCGGCTCGTGCTGGGACCGTTACATGGTCCGCATCTACGAAATGGCCGAATCGATCAAACTTTGCCATCAGGCGTTGGACGCTCTGCCCGAGGGCGACGTTCGTGAGATGATCCCGAAGAAGGTGCGTCCGCCAAAGGGCGACGCCTATGTCCGCACCGAGACGCCCCGCGGCGAGTTGGGATACTATATCATTTCAGACGGCACTGATGTCCCGATGCGCTGCAAGGCGCGCTCCCCCTGTTTCACAGCGATCTCGGCCATCGACGCAATCGTTCAGGCCTCGAAGACGCCGGTGTTGATCGCGGATGCTGTGGCTACGGTGGGGTCGATTGATATTGTGTTGGGGGAGATTGATCGGTAAGTATCCAAACAGGCGACGGATGTGTCCCGATTTAGATCTCTAGCTCGGGCCAATCAGTCGGTGTCTGTGTTCTTCGTGTCGGCTCCGCGTTGATGTTCTTCAAATCCCGGGAAAAGATCATACAGTTTTTGCCTAAGCACCGGATGCTGTTCAGGCACGGGGTAGTTCTTGCCAAGGAATCCACCCCACTCATCCTCCCTCGCCTCATTCAGCTTCTGGGTAAGAATAGTCAAAATGTCTGGCTTCTGAAATGAAACGAGTCTTTCCAGCTCTTCTATGGCCATAAACTGAAATCCGTCGAGAACCTCATGAACATCCGCAATGTCGTCTGAGAAGATCCGCGAATATGTGGAATTCGCAAACCTCAATGGCTCAAAGCTGATCACAACGCCATAGAAGTGCTTGCATGCGCGGAGTGAGCTGTGATCAAAGGTGCGATTTCGAACCCCGATCACGAAATCTCTGAGCTTTTGGAGTGGCCGAACGAAGCACCGACGCGCGTCGTCATCGAATTTCTCCCCGTACGCAAATGTTCTCGACTCAAGCGTTAGACGAGATGTCTTGCATTCTATGAGTATTACAGTGTTGTCCCGAACAAGTAACCAGTCGGGCGAGTCTTTGCCGAGTTTCGACCGGAATTCGGGCACCACCTCCCATTGTTTCCCCAAGAGAAGCGGAGCTTCATTCAGAATCCTTCCCACGTAGTCTTGGAAGACGAGACCGAAAAGGGTCCGAAATTGATTGCGCTTGCCTTCCCCTTTTGTGTGATCCGACAACGCATAGAAGAGCCCGGTGGACAAAGCCCAGACAAAGAGATGTGCGGATGGAATCAGAATGTGAGAATCATCGAGAATTACAAGAGGCTTGTCCTGGAGCTCAAGGAATCGGTACTTCTCAAATTCAGGTGGAACATCAAATCTCGGCCGCAGTTTACGGTAGGATTGAAGCGTAAGTCCTTTTGCAATAATGAACTTTTGCAGATTCGCTAACTGAAGTTCGTTTGACAATCCCGGAATCTGAGACTGTGACAGTATTTCCAACTTCAAAAGATTTGGTTGAAACTTGGCAAGGCTGGCGGTGATCAGCATTCCGATTCGGACGACCTCTTCAATTGATAGACCGAATATAGAACGAGACGATTTGTCGATCAGCTCGACGGCCTCGGGGCGAGTCAATCGCGGCTGATCGATCAGCAATGAAGCTATTCTTGGCAGCGCAATGTAATACTCTTCTTGAAACGGGTACTGGAGATTCGCAAGCCTCAGGATTGTCCGCAGGTCTTGGTCTGGATGCGTCTCAGGAGTAACTGTTTCGATGTACTCCTTGAGCGCAGTGTACGCGGTGCACGCTTGAAGAAAATCCGCTTCCCCGAAAGGTATTGACGATTCCGAATTTGAATTCCTCAAGATTTGGTCGGCAAGATACGCCAAGGAGTCAGCGCTATATCGAACGCCACAAGAGTCGTTGATAAAAGCGCGGGTTGCCAGTAGAGATGCAGACTTTCGTGACACGAAAAGCAAAGCATCATAGGCATTGAATTGTGCAAGAAAAGTCCTGAGCCGCCGAGGGCTGCGATCACTCGTTGGTGAATCGTGTGAGCCAAACACGAAGTGGAGATTACTCAACAGTCACGCTCTTGGCCAAATTCCTCGGTTGATCGACATCGCAGCCGCGCAGGACGGCCATGTGGTAGGCGAGCATCTGTAGTGGGATGATCGAGAGAAGCGGGCTTAAGCACTCCATCGTCTCTGGGACATAGAAGACATGATCGACTTCGCGCTGGATGCGGTTGTCGCCTTCGGTCGCGATGGCGATCACGGTGCCCTTGCGCGCCTTTACCTGCTGGATATTGTTGATGACCTTCTCGTAGACCGAGTCCTTCAATGCCAATACAACCACCGGCATGCGTTCATCGATGAGGGCAATCGGGCCATGTTTCATCTCGGCGGCCGGGTACCCCTCGGCGTGGATGTAGGAGATTTCCTTTAGCTTGAGCGCGCCCTCCAGCGCGACCGGAAAGTTGTAGCCGCGTCCGAGGTACAACGCATTGTCCTTCTTGTAATAGTCGAGGGCCAGACCGCGCACCTCGTCCTCACGGTCGAGGATCGACTGAATCTGCTCCGGGATCCGCTCCAACGCCTTGATCATCTGGGCGCCACGATCCTGAGACATTTCGCGTTGACGCCCGAGCAGGAGCGCGATCAGGGCGAGGACGGTCACCTGCGACGTGAACGCCTTCGTGGAGGCGACGCCGATCTCGGGTCCGGCGTGCGTGTAGACACCGCCGTTGGATTCACGGGCAATGGTCGAGCCGACGACATTGACGATTCCCAATGCCGTGGCGCCTTTGCGTTGCGCCTCGCGCATCGCCGCCATCGTGTCGATGGTTTCGCCCGATTGTGAGATCACAAACACAGCGGTATTGGGACGGATGATCGGCGCACGGTAGCGGAATTCAGAGGCGTATTCGACCTCGACGGGAATGCGCGCGAGGTCCTCAATCATGTACTCGCCGATCAAGGCCGCGTGCCACGAAGTGCCGCAGGCGATGAAGATGATCCGGTCGATGCGTCCCAGTTCATCGAGGTGCTTCTTGACGCCGTTGAGGCGCGCGGCGCCTTCCTCGAAGTTCAGACGCCCGCGCATGGCGTTGCGCACCGTGGTCGGCTGCTCATGGATTTCTTTCTGCATGAAGTGGGCATAGCCGCCCTTTTCGATCTCATCCAGCGACCACTCGATCTCCTGAATGTCGCGCGTGACCTGAGTGCGGTCTATCTTGGTGATTTCAAATCCCTCGCGCGTCACTGTGGCCATGTCGAGGTCATCGAGGTAGACGACTTCTTTGGTGTGACGGATCAGCGCGGCGGCATCGGATGCGACGAAATTCTCCCCCTTGCCGTGCCCGAGGATCAGCGGGGACCCATGGCGCGCGGCGACAATCAAATCGGGATTCTGCGTGCAGGCGACGGCGATACCGTAGGTGCCTTCGACTTGGAGGAGGGCAACGCGCGTGGCCTCGACCAGATCGCCGTCATAGTGATGGGCGATCAGCTCGGTCAGCACTTCGGTGTCGGTTTCGGTGCGGAAGACATGCCCCTGACGGGAGAGCCATTCTTTGAGCGTCGCGAAGTTCTCAATGATGCCGTTGTGGACGAGTGCGATCTTTCCCGTTGAATCGATGTGCGGATGGGCGTTGTGGTCGACCGGTTCGCCGTGGGTGGCCCAACGTGTGTGCGCGATGCCCCAATCGCCGGGATAGACTCGGTCTTTGATGTGCTCTTCGAGCCGCGCGATCTTGCCGGCGCACTTCTCGGCTAAAATCCTGTCCGGGCTGAGGATGGCGAATCCGGAGGAATCATACCCGCGGTACTCCATCCGCTTGAGTCCTTCGATCAGTATGGGTAGTGCCTGTTGTCTACCGACGTAGCCGATGATACCGCACATGCAGGTGGTCTCCCGGAATCGAGGGCTGGTCCCCTCACCCGATCCCGCCTCCGGCGGGATCGACCTCTCCCTGAAGGAGAGGTTAACTGTAACTGGATGTCTACTTCAATCCAAGACTTTCAATGGCCTCGGCCAACAGCGACTTTGCACGCGAGGGCGTCCGCGCCTCTGCCGTTATACGGATGATCTCCTCAGTGTTGGAACCGCGGGCCAGAATCCAGCCATCGGGGAATCCGACCTTGAGGCCGTCACGGTCGTCATAATGTTCTTTTATGTATTGGCGCTTCATTCGTTCAAGACGACGTTTCCAATCACTGGGTTTCGCGAGAGTTTTCTTGGCGAAGTAGTACATCGGCAAACGGGAATCGATGGCCGAGACCGGCTCGCGGCTGTGCGCCAGAAGCGATAAGACAAGCGCCATCCCCAGGAGGGCATCACGTCCGAAGTGAAGCGCGGGCAGGATCACGCCGCCGTTGCCTTCGCCGCCTACGACAGCGCGGCGTTTGCGCATCATCTCGGCGACGTTGATCTCCCCCACCTTCGAGGTATATCCAGAAACCCCAAAACCGGAGGCGACGTCCATCACGGCCTGCGAAGTGGACAGGTTGGTCACAACAGGGCCGGGTTTGCGCGAGAGAACCCAATAGGTCGCCAAGACCAGCGTACGCTCCTCACCCAGCGGCCGCCCGCTTTCATCGACAATGGCCAAGCGGTCGGAGTCGGGATCGGTGGCGAAGCCGATGTCGGCGCGGACGCGTCGCACCGCGCGTCCCAGTTCTTTCAGGTTCTTGGGGACCGGTTCGGCCCCGCGGGGAAAACTTGGATATTGATCGCAGAATACTCGCGTCACGCGGCAACCCAGCGCCTCCAGCATCGCGGGACCATAACGAAATGCCGCGCCCCCCCCCGCATCGAAGACGACTTTAGGGCGACGAAGGCGCACAGCGCGCGCATCAACAAAATCGAGCCGGAGGATCTGTCGCAAATGAACGTCCATCATCTCATCGCTGATCGTTCTCCGGCCGATGCGATCCCATTTCTTGAAGGCCGGTGACTTGGTACCGGCAGCGTGATAGAGCTTCGTCAGGAATGCCGGCGGCAGGACTTGACGGGATGATCCGATAAACTTCAGCGCATTCCACTCGACCGGATTGTGCGACGCCGTAACCGCTATTCCGGCCTTCGCCTTGAAATGGGTGACCGCGAGGGGCACGGTCGGAGTCGGAGCCACGCCGATATCGATCACGTCACAACCCACTGACAAGAGCCCGGCGATCGCGGCTTCCTTGATGATTGGTCCGGTCGGACGGGTGTCGGATGACACAACAATGCGCCCACCCTTCAGAAGTGTCCCGAAAGCCGCCGCGTGGCGCAATACCACTTCGGGAGTCAGGTCACTTCCGACAATGCCGCGTATGCCAGATACCGAACGTAGGAGCATGCTCAACCCTTCATGAGGCCTTCAGGTTCGACAAGTTAACACGAATGAAGGCGCCGGGAAAGCCGGGCTTTCATCTGGTAGTGGCTCGTTTCGGTCATTGCGCGGTCTAACGGGGGTTCCCTCACTCGGTCCGCCGCCGCGGCCGATGACCGACCTCTCCCAGAGGGAGAGGTGAACTTCATTACTCTCTCGTTAGAGCAGTATGGGGTGTTTTTCCCCTCTCCCTATTGGGAGAGGGCAGTCCGCCGTAGGCGGACCGGGTGAGGGAACCCGTGGTCCGCCTGCGGATCGGCGCGAACATGATCTGTGCGTTTTCTGGACAAACTGAGCCACTACCTTTCATCTTCTCCCTAGCGCCGAAAGTCGCTGTGGCCCCGGACTCCTCCGGTGTATACTGTGGCGATCCGAGAGGACAACAGGATGCCGCGCCCGCGAATCAACATCATGATCATGACCCAAGGGGAACCCGCTTCTCCGGTGCGGTCGTATTCGCTGCCTTGGTATCTCCCTCGCGCCGCGATCGTAGCCGGTGTGTCGGTCATCGTTCTGTTGGCCGTCACCAGCGCTCTTTTCCTCTACTACTACAGCGAATCACGAGAA
>Ga0214473_10004744_pt1 | contig 16311 bp, 19 predicted proteins | sample RVTome_7_FD_203509 | JGI IMG/M metagenome (GOLD analysis project Ga0214473, IMG submission 203509) | Soil microbial communities from uranium-contaminated site in the Upper Colorado River Basin, Wyoming, United States - RVT98D197 | ecosystem: Environmental > Terrestrial > Soil > Contaminated >... | reverse complement strand
GTCACAAAGCGTGTGGCCGAGCTTGGCGAAGAACGGGCTATCAACTGCCAGAGGATTGGCGTGTTTCTCGACCGCAGGTTCAGCCCGGCGATGACGACGTGTTTTGCGGTCGCGGAGCGCATTGCCGATTTGGCGCGCCGCAGCGAACGGGCCAGCAACCTGTTGCGAACGCGTGTTGATATTGCTCTTGAAGGCCAGAACCAGCAGTTGCTGCGGTCCATGGAGGCGCGCACCAGGCAGCAGCTCATGCTGCAGGAAACGGTTGAAGGAATTTCCGTCGTCGCCATCAGTTATTATCTCTTCAACATTGTCGCAATATTTGTGAATGGCGCCACCGAATTTGTGTTCGGCAAAGGCACCGGTTTTCCCGACTGGGCCCTTGTGCCAGTCATACTTCTGCTGGTGTGGTGGGGCATCAGGCGCCTGAAACGGCGTATCAGAAACTCGCACCCTGAAAATCAGACGGCGGCCAAAACATCGGCGAACATGGTGACTGCCGCCTCGCCCTTGGGCGAGAGAAAATAAATTCCGCGATCTTCCCGCACGAACCAGCCATAGGGGTCACGCTGAAGGATTCCTGCCGCACGTTCAACTTTCGTTTGGGCAACAATGTCGGAAACTTTTGAGGCGCCCGTATTCTTCAGGAATTTCACGCAGCGCAAGGCATCCTGGCGGTAGGCCGTAACCAACGGGCGTCTGCTGCTTCCGCCGGAATTATAATCGCCCACGCGGCGCTGAAATTCTTTCAGAAGAACGGCCTTGCGGCGCGGAGCCTTACGGGGCTGATAGGGCGCGGGATCGAGATAGGCTTCAACCCAATCCCTGTCCACCACCAGCAACCCCAAGCCCAAGCGCTTGCATAGTCGCAAAATGTCCTGAGGAAGCGGGCGTTTCGGTTCCGGAATGGCGAGATACACACTGTCGGTGACGGTCTGACGGTCAATGCCTTGCAGGAGGAGTTGGAGATTGAAACCGGTTTTCAGCTCGACAATTACCGGCGGCTCATTGCCCCTGACGGCAAGGACATCACAGTCACCGATTTCGCCTTTGACATCGTAGCCCTGCGCTTCAAGAAAGCGCTTTACGGGAAGATATAGGTCGGTTTCAGGCAAAATCATAGGTCCCGGATTGCTGCGCGTAGCGGCAAAGTTGTACGACTTTGCCGCAACACGCAGCAAACTTTTTACTGGTGCGAATTCTTTTCGCTTGGGTGAAGACACCCAAGCGGAAAGCGAGCTACCCGGAACCTACATTGATTCGTTTACAAAAGATTTATTTGCTGATGAAGACTTCAGCCGTGATGATGGTCTTGATGTTGTTAAAGGCACTGGCAACAGCGGCCGTATCGGTGGCGACAAAGAAATTCGAATCCGGATCGGTTGCACAATTCTTCAGACGCTGGGTGGTGGCATTGTCATCAAGATCATAGGCAATGGTGATCACGGTAATGTCTTTGGCCTTGGCGTTTGCGCAGAGGGCTTCAAGGTTTGCTTCGCCCTGGGCCACGGTGCGGGTGCTGCCTGAACCAAAGGCAGGCTCGGTCTGGGCGCCATCGGTCAAGACGACCATGAATTTTTTGGTTTCGTCGTCGTCATAGCTCGCACCTTCTTCGAATGGCGCATTGTCCGACAGCATGTGAAAGCCGAATTCCACGCCAAGAGCGATGTGGGTCCAGGCATAAGGGGTCATCATGTCGAGCCGTGATTTTAGGTAGGTGAAGTTATCGCTCAATGGCTCCATGACAAGGTTGTTGCTGGTATAGCCGCTGCAGCCCCAGGCCGCATGAACAGGCGCCTGGGCCTGGCCCCATTTGGAGTCGTTGGCCGAGGTTGGGGTATCGTCAGTCAGGTTATAGGGGTACTTGCGGTCCTGGGTGCAGCCCGTCCAGTCGCCGGAACCGCTTGTTCCCAAGACATAGGACTTTGGCATGGTGCCATAGACATGATGGGAGAAGGGCACGAGGGCAAACTTCACCTTTTCCGGGTTTGCCGCTTCGAGATCGCTGATCAGGTCCTTGGCGGCGTTTTTCATCGCCACATACTTCACGCCGCCGGCAATCGTCTCGTTCATCGAGCCGGAATAATCCAGGACCAGGGCAATCTCGGCTTTCTTGTCGCCGGGGACCGCCACTTCCGTACCAATTTTGAGTGTCATGGAATCGATGCTGGTAAGGCTCATGAGCGATGTTGCCATGTCCATTTCGGCGGCGGCGACCACGATTTCGTCTTCGATCGCAAAGCTGCGAGTGATGGCAGCGTCTGAAAGACCGCCATTTTCCAGATTGGCGACGAAAGTAGCTTCGGCCATGGCCAGGCGCTCTTCATCGGTTAGTTCCGGGGTCGCGGCTGCGGCAAGGGCAGCGGAGTCAAGGGCAGCCTGCAGTTCCGTCGCGTTTGCGACATAGCGGATAGTATCCACGGCAGAGCCTGCGGCAATGCAGAGAGGAATAGCAGAAAGGGCATAAAAAATGGCAACGCCACCCTTCTGGCATGTGCCAAAGCGCTTCACGAGGCCTTCAAGCTTTGAACGGATTTGCATCTTTTTCGCTCCTGTGTCTCAATCCGGAACGCTGTCCGGAGGTATGGAGGTCAAGGAGCAAAGCATGATCCAAAACGATGGTTTATGGAGTCTTACTTGCTTACAGGGTTTATAGATTGTTAACTAAAATGGTCGCCTTGCACGCATTGCAGCCGTGAGCGTGCCTTCGTCGAGGTAGTCCAATTCTCCGCCAACGGGCACGCCATGGGCAAGCTTGGATGTGCTCAGGCCCAAACCCTTCAATCGCTCGGTGATGTAATGGGCGGTGGTTTGGCCCTCCACCGTAGCGTTGGTGGCCAGCACGACTTCGCGCATGCCGCTGGCGGCAGCGCGCTCAATCAAATGGTTAATGGCCAGGTCTTCCGGCCTGATACCCTCCATGGCGGAAAGGGTTCCGCCGAGGACGTGGTAAAGGCCGGTCCAGGCGCCGGCGCGTTCAAGAGCCCAGAGATCGCCCACCTCCTCCACCACGCAGAGAATGGTGCGGTCCCGGCGTGGATCGCTGCAGATTGTGCAAGGGTCAATTGTATCCACATTGCCGCATTCGCTGCAGACGGTAACCTTGTCCTGGGCTTCAGCTATTGCTGTTGCCAGCGGAGCCAGAAGTTTTTCACGATTCTTGATCAGGTAGAGGGCGGCACGGCGTGCCGAACGGGGGCCGAGCCCCGGCAATTTTGCCAGAAGCTGGATGAGCCGTTCAATTTCAACACCTGCGGTCCGTTTCATTTCAGAAGGGCAGCTTCATGCCCGGCGGCAGCGCCATGCCGCCTGTCACTGATTTCATTTCTTCGGCCATCAGGGCCTCGCTCTTTGCTTTCGCATCGGCGTGGGCCGCCACAATGAGGTCTTCGAGAATTTCTTTCTCGTCTTCCTTCAACAAAGAAGAGTCCACGTGAAGGGCCGTCATGGCCCCTTTGCCGGTTAGGGTTACTTTTACCAATCCGCCGCCGGACTGGCCCGTTACTGTTGCCGCTTCCAGTTTTGCCTGCATGTCCGTCATGCGCGACTGCATGGCCTGGACCTGTTTCATCATATCACCGAGATTCTTCATCATTCTCTTCCATTGGTTTCAAGGTTTCGGGGTCGCGCACATCGGTAACGGTACTGCCGGGAAAGCGCTTCAAGATGGCTTGCACGGAAGGCTCCTCGCGGGCCTCGCGGAAAGCTGATTCCCTGGCATCTTTCTTTTGCAGCGCCAAGGGCTTGTCGCCACCTTCCTTGGCCACAAGCACCATCCAACGACGTCCGGTCCAAGCCTCAAGCTTGCGCGACAGTTCACCGGGAAGTCCGGGCGAGGCGCCCTGTTCTATTGCCAATTCAATCTGGCCTGCGGCCACGCGAATGGGCCTGACAAAGCGTTCGAGATCGCCCTTCAGTTTCACGTCGCGCTTCTCAACGACGAGGGCAATGATATCGGCGAAGGAGGAAAAGGCCCGGGTTTCGGTCGGCGTTTGCGGGGCCGAGAGTTCCGGTTTCATTGCGAGTGAACCCACGGTTTCGGCAACCGGTTGATCGCGTTTTTGCGGCTGTGCCATGACGATGGGTGGGGACTTTTCGGCCGACGGGCTCTGCCTTGCCAGTTTCAACAAGTCCTCGCCGGACGGCACGTCAACTGCATGGGCAAGGCGAATGAGCACCATTTCGGCGGCAAGCAGGGGCTGGCCCGCATAGCTCACCTCGGTGATGCCTTTCAGCAGCATTTGCCAGGCCCGTGTGAGGTGCGCCATGCCGAGACGCGTTGCGTAGTCGCTGCCACGTGATTTTTCAGCCTCGGTGCGTGACGGATCGGACAAGGCACTGTCCTTGACCACTTTCAGCCGGGTGACCCAATGGACGAAATCAGCGAGATCATTGAGGATGGTTTCGGGACCGCCGCCGCCTTCATGCTGGGCTTCAATTTCGTGAATGGCGCGCGCCGTATCGCCGGTCATTACCGCATCAAACAGGTCAATGATGCGCGACCTGTCGATAAGGCCCATCATGCCGGCAACATCTGCCGCTTTCACAACGCCTTCACCATAGGCAATGGCCTGATCCAAGAGCGACAGGCCGTCACGCACGGAGCCTTCGGAGGCGCGGGCAATCATGCGTAGCGACTCTTCATCAATCGTTACATTCTCAAGCGCTGCAATGCGGGCATAGTGCTGCATGAGAAGGGCCGCGTCCAAGCGCTTCAAATCAAAGCGCTGGCAGCGTGAGAGAATGGTGACGGGCACTTTGCGAATTTCAGTAGTCGCAAAAATAAACTTTATGTGGGGCGGCGGCTCTTCCAGGGTCTTGAGCAGCGCATTGAAAGCGCTCTTGGAAAGCATGTGAACTTCGTCAATGATGTAAATCTTGTAGCGCAGCGACACTGGCGCATAACGCACGCTGTCGATGATCTCGCGCATGTTGTCGACGCCGGTGTTGGACGCGGCGTCCATTTCAATCACATCCATGTGGCGTGATTCCAGAATGGCTTCGCACTGGGGCGTCAGCTCCGGCATTTCGATGGACGGGCTGCCTGGATAATTCAGGGCGCGGGCGATGAGACGGGCGGTTGTGGTTTTGCCAATGCCGCGCACGCCTGTGAGCATATAGGCCTGGGCAATACGGTTCGTTGCAATGGCGTTGGTGAGGGTGCGCACCATGGCTTCCTGGCCGATGAGGTCAGCGAACTTCTGTGGGCGGTATTTGCGGGCGAGAACGCGGTAGCCTTGAGCGCTCATGTTCTGTGGTGCTTCCGTCATGATTGCTCAGAATACTAGAGGTGGGAGGCTGGACGGGCAACCCGTTCCGATCTCGTTGGGGCTGCTTCCTTCCGGACCTGACCCGGTTGGCGAGCGGTACGTCCGCCGCCAACCTCCCGAGGGCTATATCGGTGTTTTGGGTTGAAAAGGCAAGGGTAGGATTTGCCCACCTTTGCCGCTGCTGTCATAGGCTGCCAATGATCTTTCGATAGTCATCCTCGGGGAAGGCCTTGAGCGTGGTGGTGCGCACATTGCCGCCCATGGCGAGCGTCAGGTTCATTTTTGCCGCCGTGGCGTCGTCCGGGGCATCCATGATCACAACCATGTCAGAGGCGCCTATGGTCATGTAGAATTCACGGATTTCGCAGCCCAGTTTCTTGGCCAGGGCGCGGCCCGCATCCAGCCGGCCCGGGCTTTCGCGGACGTTCTTTATGCCTTGATCAGTCCAATTTAGAAGCAGGATATATCTGGCCATGTGATCCTCCCAATTGCGTTTCGCGAGGCTAGGCGACAATCCGCCTTTTTCCGGCGAAAGTGGTTAAATCTAGCATGGTTTTGCCGCCTTGGCGATGTGCCAGGCCCACCAAGATTGACCTATAAGGTCCGCTCGCTTATCTGAGGGCCATGAGCCTGCGCGACATCATAACCCTGCCCGACCCGCTTTTGCGGCAAATCTCCAAGCCCGTTTCGGGTGTGGACAAGGCCGCGCGCAAGATTTTCGATGACATGCTGGAAACCATGTACAACGCGCCGGGCATCGGCCTGGCCGCGGTCCAGATTGGCGTGCCCCAGCGGCTGGTGGTGATTGACCTGTCCAAGGACGGCGAGGAACGCCAGCCACTTTTTATGGCCAATCCGGAAATCATTTCGGCCAGTGAGGCGGTGAGCGACTACGAAGAGGGCTGCCTCTCCATTCCGGAATTCTATGAAATGGTGACGCGGCCATCGGAAGTCAAAGTGCGCTACCTCGACCGTCAGGGTGAGCCCCACGAAGTCAATGCCAGCGGCGTTCTGGCCACCTGCGTCCAGCACGAAATCGACCATCTCAACGGCGTGCTGTTCATTGACTATATTTCCAAGCTGAAGCGCGACCGGGTGGTCAAGAAATTTGTGAAGGCGCAAAAGCTGGGAAAACTTTAATTTCATGAAGCTCGTGTTCATGGGCACGCCCGAATTTGCGGTTGTCACGCTGAAAGCGCTTGTGGAGGCGGGGCATGACATTGCTGCAGTCTATTCCCAACCGCCGCGGCCTGCAGGTCGGGGACAGAATTTGCGGCCGTCGCCAGTGCATCAATATGCTGAGTCGATGGGAGTTGAAGTTAGAACGCCGCTTTCCTTGAAATCCGTTGAGGAACAAAAGGCATTTGCCGACCTCAAGGCCGATGCGGCTGTTGTCGTTGCCTATGGCCTCATTCTGCCACGGCCGATTCTTCATGCGCCGCGTCTGGGCTGTTTCAATGTCCATGCCTCGCTTTTGCCGCGCTGGAGGGGGGCGGCACCCATTCAACGCGCCATCATGGCGGGAGATAAGGAATCCGGGGTTTGCATCATGCGCATGGAGGAGGGACTGGATACTGGCCCCGTGTGCAATTCAGGCCGTACCACCATCACAGCACTAACAACAGCTGGAATCCTGCAAGATCAATTGGCAAAGCTTGGAGCTTCACTCATGGTCGAGACGCTGGCCAATTCGCCTGTTCCGTGTACTGTTCAATCAGCGGATGGCGTGACCTATGCCAAGAAGATTGAAAAGGCAGAAGCACATATAGATTTTTCAAAGTCCGCGGTGCAAATTCGCAATCACATTCATGGTCTCTCGCCTTTTCCGGGAGCGTGGGCGAACGTCATGGATGCGCGGGTCAAAGTCCTGGCTTGCGAAGTTTTCGATCAGACTGGTGTGGCTGGGGTTGCGCTTGATGGCCGTCTCGCCATTGCCTGTGGCAGTAAAGCCATTCGGCTTCTGACCCTGCAGCGCGAAGGCAAGGCAGTAATGGATGCCGCCACATTCCTGCGCGGATTTCCCGTTTCCGAAGGCACAAGGTTCACCTGATGCCGCGCTACAAGCTTACGCTGGAATACAATGGCGCTGCCTTTTACGGCTGGCAAATCCAGCCCGGCGATGCAACCGTCCAAGGTGTGCTGACCGATGCAATTGCGAAAATCAACGGCGAGCCTGCCCTGGTGCAGGGAGCGGGACGCACGGATTCGGGCGTGCATGCGCTGGGCCAGGTGGCGCATGTTGATCTCCTGCGTGAATGGGATCCCTTCGTGCTGCGCAACGCCATCAATGCGGGGGTCCGGCCGCACAAGGTCTGCGTTCTTGAAGCCGAGCTTGTGCCTGACAGTTTCAATGCACGCTTTTCCGGTACAAAACGGCATTACCTCTACCGCATTCTCAACCGCCGGGCACCGCCGACACTTGATGTTGGGCAGGTGTGGTTCGTGCCGGTGGAGCTGGATGCGGAAGCCATGCATGCGGCGGCGCAAATTCTGGTGGGACACCATGATTTTTCCACCTTCCGCGACAGCCAGTGCCAGGCGCAATCGCCGATGCGAACCCTTGACCGCCTAGATGTGAGCCGCTTCGGCGAGTTCATTGAAATCCGCACGGAGTCACGCTCTTTCCTGCATTCCCAGGTGCGTTCAATGGTGGGTTCATTGAAGCTGGTGGGCGAAGGCAAATGGAATGCCAAGGACCTGAAGGCAGCACTTGATGCAAAAGACCGTACGGTTTGCGGCGTTGTAGCGCCTCCGGAAGGGCTCTATCTCGTCAGGGTTGATTATTGAAATAGGCGGCGATGATGCGGCCATAGATGATTTGCGTGGCGCGCAACTCTTCAATCGAAATGCGCTCGTCAACCTGATGGATGGTGACATTGGTGGGGCCAAATTCCAGTACCGGGCAATAATTCTTGATGAAGCGGGCGTCCGACGTTCCGCCTGAAGTCGAAAGCTTGGGCACCAGTCCGGTTTCCTGTTCCACTGCATCCTGCACGAGGCCCACGAAGGCTCCGGGTTCGGTGATGAAGGCTTCTGCGCCCTCATAAGATTTGACAGTCCATGTCCCGCCGAGTTCTTTTTTCACCGCCGCAACCTGGGCGTCCACCCAAGTGCGCAGGGATTGAAAATCATGTTCGGTGCTGTAGCGGATATTGAACTTGGCCATGGCGCGGGCGGGCACAACATTGCCCGCTGGGTTGCCCACATCAAAAGTTGTCACCGCGAGCGTTGAGGGATCGAAGTGGTCATTGCCATTATCAAGCTTCGCATAGGAAATCCGGTCAAGCAAACGTGAGAGTTTTGGAATCGGGTTATCGGTTTTGTTGGGATAAGCCACATGGCCTTGGGTGCCTTCAACGGTGACATCAAAACTTAAGGAGCCGCGGCGGCCTATCTTGATGGTATCACCCAATTTTTCCACACAGCTTGGCTCACCCACGAGGCAATGACCCGGAATATGGCCGTTGGCCTTCATCCATTCCAAGACCTTCACGGTACCGTTGATGGCGGGGCCTTCCTCATCACCAGTAATCAGAAACGAAATGGAGCCTGTGGGCTTGCCGCTGTGTTTCACGTAATCAATGGCGGCGGCGGCAAAGGCCGCAACGGAGCCTTTCATGTCGGTCGCACCCCTGCCGTAGAGAACACCGTCCTTGGTCTCGGCAGCGAAAGGTTCGTGCTTCCAATCGGCTTCATTGCCGACAGGCACCACATCGGTATGGCCGGCAAAACACAGATGCGGCTCCGCCGTTCCGATACGGGCGAAGAGATTTTCAACGTCCGGTGTGTCCTTGTCCTTGAAAATCAGGCGCTGACAGACAAAGCCATGGCTGCTTAAGAGATTTTCAAGCACCGACAACGCGCCGCCCTCGTGGGGCGTGATGGAACGGCAGCGGATGAGATTTTGGAGGATGGCGACGGAATCGGTTGGGGTATTTTTCATGGACACCAGCATAGCGGCAAAAAATACGCCCGGCCAGAACGGCCGGGCGTATTGTTAATTACTCCGAATATCACGCGAGCGGATCAGCGCCATACTGGTTTGGCCCCTCGGTTCCCCGCAGGAAACCGCATTCAACCAGAAACCAGATGCTGCCAATAAGCGGCACAAGAATGATCAACGTCCACCAGCCAGACTTGCCGCGGTCATGCCAGCGCTTGGCATAGATGGCGAGGGCCGGATAGAGGAAGACAAGAAGGGCAATCCACATCGGGATCATGGCTCTGTTCATTGCCGAGACAGCCGCTTCGGGATCCATGCCGGGGTCCATGCTGCCCATCATCGATGTACCCAAGATCATTCCCAGCACAATGATCACAACCCACTGGGCAACAATCAGCGCAAGCACGCTCAGCCAAAAGGGCTGGCGGCTGATGCGGCCTTCAAAACTTGTAAAGAGATATTTCCAGTCCATACTTTCCTCCGGGCGCGCGCAGCGCCGTTGAAGCCCCCAAGGGGCTTTATCCCCGAGAATCACTAAAACCGGAAGTGGAAGTTTCAGTCCCTCAACAATTCATTGATCGAAGTTTTGGAGCGGGTTTTCTCGTCTACGCGCTTCACAATGACGGCGCAGTAGAGCGACGGGCTGGGTGAGCCATCGGCAAAAGGCTTTTGCGGCAGGGAGCCCGAGACCACGACGGAATAGGGCGGCACGCAGCCCATGAATACCTCACCTGTGGTGCGGTCGATGATCTTGGTGGACTGGCCAATGAACACGCCCATGGAAATCACCGAGCCTTCGCCGACAATAACACCTTCAACCACTTCCGAGCGCGCGCCGATGAAACAATTGTCCTCGATGATCGTGGGGCCTGCCTGCATGGGTTCAAGCACGCCGCCAATGCCGACACCGCCGGAGAGATGCACATTCTTGCCAATCTGGGCGCAGGAGCCGACGGTCACCCAGGTATCAACCATGGTGCCCTTGTCGACATAGGCTCCGAGATTGACGAAGGATGGCATGAGGATGGCGCCCTGGGCGATATAGGCGGAATGACGCACGACGCAATTTGGCACGGCGCGAAAACCCCCTGCCCGGAAATCCTTTGCGGTCCAGCCCTCAAACTTGGAGGGCACCTTGTCCCACCATTTTGATTTGCCGGGGCCACCGCCTGTGAGTGCCATGTCGTTCAGGCGGAAGGAGAGGAGTACGGCTTTCTTGAGCCATTGATTGGTGACCCAAGTGCCATCGATTTTTTCAGCAACGCGGGCTTTGCCGGAATCGAGCATATCCAGGGCGGTCTTGACCGCCTTGCGCACCGGCCCTTTGGTTTTCAGGGTTACCTTGTCGCGCGCTTCCCAGGCCGCTTCAATGATGGCTTGAATGTTTTTCATGGGAGGCTCCCTCTCGATGATGCGATAATTTGGTGGATACGGATTTCAAAAATCCGGCGAGATCGTTGGTTACGTGGTGGACATAGTCGGCGCGGCCAATGCCGTTCAAGATGTTGGCGTTGGCATTGTCGTCAGATGTGACCAAAACCGTGGTCATCCCCATATCGTGTGGTGCCTGCAGATTGCGCGCGATGTCCTCAAACATGGCGGAGGTTTCGGGCCTGATTTTGGTTTGGCGGATAAATTTCTCGTAGGGCCCGCGTTCAGGCTTTGGAATGTAATCGGAATGAACGATATCAAAAATATCCTTGAAGTGGCGGGTGACGCCCAACTGCTTCAAAACACTTTCCGCATGGGCCACGGTGCCATTGGTGAAAATCAGTTTGCGCCCGGGAAGGGCATGCAGGGCTTCATCCAATTCCACGTTGGCTGGAACGGGCGCGTAGTCAATGTCATGGGCATGGCGCAGAAAATAGATGGGATCAACTTCATGTTCCACCATGAGACCACGCAGCGTGGTGCCATATTTATGGAACAGGCCCTTTTGAATGGTTCTCGCTTCGGCTGGCGCAATTTTCAGGATTTCAGAGACGAGCCCCGTCATCTTCCGGTCGATCTGGTCGAACAGGCGGCATGAGGCGGGGTAGAGCGTGTTGTCGAGATCAAACACCCAGGTCTCGATATGGTCGAAGCCTCTCATACACCGGTCCGTGAGACACGGGTGCCAACGCCGTGCGGGGTAAGCAATTCAAGCAATACGGAATGGGGCACGCGGCCATCGAGAATAATCACGCCTTCAACGCCTGATTCAACCACAGCCACGGCACTTTCAATTTTCGGAATCATGCCGGCGGTAATCGTGCCATCGGCGATAAGGGCGGGAATATCGCCAATTTTCAATTCGCTGATCAGCTGCCTGTTCTTGTCCAAAACACCCGCAACGTCAGTCAACATGAGAAGGCGCTTGGCTTGGGTTGCCGTGGCAATGGCGCCCGCTGCCGTATCGGCATTCACGTTATAGGTATCACCGTCCCAGCCCACGCCGATGGGGGCGATCACGGGGATTGCGTCGCTCTTCATGATGGTTTGGAGAATCTCGATGTTGATGCGCGCGGGTTCACCCACAAAGCCAAAATCGATGTTTTCAACTTTGCCAGTTTTGGGATCGGTTTTTTGCTTTATGTAGCGCTCGGCGATGAGCAGGTTTCCGTCCTTGCCGGAAATGCCGACGGCGCGGCCACCAGCCTGCTGGATGGAGGCAACGATCGATTTATTGATGGAGCCTGCGAGCACCATTTCAACCACATCCATGGTCTCCTGGTCGGTCACCCGCAACCCTTCGCGGAACTCGGGCTTCACGGCAAGCTTGTCCAGCATCTTGTTGATCTGGGGCCCGCCACCATGGACTACGATGGGGTTGAGCCCGCAGACCTTCAGCATCACCATGTCGCGGGCAAATTGCTGGGCGAGCTTGCGGTCAACCATGGCATGGCCGCCATATTTCACCACGATGACCTGATCGTCATAGCGCTGCAGAAAAGGCAAGGCTTCCGAGAGGATTCGGGCCGTTTCAGGAACAGGAATGTCGGTCATGGCAGGAATATCCCAGCAGTCATTGGGCACGCCTTATAGGGCAATTGCCGGGCTTGCCAAGATTGAAGTTTGATGGGGTTAAAGGAGGCCCGCAACTTCGGCGCGGAGCTCTTCCAGGCCGGTAAATTTCTCGCTCGACGTGGCATGGATCAAAGGAAAGGCGGCGGCCCGCTTTTTGGCAACGGCCTCGGTTTCGGCATAGACCTTTTCGACCTCGGTAGGCTTCAACTTGTCAATCTTGGTCAAGACCAATTGATAGGTCACGGCCGATTCATCCAGGAGATCAAACATCTCCTCATCGGCGGCGAGCACGCCGTGGCGCGAGTCAATCAGCACGAAAGCCCGGGTCAATCCGGGCCTTCCTCTGAGGTAGCCGCGCAGCATGGATTGCCATTTCTTCACTTCCTTTTTCGGTGCCTTGGCGTAGCCATAGCCCGGCATGTCAATGAGGGTGAGGGCGTCGGCGATGTTGAAAAAGTTAAGCTCACGGGTGCGGCCCGGCGTGTTGGAGGCGCGCGCCAATTCCCGAACCCCGGTGAGGGCATTGATCAGGGATGACTTGCCCACATTGGAGCGGCCGGCAAAAGCGATTTCAACGCCCTTCACGGGCGGCAATTGCTCAAGAGCTGCCACGCCTAGCATGAAAGTAGAAGGGGCCGAAAACAGTCTTCGGCCCGCCAGTAATTGATCGCTGGTGAAGCGAGAGGTCAAGGGGCCGCGGTTTTCTTTTTCAGGAAGGGCAGGCTTTCGCGGATATTGCCGAGGAGATCGATATCGACCCCGTGACGCTTCATGATCACCGACTGCTGGAGGATCGAAAGCAGGTTGCTCCAGGCCCAGTAGATCACCAGCCCCGCCGGGAAGCTTCCCAGCATGAAGGTGAAGATAATGGGCATCCAGTTGAACAGGCTGGCCTGCACGGGATCGGGCGGCGTCGGATTCAGGCGCATCTGCACCCACATGGTAATGCCCATGAGGATCGGCCAAACCCCCAGCGCCAGGAACAGGGGCGGCGTCCACGGAATGAGGCCAAACAAATTAAAGAGATTGGTCGGGTCGGCCGCGGAAAGGTCATGCACCCAGCCATAGAAGGGCGCGTGGCGCAATTCGATGGAGGTGAGAATGACCTTATAGAGCGAGAAGAAAACCGGAATCTGCACCACCACCGGCAGGCAGCCAGAAATCGGCGAGACCTTTTCCCGCTTGTAAAGCTCCATCATGCCCTGCTGCTGCTTCATCCTGTCGTCGGGATAAAGCTCCTTTAGTTTCACCATCTCAGGCTGAAGCTTTTTCATCTTGCTCATGGAGGCATAGGACTTGTTGGCCAGCGGAAACACAGCGAGCTTGACCAGCACGGTTGCAACGAGGATGGCAATGCCGAAGTTGCCGACAATGCCCTTGATGAATTCAAGGAGGTAGAACATGGGCTTGGTGATGAATTCAAACCAGCCCCAATCGATCATAAGATCGAATTTTGCGATTTTGTATTTGTCGCCAATGGCCTGAATGGTTTTGACCACCTTGGCGCCGGCAAAGAGCTGATCCTGATAGAGCCCATTGCCGCCGGGCTGAACGATGATGGCATCCTTGGCGAGATAGTCCGTCTGGTAGACGTCGCGGCCATTCTGAACCTGATGCAGGAAGCTCGAGGTAAAGGCCCTAGTCTGGTCGGGGATCATGGTCGCAGCCCAATACTTGTCGGTGAAGCCAAGCCAGCCACCTTGCGAGTCGATCCGTGTTGGCTCGGTTGCGCCTACCACGTCGCTGTAATCAATTTCCTGAAGCTTGTCTCCGAGAACTCCGAGCATGCCTTCAAAGAACACAAACCAGCCGGCAATCACCGGTGTGTCCTGACGCTGGATACGGGCGTAGGGGATAAGGGCAACTGGAGCGGCAGAATTATTCTGAACCCCTTGCGTCACTGAAAATACGTAATGGTCATTGATGGAAATCTGACGGGTGAAAATCAGGCCTGCGCCATTATCCCATGTGAGCGTGACGGGCTTTCCTATGCCCAGCACGGCGTTGGCTTCCGAGGACCAAACAGTCTTGCTGTCGGGGAGTTTTGCGGTGGTGCCGGTTGCGCCGACAAAGCCTTGCTCGGCAAAAAATGCATTGGGGGAACCGGCAGGCGACAACAGAACTATTGTGGGACTCTTGGGATCAATGGTTTCGCGGTAGCCCTTGAGATGAAGATCATCGATCTGTGCGCCAGCCAGATTGATTGAACCCTGCAGTTCTGGTGTTTCAATCTTGAGACGCGGTGAATTTGCCAAAGCCTGGTCGCGGGTAACTGCCACGGGCTGGACCGCACCAGGCACCTGCGCGGTTGTCGTCGTTGGCTGGGAAGTCGCCTGCTCCTGTTGCGCCCTCTCGGCAACGGGAACGGCATAAAAATATTGCCAGCCGAAAATGATCGCCATGGACAGCACAATGGCCAGAATGAAGTTCTTGTTGTTATGGTCGATCATCACTTACCCTTGTCAGCCACTTCATGTGGCGTGGCGTGCAGCCGCTTCAAGGCCGACATTAAATCATTTTGCAGATCAGCAAAACTTCGAGTGGCCGTGGCCAAACGCCCGATCAACACATAATCAAAGCCGCTTTGGGCTCTCTCGCCCAGAACAACCCTTGCAGCTTCGCGCATCCGGCGCTTCGAACGGTTGCGGATCACGGCATTGCCGATTTTCTTACTGCAAGTGAAGCCGACGCGAGGTGCGGCTGAATCCTGACGATTTCGGGCCTGGACGACCATGCCGGGCATGGCCTGTGACGGCGCTCTCGCGGCGGCAACAAAATCCTGCCGACGCTTGAGATGTTCCATCGTCGTGGGATCAGGCCGAGAGCCGCTTGCGGCCCTTGGCGCGGCGGCGGGAAATCACATTGCGGCCACCAACCGTTGCCATGCGGCTGCGGAAGCCGTGCCGACGCTTGCGAACGAGTTTGGACGGTTGGTAGGTGCGCTTCACAATAAGTCTCCGTATCCTTTGATCACATCCTTAAAACACCAGTATTTTCAAATACATGCCCTGTTGCCTTGGCAAGCAAGGGAAGTGCCTTCGAGGAGGGATTATCTCTCTGTCTTGAATTGGGGCGGGTTATAGGAGGAAAGTAGCGGGAAAGTCAACGCATGAGCCGTCCTTAACCACACGGCGCCTGACTTGTTCTCAACTCACTGTGAGAAGGGCTTTCCACAGGTTGGCACTTGCGGCATGACTTTTCCTATGACCAGCCCCGTTCCCGATCCCGCAAGTTTCACCGCTGCCAAACGCTGGTTTCCCCTGGCCGTGATTGCTTGCCTGATGATCGGGGCCTATGCCTTTGGCCTTCACGAGTATCTGAGCTTGCAGAACATCGCCGCAAACCGAGAAGAATTGCGCCGGTTCATTGCCAGCAATTGGGCTTTGGCGCTGCTCATCTATGCGCTCGTTTATGCCGCAGCTGTTGCCCTCTCCATCCCGGGAGCCACCCTTCTCACCATCGTTGGCGGGCTTTTGTTTGGCTGGCTTGCAGGCGCGCTTGTTACTATCATTGCAGCAACCTCGGGGGCCACCATCATATTCATTGCAGCAAAGACATCGTTTGAAACTGTGTTCACGCGCAAGGCTGGCAGCCTGCTCAATAAGATAAAAGACGGCTTCGCGCGCGATGCTTTCAACTATCTCCTCTTTCTCAGGCTGACGCCGGTTTTTCCCTTTTGGCTGGTCAACATCGCATCGGCCCTTTCCGGAGTCCGGCTTAAAACATTTGTGGCCGCAACTGCCCTTGGAATAATCCCTGCAACATTTGCTTTCAGCTTTGTGGGCTCTGGCCTCGACAGTATTATTGAAGCGCAGAAGGCCGCCTATGAGGCCTGCATTGCCCAAGGCGACAACTTCCAGTGCAGCTTTGATCTCCAGGCTTCGCGCATGATAACGCCGCAAATTCTTGTGGCCCTTGCGGCACTTGGCATTGCGGCCTTAATCCCCATTGGCTTGAAGCGCTTGAGGGCAAAGCCATGATTTATGACATTGCAATTATTGGCGCTGGCTCAGGCGGGCTCTCGGTTGCTGCGGCGGCGGCGCAGTTTGGGCAGAAGGTTATCCTGTTTGAAAAAGGAAAAATGGGCGGGGACTG
>Ga0214473_10004743_pt1 | contig 16312 bp, 19 predicted proteins | sample RVTome_7_FD_203509 | JGI IMG/M metagenome (GOLD analysis project Ga0214473, IMG submission 203509) | Soil microbial communities from uranium-contaminated site in the Upper Colorado River Basin, Wyoming, United States - RVT98D197 | ecosystem: Environmental > Terrestrial > Soil > Contaminated >... | reverse complement strand
GCCATCAGGGAGGCTCAATCCAAAGGGATTGCCGAAGCTGACCCTTCGTTGGACATCGATGGCTGGGACGCTGCCGCGAAGATCACAGCCCTTGCGAATGTCCTGATGGACGCTGACACGGACCCGAAGAAGGTCGCAAGGAAAGGCATTAGAGAAGTCACGAGGGCGGATATCGAGGCGGCCGCGAAGAAGGGCAAGAAGATCAAGCTGATAGCCAGTGCGAAGCTAGTGGGCGAGTCAGTCGAGCTGTCGGTCAGCCCTCAGATGGTGGGGCCTGACAGTCCGCTATGGTCTGTCGATGGGACTTCGAGCGCGCTCACGATCAAGACGGACCTCATGGGTGACCTGACGATAATCGAGGGGAGTGGAGATGTCACGCAGACCGCATACGCGATATTCTCCGACCTCATCCTGACGGTAGAGGCAATCAGGAACGGAACCATCTGACCGCTCAGAATGTCTCGAGGCTGAACTCCATATTGTCGTAGTAGAACCCAGACTTGGTCCTATTCTCATACTCAGCATTGAGGATCGTCAAGTGCCCGGCCTCCTCCCCGACGAGCCAGTTGAAGACCTCCCTGGCCCTCGTGCTATCGGTGTGGGAGCCTGCGTTCCTGTAGTACTCGATAGACTTCTGCTCGACTTCCATACCCACTTTGAGGACATCGAGTTCACCTGCGTCTGGGCTGAGCTTGAGATGCCTGAAGATCTTGTCCTGGAAGACCGAAACCCTCTCGAAGGTAGGAGCACTTCGCTTCATATCCTGCAACGACGCCCATTCTTCTCCGTGTTCCAAGCGTCTCAGCTCCTCGCCCAGTATGTCAACATGCCTCTGCTCTTGTTTCACTAGGCTGATGAAAGTGTCCTTGGAGCGCTGATGTTTCACCATTCCTGTAGCACGTTCGAAGAAATCCTTTCCTTCGATCTCCATCTGGATGGCGTTCCTGAGAATCTCCAACGCGCCCGTCGTGCCGCTCTCCACAGATATCACCGTATCCTTGTTCAGAACAGACGGTACCGCGAATATAGGTTTTTCCGCGAAATGGTTCTTTGGCAAACCGGGTGGTTGGCGTTTGGGGAGGTTTGGGGTTCATGAATCCGCGCGAGCCAGTCCGTTCGGGACAGCCGCATTTGCGAGGTCTTGTGGCTCTGGAATCCGTCCTAGGGTTAAGCAAAGATTGATTACTGCCCGTGACTTCCCCAGTCACATGTCTGAGGCTCCATTCATCAGTACGTTCATCGCAGTGGCGCTTATTCCGGTAGCGTTTCTGTTCACCCATGCGTATTTCAGCGGCAAGAGGAAGCTGCCGTACCACAAGGTGACTGGCATCTCAGGAATCGTCTGGGATCTCGGTATGTCGATATTCTACATGCTATTCAGACTGTTCGGTGGGCAGGTCGAGGGCGGAATAATCGACATCCACCCCGGTCTCATCGCGTACTTCGCCATCCACGGCATGATCGCGGTCGTCGTGATCCTGCTTGAGCTGGGAATCCTGACTACCGGAATTCTGCAGTGGAGAAGGAGAAGACCGAACGAATGGCACAGGAGACTCTCGACCCCACTCTACATCCTCTGGTTCGCCGCCTTCCTGTCAGGTGAACTAGTCTATCTCGTTTACTACGTGCTCTGAGAGCTCATTGTGCGGTGGTGCCCCCATCAACTGACAGAGCGGCGCCAGTGACAAACGAGGCTTCGTCTGACGCGAGGAACAGCACCGCCTGAGCGACCTCATCAGGCATACCAAGACGTCCGATTGGGTGTATTCCCGTCTCATGCTCAATGTATGATTTTGGATCGCCGGCCAAACGGACCTCCCTGTCAAGCATGGGAGTGTGGATGGTACCTGGATTCACGCAATTCACACGGATGTTGTGTTTGGCGTAGTCCAGGGCCATCGCCTTGGTCATCACGGTGATTCCGCCCTTCGAGGCGCAATATGCTGGGCACTCCCTGTTGCCGATCAGTCCCGCATCTGACGAGTTGTTGATTATGACGCCCTGATGCTGCTTCTTCATGTATGGGATGGCGAATTTGGACACTAGGAACGTTCCCTTGAGGTTGGTGCCGATGACCATGTCCCACTCCTCCTCGGTCATGTCCTCCGCGAGCCTTTGCACAAAGACCCCGGCATTGTTGAACAGGATGTCGATCCTGCCGAAGATGGCAGCCGTGCCATCGACCATCCTCTTGGCATCCGAGCTCTTGGAAACATCCCCTTGGATGAACTCAGCTTCGCCCAGCTTCCTAAGCTTCCTCAGTGCCTTGATGCCCTTCTCCTTCGACCTGCCAGTTATAACGACCTTGGCACCCTCCTCCAGGAACAGCTTCGCGGTCGCATAGCCCATGCCCTCGCTTCCGCCGGTGATGAGCGCCACCTTTCCTCTGAGCTTCATCGTTCTCAACGTCAACCCCTATCGAGAACCTGAGAATAAACCTTCTCCGATGTCGGATAGGTTGGACAACGAGACGCGGTTCACTTCCCGGATGCCATTGGAAGAGCCACTCTGAAAACGCTCCCCTTGGACGGGTCCCCTGGCACTCTGTCCTCGACCCAGACCATCCCGTGATAAGCCTCGACTGTCGCCCTCACGATTGAAAGACCGAGTCCAGTTGCTGGTGGACGCTCATCGCCTGTCTTGAACCTGCCGAATACGATGTTCTTCTTGGAATCAGGGATGCCTATGCCGTTGTCAGCCACTGACACGCACCAGTACCGTCTGGGTTCAACCGTGAACTCGCCGATGCTTATGTCCACGACGATCTTCTCGTGCGGGTCGTACTCGACAGCGTTCTTGAGTACGTTCGTGAATATCTCGTCGGCGAGCTCGTTGCCCATTACGAAGTATCGGTGGTTACCGACCTTCAAGTCGAATCTGACGTCCTTATCCTCCACGCTCCTGGAAACCTCAGCGATACTCCCCTTGAGGACCTCACCCAGCTCCAGAGGACCAATGTTCTCGGCGCCCTCCTGCTCGATCTTGATAAGCTTGTTCGCCCTCTGGATGAGCTCACTGATGCCCCAGGCCGAAGACGAAGCACGCTCCATGTAGTTCTCGGCTTTCTCAGGGACGCCCTTTGTGGACCGTGCCAATTCGAGATAGCTTGTGACCGCCTGATTGAAATTGTTGATATCGTGTCCAATGATGTCTCCCAGGAACCTGGACCTCTGCGCGATCTCCACCTGCCTCTGGTACATGGTGGCGTTCTCAATCGCTACACCTGCAAGTTGCGAGAAGATCTGCATCGCCTCAATGGTCTCATCGTCGGGAATCCTGTCATCAGCGATATCATTGACCTCCAGGAACCCAATCATCACTCCATCCCGGTTCGAGAAGACGAACCTTAGATAATCGAGCTCGTGCCAGATTGACGGGTCCGTTCGTGGCTCCGTTATCTTCTGCATGTTCCTGTAGAACGGCTCCTCGCCCTTGATGAACTGATCCGCAGTCGCCCTGATTAGGTAGACCCCGTCTCCAATCTGGTACTTCTCCTCGAGGTCCAATTTCATCCGTTCATGGGTGTATGTGAACTTCTTGATCTTCCTGTCATTGTCGCCTTCATAGCCGTAGGTCGCCCTGACGCGGAATATCTGTTCGCTTTCATCAAGCACGCCTATGACCATGGAGCGCGCAGAGAAGAGGTCGGCAATGGCTGATGCTATCTTCTGAAGTACCGAGTCGAGATTCTCGACCGTCATGATGTATGTGAGAACGCTTAGCATCTCCCCTGCAAGCCTCGGAGGGGTCGGGCAGGCTTTGACCGCCGGCCTGGTCTTCGCTTTTGCTGAATAGTTCTGCATCGTGCATCCCTATTGCTTGCCCAACGGGCGACAATTGAGTGAAATACTCCGGCCTATTATAACTTGTCGCGTATTGCCTCTCAATGGCAGAGTCACCAGCATTCCGGAAGATGCCTGCTGGCACGCAGCATCTCTGCAGCGAGGCCGGCACGCGAAATCACTGACAGCTGATAAATATCCGTAAGATGATTCGAAAGCCGAGGTTGAGTGCTGTGGAAGAGGTCGAAGTCGGAAAGGTCAGCATATTCTTCGCCAAGCCAAGTGTGGCGGCAGTGGAGATCACGTCCGGGACAATCGCTATCGGCGACACGATCAAGATCGTCGGGGCAACAACGAGCTTCGAACAGAAGATAGATTCAATGGAGATCGACAGAAAACCGATACCAAGCGCTTCCGCGGGTCAGTCAGTAGGGATCAAGGTCAAGGAAAGGGTTAGACCGCACGACAAGGTCTTCAAAATAGTTCCCTAGAATCGCCCCTATTCGTCGCCCTTATCCGCAACTATGCGCATTGAATCCTTCAGGAGGTCCTTCTCACACCCAGGAGGTCCATAAAAGGACAACTCGACCTCCTCCAGCATTTCTTCATGGTCCTTCCTGGATAGGCGCATCAGCCTCCGGAGGTTCTCTAGGATCGTCTCTTCGGGGCCCGCGATGACCCGGTCGGCCAGGGCGACCTCGAGCACTGTCTTGTATATCCTGCGGAACTCCATGCGATCCTGGGCGAGTCGCTTGATGATTTCAGATTCCAGCGCTCTGTGCTGCTCATCACTGACGTTCAAGTGCTTTCGGAGTTCCTCAACGAGGAACCTTTCAGTTGCGGTCACCTTGCCGTCATTCCAGACGGTCTGAAGAGCCCTCTTGTAGATATCGGAGTCCTGCTCCTTCTCCTCAAGGGCCTCCCTCTTCCTGGACTCAACCGTTTCAAGAATTGAGACATCGAGCACGCCACCGACGATAGCCTCGCGCACGATGTCGCAGAGCGTAATGTGAATCGAAGTAACATCGTCTATATCACTGACCTTCATCTCCCGAATCCTACCGTTCTGCTTCACCGGAACGATCTCATCGCCAATCCTCTCCCTCAGCGCCATCGCCATCGAGTAGCCATTGGATGACAAGTAGTAGCCGTTCATCCTCTGCTTCATGCCTTGTATGTGTGCTTTCCTCTCAATGATCAAGCCTTCGTCGATGAGGTCACTAAGGTATTGTGATAGATGCTTCCGCTGGATCCCTGTGCCATAAGCGATCGACTGCTGGATCAGGTCTGCTGAAAGCTCAAACCTGTTCTCAACATCTCGGAAGTCGGTCAAATACAGCAGAATCCTTTCTTTGCTCGTGAGCGCGGTCAATGCATCTAAGGTCATCCTGGACCGAATCCCCATAACCTATATATTGTGCTTTTCTGAGAAATCGAGCAAAATCATAAAAGAGTTAAGTCAAGAGGTCAATCATGCAAGTTGAATACATGATAGACCGAAGAGCGCTTTGGTTCCTTGGGGTCCTCATGATCGGCGTATTCGTCGCCATGGGCATCATGCTCATGCTCTCGGGCTGAATCGCCCTTGCTCGTTCAGTAAAGAGAGGTCATTTCTGATTCATTCCGAAAGGATCATCCTATGCTCGAATCTCGACGCGCTTAGGAATTATATTCGTGAAATATTATATGTGTAGATGTTTTTTGCAACTGTCGATGCAGGTATCAATCGCAAGCAAGACCAGTAATGCATCGCCGAGTTCCGAATTACGGCGCAGTCGCAGCGATTCTGGTTCAACCATTGATTATTATATTATTATTCTTATGCGAATGAATAGTAACGGGCAAAGCCTCTTATAATCCAGGCGTCTCAGTCTAGCCGATAAGTATGTTCGCGCACACCTGCAACGGATTGGATTGTGCCCCGATAGAAAGCGGGTTAGCGCGAGCATGCTGCAAGTGATCGGCGAACTCTGCGTAAGCTGATTGAGCCGAGATTTCACTTTTGTGGAGGTGGATTCAATGCGAGCTACAAGACTCTGGAACACGTACAGGCGGGTGCGCCTGGAGAGGACTCTCTTGACCGTCCCAAGGACGGAGAGGAGGGCCATAAGGGCTTACGTCGCAGGCAAGCGCGTGAAGTAGGTCACCAAACCCTTTTCGATTTGTTTTTCCTTAGCGCAGGGCGTGACGTAGGCGATCTAGATCAGAATGGCGACCAACGATGTTCGCGCCAACGCTTGAACGTCTTCTTGATGACACCGGTCAGTGTATCTGGATAGGTCACCGGATCCTTCAATTTGAAAAACCAGATTGAACATGCAGCCCTCCCCAAGGCGGAAACGGCGTAGACCGCACCGAGACCGAGAACCCAATCACCGTGGTAGTAGTTCAGGAAGTACCATGCCATGTATCCGCCGATGACCGATCCGACGAATGTGGCTATGCCAATTATAGTGTTGTAGACGGCGAAGTACTCGCCTTTCTTCTCGTCAGGAGCCACGTCGAGTATGTACGCGAAGAACGCGACGTTGGCCATTGCGTTGGCGAATCCGAGTAGCGCGTTGAGCGCGTAGATGTGCCACACTTGTGTCGCCAGCGCGTACACGATCGGAACCGATATGAATGCGAACCTCGAGATGAGTATCTGGGGCATGGGGCCGATGACGTCCAGGAGCTTCCCGACCTTCGTCTGGAAGAAGAGTGTCGCGCCCGTGGAGATTACGGCCATTATGCCGATCTCGAGCGCACCTGCGTTGAGAACACTCACATATGTTAGGATTAGTATCGGCCAGATGATGGACATGATGAAGTTGAAGGTCGTGTTGAGGACGACGAGGTTCCTGAAGTTCTTGTTCTCGGAGAGGTCAGAGATGAAGATGAAAGACTTCAGGCCGAACTTGAAGAGCGTCTTTGGTGAGGCAAACATGCGCTTCTTCTGTTCCATTATCTCGAACAGTATAAGCGACCCCACTATGCCACTGGCCCCTGCGATGAAGAATGGGAGCGCGAACCGCTCGAATGTGCTGCCTGCATTGGGTATGACGGCGCCGGCGAAGATTGTGCCAATGAGGCTGGCCAAAGATGAGACCGCGAAGAATCTGCCCATGACAGCGCCTCTGTTCTTGACTGTTGTGACATCTCCCACCAAGGCGGACCAGGTAGGGATCATCATTGAGCCGATGAACATCTGTATGGCCACGAGGATGATGAGCTGCCACGCATCCATCGCTCCCATCATGAAGAAGTAGAGAGCGAACGACATCACTCCGCCGATGATGAGGAACGGTATCCTTCTCCCGAAGAAGTCGCTCAGCTTCCCCCAAGGGACCTGCATGACGGCAGGAAAGAGGTTGGTGAAAGCCTGGAGCCAGCCTAGCTCGGGGGGAGTGGCACCTAGTCCAAGAGCAAGAAAAGGAACGTAAGGGTCTGCCATGCCCTTACCAAGGTTGACTCCAACTTGGTTTGAGGTCATCTTGGAGATGATGTTGGCCCGTGGGTCCTTGTGACCCCTATCGCTTACAGCATCCGCTGGACTCATTAGGAGCGCATCCCTCGAACGGGGAATCGTGGCAGAGAACTATATTTCACTTTCGGATGGAGCTACTCAGAAACGATTCTGTGCTCAATTCCCGATGCCAGATAGGAGGAAAATCGCTACGAGGTCAGCATGCTGGAAATCATCCAAAAGACTATATATTAACACGAACCGATACAGGGATGGTGGGAAATTTGACAAAGGCCTACTGTGTTAAGTGCAAGAAGTCCGTCGAGATGAAAGACCCGAAGAAAGTCAAGCTGAAGAACGGAAAGCCTGCATCCAAGGGAACCTGCCCGAAGTGCGGCACGAAAGTCTTCAGAATCGGCGGCTGAAAACTGCTTCCTTCAAACCAATTCCAGAAGACCCCGAATGATCCGTGAGCACGCCTCAACGGGGGTCTTCTGAATGCGTTTTATTTTGAGCGCTTCAGGTATAGCCCTCTCTTGTGAAGGGCCGCTAGAGCTCTTATTGCACGCCATATGGTGGGATACGCGGGCACCCTGCGCTTTTCGAACTCCCTCAATAGGCTCTGGGTGTTGGCGCCGCCAAACGCACTTATGACGATTGGCGCCCCTCCCGATCTAGATCTCCTTTCCGCCACATCCACAAGTCTCCTCGTGATGTTTGGCGGTTGGAGCTCGAGAGACATCATGATCCCGTCGACTCCCGGGTCAGCCTGCAAACATTTGAGAACGGCATCGTACATCCCATCGGTAACACCCGCGGTGAGGTCTACTGGATTGCTGACGGAGGAGTAGCTGGGCACCATCTTCCTTATGGAGTCACGAGTCTTCTCAGAGAGCCTTGCCATCGTGAGTCCCACACCATGCTCCCGGGACTCGACAAAGTCTGCACCAATCACTCCGAATCCGCCCGCACTCGCGACAACGCATATGCGGTCGCCATCGATATGGTCCACATAGGCCAGTGCCTTCGCCAGATCGATCAACTCTTCCTCGTCGTAGGCTCTCACAACGCCAACCTGACTCATGACGCCGTCTACCATGACATCAGACGAGGATGCGAGTGCGCCGGTGTGTGATCTTGCTGCGTCAGACCCGGCTTTCGTCCTTCCCGATTTTAGCACAACGACCGGTTTGACCTTTGATACCTTTCGAACGACGTCGACGAATCTTCGCCCGTCTGAGAACGATTCAAGATAGAGGGCGATGCTTTTGGTCGCTTTGTCGGATGAGAGATGCTGTAAGAGCTCGTTCTCGTTCAGGTCGATCTTGTTCCCCAGACCTATGCATGCGGAAATCCCTATTCCGGCCTCCGCGGCCTTCTCCAAGAAAGACACGGACACCGCTCCGCTCTGGGAAAGCACCGCAATCGCCCCTTTCCCAGGGCGAACGCTCTTCTCTCTGGGTATGAATAGCGTGTCAAGTCCGCTAGATGGCACATACACTCCCATAGTGTTAGGGCCCAAGAGTCTGGTGCTCGAGCCGCGGATTGCAGCCATCAACTCCCTCTCCAGCATCTCCCCGTCAGGCCCGGACTCCCTGAAACCGGATGCGGAGATGATCACAACGCCGACACCTTTCTCGACGCATTGTCTGACTGGGGCGACCGAAGCTGCGGCGGGAAGAGATATGACCGCGAGGTCGACATTGCCTGGGATAGCCAGAACGCTGGGATAGCACCTCAGCCCTAGGATCTCTCCCTCATTCGGGTTTACAGGATAGAGTCTAAACCTCCCCTTTGAGAGATTCTTGAGGGATATGTGGCTGAGCTTTGTCGGGCTCGCAGAGGCGCCAATCAGTGCTACTGACCTTGGCCTGAAGAGAGCGTCCAGCGGATCAGCCATTAGTGAGGCCATTGTCTTGGAGGGTATTATCGATTACCCTGATGGGCGACTTCTTCGACCATGTGCGTCGGCATGGGCGCTCGAAAAACGCCAGATTGAGAACATTGAAATAGAGTCGACACGATAACGCAGTTTAGGCACCTGGCTTTGGAGGGGGAGAGAAGTGGAACTGCGAGACTTGCTCAGCGGCTCGAGTCCGGTTAGGATATCACCAGACGCGACTGTGAGCGACGCGCTTGTATCTATGATCGAGAACAAGACCGACTTCCTGCTTATTGACCGCAGTAGTCAGAACGATTCATACGGGATTGTCTCGAGATGGGACATCGTGGAAGGAGCGATTGCCAACGGCCGGGACCTAACCACGTCTCCCGTGACAGATTTCGCCAGGAAACCGCTTGTCGTCATGAACAACATGAATCTCGACATTCGATGGGTAGCGAAGAAGATGGCTAACGAGCGAGTTTCGAAGATTGCCGTGTTCGACGCAGACGAATTCCTTGGGTTCATCACCGATGTCGATATCCTCAAAGTAATCGCCGCGCGAACGAAGCAGACCAAGGAGGCAAAGGAATGAGCCACGTTCCTCTCATCCTGAAGGACATCGTGAAGACATTCGAGCTCCCCACAATCGATGGAGATGCCACGGTCCTAAGCGCAATCGAGAAGATGCTCGCCGAGAAAAAATTCTCGATTCTCGTACCCAGAAAGAACAAGAACGACGCTTACGGAATAGTCACGAAGAAGGACATCGTATCCAAGGTCGTTGCCGAGGGGAAGGACCCCAAGAAGGTCAAGGTCAAGGATATCATGTCCAAGCCTCTCGTTATCCTGACAAACCTGTCTCTGGATCTTCGATGGGTGGCCAAGGCGATGGCCAATTCCGGGGTGTCTACGATCGCTGTCTTCGACAAAGGAGACTTCTATGGATATGTGACTGAGGCGTGCATCATCGAAGGGGTCTACAACGCGTTGAGGAGGGCCAAGCTGGAGCAGGGAGTCGAATTCGTGTCCTGCTGATGGGAGATGGAACCTCCCGACAGCAGATGCAGGCCACCAAGGATGAGAAGAGATTGGGGTTTTAGGGAGAAGAGGTGCGTTCACCTCTTCCCTTCGGGTTTCCAGCGGAGCTCTCAGTAATACTTCGTCGTCGAGGTCATCTGCTCGTCGACATAGATCTTCCTCTTGCCGAGCTCCTTGAAGAATGCCTCAGGTTCGACCGTCGCCTCAGCGGGGAACACACCGGACTCCTTGATCCTCTTTGTGTGCTGCCAGTGCCCCACTATCGCTGGCGGGACGGATGTGTCCCTGGCCGATGACACGCCCCTCTCGGGGTCGTTCCAGGTCACGATGAAGTAGGTGACCGTCTTCGGCATGCCATCCTTCTTTCCGGCGCAGTCGATCCTGAACATGTCGTACTCGAACTTCTCCTTCGAGGGAGCTCCCCTGCCGTCTGCGATGCCCTTCTGGTACATTGCGGTCAGGTAGTCGAGCGGTGAGACACCGTAGGCGTCGAGCTTCTTCTCGTCTGCGAAGCCGAGCCCTCTCAATGTCATGAAGGTCGCCATGTCGCTCGGCGGGAAGCCTATCCTGAATGTGACCTGCTTCGCGTTGAGGTACTTGCCCATTGTCGCAGGCTCAGAGTGCTTGATGAAGTAAGCTTTGACCTTTCCGATCGGGTCAGGCAAGACGGCATCAGTCTCTCCGCCGAGAATCTTCTGCTTCTGGTACTTCCCACCGATCCATTGGACTGATTCCTGGGTGAACTCGTCCAAGACGGTCCTTATTGAATAGCCCGGCCAGCCAGCCTCTTTCACCGGCAATGTGTTGCCCCAGGCACATACGATATCGATAGAATCCACCACATCGAGTCTCTTAGCGCCCGCAGCGCCCGCGATGTTCGTCATGCCCGGCGTGCTGCCAAGACCAATCGTCGCGTTGATGCCCGCGTCCTTCCACTTCTTGTGCAGTTCCAGCTGCTTAAGGCACGTGTCGAAGAACCCGCCTAGATCGGTGTATGTCGCGCCGCCCTTCAGGCACGCGTCCATGACGCCCAGGTTGGTCTGATACCAAGCGCAGTTGATTACGGACCCGACCTTCTCCTTCTTTATGGTCTCAAGGACCTTCGAGCCATCGTTCGCGTCAAGCTCCATCAACTTGACCTTCTTAGAGAGCTTGAGGTCGTCCACCGCCTTCTTCACGTTGCCCAACTTCCGGCTCGAGGCAATCACATCCTTTTCACCGCACATTTCCACGAGGTCCTGAACAGTGTAAGCACCGATCTGCCCCGATGCACCTAGCACCAATATGCTCATCTCTTGCACCTCCTTACTGTATTCATCTGAGTCTTCCAAAATCGTCTTTCGGATTAGACAGGCACTGTACAGTTACAATCTACTTAAACGTTTTCTGGTCGATATCCACGTAGTTTAGAAGTTTTTGGCAATTGGCGGCATCTTGATTGAACCTATGAGTACCATCAAGCCAAGAACTGAAACATAATTCTAAATGAAGGGCGAATTTGAGAATCGCGGCATGCATGAACAGAGACGATTCTCAATCACAGCAGAATCGGCACTCTACCTCACCATGACTCGCTTCTTCTGAGATTTCTGCACCTTTATCTCGAGAGAGTATCCTATGAGTCTCATCTTCAGCGAGTCGGGGTCCAAAACCTCCCTGGATTCCACGCCTAGGTAGTACGGCCTGCATTGGACCTCATCCGTGCATCCGAACACTTCGACCTTGTTCTTGTCGACGTTTACCCGCATGTTCTCCTCGGGCACATTGGGAAGTTCAACTTCGAGTGATATCTCCTTCTCCGACTCCGATGTCCTGAACCTCGGCGCGATCGGGAGTGGCCTGAGCATCCTTGTGACGGGTTTGTCATCAACGCCCCATATCATGTGGATGAAACCCTGTTCGGCCCTTTCCATCTCCTCGTCCAGGTTCCGGATCAGGTCGGAAGCATTCCAGTCCCTGGACTCCTCGACGAGATCCTTCAGCTTCCGAGACCTGCGGACAGCGTCAGCCATACATGTACGACTTCCCCAGGCGTTCCACCTGACTCTGTCTTGCTGCGAGCATCTCCTTGGTCTTCTCCACAGTGGCCTTCACGTTCTCCTCAATCATCTCGGCCTCTTTGTGGAGCTCTTTCAGGTCCACCTGGACATCTGGAAGCAATTTCGTGACAGACTCGACAAGCTTGGCACCTCCTCTGGCATCCGGGTACATCGCGTTCGCTTCGACGAGCAGACATATGACATGCTTCCCGAGCCTTTCGCCCTCGCTGAGCAAGGCACCAGAGACTCCAGTGATCATGCCGATCTTGAACTGCTCTATTTCGGCAGCTGAGACGAGATCGCGCGCGTGCTGTGTCGACCCCACCCCGAACACCCTGACATCCTTAGTGGGCTCCGCCTCCTGACCGGACATCAATCCCTCAAGGCTGAGGATAAGTTCGTATCCGTTCGAGCCCGACCACTCCAAAAGAATCTTGGCGAGCTGTGATGACATCGAAAGAGGGATCTGGAACTCGGAGGCCACGATTGAGAGATTCTTGTATCCGAGGATCCTCAGAGGGTATCCAGGAATCCCGTCCTGAACGAGCGCTGCGGGCGGAACATCATCCGAGAGCACGTATGCTATTCGCTCCATCTTGAGGGACTCTGCGATGAAGCTCCCAGCTATGCTTCCGACCATTCCGACGCTAGGAAATGCGCTCACAAGGGTGCCGCCACTGGGTTTCGCTCCCTTGGCCACCTGGATCTCGAACATCTGTCTCCGGCTCCTCTCCCAAAACCGAACTCCATGGTATAGTACTTTCTGATGGATGCTGAACGCCCTACTAACGAACCAGGGCGACCGCATCTAGTTCCACGAGTGCTCCTTTCGGAAGTGCGGACACCTCGACCGTGCTCCTAGCCGGCTTCGCATTCCCGAAGTGCCTTGCATAGACCTCGTTCACCGCCGGGAAATCCCTCATGTCCTTGAGGTACAAAGTCACCTTGAAAACCAGATCCAGACTGCTTCCAGCTGTCCCGAGGACCGCCTTCAGATTCTTGATTGCCCTATCCGCCTGGGTTGGAGCGTCGGTCCCCGCCAGCTCTCCCCCCTTCGGGTCCAGGCCCAATTGCCCAGAGCAGAAGACGAATCCTCCGACTACGATGGCCTGAGAGTAAGGGCCGATCGGTTTGGGCGCCTCCTCAGTCATCACTGACCTGATCCTGTCATTCATCTCAGCATCGCCTCCGGGCTCGCGACCTGTCGTGAACCACATCGCCACCGACGACGGTTTTCAAGACTCGCATCGAGGATATCTCCGAAGGGTTCTCGAACGGATCGTCAGAGAGCACGACGAAATCCGCTAGCCTGCCTTGCGTGAGCGTCCCTTTCACGCCCTCGCTGAAAGATGCTAAGGCTGCATCCCTCGTGTACGCCGCAAACGCCTCAAGAGCTGAGATCTTCTGCGCCGGATGCGGTGCATTGACCGCCGAGTGAATGCCATACAAAGGCGAGAGCGGCATACAGTCCGAGCCGAAGACCAGCCTGACCTTCGACGATAGGACTTCTTTGAACGGGTTGTTTCTGGCAGTGCGCTTCGAACCAAGCCGCGATAGGTACATCCCGTCGGTGCCTCCCCACTCACCGATGAAGTTCGGCTGCATAGATGCGATCAGGCCCAGCTTCCGCATTCCCTTCAAATGCTCCGCGGTCGGCAACTCCAGATGCTCGATCCTGTGCCTGTGGTCTTTCTTGGGGGATTTCGCGAGTGCTGACGCAAGGGACCGGATCGTCACGCCTATTCCCACATCGCCTATGGCGTGGATCGCGAGTTGTATGTCGGCCTCGTTTGCCCTCCCAACGAGGTCATCTAGATCGGACATCCGCTGAACGAGCATTCCTTTGTTCCCCTTGTCATCACTGTATTCCTCTGATAGAGCGGCCGTCCTTGCTCCGAGTGCGCCGTCGCAGAAGATCTTCAGGCCGCCCAGCATGAGGAAATCAGAGCCGATGCCGGTAGACAGGCCCATATTAAGCATCGAATCCAAGTTGCCTGAGGGAGTATTAAACCACACGCGGACTCTTAGCTTGCCGTTCCTCTCCGCAGTTCTGTAGACCTCGACATCTTCTGATTCCCCGTTGTCGTTGATCGAAGTGACCCCGAGAGAGTGCGCCATCCTGGTGGCCGCAGCCAACCCCTTGGTCTTCTTAGCGATGTCGGGGGCCGTCGCTGAACGAGGAATGGTCACAGCGCTTTCCTTGAGGACACCCGTGAGCCTTCCAGAAGAGTCGACGCACGCATCACGCGTCTTGGCATCAATGCATAGTTCAGAGATCGCCTTGGAGTTGATTGTGGACATGTGGCCGCAAACACGATGCGCGACACAGGGATGTCCAGGACAACAACCGTCCAGGTCCTTTCTAGTGATGAATCTGCCATCGACCCACCCGCTCTCCTTCCAGTTCGTCGCAATAACCCACTCGTCATCTGGGATGCGCTTAGCCGCGTCTCGTATGAGGGCAAGTGCCTCTCCAAGCGACTTCGTCTTTGAGAGATCGACGTTCCTCGAATCGACACCCATCTGGATGAAGTGCGTGTGACAGTCTATGAAACCTGGGACTACAATCTTGCCTCGGAGATCGTACTTGTCGCTGCCCCTTGGGGCATTCCTCTTGATCTCATAGTCTCCGCCAATGCCGACGATCATGCCGTCATCGACAGCGATCGCACGAGCGGACTTCTTGAAATGGTCGAATGTGTAAGCCTTGCAGTTGTAGTAGACTGCGCTAGCGTGTTTCAAGTTCATGCTATACCCGACGACACGTGAACGAGTAGCACAGATATTATCCTTCACAGATGACCGACAGGAAGGATCATTTCGGGTACAACATCATCTCGACAAGCGTTGAGAATGCCTGCTCGACATTGTAGCCAGTCTTTGCGGATGTGAGCATTGCCGGAGAATCGTGCTTCTTAGCAAATACCTCAAGGTCTTGGAACGGCACCCGCGTCTCCTCCCGCAGGTCGCACTTGTTCCCCAGGAAAACAATTGGCACCTTCCCGGTGGTCGATGTCATCGCCTTGATCCAGTACCTGAGCTCGCCCAAGCTCTCCTTGCTGGTGACATCACATACTGCGAGCGAACCCTCGACCCCGTAGAAATACGCCTCTCGCAGGACCTCTCTGAAACTCGGCTGGCCCATGATGTCCCAGACGAGTAGTATCACTCGCTGAGGGGCGCCCGTCTTCGGATCCTTGACCTCAATCTCCTTCTTCGTCACCTTCGTTCCAATCGTCGCAATGTACTTGTCATCGAAGACATCGAGAACGAAGCGTCGTATGAGGCTCGTCTTGCCGACTCCAACGTCACCGATCAGACAGATCTTCAGTTTCCTTGTCTCATCGCTCTGGGGCAATGGTTCGAACTCTCCTTGTGCCGACGATATATGGATAGCTGGTCTATAAAATCTTTGCACGATAGTCTCATCCTACAGAGAAAGCAATGATAATTGGATGGTCTTCGTCTGCTATTGTGCTCATTCGCGCGAATGAATGCACGCAAATGAAAAGACACTTATGTCATGAACGCCTATATGGACACAAGGATGCGTCGCGATAAGAGCAGAACGCTCGCGAAAAACGGCTCTTGGATGGAGACAGACGCATCGGATAGCAGGGCCTGATCCCTGATAGACCAAAAAGGAGGAAACCAACATGTCTTGTGGCAAGTGTGGAGCAGCAAAGAAGACGAAAGCGAAGAAGAAGGCCAAGAAGAAGAAGTAACTCGGGAGACTAAACTCCTCTGTTCTGGGAGGGACTAAGAATGGCTCCAAAGAAGAAAGCAACTAAGAAGGCCGGCAAATCTTCCAAGAAGAAGAGTTACTACCGAGGAAAAGAAGTCCGTGCATGCAAGGAACGCTGAAGCACGAACTCTGGCAAAACCAACTTCGAGGTCCTAGGATCAAACCCCACCAAATCTCTTTCCTCTTTAATTATCATGCATTTTCTGGAGACCAACGCGTTTAGCGAGTATGGCAGGCGCATCAGACGAGACCCCCCTGCTGTGACCCATTCATCTATGTCGTACCGCTTGCCGATACGGCTCGCGAGGTCTGTCCGCCGCTTCTTCGAGAGGGCATAGGCGCTCTCGTCATCCACTACGACATGGAAACCACGTCCGG
>Ga0214473_10004742_pt1 | contig 16318 bp, 15 predicted proteins | sample RVTome_7_FD_203509 | JGI IMG/M metagenome (GOLD analysis project Ga0214473, IMG submission 203509) | Soil microbial communities from uranium-contaminated site in the Upper Colorado River Basin, Wyoming, United States - RVT98D197 | ecosystem: Environmental > Terrestrial > Soil > Contaminated >... | reverse complement strand
TCGCCCCGGCGATACTCGTGGGATCCAGTTGAGGAACGAGAACGATCGTTGCCCCGGCAGCGACATGAGGAAGCAGCGAGATATTCGTTGTCCCCGTGTGAAAGAGAGGTCCTCCCGGCAAAGAGACGCCCTCTGTTTCTATGGATCCGTCCAGAAGCATATTGACCGTGCATGACACCCGTGTTCGGTGGGAAATGACCGCGCCTTTAGGCTTCCCCGTAGTCCCGCTGGTGTAAAGAATGCTGCATTCATCTTCTTCCAGAGACTCGACCTCCGGTTCATCCGATTTTTCCGATGAAATGATCCCTTCGAAGTCTTCCCCCATAACGAAAGGGCGCTTCCCGATCCCAATGTAAAGAGAAAATCCGGGCAAATGATCTTTGAGGCGGGCCACGGTTTCACCGTATTCGGCTTCGTAAATCAAAACTTTGGCATCGCAATCCGAAAGCATATACTCAAGTTCTTTGGCGACGCACCGGTGATTAAGAGGAACGAGGACTGCCCCTATCTTAGGTAATGCGAAATAGGAAATGACAAATTCTTTGCAGTTTTTTGTCAACAAGGCGACCCGGTCGCCCTTCCTGATATTCCGTTTGGCCAAAGCGTTCGCAAGCCGGTTACATAGATCGTTCAGTTCAGAATAGGAATAACGATATTCTCCGTCGATCAATACGGTTTTCCGAGGATGCCTTGCGCATGATCGAAGGAACAGGTCTGTTGTCGTCATACATTTGCTGTATGTCATTCCAGAATGTCTCCTCGTCCAGAATTGCTGTTTAAATCGGTGGTTTGGCGATGAAACAGTTGGACAGCAATCGTGGACGCCGTCTTTCGTAACTCGGCCACAACAGGGGATTCGACATTGCACTTGACTCTCGTTGAAGGGCCAACCACAACAACGGCAGCCACCGGCTTATTCTTATGGTCGAATATAGGCACGCCGATGGCATTGACTCCCACGTCGGTCTCTTCCTCACAGAACGAGACTCCGCGTTTCCGGATCTTTTCGAGGTGGCGTCTCAGTGTCGCGGGATCGGTAATCGTTTTGTCAGTGAAGCGACGCAGGGTCCGGTTGAGGAAGTTTTCCTGAATTTCCTGCGAGGAGAAAGCAATGATCGCCTTCGCACCCGCGGCGGCGTGGATTGGCAATCGCCCGCCGATATTGGCCCGGATCCCCAAGGTCTGCTTTCCCTGAGCGACGTAAGCGGCGAGTGCGCTTCCACCAGACATCACTTCCAAGACAACGGTTTCTCTCACTCTCTCGCAAAGCTCGTTGAGGTAAGGCAGAGCTTTATGGAGAAGGTTATCATTGAGGGATTCAATCGCTGCTTCTCCGAGAGCAAACATCGATGGCCCCAAGTTGAACTTCCTTGTTAAAGGATTCTGATAAAGGAAACGGTTCCGGGCGAGGATTTGGAGGATGCGATTCACCGTTGCGGGGTGGAATCCCATTTTTCGGCTAAGGTCGACCGTTCCCATTTCGGCATTCCGTGGGTAGAAAGCCATGAGAATACGTAGTGCCTTTTCAATGGCATTCAAATTCAGGCCGTTCTTGTCCATTGGGATATCACAATATGATATGTTGTTATTGTACCGCGATAATATCAGCAACAAACTTTCGTGTCAAGAGAAAAATGAGCTCTTGCACAAAAAAAGTTTGACAAGATGGATCAGTTGTGCTACCCCAATTGAACAATTGAACAACAAACAGTTGGTTTCTGGTTTTAAAGACCGACCGGAACATCATAAAAAATGAGGGGCTTATGAGCTGTGTGACGATTGAGATTGATAATGACAGGTGCACCCGTTGTAAAACGTGTGTAGACGCTTGTTTTGTTGACGTATTTCGGTGGGATGATAAAGAAGAGAAGCCAGTCGCGGCTTATCCAGAGGATTGTGTATGGTGTTATGCATGTGAAATGGCCTGTCCCGTTAAGTGCATTGAGGTACACCCGGCAGGCCCCAGGCGCATACCAGCGCCTTACTAAGCAGGATTGACCAAGGGACTTTTTATAAGAAGAAGGGAGCCGAAGAATGCTTGAAATAGACGATTTGGGGGAGGTTGTCTCCACAGATCTACTCATCATTGGGGGTGGCTTGGCTGGTCTTGTGGCAGCCATTGAGGCGAAAGAATATCATGTCGATGTTCTCTTGGTGGACAAACAAACCATTGGTTGGTCAGGAAAGGCGCCGAAGGTGGGGGGAGGACTTTGGGTCATGCTCCCGGAGGATGATGTCGATAGGTTTGCTGAATATCACGTAAAGAATATCGGATGTTATCTGAACGATCAGGAGTTGTTGTATTCCTATGCCCGCGAATCATTTGGGGCCATAGAGAAGCTTATGAAGTGGGGGGTCAAGCTTGCTAAGGATGAAGAGGGAAAGCTCCAAACCGTCAGGCATCCAGCCGGCTTATGGTCCGGGACCGGGATTGACCGTGACATGCTGTTTCCATTGAGAACCAGGGGGCGAGAAATGGGAGCAAAGATACTGAATAAAGTTCAGGTGGTCGAACTCCTGAAACAAGGTGATCGGGTTGTCGGAGCAGTTGGCTTTAATACCATTGACGGCCGGTTCTACATCTTTAAGGCAAAAGCCACAATTCTTGCTAATGGCGGGTGCAACTACCGGGTGAAGCGGATGTGGGCCACCGGCTGCGGGGATGGTATCGCAGCGGCTTACAGGGCCGGGGCCGAGATGAGGAATGCCGAATTTGGCAATTTCTTCGACGTGGATAGGAAGGATATTGATTTCCCTACTCCAAGCGGAGCCTACAACTTTCTTTTCAACGCCTCAGGCGAGAGCCTTTGCGAGAGATATGTGAGGAAACAGGAATCGGATACCCCGATATCGATCATTTTGGGCATGGAACAGGAAGTCGTTGAGGGTAGAGGGCCGATTTACATGGACCCATCGAAGACACAATGGGATCCGACAAAGCCCCCTCCATTCTTCGCCGGTCGTTGGGGGATGCCGAAGGTGCTTGATTTCTGGCGACTGCAAGCCTCCAAACAGCTTAAATACGGACCGTCTCCATCTCCAAGAGTGGAGGTGACCGCGGCTCTCAATGCCGAGCTCTCCCCCCTGAAAGTTGACCATGAGATGAAAACCAGCCTTAGCGGCCTGTGGGCCATCGGCGATATCTGCTATCAGGGCTCAGCCTGGGCAGGAGCGGTCCCAGCGCCTCCCGGGAGGTTGAGAGGTTCGGGTGTGATGAATACGCTCTTCACCTCTCTCAGGGGAGGCCCATCTGCAGCGCGCTTTGCGGCTGGGGCGGCTTGGCCAAAAATCGATTATGCCGATACACAACATTTCAAGAACGAAATATTCGCGCCTTTACAGCGCAACAAGGGCCTTTCTCCTGACGACGCCATTTATTCAATACAGGACGTTGTGTGCAAGGTTAAGTATAATCTGCGGAGGAGCAAGGATCGATTGGAGGAAGCCATATCAAAGATTGAAGAGGTACAGCAACGGTTGTTGGAACTGTATGCAAAAGACGGCCACGGTCTGGGCAAGTGCCATGAGGTGAAGAGTATGGCATTGTGTGCCGAGATGACTTTCAGAGCTGCTTTGATGAGAACAGAAAGCAGAGGAACGCACTTCAGGGAAGATTACCCGGAGCGCGACGACGGGAATTGGCTTAAATGGATCATAATCAAACAGAAGGCGGGAGAGATGACACTTTCTACCGAGCCCGTGCCCATGGAAAGATATAGAATCAAGGTATAATAAGTTACCGAACTCTCCCGTCTGGGATAGCACCCCTACCATTACCACGCCTGTCTTCTCCAACGCTCTGGCCTCTTCAACACCTTCATCGATCGTGTGTTTGTAGATCCCGGTGCAGATTGGAATCCTCCCCTGTACTTCCTCGCGAGCGATCTGAATCACTTTGATCCTTTCTTTCCTCGTCAAGCACTCTCCCTCTCCCGTACGGGCGTTGACTCCGATGCAGGAGACCCCGACCTCTAGCAGAAAACAAAAGAGATACCGCATGGCCTCATAATCCACTTCCCGGCGATGCGGCCGCTGTTGATGACAAAACCCATGGTGTTGCCAGAGAAAATGAACCCATAGCTAACCCAGAACCTCTGTCCTATGGTAATTCTTAATTCCACCCAGGGTGCCATAGGCACCGGGCAAGTAGTTTTATTTCAGATCTCCCCCCTTATTTCAAATGCTCTCGGAGATCAATTCCGTATGGCTATCTATTTCTTCAAGGGCACAACTGGAATTTGCAGATAAGATTCATACTTGCCACCGGCATGTATGACATGGACGCCCCTGTTGATCAGATGTTTATAGCCAATCATGGGGTGATCCACCGGGTCGTGGCCCTGTATATACAGGCGCAGGCTTTCGCCTCTACGGAACAAGATGCTGGAAGGCAAGAGGGCGATCTCAACCGGTACGATTTCGCCGGGAGTCAGCTTTTTTTCGCCCTCGAACTTCTGCACCGGTTGCCATGGGGTGGACAGGGTTTCATCCAGTATTCTCTGGGAGACTCTCATCTGCCCCCGGGCCGCCATGCCGCCCCGCCAGCCATTCATGCCCCGGAACTGCACCTCGTTGCCCTTTGCATCGAACTTCTTCACAGCGACGAACAGGTCCATGTCATCTGCGTCTTCGGCTGACACCCAGAGCTTAGCCTTCATGTAGCCCGTCAACTCGGTGTCTTCGGCAAAGGTAATTCCAAAAGAGGCATCACCCCCCTGCACCGCGTTGTACGCTTTCCTCCCCGCCTTCGCCGGTTTGTTAGGACTCAGGGACCCGTTTGGGACATCCAGGTAGAGCGTCCTGTAAATGGTGCGGGCCAGGGGAAACTCGTTTTCAAGGCGCACGGTATACTCGTCCCGGGTCTCCCGCACCTCCAGCCGCACCCGGGGCGTATTCTGCCAGCCGTTTTCCATTCCCTTGAGGTAGTGATCAAAAAATCTCTTCTGGTAAGCGAGCGCATCGTCGCTGTAGAAACGCTCCCATTTCTTCCCGCCGTGGGTATAGAGCCATTTCTCCTTTGAAGATATCCTTGCATAGCCCTCGAACGATCCCCGTGTGTGAAGGCCCTTATCCGACCAACTGGCGCAGATCAGAGCCGGTGTTGTAATGTGGTCAAGCTTTGGCCAAAGGCCTATCAGGTTCTGGTTACGAACAGGATCGATACGGGCGGACAGGATTTTTTCGAACTCGGCAGGCGCCATTTTGGGCCGCATGCTCATCAAGTCCCGGAGGGTGAAAATCGTCTCAGGAATTCCGCCCAGAAACCAGCAATCCCTGTACAGGTCCGAAATCCCTTCCCATGGAATGATGGCCTTGAGATAGGGCGGCTGTTTGCTTGCCACGTGCCACTGGTTCATCGCCAGATAGGACACTCCCATAAGACCCACGTTGCCGTTGCTCCATTCCTGTGTGCCGGCCCATTTGATCATCTGGACATAGTCGTCAATCTCCTTGGGACCAAAAAACTCCTTCACGCCCTGGGACTTACCGGTGCCCCTGCAATCGACTTGAATCACCACATAGCCGTGCGGCACCCAGAAGGCTGGATCAGGAGCCTCCCAGGGTGTGAGCATCGATATTTTCATGCTGCCTATTTCGTAACCAAGCCAGAAAGCCATGGCGAATGGTTCATATTGGGTAGGTGGTATGTCCTTTATGTATGGGGACATGGCCATGATAACCGGAAATTTACCCGGCTTGCCGGGGCGAACAATGTTGCACGCCAGTTTTACCCCGTCAGGCATGGTCACCATGACATCTTTTTCGACGATCAATCCCTGGGGAACAGGGATGATTTCCGGGCCTGCCTTCGGAGGCTGAGCCAGGGAAACTCCGGAAAAGAATACGAGACTGGTCACTGTCATGATAAGTGCCAACAGGCTCACTCCCCAACAGGATATGGATCTTAGGTCACTGTGACATATCTCTTTGAGATACGCTTCATAGCTCATTCCAGTCCCTCCTTCTTCATGACTCCCTGTGGACGCATTCCGTAACGGGTCGGTTGCTGCGATACTATCGGACGTTTTTCCCTTTCCTGAGAGATGAGGGCTTATCCATCCGGCCTGTTGGGTGTCACTCATTCCGGGTCACGATTTCTTTGCCCTCTCATCGGTGTATTTCTTCAGGACTTTCATGTAATAGTCCCAGACCTTCCCGGCAGCCTTGTGGCCTTTGGATTCCTGTTCTTTGATCATCAAAGCATTCGCCGTTTCTATTGCTTTCCCATTAAACGCTTTTTCTTCAGGTGTCAAAGTCAGCAGGGTGACGCCGTGCTCAAAAACCCACCTGTGGTACGCGCCTGCCTCAAAATCGTTCTTAACAGCCTCCGCGTAGCGGACGCCAAAATCTTTTCTGAGGTCGAGTATGATCTTCTGAACATCCGCCGGAAGACTTAGAAACAGGTCTCGTCTCATCATGACGGCAGGCCCAACCGGCGCTCCCATACTGATGCAGGCGATCGTCTTGATCACTTCATAATGTTTGAAGGCATCACTCAGAGGAAGAACCATTTGAAAACCATCGATCGTCCCCCGGCTCACCGCCTCGTAAATATCCGTGTATGGCATGAAGATAGGGTTCATGCCCAGGGTTTTGAAGTAGTTCAGCCCCGTCCCGCCGAATGTCCGGATCGTCTTCCCCTTGATCTCTGAGAAAGAATTGACCCGCTTGCCGACTGCGAGATGCCCAACCCCGCCGAAGTAAGGCGCGATCGGGACGACTCCCTCTTTTTCGAGTTCCGCTTTCAGATTCGGTTCGTTCTCTTCCGTATCCAGCGCGGCTAAAACCGCTGCGCCGTAATCCTTAGTGGCATTCCCGAAGTTATCCACCATCATCAAGAGTGGAAAGTTGCTGGGGAAATAAGTCTGGCTGAGATACCCTGCATCGGTCATTTTGGCCTTCAGTCCCGGCAGCATGTCCGCCTGTTTTACCAGCGAGTCCATCCAGAACATATCGGCCTTCACTCTGCCATTCGTCCGTTTTGCCAGTTCATCCGCCCACGACTGGTATTGCTTGCCCATCCAGGAGCCCTGGGCGAAGAACATAGACACCTTCATGGTTATAGGTTTCGACGATTCCGCAGCAAAAGAAGGCTGCGCAGCAACAAGATAACTACATACCAGGACCATGAGTACCGCTAATGCCATGACAATCCTTTTCATTTTGAACCCCCTTTCGAGATATGAAAGAATACTTTTTTGTCCGACTCCGAGAATCCCTTCCTTACGTAAGACACCGTTTGCCTCACCCCTTATTCTCTCTATCGGTTTATTCTTTTGACGGGACTACCTTTTTTACACCGGCGTTTCACCTTTCTGTATCGTATCCACCTTCGCATAATGGGCCTGCCCGAGGCTCAAATGGGTTAGTTTAATGATATTGAATACAAGTTGAACAACGAGAAGGGTCAGGCCAAAGGCAAAAAGCAACTTGAAAGGCCAGAGAGGAAACCGGTAGACTCCCAGTCGCATCTCCATAATGGTCACCGCATAAACCGCCATCCTCCATGCCCCCCAGGTGAGTAAGCCGAAAACAGCAAGCCCCACGACATCCGCGAATATGGTCACACAGTTCTGGATCGGCTTAGGGAGCTTTCTCGTCACGAGGTCAACGTTGACATGGCCCCTTTCGATGGCGACGATCGATGCCCCAAAATAAGTTGTAATGACCAGGAGGCTTTCAACCGTTTCAACAGCACAGGGGAAAGGAACCCAGAGTTTGCGGCCAAAGGCATTCAGGGTCTCAATAAGGGCCATGAGGAAAATCGGGATGCCAATGATATACGCCCCCCATTTCCTCAGCCGGTCTTCAAAGACCACAATGACTGTTTCCATAACGGTGTCCTTTCACCGCGATCGTGCTTACTTACCGAACATCACACCTGGCAGCCACAGAGAGATCTGTGGAAATAGACAGAGAATGCCGACCAGTAAAACCTGTAGAACCACGAAAGGAAGGGCGCCGGCAAAAATGTCGTTGAGTTCGACTTCTTCGCCCAGCGTTCCTTTCATGACAAAAATCGTAAGGCCAAAAGGCGGGGTAATGCCGCCAATGCATGCGAGCATCACGAAAACCACACCAAACCAGATGATGTTCGCCCCGTGCGCCTGCATCAAGGGGACGACAAAGGGCAAGGTGAGGACCAGCATCGATACGGAATCCATAAGACAACCTAAGAACAGATAGAGAACGATCAAGATCACCATGAGCATCCAGAATGGAAGGCCCATTCCGGTCATCCATGCCGTCATAGTGGGGATGACCTTCGTCACCGACAGAAACTGTGTGAAGATGGTTGCCGTTCCGCAAAGAAGGAAAAGCATGGCACTTGCTTTTCCACAATCGACGGCGGCGTAGGCGAGATTCGACCACGAGAATTTGCGTCTCTGGATCAGGACCAGAATCGCGCCGATCACCCCGACTCCTGCAGCCTCATCGGGTGTAGCCCATCCCATATAGATCGACCCCAGTACAAGAACAAAAAGGATGCAGACCGCCCAGATGTTCCGCAGTGTCCTGATCCGCGTCTTCCAGGAGGTATCGAGACTTCCGATCCTGGGCGCATAAGAGGGTTTGAAGTAACAGAACAGAGAGATCGCGGCTGCCAACACCACAGCAAAAAGGACCCCGGGCAAAATACCTGCGATAAGGAGTTTGCCGATCGATGTCTCTGTCATGACTCCCAGGACAACCATTAGGATGCTTGGTGGAATAAGCGCATCGATGCCGCTTGCCGCAGCGACAACGCCCAGCGACAATCGTTTGTTATAACCGCTCTTCAGCATCTCAGGAACGGCAATCCTGGAAAAGACTGCTGCCTCGGCGAGACCTGAACCGGAGACAGCGCCGAAGATTGCGCAGGCATAAACCGTCGCAACGGCCAGACCTCCGGGGATCTTCCCCAGCCACGCCTGGGCCGCGTCATAGGAGTCCCTTGAGAGATCTGCGTAAAAAGCGACAAACCCCATGAGGAGGAATAGCGGTAATGCCGCAAAGGTAAACGTGGAAGTGAAAGAATATAGTTTTAATGGAATAAACTCAACGACTCCCTCGATGCCGTAGACAAAGGTCAGACCCCCGATGCCCACGGCTGCCATGGCAAAAGTGATCGGAACACTGAGAAGGATCAACACGATGAATACGAGAATCCCGAACAATCCGACGTATAAGTTCTCCATGGAAGTCCTCGGGAATTCCTCAGATTATGTCTCATCCAAACACGCTAAGTAATCTGGCATTGTCCCAAAGACGGTATCCGGAAAAAATCGTTTAGGTTTCGGACAAACCTCCATAAACAATAGGTTGACCCGGAAGCTATTTTTTCCAATCCCCTTCTTTGAGGCTCCAGTTGGTGACCACATCCTTGCAGACGATGACTTCCTGCTCTTCGTAATTCTCCCCTTCATGCTCTGTGTTTGCCGGAATGACGAAGACATCCCCGGGACCCACTTCTCTGACTTCGTCTCCAATACGTACTTTCCCCCTTCCTCGGATGACCGAGACAATCTGCTCATTGGGGTGCGTGTGCGGCTTCGGTTTTCCTCCCGCAGGGTAAGAAAAGATCCCCATCAGGATCCTCTCCCCCTGCACAAACGGGCCTCGTGCCGGTGAATACTTCGGGGTGATCAAATCGGCCTCTAATTCCTTCCACTTATAAAATGGCATTTCCATCTTCTCCTTTCTTGTATGGATGTGAAGTGTGAAAATCTTAGGCATCTATCCTCTTTTGGCCCCTGATTTCAGATGCCAGAGCCATCTGATTAAGGGAATCAGCACCATGAGCGCGGCAGTGGACAACAATGCCACTGAAATCGGTTTCTCGATAAAAATCCCGAGATCCGCTGCAGACAATTGCAGGGATTGTAAGAATGACGATTCAAGCTTGTTGCCTAGAATCAATGCTAAAGCCAGAGGTGCCATAGGAAAGCTGCCCTTTCGGAGGAAATATCCCAATACCCCAAAAAACAGCATCGCACCGACATCAAATGCCGAGTTATTCAAACTGTATGCACCGATAATGCAAATAACCACAATAAAGGCCGCCAGATAATGATAAGGCACCTTTAAGAGCCGCACCCAAAAGCCGATGAGAGGGAGATTGAGACCCAGGAGCATGACGTTCCCGACATACATGGAGGCAATGACTCCCCAAAAAAGCTGGGGATGTTCCTGCAAAAGAAAAGGCCCGGGCTGAATACCATGGATCATGAGGGCTACAAAAATCATCGCTGTTGAGGCATTTCCAGGGATTCCCAGTGTAAGCAGAGGAATGAATGAGGAGACCGAGGCTGCGTTATTGGCAGACTCAGGGGCTGCAACCGCCTCAATAGCACCCTTGCCGAAAGCCTCCGGGTTTTTGGAAACCCTTTTTTCGATAGCATAGGCCATAAAGGAACCGATCGTGGCGCCGCCGCCGGGGAGAACACCGATAAAAAAACCGAGGACAGAGCCGCGCAAGATCGCTGCCCAACTCCTGCGCCAATCGTCCAAGGTCGGTAAGACGCCCTTTAAAGAAGTTTTAAAAACCTCTCTGACTTCCGTAGTCTCCAGGTTAATCAGCACTTCTCCGATGCCAAAAACACCCATGCCCACGATCACGATATTAATACCATCTAAAAGACGCTCGACGCCAAAGGTGAAGCGGCCTTGCCCGAAAACCGGGTCAATTCCAACGTTTGCTAATATCAGGCCAAGACCCATCATCAGAAGCCCCTTGAGCGGTGATCCTTCCGAAAGATACACCGCCATCAACAGACCCAAAAAAACCAGAGAAGTATATTCCGCTGGCCCAAATTTCAATGCCAGGGCGACCAGGGGAGGGGCTATCAAAGATAATCCTAAGACTCCAAGGGAGCCAGCGATAAAGGATCCCATGGCCGATATGCCCAGTGCACGGCCCGCCTTTCCTTGTTGGGCCATCTTGTAGCCGTCCAGGCATGTAACCACAGAGGCGGCCTCGCCTGGAATGTTCAGGAGAATCGAGGTCGTGGACCCGCCATACATCGCACCGTAAAAAATCCCGGCCATCAGAATGACGGCAGAGGTTGGATCCATTTTGTAAGTAGCAGGCAACAGCAGCGCTATTGTGGTCGGTGTTCCCAACCCGGGTAAGACCCCGATCGCAGTACCGATCACTGCCCCTGCGAAGGCAAACATCAGGTTGGCGGGAGTCAAGGTTACAGCGAACCCCATGCCGAGATTGGAGAAAAAATCCATGCCCATTTCTCCGCTATTTCTATCCCAGAACCGTCAAAAGTCCCCGCGGAAGTTCGATTCCCAGCAATAGTGCAAAAAGCAGATACGTGCCAATAGACAAACCCACGCTGACAAGACCGATCGCGCGCCATGACCTCAGCCCAAGAATCCAAAGAACCAGGGCCGCCATGGGTATGGTAGCCAGAACATAACCCAAAGGATCAAGAAGAAAGACGTAAACTCCGATTCCCACAACCAGGTATACTGGCCGCCGAATTTCACCCAAGCCCTCTGATCTTTGCCCCCGCCCTTGCCAAGCCAGGATCATTAAAATAAGCGACAGCCCGATGAGCATGAGACCTTCCAGGAATGGGAAAAATCCCGGTTGAGGGCTAATCGGCGTGCCTATTCGCAGCCGTATCGATTCCAAAATCACTCCAACCCCGGTAAGAAACAGCAGGGCACCGCCTACCATATCGCCCCTATTCCTTCGTTTCCCGCTCACAGATCACCTGTCGTTAAGAAATCATAGATTCCCCGGGCATAGGCTTCCCCGGGTGAATTTTGGAGTAAATTGCAGTTGGATGGTTATAAGGTCTTGTGCCAACAGGATTTTATTTTTTGAAGATTTGGCCAAGTTTTTTGTAGGTTTCATATTCAGTCCGCCACTCTTTTTCGAATGCATCCGGTCCCAGGTAGTCAAATTCGTCACTGAATTTCTTCATCATGGCTACTGCCTCCGGCGCTTCGGTCATTTGCCTGAAGGCCGCAGCAAGCTTGTTGATGATTGGCCGGGGAGTGTTTAGGGGAGCCAATACCCCTTGCCATATGATTCCGATGGTTGTGTCAAACCCTTCTTCGGTTGCCAGGGGCACATTCGGAAGCTCTTGGAGTCGCTTGGCCTCCACTACGGCTAACGGATGCAGCTTTCCTGCCTGGATGTGCTTTAGCGACTGTTGAGGAGCCACTGCAATCACCTGAATGTGGCCGCCTAATATGGCGGTTAAGGCCTCCCCGCCTCCCGGATATGTAACTGAACGGGTCTTGATTCCATATTTATATTCGACTTGTTTCCACAAGAAATCGGTCACCGACCAGGTGCCCACGGTACCAAAAGTCAACTCGCCAGGATGCTCCTTGGCCCAGGCAATCATCTCTTTAAATGTCTTGAAGGGAGCGTCCGGTTGCGCTACAAAGATTCCTCCGGCAGAATTGATTCGGCAAACAGCGGCCAAATCGTCCGGTCCCTTTGAACGCCGCTCCATTACCGGAAGAATGGTGTTGCAGTTTGTATGACCGAAAAGGAGTGTATAGCCGTCCGGGTTCGCCCGCGCGACCGAATCGGTGCCAATAGCGCCCCCTCCACCCGGCTTTATATTGATGACAACCGGTTGACCCAGATATTTTGTAGCGTTGGCTGTTATTCCCCGGGAAATAATATCACTTGCCCCTCCGGCCCCGAAAGGGATGATCAGGGATATGGGTTTAGTTGGAAAGTCCTGGGCCAGCGTAACCTGTGAGCAGAAAACAGAAATCATTACAGATATGAAACAGACCCCCGTACCTTTTCGCAGCATTCTCTTCATCATCGTTCCTCCTTTCACTTCAACAACGATAAAAGCAGACGCTTTTTCTCCCAACATTATTTTGGAATGATCGGCAGAAGAACGTACGAATCTCTTCCCCCGCCTCCGTAGAGGGTAACCTTACCACCGAAGACCTCGGGAGGCCGATCGTCTGGGTCATTATGAGTCATGCCTCCGGTCCCCTTTGTCGCGTAGTAAAACTCCTGGCCAAATCCATCCACATCGCCTTCATACTCGTAATCCTTTCCTCGCACCGTCAGCGCCACCCTCCAGCCCGCCGGCGCGACGGCACAACTGGGCAGGATCTCGACATCACATTCATAAACTTCCCCTGGTTCTATTGGCTCTACCCGATCATGCGGGTGGTAGGGTTGGTATGGCTTGCTTTGTTTCGGATCAAGCCGGCGGTGGGATGCCCGAAGCCAGCCCTGGGCGATCGGAGTATTCGGGTCCAGCGCCCCTTGAAAGGTCACCTCCTTGCCGGCAGGGTCGAAGACTCGGACGATCAAGAAGAGATCGGCGTCTTTCGTAGAACTGGAGATAAAGAGCTTGGCTGCAATCGGCCCTGTGATCTCGGTTTCGTGTTCGAGTGGAGGTGTCGAGAAAGTGAGGCCCTTGCCAAGGGCTTCATACTCGATCTTCCCCGGCTGAGCAATGGGGTCCCGGTTAAGAACCATTCGGGCCGGATCAAGATAGAACTTTGTCCATTGGGTCCTGGCCAGCGGCCACTCGTTCTCCATTCGAACCATGAACTTTCCGTCCGGGTAGCGGATGTTGAGTTGCACCTTTGGCTGCTTATCCCAGTCGTTGTCGATGCCTTTCAGGAAGTAGTCGAAAAACCGCTTCTGGAGACCACGTCCGTAGGCTGTATAAAAGTGGGTCCAGTGGGTATCGCCGTGGACCTCAAGCCACTTCTGCTTCGCAGGCGATTGTGTGAACCCGTTGAAGTTTCCGCGAGGGTGAATGCCCTGGCCGCCCCAGTTGGCGCATGAAAGGAAGGGCGTCGTGACCTTCGACAGGTCAGCAGATCGCTGGCGATGCCATTCGTCATCGAGAGGATGAGCTTTGGTCTGGAGATAGGGATCAATGCGGTTCTTGGCCATTTCTTCATCCGAGAGAGTGATGGACCCCGCGATCGACTCCCCTGTGTTAGGGTTCTTCCTGGCCCGGTCTCCAAGACCGTGTTGCACCGTAAACACCTGAATCGTCGACCAGCGCTTCATGAATTCGCTCAGAATGCCGCCGTGGTAACAAGCATCCCGGTAGTTGTCATTGAAGCCCTCCCATGGGATGATAGCGGTCAAATGAGGCGGGTGCTTGGCCGCCACCCGCCATTGGTTGATAGCGTAGTAGGAAATCCCGAGCATTCCCACCTTGCCATTGCTCCAGGGTTGTGTCCCCGCCCATTCAATACACTGATAAAGATCGTCATCTTCTCTCGGGCATTGGGGATCAAGGAAGCCGGGCGAACAGCCGGCCCCCCGAGAGTCGACGCGGACCACCGCGTACCCGTGCGGGACCCAACGTTCAGGATCCGTTACCTCCCAGGCCTGGTACTTGTTGGTTGAACCTTCGATGATCTCCGGATGCTCGCGGACCATCTTCTGCCACTGCATAGGGTAAGCTTCTTGAAAGGAGAGACCTTTAGCGTAAACCCCGTAGGACAGGATCACAGGATATTTCCCTTCTTGCTGCGGACGGTAGACGTCTGCTCGGAGCAGAATGCCATCGTCCATCTTGATGGGCACGTTCCAGTCGATTCTCATGCCATCCCTGACTTCGCTCTTCTGATTCATCTCTTGTGCTCCTCCCATGGCAGATTGATTCTGACTCACTGTTTCAATGGTTTTGCTACGACTGTATACCATTGCGATGTCATTTATATAAGCCCTCTAACAGGATTGCATTTATTCTTTCCCAATTTTCTCAAATACAACCTTCAAGTGTTTCTCCACCGCATCCACAACCAGCATTACATCCCTTTTCTTAACCGCTTCAAGGATCTCTTTGTGACCATCCACTGCCGCTTTGCCGAAGTCATGAGAAGCGCCTCTTGATTGCTTCCAGAACCTTACCATACCATGCGTGATAACGGGCCGGGCTAAGTTTTCAAGGATTTTGTTGTGAGCGGCCCTGCAATATGCAAGATGAAACTCTTCATCGGCTTCACCTGCCGCCCGGATATCCATTGGGTTTGAGTCTACAGCCTTCTCCATTTTAAGCACAGCTTCTCGGAGAGCATTAATATCTTCCTCATTCACATTCAGTACAACAAACCTCGCAATCCCGATATCCAGGGCGTACCTGGCTTCGTACAGGCTGTTGATTGTTTCCCGGTCAAGAGTGATTTTCAGCGCGTCGCTGTTAACGATGATGTCAGGACTCTTATTGATAAATGTTCCGCGACCCGGGAAAACACCCAGAACGTTCAGTCCTGCAAGGGCCTTTATCCCCTCCCGGACCGCAGTTCTGCTCACCCCGAGCGTACGGCACAATTCAGCTTCCGATGGAAGCTTATCTCCCGGATTGAGTTCCCCACTGGAAATCAAACCGAGAATTCTCTGCGCAACTGCTTCTGATAAATTTGTTTTCTTAATAGTTTCCATAAGTTGTACCTGATTCAAAGTACTCTTGTTGTTCAAGTATGATGGTATTATAATCGTACCTTATAATGAATTTCATCTGATTGTCAAGAAAAAAAGTGACTTCATTGAGGATCGTTACCAAAGAGCATTAACCAAGGCCGGCATAAGTGCCAAGGCAAGCGTTCCGAAAGGACCATCAGTAGGGTTAAAGACAGAGACCCAGGTGAAGGTACAGAAGTAACTCACCACAGGGGCCATTTCGAATGTTCGTGCCCTGGGTGGCAGGGTGACGCCAACTTATGTGCTCAAGGGAAGCCTCAAGACTATAAAATGGGAAGGCCGAGATGGGAATAAGAAGCAGGTGACAAAGTTGATGCGGCTGTGGTTTGATGCCGTCGGGCGGGTCGGGCTTTCGCGGGGGAGTTCGTTTGACTTGGACTTCCTTACGATTCCCTTTCACGGCGAAGACGCTCTGATGGAAAAACGTTATCTGACGAAGCGGAGCCGTCGTCAGAAAGGGATTCTGGCCTTCTTGGCCCAGGATGCCGAGAAACGGGTGTTCTGCTATGCCAATGGACAATTGCGAAAGGCCGAGCAGAATGAGGAGGTCCATCGATTCGTCGAGTTTGGGAGGAAAACGACTGCAACTTTTGTCCGGTTGACGCGCATGGTGTTAACTCAAAAAACTAACATGGGAATCCAGGCTAGCAGACCAGGCAAACGACAGGGATCTGCTGAAGATTGTGTTGACCCTTGAAACAATGGAGAGGAAATTCTTTGCTGAAGCTTCAGCGAAAATCCCTCTTCCCGAAGTTGCCAGGATCTTCAGGAAAATGGCCCAGCAAAAGGAGTCTAACGTACCCAGACTCAAGACCCTTCAATCCATCAAGGCATGAAAATTGCTGGGGAACATCACTCATAAAACTTCATTTCGGGTATTCGCCAATTCGT
>Ga0214473_10004741_pt1 | contig 16319 bp, 10 predicted proteins | sample RVTome_7_FD_203509 | JGI IMG/M metagenome (GOLD analysis project Ga0214473, IMG submission 203509) | Soil microbial communities from uranium-contaminated site in the Upper Colorado River Basin, Wyoming, United States - RVT98D197 | ecosystem: Environmental > Terrestrial > Soil > Contaminated >... | reverse complement strand
GGGCGACGCCCAGCTCGAGAACTGGACCTACGCGCTGAAGCAGTACCGCGCGCTGCTGAAGGGCGTCAGCGTCTACAAGGTCGGCCACCACGGCAGCCTCAACGCCACGCCGAAGGCGCTCTGGCGGATCATGACCGAGGGCGACACCGCGCTGCCGTCGGCGCAGTTCCGAACGCTCATGTCCACCCTGCGCGACGTCCACGGCGGCAAGAAGGGCGCGCCGACCGAGGTGCCGCGCGTGCCGCTCGTGGACGAGCTCCGGCAGAAGAGCAAGCTCACGACGACGCTCGACCACGCGGACTTCGGCAAGCCGACGGTCGTTCAGCTCTGACACGGCGGGGGGCCGCCCCCGACGCCGTGATCCGCCGGGCGCGTCCGCCTGTCGAAATGGGGCTCGGTCAGAGCCGTCCGCGCGTTCCTGATCACGCAATCTACGGGCGAAAGTAGTCCAGCCGATCGTTGTCGATGACGGCCTGGAATGACTTGAGACTCTGGGCGGCCAACGTGGGACAATCCTCCGTCCCCAAGGCGGCCTTCAGCGTCTCCTTGATCTCCTTCAGGTACTTGTCGATACCTCCTCCGAGCTGGTCTCCGAACGTATACGTCAGGGACCGATCCTTGACGGACATGGACCACCGACCCACCCGCACCTTCGACGGCTCCAAGAAGAAGCGGAAGAGCGCGATCTTCGTGTTGCTGAACGTCCTGGTCCCGGGCCCGTCCACACCGTCGAACTCACGGTCGACTATGCACCCATCTCCGCCTCTCGGATCCGGGTAGGTGCACTCCGTGACCTTGTCCGGGCGAAAGACCTGGGGGGACCGCCGGAAGACCTCCTGGGTGATCGCCTCGATCGTGGGTTCGTCCCCGTTGGCCTCCATGAGGCCGCGCACGTTCCGTACCTGTAGGTTCGCTTTCGCGCGAGGCAAGCTCGCCCTCCGATTGCCGGTGTCCACGACAAGGTCAGAGAAGCCCTCGATGTGCTTGTCGGTTTCCTCGAAGCGGTTATTCACCTTCAAGAGGTCGGTGACGATCTTGCTCTTCTCGTGGTACTCGCGGAGCGTGGCAAGGACATCTTGGGGGGCGTACCGCTGCTGATCGTCCTCAGGCGAAGGGTCCGTGCAGCCCTTCGCGATGGCCAGCGCGACGGGGCGGATGTCCACCACGCTCCGGTCGTGATCAAGGAGCTCCTGCGCCACCCGCTTGGCGTTGAGGAGCGTCAACTGATCGAACAGCGCCACCCCGCGTCCTTCGTCCGCGTCGGTTCCTGGCCCCGGACCAAGCACCAGGTAGTTCCCGCCTTGGGTCACCGTGAGATCGACGAAGGGACCCGGATAGGAGGGAAGATTCTTGTCGACGTCGAAGGCCACGTCCACGTTCCCGACCGGGTCCGGGGTGCCGCCGGGCGTGATCTGGATCGGCAGCGTGCCGGTCTTGTCGTAGCAGATGCTGATGTTGCCCGCCTTGCCGTTACAGGTGATGCCATCGGGGAGCGGCAGCTGGCCGGCGACGGGGTCGTTCCCCACGCTCCTGAAGACCCGCTTGATGGCCTTCTCCTCCGCGAACTCCTCCTCTGGCGGCGTGTGCACATAGACACGGTCCCGGTTGAACGGCAGCATGCCCGCCCAGCTGTCGTACGCATCCCAGTTGGGCCGGCCGTGATGGCATACTCCGCAATTGTTGCCGTCCTTGTCGTCCGGCTCGACGTTCTGTTTCGACACTTGGATCTCGAAGAAGCGGAACGTGTTCTTCAGGGACTTCCCCTGTTCGTCGACGATGTTGTTTCGATCTTCGAAGTAGATGTACTCGACGTTATCCGGATGCGCCCCCGACTGGCGCGATTCGAAGGCGAACACCTTGCGAGAATCCTTGCTTGGAAGGATGAACCTGGGCGCCTTCGCCGTGGCCTTCTGGCTGCTCTCCGTCCTGCTCATCATGATCCAGTGCCGGCCGTACTCGTCGCGTTGCCCCTGAGCACTCGCCTGCAGCCGTTCAAGGAACTTGGCCGCCGACGTGACCTTGCTGTTCTTCTTGTTCTTCAAGAATTTCTGTATGCACTCCGGAGAGAGATCGTCGAGCTCCGTGCCGTCGCCGGCGCACACGGTCAACTGCAACTGATCGGGTCGGGCACTGGCGGCCAGGGTCAGCACGAGACACGCGGCTCCCGCACACGCAATCAACGTCCGCATTCTCCGTCCTCCTTTCCTCTCTCCACCTGGGCTGCTCTGGGTCGGCGCCTGACCTCGCGGCCAGCCGCGAGGTGCCGGATCTCGACGACCGCCGCGGGGTGGGCCTGCAAACCACTGAAGGCGCGCCGCCGTGGCGAACCGACTGACGATCATGGGGCACTGCACGCGGACGAGACAAGGCGTCATCGGCCACGGTATCCCTCCCAACCTGGTGCAGAGCACTCACACGGCGGCCCATCCGTGTCAATTGGACTTTGGTCCATCTCCTCTTCCTCCCGCTTGGGCTCCGGACGCCGACCGGCAAGTGGCAACCGATCGTGTCCGGCGAACGGTAGAGCCCAACTGCCTTGTCGCCTACGGTCCCGACTCACCTCCTGACCGTGGCAGCACGGAATTGCACCCGGACTGGCCGTGTGCTATCGTGCGCCCATGCCTCGAATTAGACCGTCGGCGATAGTCGCGGAGATCACTGTGAGCTGACGGTCGCGCACCACGCTTGCTGCATCCCACGGCCGTCAGGGTTCCTGGCGGCCGTTTCGTTTTCCCGTATCGCAGCACCTCGAAACGCCCCCGCCGGAGCCCGGGTCACATTCCACACCGACAGGGGAGGCGAACATGTTCACGACGCCGGGGCCGCTCGATTTCGGCGCGATCGCACGGACGACGCGGGAGTTCTGGGACCGCGAGCAGGTGTTCACACGGCTCGTCTCCCGGAACCGCGGCGGGCCGCGCTTTTCCTTCATCGACGGCCCGATCACCGCCAATAACCCGATGGGCATCCATCACGCGTGGGGGCGCACCGCGAAGGACCTGATCCAGCGCTACAAGGCGATGCGCGGCTACGATCAGCGGTTCCAGAACGGCTTCGACTGCCAGGGGCTCTGGGTGGAGGTCGAGGTCGAGAAGACGCTCGGGTTCGACTCGAAGCGCGAGATCGAGTCGTTCGGCCTCGAGCGCTTCTCCCGCGCCTGTCGCGAGCGCGTGCTCCACTTCTCCGGCATCCAGACCGAGCAATCCAGGAAGCTGGGGCAGTGGATGGACTGGCCGAGCTCGTACTTCACGATGTCCGATACCAACATCGAGTACAACTGGCACTTTCTCCAGCGGTGCCACGAGCGCGGCTGGCTCTACGCGGGACACCGCTCGATGCCGTGGTGCGCGCGGTGCGGGACCTCGATCTCGCAGCACGAGATGCTGGACGCCTACGCGGATGTGACCCACGAGTCGGTGACGGCGGCCTTCCCGCTCGCCGACCGGCCCGGCCACCGGCTCCTCGTGTGGACGACGACGCCGTGGACGCTGCCCGCCAACGTGGCGGTTGCGGTTCACCCGGCGCTCGACTACGCCGAGTGCGAGTCCTCGGGGGTGGTCTCCTACGTCGCCGCGCGCCTCGCCAGCCGATACCCGGCGCTCGGGACGCCGCGGCGCACGGTCAAGGGGGTCGACCTCGTGGGGCTCGGCTACGTCGGCCCCTTCGACGACCTGCCCGCCCAGCGCGGTGTCCAGCATCGCGTGATCCCCTGGGACGAGGTGTCGGCCGAGGAAGGCACCGGGCTCGTCCACATCGCGCCCGGCTGCGGGCAGGAGGACTTCGATCTCGGCCGCCGGCACGGCCTGCCCGCCGTCGCTCCGGTCGCCGAGGATGGACGCTACCTCGATGGCTTCGGCCCGCTGGCGGGCGCGAGCGCGCTCGACTCCGCTCCCGCCATCGTGCGCATGCTGCGCGAGCGCGGCGCTCTCGTCGCGCGCGCCCCGTACCGTCACCGCTACCCCACCTGCTGGCGGTGCGGCCAGGAGCTGATCTTCCGCCTCGCGGAGGAATGGTTCATCAGCGCGGGCGAGATCCGCCCGGTGGCCCGCGCCGCCAACCAGCGCGTCACCTGGCTCCCGGCCCACATCGGACGGCGGATGGATGACTGGCTCGCCAACATGGGCGACTGGTGCATCTCGCGGAAGCGCTACTGGGGGCTGCCTCTGCCGTTCTATCGGTGCCCGTGCGGGCGTCTCACGGTGGTCGGCTCGCGGCGGGAGCTCCGCACACTGGTGGTGGACCCGACCGCGGTCGACGCCGTGCCGGAGCTGCACCGCCCGTGGATCGACGACGTCCTCATCCAGTGTCCGGGATGCGGCCGGCCCGTGCGCCGCATCCTCGAGGTCGGCGACTGCTGGCTCGACGCCGGCATCGTCCCGTTCTCGACGCTCGGCTATCGCGAGGACCGCAGCCGGTGGGAACAGTGGTTCCCCGCCGACTTCGTGGTGGAGGGCGTGGGCCAGCTCCGCGGGTGGTTCTACGCCCTTCTCTTCATGTCCACGGCGCTCACGGGCATGAGTCCCTACCGGACGGTGATGGCGCACGAGCGGGTGCTGGCCGCCGACGGGCGCGAGATGCACAAGAGCTGGGGCAACGCCGTCTGGTTCGACGACGCCGTCGACACGATGGGCCCCGATGTCATCCGATACCTGTTCGCGTCACAGCCGATCACCGAGCCCATCCGCTTCGGTTTCGAGGCCGCCCGGGAGGTCAAGCGCCGCCTCTTGACGTTCTGGAACGTCTACAGCCTGTTCGTGACCTACGCGAGCCTCGACCGGCCGCCCCTCCAGCCGCCGGACGCGCTCCCGGCGGTTGCGGCGCCGCTCGAGCAGTGGCTGCTGAGCCGGCTGCAGGGGCTCATCGGGGAGGTTCGGGAGGCTCTCGACGGCTACCAGATCCGCCGCGCCGTCACGGCGGTCGACGCGTTCATCCACGACGACCTGTCGAACTGGTATGTGAGACGGCGCCGGCGCGACTTCTGGAAGGGCACCCTCGACGCCGAGAAGCGCGCGGCGTACCAGACGCTCCATCACGTGCTGGTGCGGGTCTGCCAGCTCTTCGCGCCCGTCATGCCGTTCCTGACCGAGCATGTCTACTTGAACCTCGTGGCCGGCGTGTCCCCGGGCGCGCCCATCAGCGTTCATCTCACCCGCTTCCCCGAGCCTGACCGCGCCCTCGTGCAGGCCGGCCTGGAGGCGGACGTGCAGGCGGCCCGCCGCGTGCTGAGCGTCGGGCTGGCGGCCCGCAACGCGGCCAGGCTGAAGGTGCGCCAGCCGCTCGGGCGAGCGCTCCTGGCGGCGCCTCCCGGCGTGGAACGCGGCGTTCGCGCTTTCGAGCTGGACATCCTCGACGAGCTGAACGTCGAGCGCCTCGAGACCGCGGAGCGCCTCGACGACCTGCTCACGGTCGCCGTCGAGCTTGACATGCGTGACGCCTCGACGCTTCCGCCCAACGCCGTGCCCGCCCTCCGCGCGGCGCTGGCGACCCGCACCGGCAAGGCGGTTCGCGACGCTTTGCTCGCCACCGGGCGTGTCATGGTCCCCCTGGGCGACGCCGAGGTCGCTCTTGGCTGGGCCGATTTCAAGATCGCCGTGCAGGGCCGCGATGGCTTCGCGGCGGCCGCCGACCGGGACGTCGTGGTCGTCCTCGACACCGGGATCACCCCCGCCCTTCGCAGGAAGGCCGTGGCCCGCCACCTCGTCCACCAGATCCAGATGATGCGCAAGGAGGCCGGGCTGAACGTCGAGGATCGTATCCGCGTGGCCGTGGACCCCGTCGGCGAAGCCGCCGAGGCCATCGAGGAGCACCGCGCGTACGTCTGTGCCGAGACGCTCGCCGTCGAGCTGCGCCGCGGCCCCCCACCCGAAGGCTGGATGGCCCAAGAGGCTGATCTGGAAGGGGCTCGCGTCAGCGTCGCCCTGACCCGCGCGTGACGCCGGCGGCGCGGGCGGAGGATTCCTTGGGCGTGTCAGGAGAGCCCCAGGATGCTACCGCACGCCCCGCTAGCCCGCTCTATTCACGATCGCGTCTTCGGCGTCCTACACGCCCCCTCACCCTGACCCTCTCCCCCTCCGGGGGCGAGGGCACCGAATTGACTCCCTCTCCCTCTTCGATCAAGAGGGCCGGGGTGAGGGTGGGTGCCTGTTCGCGAATAATCCGGGCTAGCCGCCGGGCCTCAGCCGGTCGGCGCCGCGGCGCGCACGACGCCGGCCGCCTCGAGCGCCGTGATCGCGGCCGGGGCCAGCCCGATCTCCCCCAGCACCTCGCGCGTGTGCTCCCCGATGGCCGGGCTGCGCGCGGCCCTCGAGCCCGGGGCCATCACGCGCGCCCGCGATCGCCGCGCAGGATCGCCGTCAGTCCTTCGCGCTCGCGCCGGCGTCCGGCAGGCACTGCTGGATCTGGCGCCACGTCTCGTCCTCGATCGTGATGCCGGCCAGGCGCCGCTCGCCCGCGATGCGCGCCTCCGGCTCGCCCGGGATCAGCACCTCCTTGGCGCCGGCCGCGAGCGGCGTGGCGCGCACGAACGCGAACAGCGCGGCGACCTCGGCGTCGAAGTCGGCGATGGGCAGGAAGCGCGCGGGATCGAGACAGATCATGAGCGTGCCGTTGGCGAACACCGCAGGCTCGGCGCTCGCCGCTCCCGTGCCGGAGAGGATGCCGCCGAGGATCTCGATGGCGAGCGACATGCCGTAGCCCTTGTGGCTGCCCGCGGTCAGCAGCGAGCCGGGCGGCTCGGTGTAATACTCGCGCGGATCGGTGGAGGGCTGGCCGTGGCCGTCCAGCATGATGCCGGGCGGCACCGTCTCGCCCCGGTTGAACTTCACGCGGAGCTTGCCCTCGGCCCACACGCTGGTGGCGAAGTCGTGGGACATGGCGACAGTGCCGCCCGGCCCCGGCACGGCGATGGCGTGGGGATTGGTGCCGAGCCGCCGGCCGGCGCCGCCCCACGGCGCCACGTTCAGGCCGCCCTTGGCGTTCGCCCACAGCATGCCGATCAGCCCCTGCGCCGCCGCCATCTCCGCCCAGTCGGCGAGACGGCCGACGTGGTTCGTGCGGCGCAGCGCGACGGCGGCGAGGCCATGCGCGCGGGCCTTGGCGATGCAGAGCTCCATGCCGCGCCGGGCGATGACCTGGCCGAAGCCGCGGTCGCCGTCCAGCACCGCGATGACCGGCGTGTCGAGCACCGTCGTGATGTTCGGCGCCGGGTTGAGTGTCTTCGCCTCCAGCGCCGCGCAGTACTGGGGAATGCGGATCACGCCGTGCGAGTCGTGGCCGCGCAGGTTGGCGCGCACGAGCATCCGCGCGATGAGCGCGGCGTCCTCGGGCGGCACCTGCCGCGCGGCGAAGATGTCGCGGGTCGTTCGCTCCAGCGTCTCGACGTCGATGGTCGGCATGGCCTGGGCTCCTTTGCGGGTGGCGGCGCGAGGCTGCACCGAGACATTACACCAGGGGACGTGACGGGCCAAGCCGCGCCCCGACCCATCGCTGGAATCGCCGGGCGGGCTTCACACCGCCCGCGCGATGACGTATCGTAGACACCCGTGGCTCACGACGACGCGCTCCTCGCCGGTCTCACCGTGCTCGACTTCTCGCGGGTGCTGGCCGGCCCCTACTGCACGCGGCTCCTCGGCGACCTCGGCGCGCGCATCATCAAGGTCGAGCGCCCCGGCGAGGGCGACGACACGCGGCGCGGCATGCTCCAGCTCGAGGCGGGGCGCACCGACCAGAGCACCTACTTCACGCGCGTGAACGTCGGCAAGCTCTCCGTCGCGCTCGACCTCGGCCATCCGCGAGCGCGCGAGGTGGCGCTTGACCTCGCCCGCGCCGCCGACGTGGTCGTCGAGAATTTCGTGCCCGGCGTGATGGCGCGCCTGCACTGCGACTACCCGACGCTCGCCGCCGTCAAGCCCGACCTCGTGTTCTGCTCCATCTCCGGCTTCGGACAGACAGGACCGCTCGCGTCCATGCAGGCCTTCGCCCACATCATCCACGCCATCTCCGGCCTCATGCACCTCGAGCGGGCCACCGACCCCGAGCCGCGCGTGGCCTATCTGCAGGCCGCCGACGTGCTCGCCGGCACCCACGCCTTCGGCGCGATCTGCGCGGCCCTGCTGCGCCGCGGCCGCACCGGGCGCGGCGCCTACCTCGACGTGTCGATGCTCGAGTGCCTGGTGGCGGCCGAGGACGTCACCTTCGGCAGCGTGCTCAACGGCGGCGCCGAGTCCGTCGGGCCGCGGCTCGGCATGGTGGTGCGACGTATCGGCGACCGTCACGTGGCCATGCAGACGGTGGGCGCGCCGACCCTCTTCCCGCGGCTGATCGAGCTGATGGGCCGGCCGGAGCTGGCCGCCGACCCGCGCTTTGCCACGCCGCTGGCCCGGCGCGATCACTGGCCCGAGCTCCGCGAGCTGATCGTCGAGTGGCTCGGGCGCTTCGAGTCCGTCGACGCCGCGGTGAAGACGCTGTCGGGCGGCCGCCTGCCCGCCGCCCCGGTGCTGACGCCCGAAGAGGTGATCGCGCACCCTCACATGGCCGAACGGTCGGCCTTTCCGAGCGTGCCCCACCCGGCGCGCGGCAGCGTCCGGGTGACGGCGACGCCCATCCAGGTGGACGGCCGCCCCTCCGTCCCGCGCGGCCCCGCGCCCTATCGCGTGGGCGAGCACACGCGTCACGTGCTCTCGACGGTCCTCGGCTACGCCGACGCCCGGATCGACGAGCTACAGCGCGCGGGCGCCATCGCCGTCGTCTAAATAGCGCGCCACCCTGAGCGAGGAAGCCCAGGACGATCCCGCCCGTCTATCGAACCGCCGGTGCTGGATCGTCGACCCGCTCGACGGCACCAGCTACTTCATCGCCGGGCGCGACGACTTCGACAGCTTCGTGGCCCTCGCCGTCGACGGCGTTCCCGTCGTCGCGGTGGCGCTTCAGCCCGCGACGGGGGCGCGCCGCCGGCTCGGAGTGGGACATCGCGCCCACCGATCTCATCGTTCGCGAAGCCGGCGGCGCGGCCAGCGACCTCGCCGGTGGGCCGTTGCGCTACAATCAGCCGGCGCCTCGCTTCGCCTCCGGATTCATCATCGCCGCCGACCCCATGCTTCACCGCGACCTCGTCACCGCGCTCCGCGGCTGAGGCCTTGGAGCGCGTGCCGACGCCGGCCAGGCGCCGCGGCCACCAGCAGCGATAACACCGGTCGGCTCCTTTGACACCTTCACTGTCGCCATGGCAGGATCTCTCATCGTGGAAAGCGTGCCACCCGTGATCCGACTGCGCATTCCCGCCAGGCCCGACCAGGAGGGCCGCCGCCGCTGGCTCGCCGCGGGGGCCTCGGTCGTCCTGGCCCTCGGCGTTCTCGCCGCTCCGGGAGCCGGGCCCACGCCCGCCGCCGCCCAGGGCGGCTTCAAGAGCGTCGGGGACGAGCGGGCCGTCGGCAAGAACCGCACGGGCGAGGACTGCCGGCTCCGGCTCGTGGACAGCCGCCTCGATCTCAATAACTACGAGCGCTTCGCTCTCTACTGCGAGGGCTGGACGCAGCCGAGCGGGGAGGTCCGGCGCTTCCGCGCGCCCAGGAACTACTCCGCCGAGAAGCTGCTCACCGACAGCCAGTTCCAGAAGGCGTTCGAGACCCGCGTGGGTGATTGCGGGGCGGTGGAGCCCACCGCGCTCGCGAGTGGCGCGCCCGCGGCTCTCCGGGAGTGCAAGCGCATCAACGGCGGCTGGCGGGTCCTCGTCCTCGGGGTCAGCATCGGGCAGCGGGGCTATGGCCTCGAGACCTTCCCGACCAATCTCCCGCTGCTCGAGCTCGCCGTGGAAGTGCTCGAGGGCCGCCGCAATGTCGATCAGCTCGGGGCGGCGCCCGTGTCGGCGGCGATCCGCCGCGCCGAGACCATGGTCGGCGCCTCGGGCGCGTTGATCGGGATCCAGGACGTCGGCGCCCATGCCGCGCTCTACCGGCTCGGGGAGCTCCAGAACTGGTCCGCGCACTACCCCGAGTCGGAATCGACCTTCCGCCGCCTGCTCGAGATGGAGGAGCGCCTGATCGGCCGGGATGCGCCACCATCCGGGGGCACCTTCGCCTGGATTGCGCTGAACGTCGGCAACCAGGAGCGCTTCGCCGAGGCAGACCAGCTCTACACGCGCGCCGACGCGCTCCTCAAGCGGTCGTTCTCCGCGGACGATCAGGCGCGCTACCTCACGTACCGCTCCCTCACCGAGTGGCGCCGGGGCGATGGGGCACAGGCGCTCCGCTACGCGGAGGAGGCCGTGCGAGCCCGGGCGGCGGGTGGACCGGACTCGACGGGGATGGCGTTCAGCCTCGTCGCCCTGTCCTTCGCCGAGACGGCGCTGAAGCAGTTCGACGAGGCCGAGCGCACCGCCACCCGCGCTCTCGCGATCCTCAACAAGCCGGGTCCGAGTCCTGAATTCCGCCTCTGGTGGTGGGCGGAGACGTATCACCAGCTCGGGGTGATCCATCTGGAGCAGAAGCGCTACGCGGCCGCGCGCAAGGCGTTCGAGAGCGGGCTCGAGCGCCGCCGCTTGCTCCTCGGGGATTCCGTCCGCGCCGTCTTCTCTTTGCAGGCCCTGGGGCAGCTCTCGCGCCTCGAGGGGGACCTTCCGGGAGCGCTCCGGGCCTACCGGCAAGTGGCGGAGATCCAGGTCAAGGATCGGCCGGCGCGCGAGCGCGCCCGGGCCGACGGCATGGTCGGCTATCTCGACACGCTCCTCGCCGCGGCGCAGGCATCACCGGAGCAGGGCGAGACGCTCCGCGCCGAGGCCTTCGCTGCCGCCCAGATCCCCCGGGGCGGGGACACGGCCCGGGCCATCAACAATATGGCCGCGCGGCTCGATGTGGCCGACCCCGCCGTCCGCGCCGCCGCGCGCGAGTTCCAGGAGGCCACGCGCCAGCGCGACCGGCTGCGCCAGACCCTCGCCGTCGAGACCATCGGTGCTCCCGACAAGCGCGACCCCGGCCGCGAGGAGTCGCTCAAGCGCGACCTGCGCACGGCCGAGGAGAAGGTCGCCGGCCTCGAGACGCGGCTTCAGGCCGAGCTGCCGCGCTACGCGCGCCTCACGGCGCCCCGCCCGATGCCGGTGAGCGAGCTCGCCCAGCTTCTCCGCCCGGGCGAGGCCCTGGCCGCCTTCCTCCCCACGCGCAGCGCCACCTATGTCTTCGTGGTGCGCGACGGGCGCACCCACGTGCATCGCGCCGCGATCTCGGCCGCGATGCTCGGCCGGCTCGTCCAGGCCGTGCGGGCAAGCCTCGAGCCGGCCGACAATCAGCTCAAGCCGTTCGACGTGGCCAGCGCCCACCGGCTCTACACCCTCCTGCTGGCGCCCGCGGCCGAGCGGCTTCGCGGCGCGACCCACCTGATCGCGGTGCCGGCGGGGCCGCTCTTGAGCCTGCCGCTGGGCCTTCTCGTGACGCGGCCCACGCCGGCAGACGCCGAGCAGACCCAGATGCCGTGGCTCGCCCGCGAGATGGCGATCAGCGTGCTCCCCGCGACCGCGTCGCTCAAGGATCTCCGCCAGGTGGCCGGCGGCTCGAGCGCCCCCCGGCCGTTCATCGGCTTCGGCGATCCCGCCTTCGCCGGCGCGCCCGGCGACACGCGCAGTTTCACGGCCCTCGGCGAGCTCTGCCGGCAGGGAGGCCCCGTGGACGCCGATGTCGTGCGCGGTCTGCCCCGACTGCGGGAGACCGTCCGCGAGCTCAGAGTCATCGCCCGATCGCTCGGGGCGGACCCGAGCAGCGTGATCGTCGGCGCCGACGCGAGCGAGGCGAAGGTGCGGGCCACCGATCTCGCCCAGTACCGGATCGTGGTCTTCGCCACCCACGGGCTCTTGCCCGGCGAGCTCAAGTGCAAATCGGAGCCGGCCCTGGCCTTGACCCCGCCCGCGACCTCGAGCGGGACGGACGACGGGCTGCTGGACGCGAGCGAGGTGGCGCAGCTCAAGCTGGATGCCGACTGGGTGGTGCTGTCCGCGTGCAATACCGCGGGCGCGGGCGGCAAGCTCGGCGGCGAGAGCCTGTCGGGCCTGGCCCGCGCCTTCTTCTACGCGGGCGCGCGCGCCCTCCTCGTGTCGCACTGGGCGGTGGCATCGCGCGCCACCGTCGTCCTCACCACGACGACGTTCGAGGCCCAGGCCAAGGACGCGACGCTGGGGCGCGCCGAGGCGCTCCGTCGCGCTCAGCTCGCGCTGGCGGGGGACAAGGACACCTCGCACCCGTTCTACTGGGCGCCATTCGTCCTGGTGGGCGACGGAGGCGATCCTCCCCGGCCCTGACCGGGCCCGGCCCCGCTCTGCGTGGCGGGGGCCCGAGGCGCGGTCAGATCCGGCACCACCGGCGCGTGATGTCCGTGAAGATCTCCACCGCCTGAGACACTACCCAGAGGTCGCCGTCCTCGCCATCCGCCTTGCTTGCCCTCGCTCTAGTCGCGTGTGAAGACGGCGACGGCGTCGCTGAAGGCCGACACCACGTAGACGTTCTTACCGTCGCGGCTGACGGTCACGGACAACGCCCCGACGAGGGCCTTGCCGTCGGTGCAGGCCCCACCCGTGCCGTCCTCACTGACACAACCCAGGGTGCCCGCGAGCTGGGCCAGGGCCCCTGTGGCCTTGTTCCGCGAGAACACGGCCACGGCGCCGGAGCAGCAGTCGGACGACGCCACGTAGACGTTCCTGCCGTCGCGGCTGACGGTCACGAAGTTCGCCCCAGCGAGGGCCGTGCCATCGGTGCAGTCTCCACCCGTGCCGTCCTCGCTCACGCAGCCCAGGGTGCCCGCGAGCTGGGTCAACGCCCCCGTTCCCTTGTTGCGGGAGAAGACCGCCACGGCGTGGCTGACGCCCGACGCCACGTAGACGTGCCTGCCGTCGGGACTCACTGCCACGGAGCGCGCCCCAACGAGGGCCTTACCGTCGGTGCAGGCCCCACCCGTCCCGTCCTCGCTCAGGCAGCCCGCGGTCCCGAGCAGTTGGGTCAGGGCCCCCGTCGCTTTGTTGCGGGAGAAGACCGCCACGGCACCGCTAACGATCGACGCCACGTAGACGTGCTTGCCGTCGGGACTGACGGTCACGGAGAACGCCAGGTCGAGGGCCACACCGTCGGTGCAGAGCCCGCCCGTGCCGGTGTCGCTCACGCAGCCGGCGGTCCCGGCCAGCTGGGTCAGAGCTCCCGTCGCCTTGTTCCGCGAGAACACGGCCACGGCGCTGCTGTCGGACGAGGCGACATAGACGTGCTTGCCGTCGGGACTCACTGCCACGGAGCGCGCCCCGTCGGTGCCCACGCCGCCGGTGCCGGCCAGCGGGGTCAGGGCCCCTGTCGCCTTGTTCCGCGAGAGCACGGCCACGGCGTCGCTGTCGAACGAGGCGACGTAGACGTGCTTGCCGTCGGGACTGATGGTCACGGACTGCGGGATGTCGAGGGCCACGCCGTCGGTGCAAAGCCCGCCCGAGCCGTCCTCGCTCACGCAGCCCGCCGTGCCGGCCAGCTGGGTCAGGGCCCCGGTTGCCTTATGCCGCGAGAACGCAGCTACAGCTTTGCTGTCCTGCGACGTCACGTAGACGTGCTTCCCGCCGGGACTGACGGCCACGGAGAACGCGCCATTGAGGGCGACTCCACCGGTGCAGAGTCCACCCGTTCCGGACTCGCTCACGCAGCCTGCGGTCCCGTCCAGCTGGGTAAGGCTGCCGAGCATGACGGACTCGCCGGCCGAGACGAGGGCGAACGCCAAGACCAGCGCGCCCGCGAGGGTCGCGCCCGAAAAAACGGTTCGGTCACGTCGGTCAGTCGAGCTGTTCGTCACTCGATGAAATGGAATCATCACCGTCCTCCTTAGCGCTCGTTCCTAGAGCAGAGCGGTTTCCCCTTCTCGGTCAGCGCACTGCGAGACGTGATCCTCGGAGATGATGTCGCGCGATTTCGGGAAATGGCTGGACGGACGGACCCGCTTCGGGCCGCTGAAGAACGCTGGCAGAACCGTGGATGCGGAATATCCATGCACCCGAGCGTCCGGGGGGCGAGCGATGGCCAATGGTCGCACAGCGCCTACCCGGGCACATCCTCCAGCAGGGTTCGTATCGGTGAGCTAGGTGATGACGTCGTCGTAGTCACACTCATCATAGACGCCTTCGATCCAGCTCAGCTCACCCGGATGTCCATAGGTGAGGGGAACAGCCAGTACGAGCGCAACGGGCAGAATCAGAGCCAGGACAGGCGGCAACGCAATCTGACGGATGGGGTCAGGCCGACCAGCAGCACGGTCGACGGCGAGTAGTCCAGCGACCCGAACCAGGGGCATGTACGCCTCCCCCTAAGACGGACAATCAGGCACCCGACGATAACGCCGTGCGGGGGCGCTGTCAATGAGACTTTAGTCGTGAATCCGCACCAGGTTGTTCATCCCGCACCTCTCCAAGGTGCGCGGATGGACGGTCACGCCGAGCCACTACCTGAACAACCAGCTCGACACGGTCTGGCTCAGCGAGTAGATGCCCCAGCCCCATGACGGCCCGAGCCCGCCGGCATCGCGCGCGCAATCCCGTATGCGCGCGCTCATCCGCCGTCACGGCCCGTGCGGCCTCGCCCCCCACGCGCGCTCCCCGTACGAGGCGCTGACGCGCGCCATCGGTCATCCTCTCCTCCGATTGAGCATCGGGCGCTCCACGCTCTGCGCGTAGCCGGGATGACGGCCGTCATCAGTCCCACGCCAGGATAGTGCTCGCTGATATCTCCGTCAGCCCGTCGGGCGGGACTCGAGGATCAGGCTCTGGAGCGCCCAGCCGATGGGGCCGCGCGCGTCGTGGAGGCGGCTCTCGGCGAGCCCGACGCCCGTCGGCTCGGGCCACGTCGAGGCCTCGAGGCACACCCAGTCGCCCTCGGGCTCCCGGACGAGCGCGACCGTCAGGTCGGCGTTGACGAACGTGAAGCGCCGCGGGTCGAGGACAACGGCGCTGCCGTTGCCGGAGTCGGCGGCGATCAGGACGCGCGCGAGCGGCGAGAGCGGCTCGCCCAGCACCAGCGGCACCCGCGAGCGGATCCACACCGTGGTGGGGTTCACGCCGAAGCCGCCGGCGACACGCCGGGCCTCCACCGCGGCCGCGTAGCCCTCGGGCTTGCCGAGCACGACGCCGAAGACATACGGCTCGCCCGCGTCGGGCGGCGGCATCCGCTCGCGCCGGTCCTCGGGCGGGGCGGGAAGATCCAGGGCGGCGGTGCGGACGCAGAGCGCGGTGGCCCGGCTGAAGCTCTTGCCCTCCGCCGACAGCGTGGCCTCGACGCGGCGGACCTTCTTGCCGGCGCGCAGGACGCTGGTGGCAACGTCGAGCGTCGCGATCGGCGCCGGCGCGAACAGCTCCACGGTGAGCCGGGTGATCCGGAGCGCGGGATCGTCGGCGACGGCCTGCTGGATCGCCCGCGCGAGCAGGGCCGCCGGCGGACCCGCGTGCTGGTAGCCGGGGCCCCACGGCCACTGGGTGTGCCCGGTCGCCACGAAGCGGGCGCCGTCACGGACGAAGAAGGCGTCGGGGGTCGTCACCGGCCCAAGTATGCCCGCTGCGTCGCCTCTCTGGCCAGCAGCGCCTCGCCCGTGCCCTCCAGCACCACGCGGCCGTTCTCGAGGACGTAGTCCCGCTGGCTCGTCTGGAGCGCCTGGCGCACGTTCTCCTCGACTAAGAGCTGAGCGCGGCCGGCAAAGAGGCCGTTATCTGCCCCAAGCCGGGGGCGCTTGGACGCCGAGCGGCGGGTCAAACGCGGGCTGAACAGCCCTGACTGGCCAGGCCATAGCTGCGGTCCTGCGCCGCACCGCCGCTCGGAGCACGAGGCCCAGCACCTGGGTCTCCGAGGACGCGTACGAGAAGCGGCTGCCCGGCGAGCGGAGGCGCTCGTTGAATCCGACGACCGCGGACGGTCCGCCCGGCCCCCCGCCCTGGAACGTGGCCGCGACGAGGAGGGACACGTCGTCACGGCCGCTGTAATTCTCGATGAACTTGACCCCCGACGACATGGTCAGCAGATGGCGGATCGGGGTGCGCCCGTACTCCGTGCCCGCCAGCCCGGGGACGTAGGCGTCCGGGCGATCGTCGATGGAGCGGATGCGCCCCTCGTCGAGGGCGATGCCGACCAGCATCGCGGTGATGGTCTTGGCCATCGACCACGACGTGAACCGATGGCGGTCGTTGCGGCCGTATTGGTAGCGCTCGACGAAAATCGTGTCGTCGCGCGCGATCAACAGCCCCGTCGCAGGATTGCGCGCGAGATAGTCGTCGAGCGTGAACGTTTGCCCCTGGAACTCCCAGGAAATCGCAGGCCCCACCGCCGCGCGCG
>Ga0214473_10004740_pt1 | contig 16324 bp, 13 predicted proteins | sample RVTome_7_FD_203509 | JGI IMG/M metagenome (GOLD analysis project Ga0214473, IMG submission 203509) | Soil microbial communities from uranium-contaminated site in the Upper Colorado River Basin, Wyoming, United States - RVT98D197 | ecosystem: Environmental > Terrestrial > Soil > Contaminated >... | reverse complement strand
GGCCGCCCCCTCCTCCTCGCCCACCCCGGTGAAGCAGGCGCAAGGGCACGGAGAGCCTGGAGACGCATCTCGATCCCCGGGAGAGGACCCTGCGAATCGCCGTGACCGAGCTCCTCGAGGACGCGAGGGGCCCGGGCATCGGCTTTGCGCGGCGCGGCGCACTTGGGCGGCTCTGGGAGGGCCAGGCTCTTCACGCGCGAATCCAGGCGGCCGCCGCCGCCGGTGACCGCTCCTACCGGAGCGAGGTCTCCCTCGAGCTGCGATTGCGACACGCCGGGTGGGAGGTCTTCCTTCACGGACGCGCGGACGGGATCCGCGAGGACGGGGAGGGGGGCCTCGTCGTCGAGGAGATCAAGTCGCTACGCCGTGGAGTGGCGATCGAGACCCGGCCCGGCGATCACCGCCGTCTCCAGGTGGCCTTCTACGCCTGGATGCTCCATCGGGAGCGCAGTCTTCCCGTGAAGGCGGAGTTGCTCTGGGTCGAGATCGGAAGCGAGCGAATCCGCCGCGAGAGCGTGCCCCTGGACTACGGGGCGCTCGAGAGAGCGCTTCTCGCCCGCATCGACGACTGCCTCCGGCGCTTCGAAGAGGAGAGCCGGGAGCGGGCCAGGCGGCGAGCCGCAGCCGCGAGGGTGTGCTTTCCCCACCCCTCGCTGCGCCGCGGCCAGGGGCGCATGATCGAAGCGGTGGAGTCGGCGCTGGAGCGGCGCGAGCACCTCCTTCTCGAGGCGAGCACGGGGATCGGGAAGACCGTTGCCGTGCTCTTACCAGCCCTGCGCTTCTCCCTCTCCCATGACAAGCGGGTCTTCGTCCTCACCGCCAAGAACCTCCAGCAGGAGATCGCGATGGCGGCGCTCGAGAGCCTCGATCCAGGCGGGATCCCGCTCGCCGTCCGCCTCCAGGCCAAGGCCAGGATGTGCGCCAGCGAGGCGATGACGTGTCACGAGGAGTCCTGCGCCTACGCCCGGGACTTCGGCAGGAAGATGCGAAAGGGAGGAATGGTTCGGCGCGTGCTGGAGAGCCGCTCCGTCGTGGGTCCAGAGACCCTCTTCGAGATCGCCGTCGCCGGGGAGGTCTGCCCTTACGAGCTCAGTCTCGCCACCGCCCGGGAGGCGGCCGTCACCGTCTGCGACTACAACTACGCCTTCGACCCGGTCGCCTCGCTCCGGGAGTTCTCGCCGGACGCCGACCTCTCGAACGCGATCCTGGTCGTCGACGAGATCCACAACCTGGTGGAGAGGGCCCGGGAGATCTCGAGCCCCTCCCTCGACGCCGGGTTGATCGGCCGGGCCGAGCAGGTCGCCGCGCTGGGCGGCGCGCCCATCCACCGCGTTGTCGAGGCGCTCTGCAGGGATCTCCTCGAGGTGGTCGAGGAGACCCTGGCGGAGGCTGCCCCGGGAGCGGTGGAGGAGAGCTGGAGCCTCGAGCACGCCCTTCCCTCGGAGCAACTCCTCGCGCTCCGACCCCGCCTCGATCTCGCGTTCGCGGACTATCTCGAGTACCGGATCGAGACCCGCTCGCTGGAAGGGAACGACGCGTTTCTCGAGCTCTGCTTCGCGGTGCTGCGCTTTCTCGAGGCTCTCCCCGATCGCGGAGACGGCTTCGCAGAGCTGGTCGGGCGAGATCGAGGGATGGGACGGCTTCGCCTCCTCTGCCTGGATCCGGGCAAGCGACTCGGCGCGGTTCTCAATCGCTGCCACTCGGTGATCGGGCTCTCGGCGACGCTCACCCCGACGGAATTCCACCGCGATCTCCTCGGCCTGGATCGCGATCGCAGCACCGCCGTCTCGATCGGGAGCCCCTTTCCCCCGGAGCATCGCTGCCTGGTGATCGACACCTCCGTCAGCGCGCTCTGGCGAGACCGGAGCCGGGAGTCCCGGCGCATCGCCCGGCGGATCGCCGAGTTCTCCGAGCAGGTCCCGGGCCACTGTCTGGCGGTCCTTCCCAGCCACGCGGTTCTCGACGAGGTCGCCGCGCTTCTCCCGGCCAACGGGAAGAGGCTGCTCCGGCAGCGCCGCGAGGAAGGCGGCGAGGGACGAGACGCGATCCTTCGGGCGCTCCGCGAGCCGCGGGCAGGGCCCGCGCTGCTGCTGGCGGTGGCCGGGGGTGTCTTCACCGAGGGGATCGACTACCCAGGCGACGGGCTTCGCGGCGTCATCGTGGTGGGGCCGTGCTTGCCGGCGCCGGATCTGGAGCGCCGGCTGCTCGAGAGCGCCTATCAGGAGCGCTTCGAGCTTGGATTCGACTACGCGTACGCGATTCCCGGGATGACGCGGGTGGTCCAGGCGGCGGGCCGGCTGATCCGCTCGGAACGGGACAGCGGGGTGATCGCGCTGCTCGGCCGCCGCCTGCTTCGCGAGCCCTATCGGAGCCTGCTGCCGGAGGCGTGGCTCGGCGGTCGCCCGCCGGAGGATCTGGTGGGAGATCCGGCGGCGGTGGCAAGGAGATTCTTCGCCGGCTACGGCTCGTGAACCGCGACCTGGTTGCGACCCGCTCCCTTGGCGCGATAGACCGCGGCATCGGCGGCGGCGACGAGCTGGTCGGGGTGCATGAACTCGGGCCCGTAGCGCGCGACCCCGATGCTGAGAGTCGTCCGGACCGACCTCCGGTCCTCGAGCGCGATCGCCGTCTCCTCGACGTCCGCGCGCCACCGCTCCGCGAAGATCACCCCCGCGTCCCCATCGGCATGGGGAAGCATCACCAGGAACTCGTCGCCCCCGTACCGGCCGCCGACGTCGCTCGCTCGCAGGCGGCCTCGCAGGCGCTCCCCGAGCGCGCTCAGGACCTGATCGCCCGCGAGGTGGCCGTAGCGGTCGTTGATCTGCTTGAAGTGGTCGAGGTCCGCCATGGCGAGGGTGAGGCCGGTCCCGTAGCGCTGCGCGCGCTGGAACTCGACCGACAGCATCTCCGCCAGGAAGCGGCGGTTGCGAAGGCCCGTCAGCGGATCGGTGGTCGAGAGCTGCTCGAGCATCTTGTTCTTCTCGATCAGCTCCCTCTGAAGCCGCTGGAGCTTGAGGTGCAGCTCGCACCGCGCGATCAGATCGGCCGGGATGAAGGGCTTCCTGATGGTGTCGCAGGCGCCGTCGCGAAGGAGCTGCGCGATCCGCTCGGTGTCCTTGTGCGAGGTCAGGACCAGGAACGGGATGTCGCGGCCGTGGGCGGAGTGGGACATGCGAAGCAGCTTGTCGCCGTCCAGCCCCGGAAGCTCGAGATCGCAGACCACCAGGTCCACCGGCTCCGAGAGCAGCAGCTTGAGCCCGCGCAGGCCATTATCGGCCTCGAGGATCTGGTCGAAGAGACCGGATCGCTGCAATACGCCGCGCACCTCGGCGCGCTGGCTCGCTGAGTCCTCGATGATCAGGATCGTCGCCACGGACGCTCTTATCGGACGGCGGATTCAGCTTCTCCACCGATTTCCGCCGCCGAGCGCAGCCGGAAGGCTGCACACCGAAGCGCGTTCGCTGCAGGGAGGGGGGTCGAGGAGCCGCCTCTGGCCAGGCGCCCTGGCATGCGGTTTGCTCCATGTAGAGCGGGACCGGCTCTTGGCCCGGCGATCCCTCGGGAGAAATACCTACCATGCGGAGCGGCCTTCTGGCGATGCTGATCAGCGCGTGTCTGGCGCCCGCTGCCGCCATCGCCTTCGAGGAGGCGCTCCCCGTGGAGCCGGGCGGCACCCTGGCGATCGACGTGGATCTCGGGGAGGGCCTGCGTCCCGACCCCGGCTTTCTCGAGCTCGCCTCCCACGACGCCGATGAGGTCCGCGTCGTGGGCGATGCGGACGGCTGGGCCTCCTGGGGGGTGAGCTTCGCTCTGGAGGCGGGCGGTCCGGCGGTTCGCCTGGATGTCCGGGTGGGAGGAGCGACCTCCTGGATGTTCGGCGGGCCGAGGGTGCGGGTCCGCGTCTGGGTTCCCCGCGAGTTCTCCGTGGACGTTCGCAGCAACTCCGGACCGCTCAGGATCCAGGAGATCGGGGGGCGGGTGCGCGCCCGGGCTCGGGACGCGGGCGTCGAGGTCCGGGGCGTCCTCGGACCGGTGAAGCTCCGGGTGGTGAACGGACCCGTGGAGATCGAGGAGATCACGGGCGACCTGCAGGTCACCAGCTCGGAGGGCCCCATCCAGGTCGCATGGGTCGCCGGAGACGTGGAGGCGCGGACCACCGGGGGTCCCATCGAGATGCGCCACATCGACGGCGCGGTGACCGCCAAGACCCTGGGCGGCTCCATCGAGCTCGCCCAGGTGCGAGGTCCGATCGTCGCGAGAACCGAGCGCGGATCGGTGCGCGCGAGCTTCTCGGGGCCGCCGGCCGGCTCCCTCGAGACCGAGCGGGGCAGCGTCGACGTGGTGATCCCGGCCGATTCCGCGGCCGACCTCGACGCCCGGGCGACACAGGGAAGCGTGGCGCTCGACGCCGCCCTCGGCCTGGACGGGGAGGAATCGGACAACCGGGTGGTGGGAACGATCAACGGCGGAGGCGAGCTCCTGCTGCTGCGGACCTCCAGCGGTCGAATCCACCTGAGTCGGCGCTAGCACGCGCGCCCGGCAGGAGTGATCGAATGCCCATCCTCAGGATCAGGAAGATCGCGAAGCGGACCGGGGGGCTCGTCGCTGGCGTCGCGCTGCTCGCCGGCCTCGTGGCGAGCAGCGCCCGGGCCGAGGACTTCGAGCGACGCGTCCCGGTGGAGCCCGGCGGAACCCTCGAGGTCGAGCTCAGCACGGGCTCGATCGAGGTGGAGACCCATGACCTTCCGGAGGTGGAGATCGACGCCCGGACCTCCGGGTGGGCCTCGGGGGGGATGCGCTTCGATCTCGAGCACGAGGCGGGGGAGGTACGCCTGACCGGCTCTCGCTCCTCCTGGATCCCCGGCCTCGGTCCCGGCCGCGTCGCGGTGCGAGCACGCGTTCCCAAGCTCTTCTCGGTCGATCTTCACACCAGCGGCGGTCACATCGATGTCGAGGAGGTGACCGGTGAGGTCGAAGCGTTCACCAGCGGAGGCGAGATCGAGCTCGGCCAGATCGTGGGCGAGATCGAAGCGGAGACCTCGGGCGGGGGGATCAGGGCGAGCGAGATTCGCGGAGACCTGGCGGCGCAGACCAGCGGTGGATCGATCCACCTCTCCGAGGTGAAGGGCGACGTCGAGGTCGAGACCAGCGGCGGGACGATCCGGATCCGCGAGGTCGACGGGAGTGTGGACGCGAAGACGAGCGGGGGCTCGATCTTGGTCCGCTTCACCGGGGCACCGGCGGGGGACATCGAGACCTCGGGTGGGAGCATCCACGTGCAGCTTCCCGAGCAAGAGGGCGTCGATCTGGAGGCCGAGACCAGCGGTGGCCGCATCATGATCGACAAGGCGTTCTCGGTCTCCGGCGCGGTCGGGCGGAGCCACGCGGAGGCCCAGCTCAACGGGGGAGGCGCGGAGCTCACCCTGCAGACCTCGGGCGGAAACATCCGGGTGGACGTGCGGTAGCGGGGATCCGACCCCGCGCGCACGCGGCTCGAGGCCACGGACTTCGCAGGCCCGGCGAGCCGAGCAGGACGCGAGTTTCGCATGAAATCTCTCGGAATCTGCTATCCCCCAGGGGATATTTGACGTCTATTCACGATTCCTATCCTTTTCCTGATCAGAAGATGGCGACTCCATTCATTTTCTCCCATAGAATCTCGATCCTCTAGGAAAGATCGAGAGGCGATCTCCGGTTTCTAGATTTTCTAAGCCTGTTTCTTCAGATCGTCCGCTCGGCAGGAGCTCAAATGACGAGAACTGTCCCCTCAGGAGCCGAGAAGCTCATCCAGTGCCTGGAGCGGGAGGGAGTAGAGTACATCTTCGGCCTATCGGGAGGTGCGGTGATCCCCATCTTCGACGCATTGGTCGATTCGAAGATCAAACTCATCCTGGTCCGCCATGAGCAGGGCGCGATGCACATGGCTGATGGCTACGCCCGCGCCACCGGCAGGCCGGGGGTCGTTCTGGTGACCTCCGGGCCGGGCGCGACCAATACCGTCACGGGTCTGCTGACGGCTCATATGGATTCGTCGCCCGTCATCGTGATCACCGGGCAGACCATCACGGCCAACCTCGGCCTGGACGCCTTCCAGGAGGCGGACGTGACCGGCATCACCTACCCGGTGGTCAAGCACAGCTACCTGGTCAAGAATCCGGCACACATCCCCCGGATCGTCCGGGAGTCCTTCCACATCGCGACCACCGGTCGGCCGGGACCGGTCCTGATCGACGTCCCCAAGGACGTGAGCTCGGCTCCCTGCGATGCGCCCTTCACCGACGCGGTGGATCTGCCGGGCTACAAGGTGCCGGGACGCGGCGATCCCGCGGCCGTCGCCGCGGCGGCGGAATACCTGAAGGCGTCGCGGAAGCCGCTCCTCTACGTCGGCCACGGCGCCGTCGTGGCCGACGCGGGCAAGGCGGTGATGGCACTGGCGGAGAAGCTCCGCGCACCGATCGTGACCACTCTGCTCGGCAAGGGTGCCGCCGACGAGACCCATCCGCTGCACCTCGGCATGCTGGGAATGCACGGCACCGCCTACGCGAACAAGGCGGTCGTCGGCTGCGATCTGATCATGTCGATCGGAGCTCGCTGGGACGACCGGGTCACCAGCAAGGTCGAGGCGTTCTGCACCGACGCCGTCAAGATCCACATCGACATCGACCCCTCCGAGTTCAACAAGGTGGTGAGACCGCAACTCTGCGTGAAGGGCGACGCCCGGCTGGTCCTGGAGGACCTGATTCCCCTGGTGGAGAGGGCGGACACCAGCGCCTGGCTCAGGCAGTGCGAAGACTGGAAGCGGCAGTTCCCGCTCAAGTACCCGAAGAAGGGCGGCCTCCGCGCGCAGCACGTCCTGGATCGACTCCAGACCCTCACCGATGGCAAGGCGGTGATCACCGTGGACGTCGGACAGCACCAGATGTGGGCCGCGCAGTTCATCCGGGTGAGCTCGAATCGGCACTGGATCACCTCGGGCGGCGCGGGAACCATGGGATTCGGATTCCCGGCCGCGATCGGCGCGAAGTTCGGGCGCCCGCAGGCGGAGGTCTGGGCGGTGGTCGGAGACGGGGGCTTCCAGATGACCATGGCCGAGCTGGCCACGGCGTCGATCCACAAGCTCGCGACCAAGGTGCTGATCATCAACAACAACTACCTGGGGATGGTTCGCCAGTGGCAGGAGGCCTTCTTCGACAACCGGCTCTCCGGTGTGGATCTGGAGGGGAACCCGGACTTCGTCAAGCTCGCCGAGGCCTACGGCATCAAGGCGCTCCGGATCCGGCGGCCGGCGGACATCGACCGCAAGCTCCGCGAGGCCCGGGAATATCAGGAGGGCCCCTGCGTGGTGGTCGCGGAGGTGATCCGCGAGGACAACGTGTTCCCCTGGGTCCCGGCCGGCGCGCCGATCAGCGGCATGCTCCTCGAGCCCCCCAGGGAGAGATTGGAGAAACCCAGTGGCAGCACCTGAGATCGCGCCCGGAACGGGACCTCGCGAGCACGTCATCTCGCTCTACGTGAACAACAAGCCCGGCGTCCTGGTGCGCGTCGCCATCGTCTTCGCGCGCCGCGGCTACAACATCGACAGCCTGGTGGTGAGTCCGGGAGCACAGGGAGAGTTCTCGCGGATGACGATCGCCTGCTCGGGCGACCCCGAGACCCTCGAGCAGATCATCCGACAGCTCGCCAAGCTGGTGGACGTCGTGCACGCGACCGACCACACCGGTGACGAGGCCTACCAGACCGAGATCGCCCTGGTGAAGCTGGTGTGCCGGCTGGACGAGCGCGCCCAGATCCTCCAGATCGCCGAGCACTTCAACGCCAAGGTGGTGGACTACGGCGCGGAGTCGCTGATGCTCAGGGTCTACGGCGAGAGCGAGAAGCTCGACACCTTCATCGAGCTGCTCCGGCCCTTCGGGCTGCGCGAGCTGGTGCGGTCGGGCAAGGTGCTGATGGCGCGAGGGCTTCGGGAGACCTGAGCGGGTCGCTCACTCGTCGGTCACACAGCCCTGCGACGCGGACTTCACCGTCTTGATGTACTTGTAGAGGGTGCCGCGGGTCGCCTTGAGCGGAGGCGGCGTCCAGCGCTTGCGGCGCCGGGCGAGCTCCTCCGCCCCCACCTCGAGCTCGATGGCCTGCCGCTTCGCGTCGATGAGGATCCGGTCCCCGTCCTCCACCAACGCGATCGGCCCTCCCTCCTGAGCCTCCGGCGTGACGTGACCGATGATGAAGCCGTGGGAGCCGCCGGAGAAGCGGCCGTCGGTGATCAGCGCCACCGAGTCGGCGAGGCCAGCCCCCACCAGCACGGAGGTGGGAGAGAGCATCTCGGGCATTCCCGGTCCCCCCTTCGGCCCCTCGTAGCGGATCACCAGGACCATGCCGTTCTTCACCTCGCCCCGCTCGACCGCCGCCAGCATGTCCTCCTCGCAATCGAACACCTTGGCGGGGCCGCTGAAGCTGAGACCCTCCTTGCCGGTGATCTTCGCGACCGCGCCCTCGGGCGAGAGGCTGCCTCGCAGGATCTGGATGTGTCCCGTCCCCTTGATGGGATCCTGGAAGGGACGGAGGACCTTCTGCCCTGCCGCGAGGCCCGGAAGCTTCTCGAGATTGGCCGCCAGGGTCTCGCCCGTCACGGTGAGGCAGCCGCCGTCGAGGAGGCCGCGCGTGAGAAGCAGCTTGAGGACGGCCGGCGTGCCGCCCACCTGGTGGAGGTCCTCCATCACGTACTGGCCGCTCGGCTTGAGATCCGCCAGGAAGGGAGTGCGATCGCTCACCGACTGGAAGTCGTCGAGAGAGAGATCGACGCCCACCGACCGCGCCATGGCGATCAGGTGCAGAACCGCGTTCGTCGAGCCTCCCAGCACCGTGACCAGGACCATGGCGTTCTCGAAGGCCGCGCGGGTCATGATGTCGCGCGGCCGGATCTCCCGCTCCAGGAGGTGGCGGATCGCGGCGCCCGCCCGCAGGCACTCCTCCTGCTTGGCGGGATCCTCGGCCGGGGTGGAGGAGCTGTAGGGGACGCTCATGCCCAGCGCCTCGATCGCGGAGGCCATGGTGTTCGCGGTGTACATGCCGCCGCAGGCGCCCGCGCCGGGACAGGCGTGGCGCAGGAGATCGAGCCGCTCCTCCTCGGTGATCTTGCCGGCCAGGAGCTCGCCGTAACACTGGAAGGCGGAGACCACGTCGAGCTTCTCGCCCTTGCGACTCAGGCCGGGCTTGATGGTGCCGCCGTAGATCATCAAGCCGGGCCTGTTGACCCGTCCCATCGCCATGATGCAGCCGGGCATGTTCTTGTCGCAGCCCGGGATCGAGATGCAGGCGTCGTACCACTGGGCGCACATCACCGTCTCGATCGAGTCCGCGATCAGGTCCCGGGACTGGAGCGAGTAGCTCATCCCCTCGGTCCCCATCGAGATCCCGTCGCTCACGCCGATGGTGTTGAAGCGCATGCCCACGAGCCCGGCCTTGCGCACCCCCTCCTTGACCTTCGCGGCCAGGATGTCGAGGTGCATGTTGCAGGGATTTCCCTCGAACCAGCAGCTCGCGATCCCGACCTGCGCCTTCTCCATGTCCTCGTCGCCGAGCCCGGTCGCGTAGAGCATCGCCTGGGATGCGCCCTGCGACTTGACCTGGGTGACTCGAGCGCTCGTCCGGTTGAGCCTTTTCGCCATCGCCTTCTCCCAGATCGGGCCAGCCAGCCTATCATCCGGCCGGACCGGGAGCGAGGGGAGGGGAAACCCGTGGCGAAGGCGGAGTCGGCGGTGATCGCAATGCTGGTGCTCGCTCTGCCGCCCGCGCTCGGCGCGGCTCCCGAGCGGCCCTTCCAGGTGACGGAGAGGCGCGAGCCCTGTGCGGAGTTCCACCCGCTCCGACATCCCTATTTCGGCGACATCCACGCCCACAGCGCCTTCTCGCAGGACGCCAGCACCCAGGGCACGCGCATCACGCCCTGGGACGCCTACCGGTTCGCCCGAGGCGAGCCGCTCGGGATCCAGCCCTACGACGGCCAGGGGAGGGCGCTCAGAACGGTGCAGCTCGCCCGCCCGCTCGATTTCGCGGCGCTCACCGACCACGCCGAGCAGCTCGGCGAGGTGCGCATCTGCCAGACACCGGGCCTGGCCGGCCACGACTCCTTCGTCTGTCGGATCCACCGGCGCTGGCCCCGGGCCTCGTTCTTTCTGATGAACATCAAGGCCAACTCCTTCTCCTCCCCGGCGCGGTTCGATTTCTGCGGCCCGGGCGGTGCGAGCTGCCTGGAGGTGGCCCGCACCGCGTGGAGGGAGATCCAGGAGGCCGCCGAGCAAGCCTACGACCGCTCCTCCGCCTGCCGCTTCACGAGCTTCATCGGCTACGAGTGGACGGCGTCCCCCGGCGGGCGGAACCTCCACCGCAACGTCATCTTCCGCAACCGCGTCGTCCCCGAGCTTCCGGTCAGCTACTTCGAGGCCCAGTCGGCTCCGGCGCTCTGGAAGGAGCTCAGGGAGCACTGCCTGGAAGGAGCGAGGAGCTGCGACGTCCTCGCCATCCCCCATAACTCGAACCTGAGCGGCGGCCTCATGTTCGAGACGGTGGACGCGGATGGCATTCCTCTCTCCGCGGACGGCGCCCGGCTTCGCGCGGAGTGGGAGCCCCTGGTCGAGGTGATGCAGCACAAGGGCGACTCGGAGTGCCGCCTCGGCGCGGGGAGCGACGACGAGCTCTGCGGCTTCGAGAAGCTCTCCTACGACAGCTTCGCGGGCAAGTTCGTGCCCTGGAAGGCGGAGCTCCCCGGGCCCGGGAACTTCACTCGCGAGGCGCTCGAGCGGGGCCTCCTCGAGGGGCAGCGGACCGGTGCGAACCCGTTCCGGTTCGGCGTGATCGGGAGCAGCGATACCCACCTCGGAACACCGGGACTGGTGGACGAAGATCGGCACCCGGGCCACGGCGGCGCCGGTGCGCCCCCGAGCGGCGCGCGTGCGAGCGGTTTGCCCGACGACCTCGAGTTCAATCCCGGCGGGCTCGCGGTGCTCTGGGCGGAGGAGAACAGCAGAGACTCGCTCTTCACCGCGATGCGCCGGCGCGAGGTCTACGCCACCAGCGGGCCCCGTCTGGTGGTCCGGCTCTTCGGCGGCTTCGAGCTCCCCGCCGACCTCTGTGACTCGGATCGCTTCGCCGAGATCGGCTACCGGCTCGGGGTGCCGATGGGGGGCGATCTGCCACCCGCTCAGGGTGGCGCGCCGCGCTTCGCGATCTCGGCGCTGCGCGATCCTGGCACCGACCTCCGCCCCGGGACACCGCTCGAGCGGATCCAGATCGTGAAGGGATGGGTCGAGGCTGGCGAGGCCCGAGAGCTCGTCTACGACGTCGCCGGGAGCGCTCCGAGCGGGGCGAGCGTGGATCTCGCGACTTGCGAGACCTCGGGCCCGGGCGCCGAGCAATTGTGCGCGGTCTGGTCCGATCCGGACTTCGATCCCTCCGAGCCCGCCTTCTACTACGCCCGGGTGCTCGAGAATCCCACCTGCCGCTGGAGCCAGTACGTCTGCAACGCCCAGGGCGTCGACTGCAGCGATCCGGATCGCGTCGCCGAGGATCTCCGAGCCTGCTGCGCCGAGGACCACCGGAGATCCATTCAGGAGCGCGCCTGGACCTCGCCCATCTGGTACACGCCTTGACGGGACCTCCAATCGAGAGGCTCGAGGGGGTGCCCGCCCTGAGCGACAGGAACCGCGCAGCCGACCCCGCGGCCTGGGCGCGGGAGCTCGGCATCTCGACCGAGGCGGTGGAGCTCTACCTGGCGAGCGACGTCATCGACCTCCACATCGATAGCTTCATCTGGACCCGGATCTTCGGCTACGACCTCCGGCGCCGACACCGGCGCGCTCTCCCCGGGGCTCGATACCTCGGCCAGGTGGATCTCCCCCGGGTGCGCGAGGCGCGGCTCACCGGCGCGACCTGGGTGATCACCACCAATCCACTGCGCCGTGCCGCGGTCCGCCCCGAGATCCTGGCTGCCAACCTCAGCCGGCTGCGCGCGATCCTGGGGAGCGTTCCCGAGGAGGTCGAGATCGTGCGAAGCGCGGCCGAGTACCGGGGGGCGCGGGGTAGGGGGAGACACGCGGCCTTCATCGGGATCCAGGGGGGGAACGCCCTGGACCGTGATCTCGAGGCGCTCGATCACATCCCCGACGACCTGGTCCTGCGCATCACGCTGGTCCACCTCACGAGCTCGCGGCTGGGCGCAACCAGCGCACCGGGCTTCTCTCGCCGCGACCAGGGCCTCTCGAGCTTCGGGCGTGACTTCGTGCGCCGCCTGAACGAGAAGCGGATCTTCGTGGACCTCGCGCACATCAGCCGCCGTGGCTTCTTCGACGCCGTCCGGGTTCACGATTCCTCGAAGCCCCTGATCGTCACCCACACCGGAGTGAGGGGAGTTCACCCCCACTGGAGAAACCTGGACGACGAGCAGCTCCGCGCCATCGCGGCGACCGGCGGCACCGTCGGCGTGATCTACCATTCGAGCTTCCTCGGCGATCGCCGGTCAGGCAGGAGCTCGGAGGCGGTCGTGAGGCACCTCGACCACATCATCGCGACCGTCGGCGAGGACCACGCCTCGCTCGGGAGCGACTGGGACGGCGCCATCACCCCGCCCAGGGACCTTCGGAGCCCGCTCGAGCTCCCGCGGCTGGTCGAGGGGATGCTGCGGCGCGGCTGGAGCGCGGAGCGCGTCGGCAAGATCCTGGGCGGGAACTTCCTCCGCGCCCTCGCGGCGCTTCGCGGCTGAGTCTTCTACGATTCCCCTGCACCATCCCGGTGCGAGGAGGGGACATTGTCGGACGAGCCTCTGATCGCCGTCTTCGTCGACTTCGAGAACCTCGCGATCGGCGTCCAGCAGTCCAAGCAGGGGACCTTCCGGATCGAGCTGGTGCTGAAGCGCCTGCTCGAGAAGGGCCGCATCGTCTTCAAGCGCGCCTACTGCGACTGGACCAACTACCGGGCCGAGGAGCGCGAGCTCCACAAGAACGGCATCGAGATGGTCTCGATTCCGCAGACCCGGATGAGCGGCAAGAACAGCGCAGACATCCACATGGTGGTGGACGCCCTCGACCTCTGCTACGCGAAGCACCACATCGACATCTTCGCCCTGCTGAGCGGCGACAGCGACTTCTCGCCCCTGGTCGCGAAGCTGAAGGAGAACGACAAGCGGGTGATCAGCTGCGGCGTCAAGAGCTCGACCTCGGATCTCCTGGTGGCCGCCTCCGACGAGTTCATCTACTACGACGACCTGGTTCGGGCGGCGGTGAAGCCGAAGCCGAGAGCCAAGGCGCCCGCCGGCAAGAAGGCGGCCGACCCCGCCAGCGACAAGAAGCGCGAGGGGATCGACCAGGTCATGGAGATCATCCAGTCCCTGGACCGGGACTACGACCAGATCTGGGGCTCGATGGTGAAGCAGACGATCCGGCGGGTCTACCCGGGCTTCAACGAGGAGTACTACGGCTACGCCTCCTTCGCCGCGATGCTGGAGGAGCTCGCCGATCAGCAGCTCGTCGATCTCGACTTCGATTCCAAGCGAGGCAACTACCTGGTCACGATCCGCGGCGGGAAGCGGCGCTGACCGGCGCTCGGACCCGCTCGCCGATCCAGAGGCGAGCGGGGCTCGCCTCAGAAGACCACGGTTCGCCTCCCGTGAACCAGGATCCGGTCCTCGAGGTGCCAGCGCACCGCCCGAGCCAGGACCATCCTCTCGACGTCGCGTCCCCTGCGCACCAGATCCTGGACGGTGTCGGCGTGCGAGCAGCGCACCACGTCCTGGTCGATGATCGGCCCCTGGTCGAGGTCGCTGGTCGCGTAATGGGCGGTCGCGCCGACCAGCTTCACGCCGCGCTCGAAGGCCTGGTGGTAGGGGCGCGCGCCGACGAAGGCGGGAAGCGTGCTGTGGTGGATGTTGATGATGCGCTCGGGGAAGCGCTCGGTGAAGCCCTGGCTCAGGATCTGCATGTAGCGGGCCAGCACCAGGAGGTCGATCCGCTGCTCCTCGAGGAGCGCGATCTCCTGAGCCTCCTGCTCGGCCTTGGCGTCGCTGGTCACGGGGAAGAAGCGGAAGGGGACGTCGAACTTCCCGGCCACCGACTCGAGATCGGGATGGTTGGAGACGATCAGCGGGATCTCGCAGACGAGCTCGCCGAGGCGATGGCGGAGGAGGAGGTCGTAGAGGCAGTGCTCGAACCGGGAGACGAAGATCGCGACCCGCTTGCGGCGGTCGGAGTAGCTGATCCGCCAGCGCATGGGGTAGCGGCCGCACTCGATCCCGAGCAGCGCCTCGAGCTGGTCTCGCGGGATGTCGAGCTCCGAGAGGTCGAAGTGGATCCGCTGGAAGAACATCTGCTCGGCGGGATCGGTGTGCTGCTGGGCGTCGAGGATGTTCGCGCCGTGGTCGTAGAGGAGCTGGGCCATCGCGGCGACCAGGCCCTTGCGATCGCGGCAGGAGAGGAGCAGGGTAGCCGTCGCAGGCGGGTGAGGATCGGACATCGGGAGCTCCCTTCGGGAGCGGAGAGTAACAGTTGCGGGTCAGCGGCTCCGCGCCCGGCCCGCCGCCTGGTGCTCGAGGCCGGCTCTGCGCTCAGGCGCCGCCCCTGAGCGCGCTCCCACCGTCGACCGCGATCACCTGACCGGTGATGTTCCGAGCCTCGTCGCTGCACAGGAATGCGGTCAGTCTTCCGACGTCCTCCGGGGTCTGCTCGCGGCCGAGGGGGGTCTGGGACTTGACGATCTCCAGGAAGACCTGGTACGGCTCCTTGTCCGCGAATCTCGGCAGGCTCTTCTGGATGTTCGAGGCGAGAGCCCGCCAGGCCCGCGTGTAGAGGAGACCCGGGCAGATGGCGTTCACGCGTACGTTCTTCGGGCCGAGCTCGAGGGCGAGCGTCCGGGTGAGCGAGATCGCCCCCGCCTTCGCGGCGGCATAGGCGGGCATCGCCACCATGGGGACGAGGCCGGCGACCGAGGAGATATTCACGATCGACGCGCTGCCCGATCGCTCCAGGTGCGGGATGGCCGCCTTGGTGGCGGCGAAGGTGGTGCGCAGGTTGAGCGCCATCTGCTCGTCCCAGCCCTCCTGCTGCACCCTGGTGAAGGGGGCGCCGTTCGCCATCGCGGCCCGGCGGTTCCCGCCTCCTGCATTGTTGACGAGGATCTCGAGGCGGCCGTAGTGCGCCGCGACCTGGTCCACCGCCGCCGCGGCGATTCCCTCGTCGGAGACGTCGGCGCCCAGGCCGAGGTGTTGCGCGCCGAGCCCGCGAGCGGTGCGGACGGCCTGGTCTCCGTCGATGTCGAGGAGGGCGACCAGCGCTCCCTCCTCCGCGAGACAGCGCGCGATCCCCTCCCCGATCCCCCTCGCGCCTCCGGTCACGATCGCCACCCGCCCCTCGAGCCGCATCGCCTCTCTCCTTCTCTCCGCGCCGGCGGGCACGGCTGCGCACCGGGCCCGGTCGCTTGGTCGCCGAGCATAATACCGCGCGGGAGTGGGGGAGCGGCGAGGGTGCTCCCGAGCCGCTTGCGCTCGCGCGCGTTCGCGGCGATGCTCGGGGTGAAGGGCGGTGACGGAGGCTGGACGGTATCCGAGAGCGGAGGGTGGGCCATCCTCCTCCGTCGAAGGACGGGCGCGATGGGAAGCAGGGAGAAGGTCCGACAATTCCTGGAGGAATCGGAGGCCCACAGGCACTACGAGGGCATCGTCGACTATGCGCTCACGTACCTGACCGCCAAGGCGGAGAAGGAGGGGAAGGGCCAGCTCGCCTCCGATCTTCGGCGCATGCAGGGGGAGTACAAGCAGGACTTCGCGCACGCCGTGGCGTTGACCGAGGAGGTCTTCGCCGAGATCTTCAGCGACGAGGAGCTCGACAATCTGATCGTGCTGCACTCGAATCCCGCGATCAAGAAGCTCCGAGAGCGCAACTCGGAGATCATGGGCACGATCCTGCGCAGGTACTCGCAGATTTCGGGCGTGCGCCTTCCCGAGGACCTGTAGCGCTCGAGCTCGGGCGGCGGCGAGCCGTCGGGAGCGATCTCCTCGCCCCGGTGCGCTCCGCGGAGTAGACTCCCGGGCGCATGATCCAGCAGATTCGCCGGCGCGCGCTCCTCTCGCTGCTCGGGCTTCCGAGACCCCTGATGCGGATCGCCGCGGGAAGGCCGGTCGAAGTCGCCGGCCAGAAGCTCGCTCTCGAGATGCAGTGGCTGTGCAGGCTGGCTGCCATCGGCCGGCCTGACTCTCCGCCACTTTCCGAGGTGCCCAGGCTACGGGCCGAGATGGATGCGCTTGCTTCCGTGCTCTCCGGCCCCCGTGGTGCCGAGGTCGCGC
>Ga0214473_10004739_pt1 | contig 16326 bp, 14 predicted proteins | sample RVTome_7_FD_203509 | JGI IMG/M metagenome (GOLD analysis project Ga0214473, IMG submission 203509) | Soil microbial communities from uranium-contaminated site in the Upper Colorado River Basin, Wyoming, United States - RVT98D197 | ecosystem: Environmental > Terrestrial > Soil > Contaminated >... | reverse complement strand
CAAGGTTCATCACCGTGGGCACGGCCAGGTCGCGCCGGACCGGTGCGACGAACCGCATGGCCGGGTGGAACGCCGGGGCGAACAGGAACACCATGCCAACGTCGCGGAGGATCTCCTCGGCCCGCTCGGCCTGAACGGCCAGATCGATGCCGAGCGCCTCCAGGACATCCGCCGATCCGCACCGTGAGCTGAAGGACCGGTTGCCATGCTTGGCCACGGTGGCCCCCGCTGCCGCCGCGACGAACGCGGCCGCCGTGCTCACGTTGAACGTCCCCACGCGTCCGCCGCCCGTTCCCGCGGTGTCGATCGGCGTGCTCCCGGCGGGAACCGCAACCGTCCGCATGACCGCCCGCAGCGCGCGCGCCGCGCCGGCCACCTCGACGCCCGTCTCTCCTTGCACGCGCAGCCCCATGAGGAGGCCCGCGGCACGAGCGGCGGAGGTTTCGCCGTGCATCAGCTGCATGAGGGCGCCCGCGACCTGGTCCTCCGTAAGTCGGCCCCCGTGAGCGAGCACGGCAAGCGCCTCACCGAGGGCGTCGGTGGCCGAGGGCTGGGGGGTGGCGGACATCGGCCCGAACGTAGCGGATTCGCGGCCCGGGTGCAACGTCGCAACCCGTTGTATTACTTGTGGCTACGTGACTCAACCTCGTACATTGCGCACGATGCTCGAGCAGACATGGTACGCGGTGCTCCAGTATATCGGCCGGGACTTCGCGGGCTGGCAGCGTCAGCCGGCCGACCGCACCGTCCAGGCGGAGGTCGAAGCCACCCTCGAGCGCCTCGACGGTGATCCCATCACCGTCGTCGCCGCCGGACGCACCGACGCCGGCGTTCACGCGTTGGGTCAGGTCATCAGCTTCAAAACCAAGCGAGGATGGGCGAGCGACGAGTTGCGGCGCGCCCTGAATGCGCTGTTGCCGGCCGATGTCTGGGCAGCCCGGGTCGGGGCGGCGCCGGACGGATTCCACGCCCGCCGAGATGCCCGTGCCCGGCGGTACCGCTACCTCATCGGATGCGACGACGCATCCCGGTCGCCCTTTCGACACCCGTATGAGTGGCCCCTCAGCCGCCGGCTCGATGCCGAACTGCTCGCCTGGACCGCGCTCGAGATTGCGGGCACGCACGACTTCCAGGCCTTGTCGGCGGTCGGGCAGGAGAAGCCGCACTACCGCTGCGAGGTCGCGCACGCCACCTGGCGGCCCCGGGAGGAACGGGCCGGCTATATTTTCGAGGTCGAAGCGGACCGCTTTCTACACCGGATGGTGCGGTTCCTGGTGGGCATCAGTGTGGATATCGCGCAGGAGCGCCGACCGGCCGACGATCTGCGCCGCCTGCTGACCGGGGGGGACAACCGCGAGGCGAGTCCGCCGGCGCCACCGGAAGGTCTGTACTTCGTTCGTGCACGGTACGACAACCTCCAGCTCGAAGGGGACGACGACTGATGCAGTTCTTCCTGGACACCGCCAACCTCGGCGACATCCGCTGGGCGGCGCGCGTCGGCCTGATCGACGGCGTGACCACGAACCCCACCCTCGTCGCGAAGGTGGCCGGCGAGCTGGACCCCCGCGACATCCTGAAGGAGATCTGCTCGCTGGTCGATGGGCCGGTCAGCGCCGAAGTCGTCGGCGTGCAGACCGACGACATGTATGCCGAAGGGCGCGAGCTGGCCAAGATCGCGGACAACATCGTCGTCAAGATCCCCATGATCGAGGACGGCATCGTCGCCGTCCGCCGACTGGCGTCCGACGGCATCCGGGTGAACGTCACGCTGTGTTTCTCGGCTACGCAGTGCCTCATCGCCGCCAAGGCAGGCGCGGCGTACGTCTCACCGTTCCTCGGTCGGATCGATGACATCGGCCACGACGGGATGGAAGTCATCCGCGAATCCCGCCTGATCTTCGACAATTACGAAATCGAGACGGAGATCCTGGCTGCCTCCATCCGCCATCCGCGGCATGTGACCGAGGCCGCCATGCTGGGAGCCGACGTGGCAACGATGCCGACCGACGTGTTGCGCAAGCTCCTCCTGCATCCGCTCACGGACCGCGGGCTGGATCAGTTCCTCAACGACTGGGCTAAGGTCGCATCGCGGGCCCGGGTCGAGGCGTGAGGAGCCTCGGCACGGCCTGTCTCCTGGCGCTCGCCGCCTGCGGCGAAGCGTCCCGGGACGCCATCCCCGCGGTTGCCCAGGTTCCGTCCCGCCCACCACCCGCAACGTCCGAGGCGGTCGACGCCTCCCGGCGGACCGCGATCGTCACCGCATCCGAGCGGGTGGCCCCGGCGGTCGTGAGCGTCAACGTCGTGCGCCGCGAACGCCAGAGCGACGGCGGGATGTGGAGCCTGTTCTTCGCCCCGCGTGAGTTCGAGCGGACGGTCCAGGGCCTCGGATCCGGGTTCATCATCAGCGGCGACGGCCTCGTGATCACCAATCAGCACGTGGTGGCCGGCGCCGAACAGATCGTCGTGACGACGCGCGACGGAACCGACTACCCGGCAACGCCGCTGGGGGAGGATCCCTTCACTGATATCGCGGTGCTGCGGATCGAGGGCGAGCGCCTGCCGACGGCGCCAATCGGATCCGCCCAGTCCCTGGTGATCGGGGAGTGGGTCGTGGCCATCGGGAACCCCTTCGGATACCTCTTCGGCAACGCCGAGCCCACCGTCACCGCGGGTGTGGTGAGCGGCGTGGGGCGCAACCTCCTGCCCTCTGGCGACCAGTCGGGGGTGTACGTGGACATGATCCAGACCGACGCGGCCATCAATCCCGGTAACAGCGGTGGCCCGCTCGTGAACGCCCTCGGTGAGGTCGTCGGCGTCAACAGCTCCATCCTCTCGCGTTCGGGCGGATCCGAGGGCATCGGCTTCGCGATCCCCATCGAACGCGCCCTGCGGGTCGCCGGCGAGTTGGCGGACCACGGGGCGGTGCGGCGTGCGTGGGTGGGCCTCGACGTCGCCGGCGCGGACGCCATGCGCGGCTGGAAACAGCGCGGCGGCCTGGCGGTCACCGACGTGGCTGAGAACAGTCCAGCGTGGCGGGCGGGCATCCGGAGCGGTGACGTGCTCGTGGAATCGCGGGGCCGGCCGCTGCGCACCTTCCTCGACTGGGAAGCGGTGAAGCTCGACATCGGCCCGGGAGATACGGTCCCCGTGCGGGTGGCCCGGGACGGGAGCGCGCGCGACGTGCGGTTGCTGGTGCAGGACCTGCCCACGGCGACCGCGGAGAAGGTGGACATCCTGGGCGGCCTGCGCCTCGTGACGGTGACACCGGCGGTGCGCCAGGAGCGTGGCGTGCGCAGCGAGCAGGGGGCCCTGATCTACGAGATCCCCGAGGCAACGGCACGCCAGACCGGCTTGCGTACCGGCGACGTCATTCGGCAGATCAATCAGGTCGGCGTGGCGAGCGCGGACGACGTGGAACGGGTGATCAGCGGCGCGCGCGGCCGCGGCGCCCTTCGGGTGTTCTTCGAACGGGATGGTCGCGTGGGTTTCTCCGACTTCTACATCCGATGACGGACGGCGATCGCTACGAGTCGCCCCTCGGGTCGCGGTACGCCTCTCCGGCCATGCAGGCGCTGTGGAGCGGGCGGCACCGCGCCGGACTCTGGCGGCGTCTCTGGCTCGCCCTGGCGGAGGTGGAGCGCGACCTCGGCGTCCCCATCCCCGAGGCCGCCCTCGCCGACCTGCGGGCCCACCTCGACGACGCGGACCTCGCCGCCGCGCGGGACCACGAGCGCCGCCTGCGGCACGACGTGATGGCGCACATTCACCATCTGGGAGATCAGGCGCCCGCGGCCCGGGCCTACATCCATCTCGGCGCCACCAGCTGCTACGTGACGGACAACGCCGACCTCATCGTCCTGCGCGACGCCTGCCGCCTGCTGCTCGGCCGCCTGCGGGAGGTGCTGCGCGCGCTCCGGGCGTTCGCCGCGGCCAATGCCGATCTCCCGACGCTCGCGTACACGCACTACCAGCCGGCCCAGCTCACGACCGTGGGCAAGCGGGCCACGCTGTGGGCGTTCGACTTCGCGCTCGACGCGGAGGCGCTGCTCCGCGTGGTCCAGTCCCTGCCCTTCCGCGGCTGCAAGGGCACCACGGGAACGCAGGCGAGCTTCCTCGAGCTGCTGGGTGACGACGACGCCAAGGTGCACGAGCTGGAGCGACGTGTGGCCGGGATGTTCGGTTTCAGCGAGTCGGTGGCGGTGTCGGGCCAGACGTACACGCGCAAGCTCGACGCGCAGATCCTCGACGCCTGGGCCGGCCTCGGCCAGTCCGCCGCGAAGTTCGCCAACGACCTGCGACTCCTCCAGCACGACGGCGAGATCCTCGAGCCCGCCGAATCTGCGCAGGTCGGATCGAGCGCCATGCCGTACAAGCGGAACCCGATGCGCGCCGAGCGAATGGGGTCGCTGAGCCGCTATCTCATCGCGTTGCGGGAGAACACCGCCTACACCGCGGCGACGCAGTGGCTCGAGCGAACGCTGGACGACAGCGCCAACCGCCGCCTGGTGCTACCGGATGGCGCCCTGGCCGCGGACGCGCTCCTGCTGCTGGCTGGCGACCTCGCGCGCGGCCTCGAGGTGCGGCCGGCGACGGTGCGGCGCAACGTGGAGCGGATGATGCCGTACATGGCCACCGAGCGGTGGCTCATGCTCGGCGTCACGGCAGGCGGCGATCGCCAGACCCTCCACGAGGTGATCCGGCAGCACAGCTGGGCCGCCCCCGACGCCGAGGATCGTGGCGAGGCCGGCGGGCTCCTCGAGCGACTCGCGGCGGACCCCGCGCTGGCCGCGCTCGACGCCGCCACGCTCCGACGGGAGCTCGATCCCGCCCGGTACGTCGGCCGCGCACCGGATCAGGTGCGGGAGTATCTCGCCGAGCACCTCGATCCCTTGCTGTCGCGATTGGCGCCGTTTGCCGTGGACGACGCGGCGGGAGTCACCGTCTGATGGCCCCTTCCATCCCCCTCCCTCTCCTGCGGCGCGGCAAGGTGCGGGAGGTCTACGAGGTGGACGCCGCCACGCTGCTCCTGGTGGCCAGTGACCGGGTGAGCGCCTTCGACGTGGTGCTCCCCAACGCAATCCCGCGAAAAGGCGCCGTGCTCACCCAAATCAGCGCCCACTGGTTCCGCGCGCTCGCTGGCATCGTCCCCAACCACTTCCTCACGGCGGACGCCGACGACATCATCGCGCGCGTGCCGGCCCTGGCAGGGTGCCGGAATGGCATTGCCAGCCGTGCGATGCTCTGCCGGCGCACCACCCCACTCCCCATCGAGTGGGTGGTCCGCGGGTATCTGTCGGGCTCCGCGTGGGCGGAGTACCGCGAGCGCGGCACGCTGGCGGGCGAAGCGCTGCCGAAGGGCCTGGTCGAGAGCGCGAGGCTCGATCCCCCGGTCTTCTCGCCCGCCACCAAGGCGGACGTGGGCCACGATGAGAACATCACCTTCGCGCGGACGGGGGAGATCGTGGGAGCGGAGATCGCGCATCGGCTGCGAGACGCGAGCCTTGCCGTCTACGCGGCCGGGCGTGACCGCGCCGCGGCGCGCGGCATCATCATCGCGGATACGAAGTTCGAGTTCGGGTCCACGCCGGACGGGACACTGCTGCTGATCGATGAGGTGATGACGCCCGACTCGTCGCGATTCTGGCCGGCCGACCGGTACGAAGCCGGGCGCGCGCAGCCCAGCTTCGACAAGCAGCCCCTGCGCGATTACCTCGCCGGACTCAAGCGGTCGGCCGCGTGGGACGGCAACGCGCCCGGTCCGGCGCTGCCCGAGGAGATCGTTCACGCCACCAGCGAGCGCTATCTCGACGCGTACCGTCGTATCACGGGACACGAGTTGGCCGCGTGAGGCTCGCCCCCGAGGGCCGGCCGTTCGTCCTCGCGGGCGCGCTCGTGCTGGGCGCGCTGCTCGTCGTCGCTGCCCGGTGGGGCGGCGGCTGGTTTGCGCTTCCCGCGCTCTGGCTGCCGGTCGCCCTCTGGATCCCCGCCTTCTTCCGCGATCCCGTGCGCGAGGGTCCCCGAGGGGAGCATCTCGTCATCGCCCCGGCGGACGGGCGGGTCGTGAGCGTGGTGGAGGTGCATGAGCCCGACGTGATCGGCGGTCCCGCGCTGCGCGTCGCGGTGTTCATGAACGTGTTCAACGTGCACGTGAACCGGCATCCGGTGGACGGCACCGTGATCCGCCGCGAGTATCGTCCCGGCCGGTTCGTCAACGCGTCGCTCGACAAGGCGAGCGCCGACAACGAGCGCATGTCGCTGGGCGTGCGGAGTTCGCGCGGCCCGGTGCTGGTCCGGCAGATCGCGGGGCTGATCGCGCGGCGGATCGTCACCGATCCGGCGGAGGGGGCACGCGTGCGCCAGGGAACGCGCCTGGGCCTGATCCGGTTCGGCTCTCGGGTGGACACCTACCTCCCCGCGGGCGCGCGGGCGCGCGTGGGGGTGGGCGACCGCACCCGGGCCGGCGTCACCGTGATCGCGGAGTGGCCGTGATGCGCCGATTCCCCCGCCGCCGCCCGAACGTGCGCCGCGTCGTGGTGGTGGTGCCGAGCATGTTCACGCTCGCGAACCTCTTCTTCGGGATCTGGTCGCTGGTGCTGTCGGGCCGGGGCGAGTTCTACCGCGCCAGCTGGTACATCGTGATCGCCGGCGTGCTCGACATGCTCGACGGCCGGGTCGCCCGGATGAGCAACACGGGATCCCGGTTCGGGGCCGAGCTGGACTCCCTGGTGGACGTCGTGAGCTTCGGCGTGGCGCCCGCGGTCCTCATCTACCACCTGGTCCTGGCCGAGGCGGGGGGATTCGCCTGGCTGTTCTCCTACGGCTTCGTCATGTGCGTCGCCCTCCGCCTCGCGCGGTACAACGTGGGCGACGTGGGCCACGGGCCGTCGGACGCGTTCCAGGGACTGCCCTCCCCCGCCGCGGGCATGACGCTGGCCACCTACTTCCCCTTCACGCGGACCGAGTTCTACCAGGTCCAGCTGGCGTCGCTGCCGTGGTCGCAGCTCATGATCTTCCTGACCATGGCCCTGAGCCTCGCGATGGTGAGCACGATCCGGTACGCCAAACTGCCGCGGATCGGCATCCGCAGCATTCGCGGCCTTGGCGGACTCGCCATCAACCTGACGGTGCTGGGCTTCGGAATCTTCTCGCGCGACATATTTTTCTTTCCACTCGGGCTCGCGTACCTGAGTTACGGCATCGTCCGGGCCGCGGTCGTCGGGTTCCTCGAGCGCGGTGACGGGGACGAACCGCACGGCGATCCTGACGACGACCTGAGGGACTCCGAGGCCCCGACCACCCCCATGCGGGGGGAGGAGTGATGGCAGCGTTCCACGTGCAGGTGCGGGTCATGCCGCGGGCGACTCTGCTCGACCCGCAGGGCCAGGCGGTGGAGCACGCCCTCGGCGCGCTCGGCTTCGCCGGGGTGAAGGCCGTGCGCGTCGGCCGGGCGCTGACGCTCACGGTCGACGCCGCCACCGCCGCCGACGCGCACGCGCAGGCCACGGACATGTGCCGCCGGCTCCTCGCGAACCCGGTCACCGAGGATTTCGAGGTGGTCGTGGGAGCGGCACCATGATCCGCGTCGCCGTCATCCGCTTTCCGGGATCGAACTGCGACGAGGACACGCTCCGGGCGGCCGCGCGGGCCGGCGCTACCGCCTATTACGTCTGGCACCGGGATACCGACCTGGACCAGGCCGACGTGGTCATGCTGCCGGGCGGCTTCGCGTACGGCGACTACCTCCGGGCCGGGGCCATCGCCCGCTTCAGCCCGGTCATGGCGGCCGTCACCGAGCACGCCCGGGCAGGCGGCGCGGTGCTCGGGATCTGCAACGGATTCCAGATCCTCTGCGAGGCGGGCCTCCTGCCCGGCGCGCTCATGCGGAACGCCGGGCTCCAGTTCCTGTCCCGGCCGGTGGACGTCCGCGTGGAGCGGACGGACACGCCCTTCACCTGCGCCTATGCGGCAGGCACTATTATTAGGGTACCGATCGCGCACGGTGAGGGCCGGTACGTCGCGACCGACGATACCCTCCGGGCGCTGGAGGCGGAGGGACGCGTCGTGCTGCGGTACGTCGGCGAGAACCCGAACGGATCGGCCGCGGACATCGCGGGCATTACGAACGCCGAACGCACCGTGGTCGGAATGATGCCGCACCCCGAACGAGCCGCCGATCCGCTGCTCGGCGGAGCGCCCGGTGCGGGGGTGTTCGCGTCGGTGTTGCACTGCTTGCCCACCCTACAGGGAGGTTCGGCATGAGACGGTGGAATCTGCTTCCGATCGTGCTGCTCGGGGCGGCCGCCTGTGGCGGCGAGGAGCCCGCGGCCGAGGACCAGGTGCCCGTGGAGCAGGCGGCCCCGGCCGCGACGGACACGACCATGATGGCCCCGCCGGCCGCCACCACACCGCCGACCCAGGAGCCGCCGCGGGTGGCGTCCGTCCAAATGCCGACGACGGACGAGCCCTGGACGCCGACCGCCACCGGCACCGTGAATCCGGGGATGACCCGCGACGAGGTGGTGGGGGTGTGGGGCGCGCCCGTCACGGAGCGCACCCTCGGGGCGTGGACGTACCTCTACTTCCGCAACGGCTGCGAAGCCTCGTGCGGCACCTTCGACGTGGTCTTCCTGGAAAACGGGGCGGTGGTGAACGCCATCGTGCGGGGGCCGGGACACTCGTACGGGGGCACATCCACGTCGCCGCCGGGCCAGGCCGGGCACGCGACGCTCCCGGGTAGTTCGGAGGGATAAGGGGAATGCCGGACAAGCCCAGCCGCAACGAAGAGGAGTACTTCGCCCGGAAGGAGGCGGAGCGCCTCGGGAAGCTCAAGAAGACCGCGGCCATCGAAGCACAGCTCGCCGAACGCCGCAGCCACTTCATGAAGTGTCCCCGCTGTGGCGCCGACCTTCAGGTCGAGCATTTCACGGGGGTCGAGGTGGAGCGCTGTCCGGAGTGCCGGGGCCTGTGGTTCGACCACGCCGAGGCCCAGCGTCTCGTGGCGCTCAACGCCTCGAAGGGGATCGGCGGCGCGTTCCGCCACATCGTCGAGGCGGTGCGCGGCCCGGACAAGCCGAGACGCGGCTGACAATGCCAGGGCCCACGCGCGCCGTGGCCCTCCCGGGCGATCCAGCGATCACCCCGGACCTCGTGCGTGAGCATGGCCTGAACGACAAGGAGTTCGCGCGGATCCGGGCCCTGCTCGGGCGCGATCCCACCTTCACGGAGCTGGGCATCTTCTCGGCCCTGTGGAGCGAGCACTGCGCCTACAAGCACTCCAAGCCCGTGCTGCGCCGATTCCCCACCCAGGGTCCGCACGTGCTCCAGGGACCGGGCGAGAACGCCGGCGTGCTCTCGGTGGGCGACGGCTGGGCGGTGGCGTTCAAGATCGAGTCGCACAACCACCCGTCGGCGGTGGAGCCGTACCAGGGGGCCGCAACGGGGGCCGGTGGCATCCTGCGCGATGTGTTCACGATGGGCGCCCGCCCCGTCGCCCTCCTGAACAGCCTGCGGTTCGGACCGCTCGACTCGCCGCGGAACCGATACCTGTTCGCGGGCGTCGTCCGGGGCATCGGCGACTACGGCAATTGCGTGGGGGTGCCGACCGTGGGCGGGGAGGTGGACTTCGGGCCCTCGTACACCGGGAACCCGCTCGTGAACGCCATGTGCGTGGGCCTGCTCCGGGAAGACCAGCTGATGCGCGCGGTCGCGAGCGGGGTGGGAAACGTCCTGATCACCGTCGGCTCCCGGACGGGCCGCGACGGGATTCACGGCGCCTCGTTTGCCTCGGAGGAACTCACCGAGGAGAGTGAAGCCCGCCGACCCCAGGTACAGGTGGGCGATCCGTTCGCCGAGAAGCTCCTGCTCGAAGCCAGTCTCGAGCTGATCGCATCCGGCCACATCGTGGCCATTCAGGACATGGGCGCGGCGGGCCTGACCTCGTCGTCGGCCGAGATGGCGGCGCGAGGCGGCGTCGGGGTGGAGATCGACACCGCGCTGGTCCCCACCCGCGAGCCGGGGATGACGCCGTACGAGATCCTGCTGTCCGAATCGCAGGAGCGCATGCTCGTGGTGGCGCGCCGCGACCGCGTGCCGGCGGTGCAAGCCATCGCCGCCAAGTGGGAGCTCGAAGCGGTGGCCATTGGCCACGTGACGGACGACGGGCTCTTCCGCGTCCGCGCCGGCCCCGTCGTGGTGGCGGAGATCCCCGGTCAGCGGCTGGTGGAGGACTGCCCGATCTACACCCCGGAGGCGCGCGAAAGCGAGGCGACCGCGGCGCTCCGGCGGCGGCGACCGAACGGCACCGCCCCCGATCTCGCGGAGGCGTGGCGCCGCCTGCTGGACACGCCGGCGGTGGCGAGCAAACGCTGGGTCTACCAGCAGTACGACTCTACGGTCCGGGCCGGCACGACCATCGGCCCGGGGGGCGATGCGGCCGTCGTGCTGATCCCGGACACCGAACGCGCAATCGCGGTCGCCACCGACTGCAACGGACGCTACGTCCTGCTCGACCCCTACGAGGGCGGCAAGGCGGCCGTGGCGGAGAGCGCCAGGAACGTAGCGTGCACCGGCGCGCGGCCCATCGGAATCACCAACTGCCTCAATTTCGGCAACCCGGAGCGGCCGGAGGTCTTCTTCCAGTTCCGCGAAGCCTGCCGCGGGATCGCCGAGGCGTGTGCGGCCCTGGGAACACCGGTCACCGGTGGGAACGTCTCCTTCTACAACGAGAGCCCGCAGGGCGCCGTCGATCCCACGCCCGTGATCGGGATGGTGGGCCTACTCGATGACGTCCGCCGCGCGGTCGGCGCGCACTTCGCGACCCCCGGAGATGCGATCATCCTGCTGGGCGTGACGCGCGGGCATCTCGGCGGATCAGCGTACTGGGCGCATGTGCTCGGCGAGGTGGCGGGGAGCCCGCCGCCGGTGGACCTGGAGGCGGAACGTCGGTTGGTAGCGCTCCTCGTGTCCCTGGCACAGGACGGCCTGCTGCGGAGCGCGCACGACTGCTCGGACGGGGGCCTGGCGGTGGCGTTGGCGGAGGCCGCCATCGGGGCGCCCTACGCCCGGGCGGGCTTCGGAGCGTCCGTGGACGTCGCCTCGGCGGTCCCCGGCCTGGGTGCCGCGGAGGCCCTGTTCGGCGAGGACCACGGGCGGGCCCTGCTGTCGGTGCCTCCCGCCCAGGCGGACCGCGTCCTCACCCAGGCCCGCGATGCGGGTGTCCCGGCCGTCCACCTCGGTGCCGTGGGCGACCGGGACGGCGCGCTGACGGTGCGCCTGTCCACGACCACGCTCTCCCTGCCGGTCAGCGAGCTGCGACGGCTCTACACGGAGGCGATCCCCTCGCGCATGCAGCTCGCGGCCACGGCGGAGGACTAGGGTCATGTGCGGCATCTTCGGCGTGAGCGGCGTCCCGGACGCGGCCCAGCTCGTCTACCTTGGGCTCTACGCGCTGCAGCACCGCGGGCAGGAATCCGCGGGCATGGTCGCGGTGGACCACGATGACCGGGCGCGCGCGCACCGCGGGATGGGCCTCGTCAACGACGTCTTCTCCCCCGAGGTGCTGCACGCGCTGCCGGGCGACGTCGCCATCGGGCATACACGGTACTCCACCACCGGCAGCTCCGTGCTCGCCAATGCGCAGCCCGGCCTCGTCAACTACCACGGGGGGGCGCTCGCGCTCGCGCACAACGGGAACCTCACGAACGCCATGGAGGTCCGCGCCGACCTGGTGCGGCAGGGGTCCATCTTCCAGTCGTCGTCCGACTCGGAGGTCCTCGTGCACCTCATCGCGCGCTCGGATGCGCGCCGCACCGAGGACCAGATCCTCGACGCGTTGGAGCGCGTCGAGGGCGCGTACTCGCTGATCCTGACGATCGGGCGGACCCTCTACGCCATCGTCGACTCGCGGGGGTTCCGGCCGCTCGTCCTCGGACGGCTCGGAGCGGGATGGGTGATCGCGTCCGAGACCTGCGCCCTGGACATCGTCGGCGCGAAGCTCGTGCGGGAGATCGAGCCGGGCCATTGGCTCAAGATCGTGGACGGACGGGTCGTGGACCTGCCGTCCCTGCCGACCGCCCCGTCGCGCCGCTGCGTCTTCGAGCTGGTGTATTTCTCGCGGCCCGACAGCACCGTGTTCGGGCGGTCCGTGGACCACGTGCGGCGGGCGCTCGGCCACCGGTTGGCGGAAGAACATCCGGCCCCCGGCGCCGACTGCGTGTTCTCGGTGCCGGACTCGTCGAACGCGATGGCCCTGGGCTTCGCCGAGACCTCGGGCGTCAAGCTGGAGCACGGTTTGATCCGGAACCACTACGTCGGGCGCACGTTCATCAATCCCGGACAGGCCGCGCGGGTCGCCAAGGTGCGCATCAAGTTCAACCCCGTACAGGAGGTCATCGCGGGAAAGCGGGTCGTGGTCGTGGACGACTCGCTCGTCCGCGGGACCACCTCGCGTGAGCTCGTGCACATGCTCCGACAGGCCGGCGCCCGCGAGGTCCATTTCCGGCTCGCGTCGCCTCCCATTACGGGCCCGTGCTACTACGGCATCGACACGCCCACGCGGTCCGAACTGATCGCGTCGAGTCACTCCATTGCCCAGATCCAGGCACACCTCGGGGTCGACTCGCTCGGCTACCTGTCCCTCGAGGGCATGCTGGCCGCGGCGGGGCCGGATGACCGCTATTGCCACGCGTGCTTCTCCGGCCAGTATCCGACCGACGTGTCCGGGGCCTCCCGCGCCGGCCCCGCGTCCCTCTCCCTTTCCGCCGCGCCCTGAGACGGGGACCGGGCTGGCGGCCTGGTCCTTGCACGTGAGGCCAACGGCCGTCCCTCCGGCCGCTCCGGGCGGGATCCGGCAGGCCTCACGCGCCTTTCACGGCGTCTTCAGGACGCGGACCTGAGACTGCATCACGAGCCAGTCCCGCAGCACGCCCCGAACGCTCAACGCGGACCCATGAACGCCGCCATGACCGATCACCGACACGTCTTCTTCTTCGGAAACGGCGTCGCCGAGGGCGGCGCCGACATGAAGGCGCTGCTGGGAAGCAAGGGCGCGAACCTGGCCGAGATGACCAACATCGGGATTCCGGTGCCCCCGGGATTCACACTCTCGACCGAGGTGTGCAATCGCTACCTCGCCGAACGCAGCCTGCCCGCCGAGGTCCGCGACGAGGTGCGGGACGCGGTCGCGCGCCTCGAGCAGGTCACGGGGCGCACGTTCGGCGGCAACGATGCGCCGTTGCTCGTATCGGTGCGGTCCGGGGCGCCCGTCTCCATGCCGGGGATGATGGACACCGTCCTGAACCTCGGCCTCACGGAAGTGACGGCCAACGCCCTCGCGCGTCAGTCCGGCAACGCGGCGTTCGCCTTCGATTCCTATCGCCGGCTGGTACAGATGTACGGGGAGGTCGTCCTCGGCCTGCGGCCGCAGGCCGGCGAACGCGACCCGTTCGAGGCGGTCATCGACGCGGCCAAGGCGCGCCATGGCTGCGCGCGCGAGGTCGATCTGCCCGAGGACGAGTTGCGGGCCATGGTGGAGCGGTTCCGGGCGCTAGCCACCCGCGTGGGCGGGCGGGCGTTCCCGGAGGATCCCTGGGAGCAGCTGTGGGGCGCCGTCGAGGCCGTCTTCCGGAGCTGGCATAACCGCCGCGCCATCGACTACCGGCGCGTCCACCGGATTCCGGATCACATCGGGACCGCCGTGAGCGTCGTCGCCATGGTCTACGGCAACATGGGCGAGGACTCGGGAACCGGCGTCGCGTTCACGCGGAACCCGTCGACGGGCGACCCGGCCCTCTACGGGGAGTTCCTCGTCAACGCGCAAGGCGAGGACGTGGTGGCGGGCACGCGCGATCCCGAGCCCATCGCCGCCATGCGTGACCACCTGCCCGAGGCGTTCGCGCAGCTGCAGGAAACGGCCACCCGGCTCGAGCGTCACTTCCGCAACATGCAGGACATCGAGTTCACCGTCGAGCGGGGCCGGCTGTACCTGCTGCAGACGCGCACGGGCAAGCGGACGGGGAAGGCCGCGGTCCGGATCGCGGTCGACATGGTGCGGGAGGGCCTGCTCACGACGGACGAGGCGCTGCTGCGTGTCGATCCCGACCAGCTCAATCAGCTGCTCCATCCCACGATCGATCCCGATCAGGCCGTGACGGTGATCGCGCACGGGCTCCCCGCTTCGCCGGGGGCCGCAGTGGGCCGTGTGGTCTTCGACGCCGACACCGCCGCCGAACGGGGAGGCAACGGGGAACCGGTCATTCTCGTGCGGCGCGAGACCAGTCCGGACGATTTCCACGGCATGGCGGTGGCGCAGGCCATCGTCACGGCCCGCGGCGGCATGACCAGCCACGCGGCCGTCGTCGCGCGCGGGATGGGCAAGTGCTGCGTGGCGGGCGCCAAGGACCTGGACGTGGATGAGGTCGCCCACACCTTCCGCTCCAATGGTACGGTGATCCAGGAGGGAGACTGGATCACCGTGGATGGCACGGCGGGCCGCGTGCTGCTCGGCCAGGTCCCGCTGGTCGAGCCGACGCCGACGGACGACTTCCGGCAATTGATGCAGTGGGCGGATGCGGTGCGGGAGCTGCGCGTACGGACCAACGCCGATACGCCGCGCGACGCCGCGCGGGCGCGGGCTTTCGGTGCGGAGGGGATCGGCCTCTGCCGCACCGAACACATGTTCTTCGAGGGCGACCGGCTCACGGCCATGCGCGAGATGATCGTGGCCACGGATCTCGAAGGCCGCCGGCGGGCGCTGCTCAAGCTGCTCCCGATGCAGCGCAACGACTTCGTCGAGATCTTCCGGGCCATGGATGGGCTGCCGGTCACCATCCGGCTGCTGGATCCGCCGCTCCACGAGTTCCTCCCCCGGGAGCCGGACGAGATCGAGGCCATGGCTGCCACCCTGGGGGTGTCCGCGGAGCGCATGCGGCACACCGTGGACGTGCTCACGGAAGTCAACCCGATGCTGGGGCATCGAGGCTGCCGGCTCGGCCTCACGTTCCCCGAGATCACCGAGATGCAGGCGCAGGCCATCTTCGAGGCCGCCTGCGAAGCCGCCGCGCAGGGCGTGCACGTCGTGCCCGAGGTGATGGTCCCGCTCGTCGCGGACGTCGAGGAGCTCCGGCGCCAAGTGGATCTGGTGCGCGGGGTGGCCGAGCGCGTGTTCATCGAGCGCAAGCGGCGGGTCGAGTACCAGCTCGGCACGATGATCGAGCTGCCGCGGGCGGCCTTGACCGCCGACCGCGTGGCGCGGGTGGCCGAGTTCTTCTCGTTCGGGACGAACGACCTCACGCAGACTACGTTCGGGCTCTCGCGCGACGACGCGGGGCGCTTCCTGCCGTTCTACGTCGAGCAGGGCATCCTGGCCGACGATCCGTTCCAGACGCTGGATCAGGAGGGCGTGGGCAAGCTCATCGAGCTGGCCGTGCAGCTCGGCCGCTCCACGAATCCCAAGCTCAAGGTCGGCATCTGCGGCGAGCACGGGGGGGACCCGCGATCCGTGGAGTTCTTCCACCGCGCGGGCTTCAACTACGTCTCGTGTTCCCCGTTCCGCGTCCCGGTGGCGCGCCTGGCCGCGGCCCGCGCGGCAATCGAGGGCCGACCCCACCCCGCCTGAGCCGGGCAAGGTCGCGTCGGGCGCGCCGGACCGCCCGCCGGAGCGGGGCGTCGGCGTCGAAGTCCCGCAGGCGGCCCACCGGGCACCACGCACTCCGCAGGGCCTGGCCTCCCGCGGCAGGGACCTGACCGCCCGCGACGAATCGGAAGACCAGGTCGTGGTGGCGGTGCAAGGGCTCCCCCCGCGCGGCCGGAATATCATGCACGTCGACGCCGATCAGCGCGGGAGCGAATTCCGGGTCCACGAGGACACCGGTCTCCTCCAGCACCTCCCGGCGCGCGGCGTCCACGATCGTCCGATCAGGCGTCTCCAGGTGGCCGCCCGGCTGCAGCCAGCGCCGGAGCCGCGGATGAAACACGAGGAGCACCTTCCCGCCGTCGGGCGACAGCACGATGGCGCTCGTCGTGATGTGCCCCGGCGTGTACCGGTTCCGGCTGGGGAGTCGACGCGCATCGGCAAGTAGCGCGAGGATGGCGTCCCGGCTTTTTCGGGCCCGGGGGTTCCTTTCGGGGTCGAACGACTCGACCCAGGCGCGAACCTCGTCGACCGAGATGATGGATCTCCCTCCGGGAACAGGGGCCTGCGTACCGCCAGACGGGCCAATTGAGGGTCGGGCACCGCCGGTCGCAAGTGGGGGGCCCGGGGCGAGCCGCTCGACCGTTCCGGTCGCCATTCGGCGTCGAGCCAAGTTGCCAACATCGCTCAACATGTGG
>Ga0214473_10004738_pt1 | contig 16329 bp, 17 predicted proteins | sample RVTome_7_FD_203509 | JGI IMG/M metagenome (GOLD analysis project Ga0214473, IMG submission 203509) | Soil microbial communities from uranium-contaminated site in the Upper Colorado River Basin, Wyoming, United States - RVT98D197 | ecosystem: Environmental > Terrestrial > Soil > Contaminated >... | reverse complement strand
TCTTTTGGCCCTGTTTCCGCCCGGCCGAGGCTGCCGGCGCTCACCACCTTGGCCCCCGAGCCCCGTCACGGTGGTGGCCGTCGAGCAAAGGCATTATGGATCAGCCCGGGGATTATCCTCAACAAGTGTCACCCATGTCTGTTTACAATATACCCCATAAAAAAATCCTCCGGCCGGAACTTTGGATGGGAGGCTCAAACCGCTCAGGAAACGGGTGAGTGGAAGCGCGAGGTGGGATTGTGGGAAAGCTCATCGCTTAGTCTTTGGCTCTCTTGCTTCCAATCGATGAGCCATTTCTGCAGCCAAGAGAAGCAGGGAAGAGGAATAATACGCCCAGAAGACAAATATGGCCAGGGTATTCAGGGAACCATAGAGCATCGAAAACCTGAATTTTCCCAGGTACAAAATATACCAGGCAAAAAGGTGTTTGGATACTTCCCAAAGAACACTGAAGAACAAGGCCGCTTGCAGAGCCCGCTGCCAGCGAATTTTCTTATCGGGGACGATCTTATAAGTTAGAAAGGACATAAAGAACGTGAGGAACATGGGCAGGAGATATTTCAAAAGGAATATTGCGATGGGGCCTGCGTCCCAAGCAGAAACAAAAGGGTAATTTTGGAAGAAGGTCATCAGGGAGGTGAGACCCAGGCTAGCCTGGAGAAAGACCCCGGCCAGAAGGAGCATGAAAAAATCAAGTACAAGGCCGCGCAGCATCCCGCGAGATTTCTCCACCTCAAAGACGGCATCCAGAGCCATACGCAAGGAACTGAATACCCAGGTAGAGACCCAGATCAATCCGACCATGCCCAAAATCCCGACGATCTGCCGATCTTGCATGATCGTCATCAGGGTTTGGGTGATGCGGGGGTCTAAAGAAGGAAAGGCCATCTCGAAATATCGCTGAACCTGGCGGAATATTTCCTGGTCGCTGTACAGGTAGGTGCCGATCAAGCTCAGAAAGAGCAAAATCAGGGGAATCAAGCAGATGAGGAAATTGAAAGTGATCGCGGAGGCGAGAAAGAAACCGTGGTGGCGGTCGAACTCCTTTAAAGCCCCCCAAAAAAGGCGGAGTGCTCCCTCCTCTTTAGGGTTGTTTTTCAGGAGGCTTTTTTTTTACTCTCTTCTTTGGCCTCTTCGATGCGCCGCTTCGCCTCAGCCTCCAAAGATTCCATTTCTTTTTTCAAAGCCTTGACGCGGAAGGATGCCCGCAAGGCCCGGGGGATCCAGAGGAATAGGATGACGAGGATTCCCGCGGCGATAGACCCCAAGAGCATCGGAATCAGCGAAATTTCCCATTTCCAGAACAAGAACTTAATCACAATGGGAGGAGTGGCTGAATTTTGCACCGAAAAAACGGCCACGCAGAGGATGATTGCCAAGGCCAGCCAGAGAAAGATTTGCATGGGGTTGGACCTGCATTCTTTTTCTTCCATTTTACCAAAGGTCCGGAGAGATTTCAAAGGATACCATAAATCCCTTTTCCCTTTGGGTAGAATAATCTTATGATACCATAAAAATGGAAAGTCCGATCGTCCAGATCAAGGGAAGGGTAAAAATTAGGAGGCGGATGCGCAAGGGCCCAACACCCTACAGCCTGCTTTCTTAGCGTTCAATGCCAAGGCGGCTTTCGATTCCTTTCCGGTAATAGTGCTTCCTTTCTTTCATCTCCGTGACCAGGTCCGCCAATCGCAGAACTTCCGGTCGGGCCCATCTTCCCGTGAGTACCAATTCCACATTCTCGGGCTTGCTTTTCATCAAAGCCAGGAGTTCCGGCAAAGGGACCATTCCGTATTCGACCGCCACGTTGATCTCATCCAGGATTACGACCTGATATTCCCGGCTGTGCACGGAGCGCTTGGCCAGCGCCCATCCTTTTTTCGCCCAGCGGAGGTCTTGGGGGTGGGGGTCATTCTTGTTGACGAAATGCTCCCGGCCCATGGGGACGAGAGTCAAATCGGGGGCAAGTTTCCTGGCCGATCGCAATTCTCCGTAGGCAATCCCCCCTTTGAGGAATTGAATGACCAGAACCTTAAATCCGTGGCCCACCGCCCGCAGGGCCAGACCCAGGGCGGCCGTGGTTTTTCCCTTCCCGCTCCCCGTGTAAACCTGGATCAATCCCTTAAACTCCGCCCTATTTTTCATCTGATGTTCCTATTCACTCGCACTCTGCATGAACCATTACTCCATTGAGTCGCAAGTCGTAAGTCGCAAGGGGTAAGGCGAAGGTTGTTTTTTTTCTTTGCCCCTTACGCCTCGCGCCTAGCGCCTCACGCCCTATAGGGTCATCTCCAGTATGGCCAAACCCACAATACCCGCCAGGACGAGATAATCCCGGCTGCCCATCTTGAGCTGGTGGAGATGGGTGCGCGGGGCCCCGCTGACATACCCCCGGGCCATCAGGGCGATGGCCAGGTCATCGGCCCGCTTGAAGACGCTGCGAAATAAAGGGGTAAGAATCGGGACGATATTTTTGGCCCGGCGGAAGAAGCCTCCGGATTCAAAGTCGACTCCGCGGGCGCTTTGAGCCTTAATGATGCGATTCGTTTCTCCGAGAAGGATGGGGATAAAGCGGATGGCCAGCATCGTCATCAGGGAAAAATCTTCCACCGGGACCCGAAAACGCTTCAGGGGGGCGATGAGCTTCTCCAGGCCATGGGCCAATTGCAGCGGAGAGGTCGTCAGGGTCATCAGGGAGGAGATGAGGATGGCCAGGAAAAGTTGGGCGGCAACAAAGACGCCCCTTTCCAGGCCGGTCCAGGTGAGGTTGATAAATCCCATGGGAAAGAAGGGAAGGGAAGGTCCCGGGGTAAAAAAGAAATGGAGTGCGCCCGTGAAGAGGAAGAGCCAGAGGAAGGGCCGCACCCCGCGGAAAACATAAGAGCCGGGAAGCCCGGAGAAGAGCAGAGCCAGAGAAAAAACGGCTCCCAACAAGGCCAGGGCCGGGAACGCCTTGACCAGGAAAGTGAGGATCATCAGGAGAAGCAAAGAGACGAACTTGGTCCGGGGGTCCAGCCGGTGAAGAAAAGAATCCCCGGGCAGGTACTGTCCGAGAGTGATGTCCTGCAGGAACTTCATTGAATGAGGGTCTCGCAAAAATAAAATTTCCCCTCCCCTGGTGGGAGGGGACTAGGGGGAGGGGGCGAATGACCAACTGGAATCTATCGATTCTTCACCCTCACCCCAGCCCTCTCCCCTCGAGGGAGAGGGGAGAGTTTTTATTTTTTGGCGACTTCATCAAATATACTTTTCAACCAAAATCTCGGCGATCTGCACGGCGTTCAAAGCTGCCCCCTTGCGGACATTGTCGGAGACGACCCACATATTGATGCCGTTGGGGATGGACTCGTCTTCGCGAATCCGGCCCACGAAGGTTTCATCGCGTCCGGCGGCATGGATGGCCAGGGGGTATTCACTCAAGGCGGGATTGTCCACCACGAGCACACCGGGCGCCCGGGAGAGGATTTCTTTCACCTGGGGCGCCGTGATTTTTTTCTCGGTCTCGATATTCACGGACTCCGAGTGACTATGGATGACGGGGACCCGCACGGTAGTGGCCGTTACGCGGATGGTCGGATCTTCCATTATTTTCCGGGTTTCATTGACCATCTTCATCTCTTCTTTGGTGTACCCGTTTTCCAGGAAAACGTCGATCTGGGGCAGGCAGTTGAAGGCGATCTGATGGGGATAGACCTTCTTCTGAATCCCCTGAGAATTGAGGATGGCCCGGGTCTGGGTCAAGAGCTCATCGATGGCCTTGAGACCCGTTCCGGAAACCGCCTGGTAGGTGGAGACGACGATCCGTTTGATGCGGGCCACGTCGTGAATGGGCTTTAGGGCCACGACCATCTGAATCGTGGAGCAGTTGGGATTGGCGATGATCCCCCGCTTTTTATATTGGGCGATCGCATGAGCATTTACTTCCGGCACAACCAGGGGAATTTCCGGGTCCATGCGGAAGGCACTGCTGTTATCCACCACTACAGCGCCGGAGGCCGCCGCGGCCGGGGCAAACTCCAGACTCCGGGAGGCGCCGGCTGAGAAGAGAGCCACTTCAATTCCTTTAAAAGATTCTTTCGTGAGTTTTTCCACCTTGCTGGCGATTCCGTTAAACCGTATTTCTTTGCCCGCTGAGCGTTCGGAGGCCAGAAATTTGATGGACCCCACGGGGAATTTGCGTTGCTCCAGGACCTTGATAAACTCCAAGCCCACAGCTCCCGTGGCACCGGCAATGGCCACGGCATAGGATTTTCCTTTCATCATCTATCTCCCATTCAAATCCCCCCAACCCCCCTTTGTCAAAGGGGGGCCAGGGGGGATTTTCATCATTGGTTTATTTCCACTTACAAGATTTTTTAGCTTTTTTGTCATCTTAAATGCGGGCAAATAGGTTGTCAAGCGAATTGACGCCCTTGTGAATTGACGCCGTTGATGGGTTTGCCTCCCGCATTTTTTATCGCAGGATTTTCCTTTCCGACAACTTTAGGCACTTTAGCGCACTTCAGGCATTTTAGGCACTTACTATTAGTGACATTCCAGGGTGGGAATGGAATCGAACAGCTCCATCAGGTCCGCCTCCGGACATTTGCCGGTAAAATGCAGGAAGAGGGTGCGATTCAGCTCCGGGCAATAGAAGGAGAAACGAAGAGTTTTGAAGGTTTTTTTCTTGATCAATCCCTGCTTTACCTCTCCGATACAATAGGAAGCGGGATGACCGCAGATCATTTTTGAACCCTGCGAGGAGATCTGCACGCCCTTGATCCGGGTATTTTCATGCTTCCCCCGCTTGACCTGAATCATCAAATCAAGGGCGATTTTCTTTAAGGGATTGAAGACAATCCGATCGGTCTGACCGGCCTCTACCCAGTTGAGGTTTTCTCTTTGGATGCTGGAATGAACGTCCGGCTCCAGGTAGCTCCGGGTGATCGCCCAACCGTTGGGAAGGCTCAGGATCACAAAGTAGCTTGTTCCGAAAAAAAGGTTCCTGGCGGCGACGATATGCTGGCTGAGTTCAAGGGGCATCTTCAATGGGGGCTTCAGGAACTTCTGAAATGCTCCTGAAGGATGGCATCCAATCGGCCTTTATCCTTCCCCGTGTATTTTTTCTTTTTATCAATGATGAAAGTGGGATACCGGAAAATGCCATGGCGGATGGATTTCAACATCCCCTGGAGGGACTGGACGTCGATGACTTTAATCAAAATATTTTCACGGTATTGCTGGGATAATTCCCGGATCCAATTGGAGAGAAAGAGGTAATCCTCTTTCAAATCTTCCGGGTAATCGTTGAGAATTTGTTTGTCCCGCTTCTCTTTCAGACCTACCTGGTCAGACATGTATTCACAGGAAGGTCAGGTGTCAAAAAGGCCCGGGACCAGGGAAATAACTTCTACGGTAACCGGATTCATAAGTCCTCAAATAAAGTGTTGCCGTGCTGCCGTGTTACCGTGCTGCCGTGCCGCAGTGCTGCTGTACTGCAAGGCTCTCACAGGCCCAAACGGCAGCACGGCAGCACGGCAACACCGCAGCACGGCAGAACTTATTCTTTACTTCGCGCCTCCGCCGGGTGCTGGGGCGGGGACTCCTGCCGCTCTTTTTTCAGCGGTGAATTTGCGGATGGCCGCAAAGGCATCTTTAATCAACACCGCCGCGCAATAGACCAGGAAGAGGGCGATCAGGCCCGTGAGCCAGTCGCCGATGGCCCGCTCCGTGGTAATGTTCGGCGTGATGAAGTAATGTTTTATCGTTCCGTAGGAAATCCAGATGGCCGCCGAGATGGTGGTCACGAAAAGGAAGATCGAGGGGTAGAGGGTAAACCCGTACGTCTTCTTCTCGTAGGCCAGCCAGCAGGAGGCAATGAGCAGGGCCATGGAGGCCAGCATCTGGTTGAACGCTCCTCCCAGGAACCAGAGGGTGGACAGGACCCCGGTAAAGCAAAAGACGCCGAAGATGATCACGGTGAAGATGGCGGAGAACTGGACGTTCTTGAAAATGGGCCAGTGTTCCCCCAGCACATCCGCCCCGTACAGGCGCATGAACCGAACCCCCAGGTGAAGGAGAGTCATGGCGATGACGGCAAACATGATGTTGGAGAAGACCGCGGCGCTTGCGGTTGGCACGCCGATGGCGGCCATGAATTTTGCAGCCCCGGCAGCGAAGACGACAGGAGGTCCTCCCCCCTTCATCGCAGCCGCAAACCCGGTGAAGCCTCCGAAAGCCGACACCGCGATGATCAGGGCCAGCATGCCCATGACCGTCTCCAGGAGCATGGCACCGCCGGCCACGGGCAGGGTATCCGTTTCTTTTTCCAGCATCCGGGCTGTGCCCGAGCTGCCCACCAGGGAATGCCAGCCCGAGACCGCCCCGCACATGAGCGTTACAAAAAGCATCGGCCAGAGAGGATTGGTCCCCCACCACCATCCCTTGAAAGCGGGGAAGTTCTCGAAGGATGGGTTCCAGAAGACGATACCCAGAGCGATCATAATCATCCCGATGAAAACCACCCAGAAGCCCAGGTAGTTAATGGGTTGCGCCCAACGCCAGATGGGCAGGACCGCTCCGCAGTAACCGAAGATCAGAACCCCAATCACCCAGATGAACTGAGCCTGGTTGGTCACCCCGAATATAATGGGAGGCTTGTCGCCGCCGCTGATTGCCTTGAAAAGAGCCGTCACCGGGCCAAGGCTGGTGAGGTAGAAAATACCGAAAAAGGTAATCACCACCGTCACCACCGTAGTGGTGATGATGGACTGCTTCCACTTGTAGATCATCTGGCCGGCCAAAAGGCCCATCGCGAGCCAGATGATGATTCCCAGGGGGCCCGTTGGGACGGTAAGGTTGGAGGCGATCATCACGGCAAAGGCCCCGAAGCTGAGCATGAGGTTGAAGTAGATGAAGATGCTGATAAGCGTTCTGGCCCGGGGGGACACCAGGGTATAACTCATCCCTCCCAGACTCATCCCCTCTTTGCGGACGCCAACCATCGTGGAGGTATAGTCATGGACCCAGCCCAAGAAAGCCACGCCTAAAAGAAGGTAGAGCATGGCGGGCAGCCAGCCCCAATTGGCGGCAAAGATCGCCCCGGCGATAGGCCCTATCCCGCAAATGGATTTGTATTGGAAGCCAAAGAGGACATTTTTGGGCGCGGGCATAAACTCCACCCCGTCCATGTACATGACGGCGGGAGTTGCTTTTTTTGCGTCGGCCCGGACAATTTTGCGGTCCACGTACCGGCCATATGTGCGGTAAACGATAACGATCCACACGATGCTGATGATCAACGCTACGAGTGAATACATCTTTTTACCTCCTTCGAGCTAAATCTTGGAAAACTTTTCTCCTCTCCCCGCCCAGGTCCAAGATCAATTCGGGGAGAGACTTAAGCCGTTCCAACGATCCAACTGTTTGTTCCCGTGGGCCTTCCTCCTTCGGTATCACCTCCTCCTTTTCCGGCAGAATTTATCACCGATTTCAAGTTTCGTCCAAATTTTGCACAACTGGGAAGGGATGTCAATAAAAATGTTCAATAACCGGATAGCCGAAAAGGGGGTCATCTTCTCCCCTCTCCTCATTTAAGTGCCACTTTGTGGTATTTATAGAATCATTTCAGGGGAATGTCAAGAAGAAATTGAAGGAATTTTTCAGAGAATTTTTTTGATTGACATTGGCCTGCGTTGGCATATAATGACATCCGAGTAAATTAAGGGATGCAGAAAAAATTAATTTTAGTCCCGCTTAGAGGAGGGCCAAGATGGCCAAAGAGGAAGAAAAGCAAGAGGAGAAGAAGGGGGGGTTTTTCAAAAGATTTGGAAAATCTGCCCGGGAGATGATCTACGGCATGGCCGCGCACGATACCGCCAGATTCGCCCTGAAGACGCGGGGAAGCATGGAACATCTCTTCATCCTGATCACCATGGGCGACCTGCTGGGGGTTCCCATTCTACCCCCTTACTATTCCTTGCGGATTTTGCCCTATGTGGTCCCGCAGATTTCCACCTGGAAGCGGAGGATGCTCAGAGAGCGCGACCTGACGGACGCCCTGGCCTGAAAAATCGGGAGGGCCCGTCTCTCATCCCTGTTTGGATGATAGGTGCCCCCAATTGCAGTTAAACGCTATGCGCTCTGCTCTATGCGCTTAGCCCAGACCGAAGGGAGGTGCGCCATTCCACTCTCAGACATTTTTGAAAAATTCCCTGACCGGAGATACATCATGTTCGGCGGAAAAGGAGGACTGGGAAAAACCACCTTCTCCGCAGCGACCGCCTATTACCTGGCCAAGCGGGGGCACAAGGTTTTGGTCTTTTCCGTGGACCCCCAGGCGTCGCTGAGTGATATCTTCAAGCGGGACATCTTCGGCAAGGGGGCCGTCGAGATCATGCCCAATCTCTACGCCCAGGAGATCGACGCGGACCGCCGGATCAAGGAATACCAGGATGAGATTCGCAAGAAGATCCTGGATATGTGGGGGCTTCCGAAAGTTCCGGAAGAGATCGAAGGCTACATCCAGGCGGCTGCCGCCGAACCGGCGATGGAAGAGAGCGCGATCTTTGATGAAGTCGTGGACATTGTCGTCAAGGGAGGGTATGACTATTATATCTACGACCTTGTTCCCCTGGGCCATGCCCTCTACTACCTCTCCATGGCCTCGGTGTATGATGCCTGGATCGATAAAATTACCCACCTCCGGGGGGAGATGGCCGAGTACGATAAGGTAGCGGCCATCGTGAAGAGGGAAAAGGAAACGGAGGAGGACAAGATCCTCACCGAGTTGCTGTGGATCAAAGACCGGATCAACAAATCCTCGAGCATTCTCACGGACAAAAAGAAGACGGCCTTCTTCTTTGTCATCGTACCCGAGGAGATGATCATCAAAGATACCCAGAAGGCCGCTCAGCTCTTCGCCAAATTCGACGTTCCCTTGAGCGGCTACATCATCAACCGGGTCCTTCCCCCAGAACTGAAGAACCAGGACATTCCCGAGTATCTGCGCAACCGGATCACGATGCAGGATAAATACCTGAAGTTGATCGATGAGACTTTCAAGAACGAGATTCTGGCTTCAGTCCCCGAGATGGAGCGGGATGTCACCGGCCTGGCGATGATCGAAAAGATGGCCGATGCCATGTTCGGCAACGGAGGGAAACCATGAGCGGAATTACCCTGAACATGACCAATTATATGAAAACTCACCCCAAGATTAAGTACCTTTTTTTCGGGGGCAAGGGAGGGGTGGGTAAGACGATCATGGCCGCCTCCTCTGCCCTGTGGTTCGCCCGGCAGGGAAGGAAGACGCTCCTGGCTTCGACTAACCCCGTCCACAGCCTGAGCAACCTGCTGAATCAGGACGTTTTCGGCAAGGCGGCACGGATCTGTGATGAAGAGCTCTGCTGGGGTTTCGAGATTGATACGAAGGAATCCATCGAGCGGTCCAAACAGGAGATCCGGGAAAAGATCGCCTGGTTCCTCAAATTCGCCGACATTACCATCAAGGCCGAGGAATTCGTCGAGTCGGCCACCATGAACCCGGCTTTTGAAGAGTCGGCCATGTTCGAGAACATGCTCGACCTGATGTTCAAGGACGAATACGAAATCTACGTCTTTGACACGGCACCCACGGCCAATGCCCGGCGGCTGCTGGGTATGTCCAAGGTTTACTCCCTCTGGGTTGACAAGATGCTTAAGAGTCGGGGAGAGGCAAAGGTCATGCGCAAAGCCCTTTCCTACACCAAGAGGGAAGAGAAAGATCCCTTGATGGACTACCTGCTACAATTCAAGGACCGGATGGCCCGTGCGAGTGTGCTTCTGACCAATCCCGAGTTGACGGCCTTTTTCTTCGTGACCCTGCCCGAGAGCCTGCCCATTGCGGTCATCACCCGGTTCATCCAGTGGTTCCGTGACTTCGGAATCCCCGTGGGAGGAGTGATCGTCAATGGCCTGATCCAGAAGGAGACGGTCAAAGCCGATTCCCCGGAATTCGTGCGCAACCGGGTGAAGATGCAGGACGAGCACATGGAGGAGATCTGGCAGGCCTTCGGCGATGGGGTGCGCTCCATCGTTCCCCTCTTTGAAACGGAAGTTCAAGGGTCGGTGATGCTGCGCAGGCTGGCGGACCGGCTTTTTAGCTGATACCAAACAGCATCCATGCAGTCCAGGAGTGGGGCGCAGGCCCCACTCTTTTTTTGGTTATTTTTTTCTCTGTCCGCTGACTTCTGGCTTTTGGGTCCTGACCCCGTCTTTGATTTTACCATTTGACCAACTCTGGAATTTCTGCTAATCAATAGAATTAAGGCATAAGAAATTCCTTTAGGACGCAGATTCACCCTGTTAGATGGTTCCTATCTAACAGGGTAAACGCAGATTTCCACGATTGGAATCTGAATACAGCGGCAAGCCCCGTCAAAGGCGGCGCCAGAACGCATCGTATAATACGGATTGCATTCTGGCTTTTGTATTCTCTTTTATGGTGATTTTTTCCGCGAGTATCGGCGGAAGTCTGCGTCCCAATTATTTTTTTAAATCCTAAAGCCGAATTCTAAACTATTGACCTCGAGGAGGCACAAAAATGGCGCAGGAAGGGAAGTATCCTGAAGTCCCGGTGGAGAAACTGAGGTGGCGATGCCCCCCCGAGTCTCTCCCCTTCGAGAGTACAAAAGAGATTCCCGTCTGCATGCAGATCATCGGACAGGAAAGGGCTTTGAAAGCCATCCGTTTGGGGCTGGAGATGGAGAGCCTGGGCTACAACATTTTTATAGTAGGGCTGGTGGGAACGGGGCGGAATACGACGATCAAGTGTCTTCTGGAAGAGATCGACAAGGCGGGAAAGATCCCCGACGACATCTGCTACCTGAATAATTTCAAAGACCCGGATCAGCCCAAGTGTGTCTATCTCCCGGCCGGCCAGGGCAAGGCTTTCAAGAAGGAGATGGATGATCTCATCGAATCTTTAAAGAAGAACATCCCGTTGATCTTCGAGAGCGAAGAGTACCAGAAGCAGAGGCGCGAATTAGTGGAAAAACACCGGGAGCGGGAGAAGGGGCTGGTCAAAGAGTTCGAGGCCCGGGCCAAAAAAGAAGGGTTTGCGGTGGTGCAGGTCCAGACGGGGCCCTTCACGCGTCCGGAGGTGGTCCCGATGGTGGCCGGAAATCCCATGGCGCTGGATCAATTGGAAAATCTGGCGGACCAGGGGCAGTTTCCCAGGGAAAATTTTGAAAATCTCAAAGCCAAATACAGCCAGTTAAGCACGGAGATGGAGCAAGTTCTGAAAGAGACCCGCAAAGTGGAGAAAAACATCCAGGATGAGCTGGCCGCGTTGGACAAATCAGCGATCTCCCACCTGGTGGAGGGAGCCATCGGAGACATCCGGGAGAAATACAAACAGCCCAAGATCGCCACCTATCTCGACGAGTTGAAGGACAACATCCTGGAAAACCCCAGCCGGTTTCAGCCCAAGGCGGAGACGCCGCAGCTACCCATCCCGGGTCTGACGCTGCCCGCCCCGGTGGATACATTCATTGAGTTTCAAGTGAATGTCCTGGTGGACAACTCCGAGAGCAAAGGGGCACCGGTGATCGTTGAGACGTCCCCCACCTACCGCAACCTCTTCGGGACGATCGAGCGCAGCTGGGGCATGGGGGGAACCTTGCGGACGGATTTCACGAAAATTAAAAGCGGCTCTTTCCTCCGGGGTAACGGCGGCTACCTCGTCCTGAACGCTATCGATGTTTTCATCGAACCCGGGGTTTGGATTGCCTTGAAACGCACCCTGCGGAACCGCTCCATGGAGATGCAGTCCTTTGACCCCTTCTATCTGTTTGCCAGTTCTGCGCTAAAGCCCGAGCCGATCGAGGCCAGAGTGAAAGTCGTCATGATCGGAGATGCCTACCTTTATGAAACTCTCTACGCGGTGGATGAAGATTTCAAGAAAATCTTCAAGATCAAGGCGGACTTTGATACGGTGATGGAGCGGAAGGAAGAGACGCAGTTGCAGTATGCTTCTTTCATCCGCAAGATCTGCCATGACGAGAATCTCCTGGCGTTTGACCGCAGCGGGGTCGCCGCGGTGATCGAGTATGGCGTGCGCCTGGCCGGCCGCCAAAAGAAGCTTTCCACGGAATTTCACCGGATCACCGACATCCTCCGGGAGGCCAGCTACTGGGCGAAGAAAGATACCAGCGATATGGTCTACGAGAAGCACGTGGAGCAAGCCATCGCGGAGAAGATTTACCGCAAGAAAATGATCGAGGATAAGATCCAGGAGATGATCGATGACGGGATCATCCTGATCGACGCCGAGGGGTCCAAAGTCGGTCAGGTGAACGGCCTTTCGGTGTACGATATGGGGGAGTATGCCTTCGGCAAACCCTCGCGCATTACGGCCAAGACCTCGATGGGCAAGGGGGGGATCGTCAACATCGAGCGCGAGGCCGAACTTTCGGGAAGGACGCACAATAAGGGGGTGCTCATCCTGGCGGGGTACTTGCGGGGAAAGTATGCCCAGGACAAACCTTTAACCCTGACGGCCAGCCTGGCTTTTGAGCAGTCTTACGCCGGGGTGGATGGGGACAGCGCTTCTTCCACGGAGGTCTACGCCATCCTGTCCAGCCTTTCCGGGCTGCCCTTGCGGCAGGAGATTGCGGTCACCGGATCGGTCAGTCAGAATGGAGAAGTTCAGCCGATCGGCGGGGTCAATCAAAAGATCGAGGGTTTCTTCGATGTCTGCCGCAATCGCGGGTTGACCGGCAAGCAAGGGGTGATGATCCCCCAGCAGAACGTCGACCACCTCATGCTGCGCAAGGAGGTCGTGGAAGCGGTCGCCGCGGGGAAATTTCACATCTACCCGATCCAGAACATCGACCAGGGGATTGAAATTTTGACGGGCGTGGCCGCCGGAGAGAAAGGAAAGGATGGGACCTACCCTGGGGGGACCGTCAATCACCTGGTGGATGAGAAGCTGCGGGAGCTGGCCAGACAAATGAAAGAGTTCGAGGCGGCGGAGGAGAAAAAATAAACAATATTCACCGCAGAGGCCGCAGAGGAATCGATAAAATAAAGAATCAACCGGATGAAAAGGAGATAAGCTTGAGTGAGGAATTGAAAGAGAAAACGCAAAAAACCGCAGCGCTGTATTTCCAGGGGATTAAGGATGAACGCCCCTTTGACCTCTGGCGGTCTTTCGATAAAGAATTGGCCAAGGAGGTTTCCCTTTATGTAACGGGAAAGTTGTATGCCCGGGAGAAGATTCCCCACCGCACCCGGCAGTTAGCCACCGTTGCGGCTCTGACGGTGTTAGAGCGGACGGAAGAATTAAAACTGCACCTGCACGCCGCCTTGAACGTAGGCTGTAGCCCGCAGGAGGTAACTGAGGTCATCTTCCAGATGGCCACTTACGGCGGTGTACCCGTGATGAATACGGCCCTGAAAATCTTCCGCACCGTCCTCCAGGAGAAGGGCCTCTGGCCATTGAAATGAAAGACCTGGAAACAGTTTAGCCAAAAAAAGGGGAAAAAAATAAAAGACAAAAATATTAGAAACTTATTTGCCACAGAGGTCACCGAGGCCACAGAGGGATTTGCGTTCAAAAACCAAAACGAAAAGGCGAACGCTTGCGGAATCTGTTTTGAGGCTGCAGGGTCAAATTCTTTTCCATTTTCTGCTTCCATATCTCTGTGCTCTCGGTGAACTCTGTGGCTAAATAATTTCAAGACCTGGAATATTGGAATAATGGAAGACTGGAAGATGGAAGACTGGAAGATTGGAATAATGGAATGGTGGAAGACTGGGATAACGGGTTTGAACCGATGGGCGATTCCCTATTTTTTCCCCTGTCGATCATAAATGAAATCATTGAGCTCTTCATGAACAAGCTGGTGGTTATCCCTTAGCGGGTTCTGGAAAGCCTATTGACAGGCTATTTAGATCGCGTGGAAAAGTGTCTTTTCCATTTTTCGGCGTTTTGCGGAGGATCATTTTGAGACCCTTTGCGTATGTCGCTGCTCATTCCGTATCCGAGGCGGTGGCTTTGCTATCCGAAAACAGCCCGAATGCTCTGCCCATCGCCGGCGGCACCTATTTACTCGTACGGATGAAGCAGGGCCTGGCGACCCCCAAGATGTTGGTGGACATCGCCGCAATCCCTGAATTCCGGGGAATTGCGCTGACCGAAAAGGGATTGCGGATCGGCGCCATGGCCACGCATGCCGAGATTGTCGCTTCCCCGCTGGTTAGGCAACATGTTCCGGCGGTGGCGGCTTCTTCCGCGTCGGTGGGGGCAATCCAGACGCGCAATTTAGGGACGATTGGAGGAAACCTGGTGGCCTGCGTCCCCTCCAATGACAGCGCACCCCCTTTGCTGGTGCTGGACGCGCTCGTGACGGTAGCCGGAAAAGATGGCCAAAGGCAAATTCCCCTCGAGGAACTCTTTGCCGCTCCGCATTGTTCATCTCTGGGGCCCGACGAACTCCTGGTGGAAATCCTGGTCCCGGCGGCACAACTCGGGAAATCCTCCTGCTTTGCCAAGATTGGACGGCGCAGAGCTTTGACCTTGGCTGTAGTGAACGCGGCGGCCTCCGTGGAAGTGGATGGAGCGAAAGGCCGCCTGGTTCGCGTGCGTTTGGCGTTGGGTGCGGTAGCCCCGACGCCCATTCGGGCCCGCCGGGCGGAAGCCTTTCTGGCCGGGAAACCGGTCCGGGGCGAATTGCTGGCCGAGGCCGCTCAGATTGCCGCCGGGGAAGCAGCGCCCATCGACGATTTTCGAGCGACGGCCAAATATCGGCGAGATTTAATCATGGTGCTGACCCGGAGGGTTATCGAAGGGGCGATTTCCCGGGAAGCGAGCCGGTGAAGAGGGAAATCATGTCCGCTCAAGTGAAGATCCTGGTGAATGGGGAGTGGAAAACAGCCTCGGTGGAACCGCAGACAACGCTCCTGGAATTGCTGCGGGAGACCTGGGGGCTGACCGGAGCAAAACGGGGATGCGATGAAGGGGATTGCGGTGCCTGCACGGTTTTGCTGGACGGGCAGCCGGTCAACGCCTGTCTGGTCCTGGCCGTGCGGGTGAACGGGCGCAAGGTGACCACCATAGAAGGGTTAGGCGATGAGGAAAACCCCCACCCCCTGCAGACCGCTTTTGTGCAACATGGTGCGCTCCAGTGCGGCTACTGCGGCCCCGGAATGATTCTTTCGGCGAAAGCGCTTTTGGATGTAAATCCATCCCCGACAGAAGCGGAAATCCGCCAGGCCCTGTCCGGGAACCTCTGTCGTTGCACGGGATATTCTAAGATCATTGAAGCGGTGCGGAGTGCCAGCCAGGGGCTAAAGAAGAATCGATAGGTGGGCCGCAAGCGATAGACCCAGAGGATGGAATGAAAGAAAAAAAGCAGGTTTTGACGAAAACAAGGCCGGCGAAATTGGATTGGCTCGAACCGGCACCCATTTCCAAAACCGCCGAGGACCCCACCCAGACTCCGGCGGTGGGGCGAAGAGTGCCTCGCTGCGACGGCCTTCCCCAGGTATTTGGGAAAGTAAAATACATAGAGGATCTGGCCTTTCCGGAGATGCTCTACGCCAAAGTTCTCCGCAGCGCCCACCCCCACGCCCGCATTCTGCGCGTGGATACTACCGAAGCCGAGGCCATGCCCGGAGTGGCGGCCACGCTTACGGCCCAGGAAATTCCGCTCAACCTTTTCGGCCCCCACTTGCAGGATCAACCGGTCTTGGCCGGGGAAAAAGTGCGGCATAGGGGGGATGGTGTAGCGGCGGTGGCCGCCGTCAGCGAGCAGGTGGCCGCGGAAGCACTGAAAAAGATAAAAGTTACCTACGAGCCATTGCCGGCCGTTTTCGACCCGCTGGAAGCCATGGACGAGAAGGCGCCCAGAATACACGAGCCTAACAGCAACGTTTATTCCCGGTGGCGCGTCCAGAAGGGGGACGTGGAAAAGGCGCTCGCCCAGGCTTACCTGGTGCTGGAGGAGCGGTATACCACGCAGATGGTCGATCACGCGTATATGGAACCCCACGTGTCTGTGGCCCTCTGGGATGCGGCCAGTCGTTTAAACGTCTGGTCTACCCTGGGGAGAATCTTTCTGGTCCGGGCCGATCTGGGGCGCGTACTGAAGATGCCCATCAACAAGATCCGCGTGGTCTCCACGCAGGCTGGCGGTTGCTTTGGGGGCAAGAATGAGATTACCCTGGAACCGATTCTCGCCCTTCTGTCCAGGAAAACCAGGAAACCCGTGAAGGGGGTCCTGACCCGGGAGGAAGAATTCACCTCGACCACCAAGCGCCATCCTTTTGTATTTGACTACCGCAGCGGCGTGGACAAGTCGGGGCGGATCC